>Ga0196963_10002652_pt1 | contig 10539 bp, 6 predicted proteins | sample S1_5metaG_FD_148600 | JGI IMG/M metagenome (GOLD analysis project Ga0196963, IMG submission 148600) | Soil microbial communities from Anza Borrego desert, Southern California, United States - S1_5 | ecosystem: Environmental > Terrestrial > Soil > Desert | place: USA: California | collected... | reverse complement strand
AAGTGCCTTTTCCAGTGGCAATCGGGTGATCGGCACCATCGTGAATGCCCGTTCCTCCCTCTGGCCCAGGTTCAAGTTTCCTGGTCCGATCTTTTTCCAAAATTTGTATTTCGGCCTCCTCTTTGCCTCCAGCGCCTCTCTTGTGAGGTGCCCAAGTTCCAACTTGGCCTGGGTCTCCACCGATACGTCACCGTAGAGACGGTGGTAATAGGGTTGGGCCAATCGGATCAGGCGGAAATGGTGCCGGTATCTGTCGGGATAGTTCTTGAACAGGAAGAGGATGATCCTCTCGACGAAGCTCTCCACCGTGTCGAGACAGGCGAAGGTCTCGGCAGCGATCAGGTGATTCGTCAATACGGTATCGTTGATGCGCAGCACAGGGAGCGGGACCGTCCCGTAATTGTTGAACTTGAACTCGGGACTGTAGATTTCCTTGTCGCCGTTGACGTTCAATGCGAGGGAGAGCAGGCTGAAGGTGCTGTTGGAAGTGATGATGTACTTGGCGCCATTCGCGAGGCAGAAATTCACGTCCAACAGATCGCCGTAGGTGTAGACGTCACGGTCGAGCAGGACATCTATATCGTGAAGGTCCAGTTTATTCCGGATGTAAATCTCGAGCATGTGGACCATGAACAGGTCGACCTCCGCACAAAACAGCACCACCCTGCTGACGGCAGCGTCTGTGGACAGGATCGCGTGCAGGGCATCGGTATAATACGAGAAGTGCAGGGACGCGAAGGAGCGCATGTCCTGGTTGCAAAAATCGCCGTACCTGACGTGCATGTGCACCGTCGTCGGATCGGCCTTCATTTTTGACAGTTGGGGGGAGACCGCTTGCGGCAAGATCACCCTGGCGATGAACCCGTTGATCAGCTCTGGCTGTTGATTCGTGCCGAAAAAGTCGTAAAAAGAATTGGAACTGGGCATGCTCCGGGATATCACCGTCTGATAATGCGTATGGGTGAAATCCCTGAATTTCGAATAGAGCCCGTTGTCCCTCAAGATCCCGAATTTGTCGGGAGTGTTGGACTGCTGCTCGTAGATGTTCGCATTCCAGTTGTTGGCGACGACGAAAAGGTGGGGGTTTTTCTCAAGGGAGGCCGATTTGTAGTGATCTTTGAGTTGCGACAGGAACAGGCAGAGGTTGTTCCCGATCCTCCCCGATATCGTCCCTTCGAGGAGGCAGACCGGATCGCGGGTGTTCCGGCAGACGGAGTAGGTGTTGAAAACCGGCAGATACAGGTAATTTTGCGTATTGACGATTTCGTGGTTGGCGTAGAGGCTGAGGCGGTCGTTGAGCCTGGCGTGGATCTTCTTGTACAGGTCCGCGTTGGCCGAAGAGTCGAGGGACACCACGATGGCCCGCAATTCGGTTTTGGGATCCCTCAGCCAATCGTCGAAATTCTCGAAGTACAGCAGCATCAACAGTATGCAAATTCCCGGATTGTCCCTGGCGATGAGACAGCCCTGTTTCAATCGACGGGCGGATTGAGGCGCGACCTGGAACTGGAACTCGGACGTGTCGCGGTATTCCCTTTTCAACAGACGGGGGGTGATTTCCACGTAATCATCGGTTACGACGTCGTAGAGCCTCACGTTTCGCATGTTCACCAGGTCCAAGATCGAACTGGAGATCCGGGGAAATACGGTGGAGAAATAGTCATCCACGACCGATTTGATGTTGTCGGTGACGTCCCGCAACTTCCGATCCGCTCCCTCCAGTTGCTTCAAATCGGTCGCCAATTCTTCCGCTTTCTCGTAGACCCTGGCGGGTTTCAGCTGTGGCGCGGGCATTCTCCAAAACATCGGCTATATTAACTGAGGGATTATTCTTAACAATCGCAGGTACTTGTGTTTGTACTTCAGGTGCTTGTATCCGTATCCTCCGGTGAACGGTTTCTCTGAAACGGTCTCGGTGGGAGGGCCGCTGCCGGAGATGCCCTCGGCGATTTCCGACACCGTCAGCTCGCCACCTGGATTCTCCGGGAAGTTCAACCAGGGTCCCTTTTCCGAGAGGAATTCCACCCCATTTGGCACGTATTCAAACCTGATTCCCTCGACGTCGAAGGATCCTGGATGCAGGTCAGGACTCGGGCCTTGGTCGCTGACCACGAAATCCCCCAATACGGGAAGGTGGTCGGAAAACGTCCCGGTGAGCAGTTCCTCGGGTCGTTCCACGACGCGGACCCTGGCCGTATCGATGGAGGGTGTGGTGACGAACCTGTCGTACATGAACGACATCGGTCGTTCATCCCTGTACCTCTCACTGACAATGGTGAAACAGGTCTTGCCGGTCCGATGGTTGTCCCATCGGCCCGGAAACGGTAATTCGGTGTTAAAATCGCCGGTGATGATCACGTTGTGACTGTCCAACCCCCTGATCAAGCGGGACAGTCCCAGTGACAACAGCCTGATGGACGATTGGAAATGGAAGAGGTGGACGATTATCAGGACCACTTTGGGCCTCTCGAACACCACGATCGCCATGGGTCGCGGACTCTTTTGGGAGTGCAACATGTATGTGCGACAACTGCGGATGACGTATTCGGAATTCACACAGAGCAACACTATCTCGTGTGGACCGTTTTTGATGAACCTCAAAATGGTCTTGCGGGTTTCGGCCTTCATGAGACGTGCCAATTGGGAGGTGGGTTCCGTGAGGCAGATCAAGTCGCAACCAGGGTCCAATTCCGTCAACAGGCGATGGACGTTTTCCAGGCAAAGCGACTTTTGGTTGTTTTGGGAACAGGGCAAGGTGTGGTGAAAAGAGGTCCTGTCGTTGTCCCGATCCACCGAATTGGCGTAATACTTGTGCCTGACGCCCTCCCTCCTCATTCCGGCCAGTCCCAAAAAAGACACGTTCCAAGTCAGGATTTTGACGTCCATATACCAGAAGTTTTTGGTTGAACTTTTTTATAAAAGGAACTTAAACAAAAAGGAACTTCTTAACAAAAAGTTCAACCAAAAACGAACTTTTTAACAAAAAGTTCAACCAAAAACTTCCTGGTTAGCTCGCGAACCATAGATGGAATTCTAGCTCTCTAAAAAAGGCTTCCAAAAAATAAGTTGCCTCTTTGACCTGACCATAGGATTATGATCCACTCTCCAATGTCCCTGAATGATCCCAGCCGTCATGAATTTGTCCTCGCTTGCGGTAATGCACAAATTTCTGGCATCCGGACGAAGACGGAAGATGGAATTGCCTGTCGGGTGAAACGACAACGCCAAATCAGACCAGTGATCCATCGTTACTTTTTGCGGATTCAATTTTACTTTAAGAACCTTTTGTAAACAATAATGTCCTCGCGTATGCGGCTTAGAGGAGCCAATAAGCAAATGAGAGGTGTCACGCCCGATGGCGTTTGGCAAAATGGAACAGTCATGTACCTTTATCGTATGAATTGTTCATCAATCGAGTCGTCGAAAAAAGAGAAGATTTTTTTGGATGCATCACATCGGTGCCCAATGAGTCGGAACCTCGTCCTCATTTATGTGGGTTCGGCCGCCAATGCTGTGTCTACTGGGCAATTGGGCCACGGCACGGACCTGGCGATGTTGAGGGATGCGTTGGAGGAACACGGGACGCAACTGCGGGTGGTCGTCCTGGATCCGATCTACTCCCCCATGAACGGGGAACTGACGCGCGAGATGCTCTATGCGCATCTGGACCGGATCGTACAGGCGGATTACGACAAATTCGAGGATTACCTGAATTTGGGCCTGCTGGTCGAGGTCCGCTCCATGTGTGACGAGGATTGGGTTGACAGAAATCGGAACCGGATCGACGGTTCGACGGTGGTGTGCCTGGACAACACGGGCAGGGATTCCAGTTTCCAGATGCCCATAAAGAACACGCTGAGGTCACTGGCGGTGGCTTCGGGTTGCATCGCCAAACCCCTGGCCGTGGTGGACCTGTTGGGCCGTCACGGATACAATTACACCGAAAACGCGTTCCCGTTCGCCACCGGGTCCGGGTACGACCCGAACTCGGGGGATGTCCTGCCGCATCACTTGCCGATCGAGGACAAGTTGTACGTTTACAGGCACATAGACGCCCTTTTCGTGATGTCCAATGAGCTTTTGAAACACTTGAACGGAGGTGGGGACCCTCCCGAATGGGTGTTGCAGCGATCCCTGGAAATATCCGGTACCTGTACCAGCGCCAACGATCTCCAGTCCGGGAATGACCTGGCCTCCCGCCAGGCGGCGTTGCAATGCATAGTGAGCAGGTTCCTCTCGAACAATTTCGGCAATGCAGATCTGGATCGCGCGGAATACCAGAGACTGTATCCCGCCCTCGCGCGGTGACGCGCCGTCACGTGCATCTGGTCGCGTCGGTGCCAGTATCGTTCCACTTGACGTAATTGGTCAACAGGTTCCTCAGGTTGTCGGATATACCGGCGTATTCGGGCGGCCGGGTTTCCGTGACGTTCCTGATGGATTTGACGAAAATCACCTCGTACGGATTCAGATCGGAATTGCCGTAATTCAACGGCACTTCGGGACACGTCACGGGACTCCGGCTCCACGTTTTCCAGTTCCAATTCGCCCTGTCGGAGAAATCAACGTGCCGGTATTTCGTCAACAGACTTCCGACTTTGAGACGATTGAACAACAGACAAGCGGAGACCCGCCTCTCGTTGATAAAGATGAGTTCCACCTTGTTGGCATAAGAGAAGCACTGGTACCTGAGCAGGTACTGGAGGGCCCTTCCGGTACAGGCGAACATGTACGTGTGCACGAACGGGACGTTTGGCGAAACGGTGGGAGTGCGCTCCCCCATGGATAGATACCCGTACGAATCGGACGGCACTTCAATCACGGGAGCCAGCATGTCCAAACCGCGCTTTCGCATGGTGCGGATGAACACCCCCGTCCAAGGGTCGTGGTTCCAAACGGGGAGGAACGGTCCTATGGACGAACTGTTGACGAAAAAGTAATAATCGTACGACCTGCCCGCCCTGTCGATCGAAAATTTGAACGCCTCGTAATCCAAGGAATTTGCCCTCCGGAACACCTTGACGTTGGGTTTCGGACAGATGTGCAGGGAACACTCGTAGCCGTTGATCACGAAATGGAAAGTGGCGTTTCCCGTCAATGCGTTTTTCAAGAAATATTCCAAATTGTGCCTGGTTTCGGGTGATTCCCGATAAACGTAAGTCACCAGACTGTCCATATATTTTTCCAAAAAAGGTTATTTGATGAGAAAAAATGTTGTCATTTATAAACGTATAAATGTCCACATTTCTTGCCCGTATTTCCTCCAGTTGCACCTGGATTTCCCCTTGTTGTCCCGGCAACGAGGAACCCCGCAAGATCAACGGACCCCGCAGGAGCAAAATTTCCCCACTTGTAAAATTGGGCAAAGCGGTCATCGACACCCTGTCATCGGCCAATTACTTGGAATACTCGCAGCTCGCCTCGCCGATCACCATTGGTAGGTCCAAAATGGGATGGAGCCACATGTTATGAGCATGGCAAGGCATGCGCATAGAACAACAGTTGAATTGCGTTGGACATGTGCTCGGCACTACACTCAAATCCCGTACTTATTGCCAGGGCATTCATCTTCCGACAAAGCGTCCTTCCTGGAGGAGATCTCGCATTTGCAAATATTTGTTCTTGTACTTGCGATATTTGCTGTAATAATGGGAATCCGTGCCCCCGGATTGCGTTTCTCCCCTCTTTTCCCTTTCTTCGCGCTCCAACATTCGTTGATCATACTTCATCGCACTCTCGCAATTCAATCTGGCGTACAAATTTGCGAATCGTATTTTGGGGGTCAGTATTTTCCCCGAAACGCTTTCGTCGACAAACAGTAGTTCATATTTGTAATTGTGCAGATCCATCCTCTTCACGTCATGCTGTCGAGCCATCTTCAAAACATTTTCCTTGTTGAAAGTCAGTATCACGGATCGATAATCCCCGTCACCGGCTGTGACAACAATCCTCGATTTCTCCACGATCAATCCCATGGGAAAGATCAAACTGAACTTGTACCGATTGTCGTTGCCTAATTCTCTGGTATCGATCGGTAGAAAACTGTCACTGATGGTCATTTCGAAATGCAGGTCTTTACTTTTGGGAATTCTGACGATGTAAAAGTACATCAAATAGATGTATCCCACGCATGATGTACCGGTGCTGCTCCCATAATGGATTTTGTAATTGAGACCGAACATCTTGCTGAGTTTTTCATGGATGTATTCCTTCGCTTTGGCAATTTTGGAAAACGGTTTGTAGGGAAAATGGCTCCCGTTTCTGATCTTGCTGTGTCCGACACCCAAAAAATTCTCGTGATCATCGTCTTCCCCTATCTTTTGCAAGGGCGTAGAAAAGGAAAATCCAGGTGCCATTCCATAGTGTCGACCGTATTTCAGCTTGTCCGTCTCTTCACACGTGAGGTGGCTTCCCTCTCCGATCAGATTTTTGAAGGGTGCGTCGTACATGATGAAAATCTCCTTAAGATCCTGTCGTTTTTGGATAATTTCACTCTTTGCAAACTTAATGTCCCCGATTTCCTCAACATAAATTTCCCTTCCCTCGGGAAAGACCCTTACTTCATATTCGCATTCTGCTTCCACCAATTTGACGCCTTTGGCATAAAACCAATCCACATAAAGAAATGTCGTTTTGAGATTCCCGTTTTCATCTTTTTGGTAATTCGCCTTTATCATGGAGCAATTTTTGCATGCTGAAGTCGTGGGGCCACCCATTGGCATTAAAAATTTCAATTGGTATGTCACATATAGTTTGCCGGATGCCAATTGTTCCAAAGAACAGACGTATATTTTACTCAAATCATCGTAAATCAATATTTCATTTTCGTTCAAGGGAAAAATCCTGAAATCCGCCCCATGTGTATCGATTGGTTTCTCTTCGAGATCGGTCAATATCAGGTCTTCCACGACATTTTCATTATTCCTGTGCAAAAAGAAGACATTCTTTCCTCTAATGGAACCCGGGCTTTGCCATCTATTCCAAATGAATAATTTTCCCAAATTCAATTCCCCGCACTCGCGATCAAAATTTCCAGGAATTGAAAGGTAATTACCGATGGTGTGCTTCACATCATTATGGACATGACTGAGGTTTTCGTCTTCTTCCGTTTTACCGCGTTCATAAATATCTCTCGGATCCAAAACAAGGGTTTTCACGGCGAAAATCGTCAATCCATCGCCTATATGGCAGGCGGATGTATTATTGAGGAGGAATTGCGTGATGCCGCTACGAGAATATTTCGATTTTGTGTTGCACCTGATTTTAAAATTGGCGATGTACGATACATCGATGATGCCCGGATCCAACATGGTAAGTATACTATATGTGTACCGGATTGGTTGTGCGATGCGCACTTTACCCTATGCGTTGAACCATCCGGATATTTGGAAGTAAAATTTATTTTTATGTATATTATAATATAGAATGAGCAACCCCAGGTGCATTTTGTGTTTCAAACCCATCCTCGGGGAAAACAGGTGCACGTGTTTCACCGATAAGTACACCAGGGATGCAAACAGGTCCAGGAATCCCTTCTGTCGTCCCAATCCCGATCCGGGTACCGGCAATGGTCCAGGTTATGGTCCCGGTTATGGTCACGGTCCAGGTCCCGGTCCCGGACCCGGTGTTGGTCCTGGTTATGGTTCCCGTCCCGGTCCCGGTCCGGGCCCACCTCCGAGGTCCTTCCTACCAGGTGCTCAGAGGCATGCAACGGAGATGGCAGGAGGCGTGCTCGATCCGATAATCAGGGATGCTGAACGCAAGGCTGCCGAAAGGCGGGATGCGGAACGCAAGGCTGCCGAAAGGCGGGATGCGGAACGCAAGGCTGCCGAAAGGCGGGATGCGGAACGCGAGGCCGCGGAAGACCTGTCGTCCGAGTCCCTGTTCAAGACATACCTGGACGCGTATTTGGAGAAATTGAGGCAGTCGGATCGCGCGACCGGTGCAGGTGCGACCCATAAATGTGATCCGGAGGATGGCAAACGCAGTCCGAAACTGTTGCTGGACAGGGAATCAAACGCCCCTCCCCCGAGGGAGCTGCTTTTCAGTCGGAATTGCGATTACCTGAACGAATACTTGAAGTTGATCCGTCTGAAATCACAACCGGAAGCCCCATCGACCCCTCCCTGTCCCAATCCCCTGTGTGACCATAAAACCCCGGAGGAAGACCCCGAACCCGTGAAGGTCCCCATGTTCGACTGCATAGACACCATAGAGCAGGTACTCGCCATAGCAGAGACCTTCCATTGCCGGAGGAACGCACTATTCAAGGGCATCCACATGGAGAGGATGTTCGGCCTGATCGAGCCGCTCCGGGAGTTGCAATCCATGGTGGGATTGACCAAAAACAAGAGCAAGATCGTGGAGCAGGTGCTCTACTTCCTGAAGAATTACCAGGACGTGAAGAACCGGGACATGATGCACACGGTAATCACCGGTCCCTCGGGAACCGGCAAGACCACGTTTGCCCGCATCATAGGCAGGATTTATTCCAAATTGGGATTGGTGTCCAAGGGCCATTTCGTGGAGGTCACCAGGGAGGACCTGATAGGAAAATACCTGGGACACACGGCACACCAGACCGGCAAGATCATCGACAAATGCAAGGGAGGGATCATGTTCATCGACGAGGTTTACTCATTGGGCCACTCTGAAAAGAGGGATTCGTTCAGCAAGGAGTGCATAGACATCCTGAATCAGAGGCTCTCGGAAAACAGGGACATGCTCTGCATAATCGCCGGGTACGAGGAGGACATCGAGAAATGCTTCTTCTCCCAAAACCGGGGATTGAAGAGGAGGTTTCCCTTCGTGTACAACCTGGAGGGGTACAACGGTGAAGAGATGATGCGCATCTTCAAGCAGAAGATCCAGAGGGACAATTGGGAAGTGGACGACGCCGTGTTGGACAAGTTCCGGAACAGGTTCGACAAAAACACGTTCAAGTATTACGGCGGCGATATAGAGACCTTCGTCTTCAAGGCAAAAATAGCCTACGCGCAGACGCATTTCTACACGGAGGGACGGAAGATCGACAAGGAGACCCTCGAAAAGGCGTTCAAGCTGTTCGAAGCGGAACGAAAAGATGCAAATGAGGGACACATGAACATGTACATCTAGTGCATCCGTGCCTCGTGCATCGTGCCTTGTGCATCGGACAAAAAAAGGAAATTTTTTTGTCCGTTGCATCAAAATGCAATCCCGATGCGACATCTGCCTTGAGTTGAGGAAAGCAATGGTCGGCATGGAGTGTTGCAGACAGAAATTCTGTCTCACCTGTGCCTTCAACCTGGTCCCCAAAAGGTGTCCCTATTGTCGGAACGACAGACTGCGGATGAACCTGGACGGGGAGATTATTGATGCATCATTAGCTGCCGGGTCCCACTTGGTTGTTGGGACAGACCCCATTGGCTTGTCGCCCAGTGGGGGGAGTGGGGAAGGGGAAGGAATCGGTGAGCGTCTGCTCGACAGTTTCCACGAGGGCACGGAGACCGAAACGCTGGAATTGTTTCGCAGACACGACAATGATGCGTCGGTGAGGGACCGGATGAGCCAGTACCTGTTGTTGTCGTGCAAGCAGACTTGGCCGACCGTCGCCGCGTGCATATTGAAACGTCACTACGGCGGGATCGACTTCGGCCTGAAGGATCAGGATGGAAACACAGCCTTTATGTGGGCGTGCAACAACGTCAAGATGGAGGGGGTGGCCCTGAAGATGTTGGACGGGATGGACGCCATGCCCGATTGCAACAACGCGGGACTGTCCGCACTGATGGTGGCGTGTTTCGGAAGATGCAAACGGGTGGCGACAAACATGATGGATCGATTCGGCCCGGGCGTCATGCCGGGAATGGTGTCCCGCAATGGCATCACGGCTTTAATGGCGTCCATCCGTGGGAGGATCCCGGAACTGTCGATGCGCATGATCGACCAATTTGGAGCCGAGACGCGTCCCGAGGCGGCCGACGACGAAAAAGGGGAGACCGCCTTCATCAGTGCGTGCAGGCTCGGCATGGATGTGGCCCACCTCTTGATCGACTCATTTGGCGAGAGGATCCGACCCGAGCAACTGACGTTCAAGGGGAAGGGCGCGCTGTATTGGTGCTGCTCCAACGGGATGTCCGACGTGGCCGTCAGGATTATACGCGAGTTCGACCATCTCGTGATACCGGGACTGGTGTGCAACCGGAACACCTGTTTGATGAGGGCCTGTTTTAACCGCATGTCGGAGGTCGCCATGCTGTTGATCACAAAGTTCCACAGGATGACCGGGCCCGAACGGGTATTAAAGAAAGGTAAATCGGCATTGGTCCATTGTTGTGAAAACGACATGTCGGAGGTGGCGGTGATGATCCTGGATCTCTATGACCAATGCACGTTTAAGCGGTCAGATTTGGAAAACGCCCTGATGGTTTCGAGTCGGAACGGCATGTGCCCGGTGGCATCGAGATTGACGCGTCTATTGACGAACTACTGAAGAACTTTTTAACAAAAAGTTCAATCAAAAACTTACTGGTTCGCAAGCGAACCAGAAAGTTTTGA
>Ga0196963_10002651_pt1 | contig 10540 bp, 5 predicted proteins | sample S1_5metaG_FD_148600 | JGI IMG/M metagenome (GOLD analysis project Ga0196963, IMG submission 148600) | Soil microbial communities from Anza Borrego desert, Southern California, United States - S1_5 | ecosystem: Environmental > Terrestrial > Soil > Desert | place: USA: California | collected... | reverse complement strand
TTCCCGATCCTGGAGCCGGCCGCGGCGGAATGCCGAAGCTGACCAAAGATCATTTGGCAAAGCTGCGCACACCCACCCTCTACGTTCTCGGCGGCGAGAAGGATATCGCCTACAAAAACGGCATGGATGACGTGCGCCGGCTGGATCACGTCCCAATTTTCGCGGCCAATCTCGATGTCGGCCACGGCGGCACCTATGGCAAACCCCACGGTGGGGAGTTCGCCATCGTTGCTACGGCTTGGCTGCAATGGCAGCTTCGCGACGATAAAGAGGCGGCAAAAATGTTTACCGGCGAACCCGCCGGCCTCGCGCATCGCGAAGGTTGGAAAGTCGAAAAGAAAAAGATCCCCTGAACCGCGGTTCCGGCTTGAGGAAAACAAACCAGAAAAATGATTATGAAGACGAAACTCCCCCTGCTCGCGCTGGCTGCGCTTTTGTTCGCCCCACTTTGGGCAGCCGACCAAAACCCCGCAGACGACTGGAAGCCCTCACCCATCAATCAAGGCGGCAAACAATATCCCCAGGTCAATTCTGAAGGCCGCGTGAAATTCCGGATAGTCGCGCCCAAAGCCCAGAGCGTTGGCGTGAGTTTCCGCGACAGCAGCCCCTTCACGAAGGGCGAGGACGGCGCCTGGTATGGCATTTCACGGCCTCTGGACGAAGGATTTCATTACTACACCATCAACATTGATGGCGCCGAAGTGCCTGATCCAAACACGCAGTTCTTCTACGGCGCCAGCCGCTGGGGTAGCGCGGTTGAAATTCCCGCCAAAGATGCGGATTTCTACGCCCTGAAAAACGTGCCGCACGGGCAGCTCCGCGAAATTTATTACTGGTCAAAATCCAGCAACACGAACCGCCACGCTTTTGTTTACACACCGCCGGACTATGATCGTGATCCGACCAAACGTTATCCGGTCCTCTATCTGCAACATGGCGCGGGGGAAGATGAGACTGGCTGGGGGCGCCAGGGCCACGCCGGCTTAATCATGGACAACCTGATTGCCGAAGGGAAAGCCAAGCCGTTCATCATCGCCATGGAGTTCGGCGGGAACCCGTTCGCCGGTGGAGCAGCCCGCACCAATGCGGCTCCAGGCGCCACCAACGCTCCGCCACGTGGGCCAGGCAACTTCAATTTCACCGCCTTTGAGAAAGTTCTCATCGAGGATTTTATTCCATACGTCGACGCGAACTTCCGCACGCTCGCAGATCAGCCTAACAGGGCAATGGCTGGTCTCTCCATGGGCGGCATGCAAACTCGCGCTATTACCCTCGCGCATCTGGACAAGTTTTCGCACATCGGCGTTTTCAGCGGGGGAAGCATCGCGATCACCAATATCGGCGACATGTCCAAGTTCAAAGAAAACGTGAAACTTGTGTTTATCAGTTATGGCAGCAAGGAACTGGGTGGAGATCGCCCCGCTCGCGGCGGCGATCCCAAAGCAAACACCGAAGCCCTGAAAGCCGCCGGCATTAACGCCCATTTCTACGTCTCTCCAGACACCGCGCATGAATGGCAATCCTGGCGCCGGAGCCTGCGCGAATTTGCTCCGTTGCTCTTCGCCAATGCCTCGGCGAGTGGTTCCCCGCAAGCGGCTGCGTCCCCTGCCCAACGCGGCCCAGGTCGCGGCGGCTTCGGTGGACCCATAGAATTGCAACCGGACGACAAACCCGCGTTCCCAAACCCTCCCGAGAGCTTCGACAAACCTCGCGCAGGCATTCCTGCGGGGAACCTTGAAATGGTCGAATACGATTCGAAGTCAGTCGGCAACAAGCGCAAGGCTCTTATCTACACTCCTCCAGGTTACTCGGCCGACAAAAAGTACCCGGTCCTCTACCTCCTGCACGGCATTGGAGGCGATGAAAACGAATGGCGCCGGGGCGGCCAGCCCAACGTCATTCTCGACAACCTCATCGCGGACGGAAAAGCCGAGCCTATGATTATCGTCATGCCAAACGGCCGCGCTCAAACGGACGACCGCCCAGGCCCCAACGCGATGCAAACCGCTCCGGCGTTCGGCAAGTTCGACCAGGATTTGCTCGGCAGCCTCATTCCCTTCATCGAATCGAAGTACTCCGTCAAAGCAGACCGTGAGAGCCGCGCCCTCGCCGGCCTTTCGATGGGCGGCGGCCAATCGCTCAACTTCGGTCTTGGGAACCTGGACACCTTCGCCTGGGTCGGCGGTTTTTCCTCCGCCCCAAACACCCGCCGTGGAGCCGAGCTGCTGCCGGATACCGCGAAAGCATCAAAACAGCTCAGGCTTCTTTTCGTCTCGTGCGGGAACAAGGATGGCCTCATCCGCGTCAGCCAGGGTGTTCACGCTTACCTAAAGGAAAACAACGTTCCCCACATCTGGCACGTTGACGAACACGCGCATGACTTCCATCATTGGAAATCTGCTTTATACCACTTCTCACAACTCATCTTTAAGACTCCAGCGAACTGATCGCCTCCACTTGGTGCTTGTCTGATTTGTCCATGAAACTCTTGAAACAAAGTCTGGTCCTTTTCGCCTCCGCCTGCGCGCTCCTCACAGCATCTGCTGCTGACGCCTTGGAGCGCCCGTTGCATGTTCTCTATCTTGGGCCTGTGGAGACAGGCGGGGCTCCGCGTGGCGGCTTCGGTGGCTCTCGCACCAACTACGTTTATCTCCCAGGGCAGACGCTTGCGCCCGAGGCGATCTACTTTGATCACATCACGAGTGTCACCAATCTTACAGACAAGTATCTGAAGCACTTCGATGCCGTGGTGCAGGTGGTGCCAGACAGCGATCTCGGCGCAGCCCCGCAGAAGATGCTCGAGAGTTTCAAAAGCGCCGGCGGCGCGCTGCTCAAGCAGGCGGAACGGCCCAGTGACGCCGCCTTGCGCGAAGCGGTCCTCAGCGCCGTCAGCCAAAAATCAAAAGCCGCGTGGGAAGCGTTTCTCGCCTCCCGGCCTCCTTTGCAACGCACGGACGGCGAGGTGCCGAATTACGAGCGGCGTCCCGAGCCAGTGAAGTATCAATCTCCCCTATCCCCGCGCGACAGCATCCGCTACACCCAGGTTCCCGCTGACTTCGAGCTGCAGCTTTTTGTTGCGGAACCCGACATCGTTAAGCCCATCTACATGGCCTGGGACGAGCGCGGCCGCGCATGGGTCGTCGAAGCCCGGGATTATCCTCATGGCATCGCGCCCGAAGGAGAACCCGGCACAGACAGCATCAAAATTTGCGAGGACACCAACGGCGACGGTCGAGCAGACAAATTCACCGTTTTCGCGGATAAGCTCAACCTTGCCACATCCCTCGTGTTCGTGGATGGCGGCGCCATGGTCTCCGTTGCGCGGCAGATGCTGTTCCTCAAAGACACGGATGGCGATGACAAGGCTGATATTCGCAAAGCCCTCCTCCCTGGCTGGGGCATTGGAGACACCCACGCGCAGCAAAGCAATCTCGCGCGCGGCTTCGACAACTGGCTCTACGGCTCCGTCGGATACTCCAATTTTCGCGGCAACGTCGGCGGAAAGGAAATTCAATTCGGCCAGGGCATTTTCCGTTTCAAACCCGACGGCTCAGCGTTGCAGTTCCTCCACCAATACAACAACAACACCTGGGGCCTTGGCATCAACGCTCACGGCGACGTTTTCGGCTCCACTGCCAACGGCAATCCATCCTTCTACGGCTACCTGCCCGCTCACATTCTGAACCCCACGCAACTCGGCGCTGCAGGCCGCGGCCCTGGTGGCAATGGCTTCCGCCCGGGTTATCGCCTTGGAGACACTTCGACGAACGTCGCTGCTGCCAGCCCCGGAAACGTGCGCCGGCTCCCGTCCGCCAAATCATTGGCCCCCGGCATGCGGATGCATCCGAACACCCCCAACGTCCGCATGGTGGATAACTTCGGCGGCTACACCGCCGCAGCGGGGCATGCTTTCATGGTCAGCGACGCCCTCCCACCACGTCTGCAAGGCAAAGCCCTCGTCACTGAGCCGACGGCGAAACTCATCGGCATCATGGATATTCAGCGGGATGGAGCCGGCTACAAAGCGCTTGATGGCTTCAACCTTCTCGCGAGCGCAGACGAATGGATGTCCCCCATCTTCGCCGATGTCGGTCCCGACGGCGCTGTTTGGGTTATCGATTTCTATAGCTTCATCATCCAGCACAACCCCACCCCGAGCATCAAGTCCGCCGGGATTCAGGCCCGCACCGGCCGTGGCGGCGCTTACCAAACCGAAAACGACCTCCGCGACAAATCGCATGGCCGCATTTACCGGGTGGTGTGGAAAGACGGCCCCCGCAGCTCAGTCAAATCACTCGCCAACTCCAAACCGGCGGAAGTTGTTGCGGCTCTCGACAGTGGCAATTTGTTCTGGCGCCACACCGCGCAACGCCTGCTAGTCGATAACAAAACCAGGGATGCGGTTCCCGCTCTGAAAAAGCGCGTAGCCTCAGGTGGTGGTGAAGGCGCTATTCATGCCCTCTGGACTCTCGAAGGCATCGGAGCCCTCGATAAAGACACACATCAAAAAGCGTTGCTCGACAAAGATCCTGCGCTCCGGAGAAACGCTGTCCGCGCCCTCCCTTCCAATGAAATGGGCCGGCAACTTTTCTTTAGCAGCGCCGTCGTTCAGGATCCCGACTTGCTCACCCGCCAGGTGGCTCTAGTGAAACTCGCCGAGTTTCCAACCATTCCCGAGATCGAAACCGTGGTCGCCCAGCTCGGCCGTGTTCCCGCGAACATGAACGACCCGTTCCTAAACGACACGCTCACCTTGCTGGGGCGCATCCATAAAGTCGCGGCTGTAGGTGAGAACGAAGTAAAAGTCACTGCCGGCGACGCCAAACGTGGGGAGGATTTGTTCCACAACAGCCCCGTCGCGGCCTGCGCTTCCTGCCACATGGTCAACGGCAAAGGCGGTGACGTCGGTCCAATCCTCGATGGCATCGCGGTTCGCAGCGACAAAGCTTACATCGAGGAAAGCCTCGTCGATCCGAACGCGAAATTGGCCAAAGGCTACGAGAACCTGCCCATCTCGCCCATGCCTCCCTTGGGTGTGCTGCTCAAGGAACAGGAACTCGCCGACATATTGGCCTATCTCCAAACACTTCGAACCCCGCCCAAAGACGGCGTGACCGTCCCCGTCAAGAAAGCCAACGAATACGAGTAACTCATGAAAAAACTTCTTATCCTTGGCCTCGCGGCTTCTTGCCTGCTTTCCTGGACCTCTCGCGCCGCCGAGGCCTTCGCTCCTGACGCCGAAGGTTATATTCGGCACTGGCTCGTGCTCGCGCCAATCCGCCTTGGTGAGGGGGACAGCGGCAGTGAGGCTGTTTTCCGCGCGCAAATCCGAGACGAAGCAAACCTTCGTCCCAAAGCCGGGGATAAAGTCTCCGTGCGCGGAAAGGAGTTCACTTGGCAGACCATGACTGCCACCACCAATTACTTCGACTTCAACGCCGTCCTCAAGACCATCAATGACGCCGCCGCAGGCTACGCCGTCACCTACGTCGAATCCGAGACGGATCAGCCCGACGTGGTGCTCGCCGTTGCCAGCAATGACCAGGGCCGCATCTATTTCAACGGCGTCGATATCTACCTCTGGAGTGAGCCGCGCACACTCATGCTCGACGCGCCCGACAAAGGCAAAGTGACCTTGAAGAAAGGCATCAACGTTTTCGTCTTCAAAGTGGTTAACGAGCAGAACGCCTGGCAAGGTTCGATGCGCCTGTTGGATAAATCCGGCGCGCCGTTGAAGAACGTTAAAATCAAATTGGCTCCCTGAGCTTTTAGAGCATGAACATAATCACCTTAACAAACCCGCACCTCCCGCTGCGCGCGCTCGCAGGGCTGATCATGTTCATGACCTTCAGCGCCGAGGCCGCTGACACTCCCGTCGCGCTGAAAGACGCCTTCAAAGATCACTTCATCGTCGGAACCGCGGTAAACCGCAGCATGGTCACCGGCAACGCCGCTTTCCGCCGCAACGCGGAGCAGAATGCCCAGGACATCGCGTCGGTGAAGAAGCACTTCAACCAAATCACGGCCGAGAATGACATGAAGTGGCAGCTCATCCATCCCCGCGAGGGCAAGGATGGCTACGACTTCGCGCCGGCTGACGCCCTCGTGAACTTCGGGCTCAGCAACAGCATGTATCTCGTGGGCCACACCCTGGTCTGGCATAGCCAAACGCCAAATTGGGTTTTCGCAGGCACCAACCCGCCTCCAGCCTCTGTGACAAACACCACCCGAGTTGCCGCAAACACCAATGCTCCCGGCACGAACCGCGTAGGCCGCGGCGGATTCGGCGGTGGTTTTGGTCCCTATACTGGCCCCCGCGCCTCCCGCGAGGAGTTGCTCCAGCGCATGCGCGATCACATCCACACAGTGGTTGGCCGTTACAAAGGCAAGGTTAAGTCGTGGGACGTCGTGAACGAAGCGATCGCCGATGGGAACGGAACAAACGTTCTGCGGAATTCTCTCTGGCTCGAAATCATCGGGCCCGACTACATTGCCAAAGCTTTTCAATACGCGCACGAAGCGGATCCCGACGCCATTCTCCGCTACAACGACTACGGGCTGGAAAACGCCAACAAACGCAAAAAGCTGATCAGCTTAATCAAGTCCCTCCAGGACCAAAAAGTCCCGATTCACGCCATAGGCTCTCAAGCCCACCTCAATGTTTCCATCACGTTCGAAACGATGGATCAGACCCTCGCCGAAATCGCAACGCTCGGACTTCCCATTCACATCACCGAACTCGACGTGAATACCGCGACCGGCGGCCAACGCGGCTTCGGCGCCGATATTTCCCAAAACGCTGCCACAACCCAGGGCGGCGTCGTCAGCGATGCGGACAAGAAACTCGCCGACGCCTACGCGAGCGTTTTCCGCGCCTTCATAAAACACCGGGACTCTGTGAAGATGGTCACCTTCTGGGGCGTGAACGATGCTGTCTCTTGGCGCGCCAACGGCACCCCGCTGCTCTTCGACGGTAACAACCAGCCCAAACCCGCCTTCCACGCCGTCATCGCGGAAGCCAACAAGCCTGTTAAGTAGTCAGCGGCCCAATCCTAATCAGCCTCAGATGCGGCGAGTCGGCTTCCCGCGACTTCGGCAAGTTCACCTCAAACTCCGCCACCCAATCATTTTCTTCGCTTTCGTCCAGGAGCATTTGCTGCAAACGCCAGGTTTGCTTGTCTTCGCTTGGCGTGACGTAAGTGTGCCGGATGTTGCGCGCCTCCGGGTTTAATCGCAGCTGCGCATGCTTCTCAAAGTATGCGTCAACCGCCGTCTCCAACGTCTTCACCGTCCAAGCCTCCGCATCAGAAAGCGCTTCCAAGGCAGTTTCATAATCCTGGTTCACACAAGCGCGCAGGAAGCTAAAAATCCGATCCCGAATCGCAGCCGTGAATTGCTTCTCGTCGCGCGTGATGTCCGGTGGGGCCACCTTCGGCATTTCCGGCGCCGCCTCTTCCCGCGTGACGAATGCATCCGGGTTCTGCATCCGCTCCCATTCCTCCATCAAGCTCGAGTCCACCTGCCGAATCATTTGGCGAAGGTACACTTCCATTTCCTGCACCTGTTCCGTCTTCGCCGAGTCAGGCACCGTCTGCGCAAGAACCTTGTAAACGCTATTGATATGCCGCAGCAGCAACCCCTCCGCCCGCTGCAGTTCATACGTCTTGATGTAATCCGCAAACGACCTGTACTGCTCGAACATCTCGCGCACGATGCTCTTCGGCCGAATATTCTCCTGCCCCACCCACGGATGCCGTTCCGCAAACGCGTTGAACGTGCTGTAAACAAACTCTCGGCGCGGCTTCGGATACTCCAGCTTCTCCAACTCCTCCATCCGCTCGTCGTACTCGATCCCCTCCGCCTTCATCTCCGCCATCTTCTTCGACTTCACCTTGTCGAGTTGCTTCCGAAGAATCAGGTCCGGGTCCTCGAGAATGGATTCCACCAGCGTGATCAGATCCAGCGCGTAATCCGGCGCTTCCCGATCCAGCAACGGCAACGCCTCGAGCAGGAACAAGCTCAACGTCTGGTTCATTGAGAAATGCGCCTGCAACTCCACATTCACCCGCAGGTAAGCCCCTTTTTCATCTCGCGGAACAATCTCTATGATCTTCCGATCACGGAGCGCGCGGAAAAGCTGCCAGCCCCTGCGCGTATGCGCCTTCTTGGCCTTAGGTGATTCGTGCGACCGCGCTATGATCCGTTGCATCGCGCGGCAACCATCCGTTGGTCGGCTCAGCACATTGATCAACATCCCGTGCGAAACCTGGAACCGCGACGTGAGCGGCTCCGCCTTTGCGTTGATGAGCCTGTTGAAAGTCTGCTCATCCCATGAAACGAAATTCTTTTCCGGCGGCTTTCGCTTCGTCACCTTCTTCCCATCACGCGCCGCCTTTTCCTCCAGCTTCAAGTTCTCAACTACATGCTCCGGCGCCTGGCAAACCACCCAGCCAACATTGTCGTAACCCTTCCTCCCAGCGCGCCCGGCAATCTGATGAAAATCACGAACGCTGAGAATGGCCGTCTTGCTCCCATCGAACTTGCAGAGCTTTGTGAACAACACAGTTCGAATCGGCACATTGATCCCCACCCCCAGCGTGTCCGTCCCGCAAATCACCTTCAGCAACCCCCGCTGCGCCAATTGCTCCACGAGAATGCGATACTTCGGCAGCAATCCCGCGTGATGAATCCCAATCCCATGCCGCAGCCACTTCTTGATCTCCGGCCCATACGGACTGCTAAACTTAAACCCCTCAATCGCTTGCGCAATGGCAGCCTTCTCCTCCTTCGTGCAGACGTTGATGCTTGTGAAATCCTGCGCGCTATCAGCAGCCTCTCCTTGCGAGAAGTGCACGACGTAAATGGGGCTTTTCCCCTCCGCCACTAGCCCCTCCAGACTCTGCGCCAAAGCGGTCTGCGAATACGAAAACTCCAGCGGCACAGGCCGATCCTTCGAAGACACTGTGACACTCGGCCTTCCGTTCAACCGCGTCATTTCCTCCTCGAAAAACGCAGTCTCCCCCAACGTCGCTGACATCAATAGAAAACGTGTGCGGGACAGCGTCAAAAGCGGCGTTTGCCAGGCAACCCCACGATCGCGGTCCGAGTAATAATGGAACTCATCCATCACCACATCCTGAACATTCGCCCCTGCCCCTTCCGCCAGCGCGATGTTCGCCAGGATCTCCGCCGTGCAGCACAAAATCGGTGCATCCCGATTGACAGTGGCGTCTCCGGTGCTCAGCCCGATGTTCTGTGGCCCAAACTCCTTGCAGAGCGACATCCACTTCTCATTCACCAACGCTTTGATCGGGCACGTGTAAACCGACCGTTTCCCCTGCGCGAGCGACTTGAAATGCAGTGCTGACGCCACCAGCGACTTCCCCGATCCCGTCGGCGTGTTCAGGATAACGTTTTTGTCCTCAAACAACTCCAGGATCGCCGCCTCCTGCGCCGAATAAAGCTCCACCCCCTTCGCCGTGACATAATTTAAAAACGCATCCAACAAAACCGACGGAGTAGGAAACTCCGCCCGCGGCAAAAAATCATAAAGCGTTGGCTCAGGCATGAGGATGGAATTGAACAATTGCTACGTGGAAAACGGCCAAAGCCTGCTTACGGCACCCAGCCACGATAAAACGCCCGCGATCCGTCCGCAGCATCAGTGAAGTCTACCGGCTCATTCGGAACAACCGTCTTCCAAACGCTCCAATTCGTAAGATCAAAGCTCCGCAGCAATTGAAAGCCGACAGGGATGTTAAGGAGGTTGATGGTTATACCCCCGCCCGCTGTTAGCGATGGAACTTTCAATGAAATGCTCGAAGCATCAGCCAAGCGCAGCGCGGAGAGTTGCCGCGGTCCAAGCGCATAAAGGGTGTCCTGTAACAACAACAGATGGAAGCCATTCACCGCTGAGTTGCCCCCGAGACGCCCGGGCTTCTCCGGATTACGGACATCAATAAATTCGAGACCAGAACTGCTTCCAAGGGCTGCAGTGCCTCGATGCACTACCATCGCTGTCGGAAGCTGAGAGAGCCGAATGTTACCCAAATACGATGGCTTTTGCGTGTTTTGCACATCATAGATAAGCAGCGTGGTGACCAGAACCCCTGCGACGTTCGTGTAAGTTGTTGCATAGAGCCGAGCATCCGTGATGCTCAGGAGTTCGGCAGATCCTAGCTCCTGAATCTGGCTCATAACCGTAGGGTGATGAGCCGCTGTGATATCCAACAAAAACACACCAGAGCCGCTTGTTGAAGTCACTTTAGCAGTGATGGCCGCGCGCTCGTTTTCGTGAACGATGCTCGATACTGTATGCCAATTCGTCAGAGCGCCTATGAACTGCGGCTTTGTGAGATCAGCGATGTTGATCATCTGCAAACCCGCAGTGCCCGCAGGTGCTAGCACGTGATCATCCTTTAATACCATCCGTGAACTCCATGATCCAATGGGAACCTGAGCGCTCCCACGCAACACGAACGTGTCATCTGGCATCCTCTCATACGTGTCGAAGGAGGAGCCAAACCGATGGACTGCTCCG
>Ga0196963_10002650_pt1 | contig 10540 bp, 8 predicted proteins | sample S1_5metaG_FD_148600 | JGI IMG/M metagenome (GOLD analysis project Ga0196963, IMG submission 148600) | Soil microbial communities from Anza Borrego desert, Southern California, United States - S1_5 | ecosystem: Environmental > Terrestrial > Soil > Desert | place: USA: California | collected... | reverse complement strand
AATGCCTGCGGCCTGTCCAACGGCCGCCTCTTCACGCTGACGCGCCACCCGCGCGAGGACCAGAACGCCGAGTACTTCGTCGTGCAGACGCAGATCAGCGCCTCGGTCAACAGCCTGGAATCCGGCAACGACGCCGGTGAGTACAGCTGCCAGTTCGTCGCCATCCCGTCGGGCCAGGTGTACCGGCCGCCGCGGCGCACGCCCAAGCCCTTCGTGCAGGGGCCGCAAAGCGCCGTGGTCACCGGCCCGGCCGGCGAGGAGATCTTCACCGACAAGTACGGCCGGGTGAAGGTGCAGTTCCACTGGGACCGCTACGGCAAGAAGAACGAGACCAGCTCCTGCTGGATGCGGGTCTCGCACCCCTGGGCGGGCAAGAGCTTCGGCGCCATCCACATCCCGCGCATCGGCCAGGAGGTGATCGTCGACTTCCTCGAAGGCGACCCCGACCAGCCGCTGATCACTGGCCGCGTCTACAACGCCGAGCAGATGCCGCCCTGGGAGCTGCCGGCCAACGCCACGCAAAGCGGCATCCTGACGCGCTCGTCCAAGGGCGGCGCCTACGGCCATGCCAATGCGCTGCGCTTCGAGGACAAGAAGGGCGCCGAGCAGGTCTGGCTGCATGCCGAGAAGAACCAGGACATCGAGGTCGAGAACGACGAGACGCACTGGGTCGGCCACGACCGCACCAAGACCATCGACCACGACGAGACCGAGCACGTCAAGCATGACCGCAAGAAGACGATCGACAACGACGAGACGGTGCACGTGCACCACGACCGCACCGAGACCGTCGACAACAACGAGAAGATCTCGATCGGCGTCAACCGCAGCGAAGACGTCGGCAACAACGAAACCATCAGCATCGGCGCCAACCGCAGCGAGACGGTCGGCAAGGACGAGAGCGTCTCCATCGGCAAGAACCGCAAGATGGACGTCGGCGAGGATGAATCGCTCAGCGTCGGCAAGAACCGCGCGCACAGCGTCGAGAAGAACGAGACCATCACGATCGGCGAGAACTGGACGATCACCGTCGCCAAGGACGCCACGCTGGACGTGCAGGGCCAGCGCAAGACCAAGATCGCCAAGGACGACTCGCAGCACGTGGGCAAGAAGCTGTCCATCGAGGCCGGCGACGAGATCGTGCTGAAGACCGGCGACGCCAGCATCACGATGAAGAAGGACGGCACGATCATCATCAAGGGCAAGGACATCACCGTGGACGCCAGCGGCAAGATCACGGCGAAGGCGTCGGGGCAGATGACCCTCAAGGGTTCCAAGATCGCGGAGAACTGAGCGCCCGTGCTGCAGTTGGCGAACCACACCCCCTTCAGCGCCGCGCTCTCGGTGTTCCCCGATGCGCAGGGCGTCGAGACCGCCTTCGCGGTGGTCAAGGCCACCTTCGCGATCGCCGCCGCGGGGCCGGTGCTGGCCAAGGACCAGCTGCCGCTGATCGCGGCGGACGTGTTCTGGGCCGATCCGGTCACCAGCAGCCTGCGCGCCGCCGGCGACTTCACGCTGTTGAAGCCGGCCACCGACGTGCTGCTGCAAGGCCGCGCCATCGCGCAGGCGCCGGACACGCGGGTGGCCGACGTCAGCCTGAAGGTCGGCCCCGTCAGCAAGACCGTGCGCGTCTTCGGCGACCGGCGCTGGGAAGGCAGCGGCGACCGGCTGAAGCCTTCCGTCCCCTTGCCCTGGGAACGCATGCCGCTGCGCTGGGAATTCGCCTTCGGCGGCATCGCCGGCCCGGCCGCCTCGGCGCACGAGCCGCGCAACCCGGTCGGCCGTGGCATCGGGGCCGATGCGCCCTCGCTGAAGGGCACGCCGCTGCCGAACCTGGAAGACCCGGCCGCGCCGATCACCGGCCCCGCTGACCGCCCCCCGCCCGCCTGCTTCGCCCCCATCGCGCCCACCTGGCTGCCGCGCCGCGCTTACGCCGGCACCTACGACGCCGCCTGGACACGCCAGCGCGCGCCCTACCTGCCGCTGGACTTCGACGCACGCTATTTCCAACTGGCCCCGGCCGGGCTGGTGGCGCCCGGCCACCTGCAGGGCGGCGAGCCGGTGGAGCTGAACGGCTTCACGCTCGGCGGGCCGCTGCGCTTCACGCTGCCGGCGCTGCACCTGCAATTCGAGTTCGACTTCGACGGCTCGCTGCAGCCGCGGCCGCACCAGCTGGAGACCGTGCTGTTCGAGCCCGACGCCGGCCGCTTCCACATGCTGTGGCGCGCCGCGCTGCCGGTGGACAAGAAGCTGCTGAAGCTGAAAACACTGGTACTGCGCTGCGCCGAGTACGGTCCTGACGGCCGCCCGCCGCCGCCGCTGCCCGGTCTGACGGGCCTGCCGCGCAGTTATGCGGAAGCCTGAATGAGCTCGCCGCAAGACACCGTGATCGTCGGCGCCGGCCTGGTGACGCCGATCGGCCTGAGCCTGCCCGAAACCGCCGCCGCCGCGCGTGCCCGAATGGCCCGCCTGCGCGAATGCGACTGGCATGACCGCCGCTTCGAGCCGTACGTGGTCGGCCAGGTGCCGGACGAGGGCCTGCCGGAGCTGCTGCCGGCGCTGGCCGAGCTGCCGCTGCAATCGCGCGAAGCCCGCATGCTGCGCCTGGCCGCGGCCGCGATCGAGGAAGCGCTGGCGCCGCTGGCCCACCTGAAGCCTGGCCCGGTGCCGCTGATGCTGGGCCTGCCCGAGCACCACACCACGCTGCCGATCGTGCCGGCGCACTTCCTGCACCGCCTGGGGCTGCAGCTGCCCGGCGTGCTGGACCGCGATGCCAGCCTGGCCGCGGCACGCGGCCGCGCCGCGGGCTTGAGCGCGCTGCCGCACGCCAGCGCGCGCCTGGCCACTGGCGCGCCGAAGTACATGCTGGTCGGCGGCGTCGACAGCCTGGTCGACCCCTACGTGCTGGGCACGCTGGACATGGAAGGCCGCATCCGCCACGGCAGCAACAGCGACGGCTTCACGCCGTCCGAAGGCGCGGCCATGCTGCTGCTGACGCAGGCCGGGACCGCGCAGGCACACCAGCTGGAGCCGCTGGCGCGCATCTGCGCCACCGGCCAGGGGCAGGAGCCCGGCCACCTGTACGCCGACGCGCCCTACCTCGGCGAAGGCCTGGCCGCCGCGGTGGCCCAGGTCTTCGCCACCGACCCGCCGCCGGAGGCCCCGGTCGCCAGCGTCTGGTGCAGCTTCAACGGCGAGCGCTACTGGGCGCGCGAGTTCAGCGTGGCCCGCACGCGCGAGACGCAGCACTTCGCCCCAGCGCACGCGCTGGAACACCCGGCCGAATGCTTCGGCGACCTGGGCGCCGCGCACGGGCCCGCGCTGGCCGCCCTGGCCGCTCATGCATTGCGTCATCGCTACCGGCCCTCGCCCTGCCTGGTGCTGGCCTCGTCCGACCGCGGCGACCGCGCCGCGTCGCTGCTCGCCGGCATCGCCCAACCCGGCACCGCCTAACCCGCTATCGACACGTCCCTGCCATGCCCTGCACCGTCCACAACATCCGCGGCTTCGCCCACAAGGGCTCGGGCGGCATGAGCCTGGTCTTTCCCGATGTCTGCAAGACCCCGGCGCCGCCCGCGCCGCCGATCCCGATCCCGTACCCCAACATCGGCAAGTCGGCCGACACGAGCCAGGGCACGACCAAGGTCGAGGCCGATGGCCAGATGATCATGGTCAAGGGCGCGAAGTACATGATGAGCGCGGGCGACGAGCCCGGCAGCATCGGCGGCATCATCAGCGGCGTGTTCAAGAGCGAGTGCGAGTACCTGATGTACTCCTTCGACGTGATGCTGGAAGGCAAGAACGTGTGCCGCATGGGCGACCCGCTGTGGCACAACAAGAAGAACATCTGCGGCTGAAGGACTGAAGCCATGACCCAGCTCGGTGAAGCGGTCGCCATCGGCGTCTTCGTCGGCGACGACAAGACGCACTCCAAGTCCACCTGCCCCTGGCACGCGGAGGACGAGAACGCCTCGGCCGACCCGATGGAAGAGCAGCTGGTCGACGAGGACTCGCACGGCCCCATCCCCGCCAACATGGGCAAGAAGCTGGGCGACAACATGAAGAAGGCGGGCGACACGCCGCCCGCGGCCGACAAGGTCGAGATCGCCTTCAAGGCGGGCACGACCGTCGCCTTCACCCAGGCCGGCAAGAAGAAGAAGGTGCAGACCTACGAAGAGGTCACGACCGAGGTCTTCGAGTACCCGCTGCAGTACGCGCCGCACCACCTGATCCCCGGCAACGAATCGCTGAAGGGCTCGAAGGTGCTGGTCTACATGGGTGCCGAAAGCGTCATCAGCAAGTACGAGCCACCCGGCGCCAGCAAGATCAAGGACGGCAAGTCGATCGGCTACGACGTCAACGCCGCCGCCAACGGCGTCTGGCTGCCCAGCCCCTACGCGCTGTCCAACAGCAACAAGTGGCCCTCGCAGGACGGGCTGAAGGTGGTGCTGCAGCGCCTGGGCCAGGTCGTGGTCGACGAGACCGAGTCGTTCAAGAGCGCCTACGTCGCGGCCAGCATCGAGGTCTCGGGCCACCGCCAGTTCCACATGCGCCACGAGGACTACTCGTACAAGGTGCAGGAAATCCTCGACGCGATGGGCAACAAGATCAAGCTGCTGAGTTCGAAGTGCCCGGTGGCCGACGGCGGCGAGGACGACGGCAAGTTCGACCCGCCGGTGGGCCTGAAGACCAAGCTGGACGGCCTGTCGGCGCGCATGAGGTCGCTGCTGATCGGCGCCGTCTGGCGGCCGCCCTTCTTCACCGACGACCTGTCGCAGGAATACGCCGGCACGCTGAAGAAGGTGCGCCGCAGCGCCCGCAAGCTGAAAGTGATGTGATGAAGGAACCCCGATGAAAGCGACCGACACGCCGGACCAGCCGGCACCGGTGGACGAGTACTTCGTGATGCAGCCCGTGATGCGCGGCGGCATGATGCTGGCCCCGCTGCGCGATGTGCCCGAGGACCAGGGCTGGACGGTAGGCCAACGCTTCGACCCGCCGCCGCCGGAGCCGGTGGTGGCCAAGATCCGCACCGGTTATGAAGACGCGGAGCCGCGCCCCTTCCTCGGCGTGCCGCCCATCCTCAGCGAACAGTTGCTGGACATCCTGCGCGGCGCCGGCGTCAGCAACCTCGACGCCTATGACGCGCTCATCCAGAGCGCCGACGGCGCCGTGGCACTGAAGGGCTACAAGGCCTTCAACCTGATCGGCCTGGTGGCCGCGGCCGACCTGGCGCAGACCCGCTTCGCGCCGGACAACGAATCGCGCTTCCTCGACGCCAGCATCGACGGCCTGGTGCTCGACCCCGCGAAGATCCGGGGCCTGCGCATGTTCCGCCTGGCCGAGAACACCAGCGCCATCATCGTGCACCGCTCGGTGAAGGCCGCGGTCGAGGCGGCCGGCATCAAGCACGTCAATTTCCTGAAGCCTTCGGACTTCATGGGATAACTCGCCACCGGAGCAGCCATGCCTCGCAACCTCGCCAAGACAGGCACAGCCGCCAACGCGCCGGCAGTCCATGCCGAACCGGGCGGCGCGCCCACCACCCCCAGCCGCGCGCGCCTCGAGGCCGTCCTGCCCGACGGCCACCTGCGCGTGCGCACGCCGGACGGCGCCGAATGGGCCTGCGAATGGCTGGACACCGGCAGCGCGCCCAACCCGCCGCTCGGCGCGGGCGACATTCTGCTGGTGATGCCGCCCGGCGACGACGGCAGCGCCGCGCTGGTGCTGGGCCGCATCGGCCTGTACCGACCGGGCGCGCTGCCGCCCACGCTGGTGCTGGGCGCCACCGACAGCGTCAGCCTGCGCTGCGGCGAATCCTCGGTCGACCTGCGCGCCGACGGGAAGGTGATGATCCGCGGCGACGACGTGCTGGTGCGCGCCAAGGGCACGCAGCGCATCCGCGCCGGCACCGTCGCGATCAACTAGCACCCAAAAGACATGGCCACGCAGCGCGCCCGCTACATCGCCGAGCTGCTGCCGCAGCACGCCGAGGACCTGGCCTTCCTGTGGGGCCAGCGGTGCGACGCGCTGCAGTCACGCCGCCACACGCTGCGCGAGTTCGCCGAGATCGGCGAACGCATCGAGGCGCACGTGCAAGGGCTGCTGGTGCCGCCGGCCGCGGCGGTGACCGCGCTGCTGGCACCGCAGCTGGCGTCCGACGACCGCGACGAGGCCTTCGCCGCCGGCTACGCGCTGCTGCGCCGGGCCGACCCCGGCATCACGCGCGAGGTCATCGCCGCCTTCGCGCGGGCCGGCGGCGCCACGCTGGCCGGCCTGCGCGACGCCTTCAGCCTGGCCCCGTTCGCGCTCTTCGCCGGCGAGATGCAGGCTGCGCTCGACCACGCCCGGCCGCACACCGCCGCCGCCGCAGCGGTGGTGCTGGCCAACCACCGCGTGCTGCATGGCCAGGCCCCGCGCCTGGCGGAACTGGTCGAGCACGAGGACCCCGAAGTCTGCGGTTGGGCCTGGCGCGCCGCCGGCCTGGCCGATGCGCGGGGCGACTCACCCGCTCACACCCGGCCTTATCAGCATGCGCTGGCGCACCCGGCGGGCTGGGTGCGCTCGGCGGCTTGGTCGGCCGCCGCGTGGACCGGGCAGACGCAGGCGCTGCCGCTGCTGCGCCACGTCGCGGCGCAGGGCGACGCCGTGGCGCTGCGCTGGCTCGCCGTGCTCGGCGGCCCGGAGGACGTGCCCACGCTGCAGCGCGCCGCGCTGGCCATCGACGATGCCGACGCGCGCTGCCGGCTGCTGGCGCGTTTCGGCCATCCCTCGGCGCTGAACGCGCTGGTGCGCTGGATGGAAGAGCCCGACGTCGCGCTCGCGGCCGCCTCCGGCGAGGCCTTCGCGCGCATCACCGGCATCGACCTGCGGGCCCGGCGCGAGCAACTGCCCGTGCCCGCCGGCGCCGACGAATTCGAGCGCGAGATGGCGCCGCTGGTCTGGCTGCCGGACGCCGCGAAGGCGCGCGCGGCGATGGACGAGAGCGGCGCCGAGTGGATGCAGGGCACGCGCTGGTGCCAGGGCCGCCGCGTCGACACCGAGCCGGCGCCGGAGCAGCTCCCCGCCTTCGACCTCGAGGCCCGCTGGGACATCGGTGCGCGCGCCGCGCTGGCCGGCCGGCCCGTCTGCGTTCCGCCGCCGGTGCACTGACGCCACCGCGGCCAGCCATGCCGGCGCCCACCCGTCTCGGCAAGTACGAGCTGCGCCGCGAGCTCGGCAAGGGCTCGATGGGCGTGGTGTACGAGGCCTTCGACCCGGTCATCGAGCGCCTGGTGGCGGTCAAGATCATCCGGCAGGACGAGTTCGGCGCCGCGCAGACCACCGAACTCATCACCCGCCTGCGGCGCGAGGCGCAGGCCGCCGGCCGCCTCAACCACCCGGGCATCGTCTCGGTCTACGACTTCGGCGATGCCGCCACCGTCGACGGCGGCGGCATCGCCTTCATCGCGATGGAACTGGTCGACGGCCGCGAGCTGAAGGAACTGCTCGACGGCGGCCTGCGCTTCCCACCCGACGAGGCGGTGCGCATCCTCGGCGAGGTGCTGGCCGCGCTGCAGCACGCGCACGACCGCGGCGTGACCCACCGCGACATCAAGCCCGGCAACGTGATCCTGCTCGCCGACGGCAGCGTGAAGCTGGCCGACTTCGGCGTCGCGCGCATCGAGCGCTCGGAGCTGACGCAGGCCGGCACGCTGATCGGCACGCCGATGTACATGTCGCCCGAGCAGATCCTGGGACTGCCGGTGGACGGCCGCAGCGACCTGTTCTCCTGCGGCGTGCTGCTGTACGAGCTGCTGACCGGCCGCAAGCCCTTCAACGGCTCGGTGACCACGGTGATCCAGCAGGTGCTCAACGTCGAGCCCGAGCCGCCCTCACGCGCCAATTCCGCATTAGGTCCCGATTGGGACCGCCTGCTGCAGCGCGCGCTCGCGAAGAAGCCGGAGGACCGCTTCGCCAGCGCCCGCGACACGGCGCAGGCCCTGCGCGAGACGCTGGCACGGCACCACGACGACGCCACGGTCGTGATGGCTGCGCCGCCGCTCGCCGCCACGCCACCGGCCGGCACCGCCGCCCGGCCGGCTCGACGCGGCCAGGCGGCCTGGGCGGCCGGCGTGATCGCGCTGGCCGGCGCGGCGGGCCTCTTCATGCTGCTGCGGCCGGCGCCCAAGCAGGCGCCGGGTGCGCCCGTGACGGCTGCACTGCCGGCGTCCGCGCCCGCATCGGCCGGCGTGCCGGCAGCCGCGGCGCTGGCGATGGGTGGCGTGTCCGCTCCCGTGATCGCCCCGGCGCCGGCGCCCCCGCCCATCGAGCCTCCGGCTGGCACGGCCTCAGGCCCACCAGCGCCGGTGGCCACCGCCTCGCGCCCGGCGGCGGCCCCGGCTCGTCAGCCTGCGGCGGCACCTGCATCGCCGCCCGCCGCGCCGCCGGCGCCGCCCACCACCACGGCCGGTGCGGCCACGTCCGAATGGCCCGGGCGCCTGGCGCGCGTCGACAAGCTCAAGCCCGACGCCACGCTGACGCAGGCCTTGCGGCGACTGCTGGAGCCGATGTCGGCGACGGACCGCCAGACCATCGCCAGCTTCGAAGCCATGCTGCGCCAGCAGCCGTCCACGGTCGGCCTGGCGATGGGCATCAAGAACGGCTACTTCCACTACTGGTGGGTGCGCGGCGCCGGCGACACGGCCGCCGCCGCCCTGGCCCGCACCCGCTGCCAGGAACGGCATGCCACCCCCTGCCATCCGGTGCTGGTCGCCGGCGCGCTGCAGCCCGACGGTTTCGCCGCCACGGCGCGCGCCCTGAGCAGAAGCGGCCGGACTGGGCGCGTGATCAGTTGCTTTCGCGCTGTGCCGCCATCGCGCAGCCGCCCTGCCTCGTCGTCTCCATCAATGGCGAACTGCAGCTCGACGGCGTGCGCGAACTGGCTGCCCGGCTGGCTACGCGCCCACACGCCGGAGTGAGGGAACAACTGCTGAGGAACCTGGCCCGCCACCTGCCCTGACACGCGCACGACGCACGCCGCACGCTGCACGCGGTGGCCGACCCTGCCGCCGATGGCCGCCGCCGATCGGCCGAAAGTCATGCCGGGCGGCGATATTCCCGCCCGGCCCGCGCTTCGGCGGCCTGCGTCGATTGCCAGGGCGGCCTGCCGCCGCGATGATCGCGCCCACGCGGTGCCGCCGGCACCGCACTGCTCCCTTTCGTCGCGACATGCCCGTTCCCTCCCACCTCGGCAAATACGAGATTCGCCGCGAGCTCGGCAAAGGCTCGATGGGCGTGGTCTACGAGGCCTTCGACCCGCTGATCGAACGCAGCGTCGCGATCAAGATCATCCGGCCCGACCAGCTCGGGCCCTCGCAGTCGGTGGAGCTGCTGGCGCGGCTCAAGCGCGAGGCCCAGGCCGTCGGCCGCCTCAACCACCCGGGCGTGGTCGCCATCTACGACTACGGCGAGGACGCCAGCTTCGGCGGCACCAAGGTCGCGTTCATCGCGATGGAGCTGATCGACGGCAAGGAGCTCAAGCACTACTTCGACAACAAGCACCGCTTCAGCCCGGGGGACATCGCCCGCATCATGGGCGAGGTGCTGTCGGCGCTGCAGCATGCGCACGAGCGCGGCGTGACGCACCGCGACGTCAAGCCCAGCAACGTGATCCTGCTGCGCTCGGGCACCGTCAAGATCGCCGACTTCGGCGTCGCCCGGCTCGAGAAATCGGAGCTGACGCAGGCCGGCACGATGATCGGCACGCCGATGTACATGTCGCCCGAGCAGATTCTCGGCATGGCGGGTGTCGACGGCCGGGCCGACATCTTCTCGTGCGGCGTCATGCTGTTCCAGTTCCTGACCGGCGAGAAACCGTTCACCGGCTCGGTCACGATCGTGATGCAGAAGGTGCTGAACGAGGAACCGCCGCCACCGACGCAGCTGAACCCCGCGCTCAGCCCGGCCTGGGACGCCGTGGTGCGCAAGGCCATGGCCAAGAAGCCGGCCGACCGCTACCAGAGCGCCGCCGCGCTGGCCGACGCCATCCGCGGGGCCGCGGCCACCAAGGGCGACGAGTCCACCGTCGTGCTGCCGCTCCAGCGCCCGGCCGCAGCACCGCCGGCCACGACCACGGCCACGCCGCCGGCACCGGCTGCCTTCAGCGCCTCGCCGGCCTCGGCTGCCCAAGCGGACGGCACCGCCTGGACCGGCGCCGTGCCGCCCGGCCGCGACGTGGCCGAGGACCCGACGATGTTCGTGCGCGCCAAGCCACCGGCCCAGCCGCCTGCCGCTGCACCCGCTGCCGTGCCGACGGACCCGCTGGCGATACCGCCGGCGTCTGCATCCGCTGGTGGTGCTGGTGCCGGTGCTGGCGCTGGCGCATCGTCGAGCGCGATCTTCGGTGCCGGCTTCGGCGGCGCCGGCTCGGGCTCCGCCACCACGACGATGCGCTCGGCCAGCCAGGCCGCCGCGGCCGCCGCGGTGAGCGCCGCGCTGTCCAGCCACCGGCCGGCCGGTGCCTCGCCGGCAGCCGATCCCGACGCCACGGCCTGGCGCC
>Ga0196963_10002649_pt1 | contig 10541 bp, 10 predicted proteins | sample S1_5metaG_FD_148600 | JGI IMG/M metagenome (GOLD analysis project Ga0196963, IMG submission 148600) | Soil microbial communities from Anza Borrego desert, Southern California, United States - S1_5 | ecosystem: Environmental > Terrestrial > Soil > Desert | place: USA: California | collected... | reverse complement strand
AAACACTGATTGCCGAAGTACAGATCGACGCGGGAGATGTCGGCTACGTCAAGGCCGGCGACAGCGCGCGAATCAAGCTGCACGCGTTTCCGTTCCAGCGCCATGGCAGCCTGAGCGGCAGCGTCCGCACGATCAGTCAGGATGCCTTTCGCCGCGACACCCACGAGGCTGGCGCCTATTACCTCGCCCAACTGGATCTTGGCCCGGAAAAGCTGCGCAACATGAGCGAATCCGCGCGCCTTTTGCCCGGCATGACCTTGAACGCCGAGATCGTCGTCGGCCAGCGCTCGGTGATGTCGTATCTGATCTGGCCACTGACCAAGGCCCTCGACGAATCCATCAGGGAACCCTAGCCATGAAGAAGGCCTTCATCACCGGTATCACCGGCCAGGACGGCTCCTATCTCGCCGAGCTGCTGCTCTCCAAGGGCTACGAAGTCCATGCGATCCTGCGGCGGAGCTCGGTGTTCACCAGCCAGCGCATCGATCACATCATCCATCGCCCCGATGTGCATACCTATCATGGCGATCTGACCGACTCGAGCAATCTGCATACGCTGCTGTCGCGCATCCAACCGGACGAGGTCTACAACCTCGGCGCGCAATCGCATGTCGGCGTCTCGTTCGAGGTGCCGGAATACACCGCCGAAGTCGATGCCATCGGCACGATCCGCCTGCTCAACGCGATCAAGGACCTCGGCATTCGGCCGCGCTTCTATCAGGCTTCGACGTCCGAGCTGTTCGGCGGCCTCCCCGACACCGCGCCACAAAACGAGAAGACGCCGTTCTATCCGCGCTCACCGTACGGCGCCGCTAAGCTCTATGCCTATTGGATCACCGTCAACTACCGCGAGGCCTATGGCCTCTACTGCTGCAACGGCATCCTGTTCAACCACGAGTCACCGCGCCGCGGCGAGACCTTCGTCAGCAAGAAGATCACCAAGGCCGTCGCGCGCATCGCCCAGGGCAAGCAGGACGTACTGACACTCGGCAATCTGGATGCCAAACGCGACTGGGGCTATGCCAAGGATTACGTGGAAGCGATGTGGCTGATGCTGCAACAGAACGAGCCGAAGGACTATGTGATCGCCTCGGGTAAAACCTGGTCGGTGCGCGAGTTCACCACCCTCGCCTTTGCCGAGACCGGCGTCGAGATCGACTGGCGCGGCGAAGGCGTCGATGAAGTCGGCATCGACCGCAAGACCGGCAAGGTGCGCGTGCGTGTCGATGCCCGCTACTTCCGTCCGGCCGAAGTCGACCTGCTCTGGGGCGATGCGAGCCACGCCGAACGCGAGCTCGGCTGGAAGGCCAGGACGTCGCTGCCGGAGCTGGTCAAGTTGATGGTGGCCTACGATCTCAAATACGACGACTACGGACCCGAAGGATGATTCTCGTCACTGGCGCCACAGGCTTCCTCGGCAAGCGCGTCTGCCGTCAGCTCGAAGCGCGCGGCCTGCCCTACGCTCGCACGGCGCGCTCGCTCGGCCTCGACCTGCGCGACAGACAGGCGACGCTGGACTATTTCCAGCAACTGCGCCCTCGCGTCGTGCTCAACTGTGCCGCCTATGTTGGTGGCATCCAGTTCGGCGCCAAGCATCCGGCCGAGCTGTTCCACAACAACCTGCATATGAGCCTCAACCTGCTGGAGGCCGCGCATCTGGCGAACGTGCGGCGTGTGGTCAACCCGATTTCCAACTGCGCCTACCCGGCCGCCGCGACGCTGTTCCGCGAAGCCGAGTTCTGGGACGGCCCCTTGCATGAATCGGTGATGGTCTACGGCTTCGTGCGCAAGGCCTCCTGGGTGGGCAGCTGGGCCTATGCGAAGCAACATGGTCTGGACGTGCTCAACCTGATCCTGTCCAACATGTACGGGCCGGAGGACCACTTCGAGGAAGAGCGCTCGCATGCGCTCGGCGCGCTGATCATGAAGTTCGTCGAGGCCAAGGAACGCAAGCGACCGGAGGTCGTCGTCTGGGGCACCGGTGCGCCGGTACGCGAATGGCTGCACGTCGACGACGGCGCCGAGGCGATGATCCGGGGCATCGAACTGCCCGCCCAGCTCGACCCGATCAACATCGGTGTCGGCCGCGGCATCTCGGTGCGCGATCTCGCCGAGCTTATCCGTGACTTGGTTGGTTACTCAGGCCGCATCGTCTACGACACCAGCAAGCCTGACGGCGCCGCGTACAAGACGGTCGACGGCTCGCGTGGTGCGGCACTGTTCGGCTGGCAACCCAGCCGTGATTTCCGTGCTGGCGTCGCCGAAGCGATCCGCTGGTACGTCGAGCATCGCTGCAACGAGACAAGCCATGGCCATCAATGAGATCAAGGAGGGCGACCTCGTCCTCGCCCGGCATATTCCCGCCACCGACGCTTGGGGCGAGGGACTGAAGTTCTTCTCGCCCGACGGCGATTATCTGCAGGTCGGCAGCTGGGGCTATGCCGCCGGCAAGCAATTGCTCGCGCACAGCCACAACCCTGTCGCACGCGAGGTGCCATGGACCCAAGAGGTGCTGTATGTGCGCCGTGGCCGCATCCGCGCGCATATCTACGACACCAGCGACCGCCCGCTGACCGAACTCGAGGTTGGGGAGGGCGATCTGATCGTTCTGCTGCGCGGCGGCCACGGTTATACGATCCTCGAGGACGGCACCCAGGTGCTGGAAATCAAGAACGGCCCCTACGTGGGCGCGGACGCGGATCGGCGGCGGCTATGAAAAAAGTCCATCTCGCCTGCTGGCATCGCCACATACCGGGATTCGTCCACGTCGACCTTTGCGATTTGCCGCATATCGACCATCGCTCCCGGATCGAGACCCTGCCCTTCTTCGATGACGCCTCGGTCGATTTGATTTATTGCAGTCACGCCCTCGAGTATTTCGATCGGGACGAGGCGCGGTTGGCCCTGCAGGAATGGCATCGCGTCCTCAAGCCGGGCGGAACCTTGCGTCTCGCCGTCCCGGATTTCCCGGCCCTGGTGCGGGTGTATCAGCAAACCGGTGAGCTTAGGTCGATCCTCGGCCCGCTCTACGGCCGCATGCGGGTGGACACCGCGGACGGCCCGCAGCTGATTTATCACAAGACCGTCTACGACGAGCCCTCGCTGCGCGCACTGCTGGAGGAATGCGGGTATGCCGACGTGCGGCGCTGGGATTGGCGCGAAACCGAGCACGCAGCAGTCGACGACCATTCCCAGGCGTATTTTCCCCATATGCAGAAGGACACCGGCATCCACGTGTCGCTGAACCTCGAGGCGAGAAAGCAGGCATGAGCGCCGACCTCGAATTCATCCCGCAAATGCGCCCGCTGTTCGGCAGTGAAGAGCGCGCCGAACTCCTGGCCTACCTCGATGAAGATGGTTTCTTCACCGAATTCAAGAAGACCGAGCAATTCGAGCGGCAGATCGCCGAGTACACCGGCGCCAGGCACGCGATCGTCGTCAACAACGGCACGGTATCTCTGACCCTGGCGGCACTCGCGGTCGGCGTCGGCCCGGGCGATGACGTCATCGTGCCTGACTATACGATGATCGCGACGCCGAACTCGATCAAGCTGTTAGGGGCGAATCCGGTTTTCGTCGACGTCGACCCGGACACCCTCGTGCTCGATGCCGACACGGTCCGGCGTAGCCTGACGCCGAAGACACGCGCGATCATGCTCGTCTCCGCCAACGGTCGGGCCCCAGCCTGTGGCATCGCCGCGTTCGAGCAACTCAGCCGCGACACCGGCATCCCGCTGATCGAGGATGCGGCCCAGTCGCTGGGCTCGTATTTTCCGGATGGCCGCCACGTCGGCCGCGCTGGCTGTATCGGCAGCTTCTCGTTCTCGGCGCCGAAGATCGTCTCCACCGGGCAAGGCGGCGCGCTGATCACCGACGACGGCGACCTCGCAGCCAAGCTGCGCCGCCTGAAGGATTTCGGCCGCGCTTCGGGCGGCAACGATGTCCACGACAGCATCGGCTACAACTTCAAGTTCACCGAGCTGCAGGCCTGCGTCGGCATCGCGCAGATGCGCAAGCTGCCGGCGCGGGTCGCGCGCAAGAAGGAGATCTGGCAGTGCTACCAGGCGCAGCTCGACGGCGTCGAACAGTTGCGCCTGTTCGCGCACGACCTGCGCATCACGACGCCCTGGTTCATCGACTGCCGCGCCGAGCGCCGCGACGAGCTCGCCGCCCATCTCAAATCGTGCGGTATCGGCACCCGCACGATGTATCCACCGATCCATCGGCAAAAGGCCTATGACCTGCCGGGTCACTATCCGGTGGCCGAGGAGATCGGCCGCAGCGGGCTGTGGCTGCCATCGATGATCCAGCTCAGCGATGCGCAGATCGAGCGCATCTGCCAGGCGATTCGGGCGTTCTATCAGGGTTGAACGTGTCCACGATCTGCACCAGCGATGACACCGCGCAGCTGCGGCTGGACATAGACCAGGACACGCTGGAGGCGGCGCTGCTCGCGCGCTTCACCGAAGAGGCCCTGCTCGAACTCTTCGCTGCGGGCGAACTGCACGGCACGGTGCATACCTGCATCGGCCAGGAACTCTGCGGCGCCATCATCTGCAGCCTGCTGCGAGCGAGCGACACGGTGTTCTCCAATCACCGCTGCCACGGTCACTATCTCGCCCGGCATCGTGATGTCGACGGCCTCGTCGCCGAACTGATGGGCCGCGCCACCGGCGTCTGTGGAGGTATCGGCGGCAGCCAGCATCTTTGTCGCGACGGCTTCTACTCCAACGGCATCCAGGGCGGCATCGTTCCGGTGGCCGCGGGTCTCGCGCTCGGCCATAAGCTGCGCGGTCGCGGCGATGTGTCAGTGGTATTCATCGGCGATGGCACGCTCGGGGAAGGCGTCGTCTACGAAACGCTGAACATCGCCTCGAAGTGGCAGTTGCCGCTGTTGATCGTGCTCGAGGACAACAAGTATTCGCAGTCGACCGCTCAGCACGAAACGCTCGCAGGCAGCATCTGCGCCCGCGCAGAGTCCTTCGGCATCACCAGCGCACGTGCTGACACCTGGCACCCGCAGGCATTGCGCAGCACCGCGCAGGCCCTGATCAACCAGATGCGCAACGACTCGCGGCCCCGCTTCCTGCAGGTTGAAACCTACCGATTGAAAGCGCATAGCAAGGGAGACGACACTCGACCGCGTGAGGAAGTGGCGCCGTTCGAGCGTATCGATCCACTGAACGGCTTTCTCGAATCGCTGACCGCTGCCGAAGCCGAGTGGGTCGCTTCGCTCAAAGCACGGGTCAAACAGGCCATCGCGAACGCAAAAAACGCACCGCTGGCCAAGCTGGACGCGAGCGCTGAGCCGTCGCCGGCGACGCAATGGTCGCCGACAGCGAAGCTCGAACCCAAGCGTCTGGTCAACGCATTGAACGAGACGCTGGGCGATTTGATGGGTGAACACGAATCCATGCACATCCTCGGTGAGGACGTGCTCTCACCCTATGGCGGCGCATTCAAGGTCACGCGCGACCTGTCTTTCCGCTTTCCCGACCGGCTGCGCAACACGCCGATCTCCGAGGCCGCGATCGTCGGCATCGGTGCGGGGCTCGGCCTGCTCGGCTATCGTCCGCTCGTCGAAATCATGTTCGGCGATTTCATTGGCCTGGCTTTCGATCAGATCGTCAATCACGCGGCCAAATTCCACCAGATGTACAACCAACAGGTGCAGACCCACCTGATCGTCCGTACACCGATGGGCGGCGGTCGTGGCTACGGCCCGACGCACAGCCAAACGCTGGACCGGCACTTCCTCGGCGTGCCCGGCCTGCGTGTGCTCGCGCTGAACAGCCTCACCGCCCCAGAGCAGCTCTACGCACCGCTGCTGGCGACCGAGCCCGGGCCCACTCTGGTCATCGAGAACAAGTTGCTGTATGGCCAATCCATCGGCGTCGAGCCGCCGCGCGGCTACGAACTGCTGCATTCCGCGCAGCGCTTTCCTAACGCCTGGCTCAAACCGCGTGCCGACCGCGTCGACCTCACCTTGCTCGGCTACGGCGGTACCAGCGAACTGCTGCGCGAGGCCTGCGAGCGGCTGTTCGACGAGCACGATCTGATCGCCCAGGCGCTGTGCGTGATGCAAATCTATCCGTTCCAAATCACCTCGATCAGCGACGTGATCGAGGCATCGCCGCACCTGCTCATCATCGAAGAAGGCCAGGGCTTCGCCGGATTCGGCGCGGAAGTCTGCGCGCAGCTCGCCGAGACGGACGCCCTGGCAAGGCTGCGCGTGCGCCGTTTATATCCGCCGGCATATTGTCTGCCGAGCAGCGGCCCTCTGGAAAAAGCCCTGTTGCCGAGCCTCGCCGGCATCGTCGATGCCGCCGTAGCCCTGGTGCGCTCATGATCAGCACGCTGCACATGCCACGTATCAATACCAACGACGATCGTGTCGAGATCGTCGAGTGGCACGTGAGCTGCGGCGACTACGTCAATATCGGCCAGACATTGGTCGATGTCGAAACGTCCAAAGCGGTGGTCACGCTCGAAGCCGAAGCGGAAGGCCATGTGCTGCGCCTGGCTGCGAAGGGCGACATCGTGGACGTCGGCGCGCCGCTGTGCTTGTTCGCGTCGACCGAGACCGAACTGCTGGCTGCGCGGGCGGCGGCGGCGCCGGGCACAGCCGCCCCGGTCGTGCAAACAGCGCTCGCCGACCACGGCCTGACTCGCTTCTCCAAAGCGGCGGAACGCCTGCTGCGCGAACGCGGCATCCCCATGGAGCAATTCGCAGGCGCCGGTCTCGTCACCTGCGCGGTGATCGAAGCACGGCTGGGCCTCACGCCCGTAACCGCGCCATCCAGCATCAATGCCGCGACGCACGCTGACCCGGCGACAACCCCGGCAACCGCACGCAGCGCGCGGCTGCCACTGGCCAAACAAGCGGAGATTCAATCGCTGACGATCGGCGCCGGCGGAGGCATCAACAGCCAGCTCAGCATCCATTTCAATTCGGCGGCGATTCGCGCTCGGCTGCTGCGCGATGACCTGTTCGACGGCAGCATCCAGCCGTTGATCCTGCACGAGATCTCGCGTCTGCTGCGCCAGTGGCCGCAGTTCACCGCGTACTGCGACGGCACGGCGATTCATTACTACGACCGCGTCGACTTCGGCCTCGCCTTTGATCTCGGCCACGGCCTGAAGGTGCTGACGATCAAGGACGCGGACCAGCTGCTGCCGATCCAGTTCCACGAGAGGACACTGGAGCTCGGGCTGCGCTATCTCGACAATCGTTTGCTGGCCGAGGAGCTCGGCGATGCGACGATTACGATCACCGATCTGTCCAGCCTCGATGTGCTGCATTTCCAGCCGCTGATCAACGGCAGGCAGTCGGCGATCATCGGCATCGGTGGCGACAGCCAGCAAGCCGGCCATCCGATGGCGATCCACCTTTGCTTCGACCACCGCATCGCCAGCGGTCGCGACGTCGCCCTGTTTCTCAATGAGTTGCGTGCGCGGCTGCTGACCTATGCCGCACCGCCGTCGGCGCCCGACGCCGGACCCGGACATGAGCCCGCCGTATCGCGCACCGTCGCCCCGATCGATGCCTGCGATGTCTGCGGCATCGATCGCGAACGCTATTACCGCGAGTTCGGCCGCTTCGCGTTCCTCCTAGCGTACGTACGTGCCGATGGCAGCTTGGGCGCGGCCTGCCACCGCTGCGCACAGGGCACGACCTGAAAATAGTCACCACGCCATGACGAACGAGCCTGCAAGCGCAATCGACGAGCTGGTGATCAGCGCGATCGCGCGCATGACCCGCCAGCCGCCGGAGGCCGTCCGCGGCCACCTCAGCCTGGGCAGCATTGGATTGAGCCGCTCGTTTGGGCTGGGCGCGCTGCGCAGTCAACTGGAATCCCGCCTCGGGCGCAGGATCGGCACGCTGAGCGCAATGATGACGGTCGCCGAGCTTCAGCGCATGCTCGGTGCCGGCGGCGAAGCCAGCGCGGTCGACGAGCCGCCGATCAATCCGCCTGTCGCACCGCGCGCCTCAGACGCGCCGGCACTGGAACGGATCGGCCTGGGCATGGACATCCAGGAGCTGGCGGTGATGCCGATCACCAGCGACTATCGAGGTCACGAGTTCTATTCGGCACATTTTCACCCAAGCGAAATCGCGACCGCGCAACTCAGGCATGACCCTCGCTCGCATCTTTGCGGCGTGTTCTGCGCGAAGGAAGCAGCCAAGAAAAGTCACTCGGACCTGCTGCCGCTGCGCATGCTGGATTTCCTTGTCAGCCATGACGGCGACGGACGGCCGCAGCTGCAACTCGCCACGGCCCAGCCTACGCGTTTCCGCTTCCTGTTGACCATCACGCACACGGCGCAGTTCTCCGCGGCTACGTGCTTGACCCTGTGGTGAGATCCACTGCCGCCCCGAGCGTCACCGCCCCCGTCGCCTCGAGCCACGCCGCCTTTCTCTCCTGCAGTTCGGCGAGCAAATCCAGACTTCGCGACTCGTCTTCGGCGAGGTCGACGAGGAACGCGTCGTTGTTTTCTCTCACCCAGTCGAATGGCAGCTCCCACCAGGCGAGCTTGAGCAAGGCCTCGCGCACCCTTTCGCTGAAACGGAAGCCCATCAGCTTCGCCGGCGCACCGAGATAGATGCCGTAGGGTTCGGTCTTGAAATCGGCGGGAAGCAGCGAGCGTGCGCCGATCACACAACCATTTTCGACCGTTACGCCGCCGAGCAGCATCGCCTCGTCGCCGATCCACACATCGTTGTGGACGACCGTGTCGCCATACTGTGGCGGCGGCGGAATACGAACCAGCCCGGAGAACATGCTCATCGCCATGCTGCGCGTCTCATGTTGGCCGTTGAGCAGGAAGCGCAGCCTCAAGCCGGCGCGCACATGCCGGCCGATGCTCAGGCTCTGCCGATTGCCGTCGTACTTCGCGACCGAGCCGACGCCGAGGATCGAATCGCGGCCGATGTAGAAGCTGCCGTAGCCGGCGCTGCTAATATCCTCGTCATGATTGTTGCGAAAGAAGCCGCGCGGAATATGCGAAACGTGGCCGTCCGCGTAGCGGAGCACCAGAAAATGTTGCGCGTCGGGATGACTCTCGTCGATGCCGAGCACGTTGTTTTCAGTCAGTAGCTGCATCGCACGACCTCTGTTGCCATACGAGCCTTGGCTCGATCGTAATCACCGTCTCTTGTGCAGGATGTAGCCGCTGACCCATTCCAACAGGTCGGCCTCGGCCAGATCCGCGAACGGCGCTACCCGTGGCCGCGGCTGCGCCAGTAGGCCCGCGGGCGCGCCGATGCGCGGCAATTTGTAGCCTACGAAGCCGGCCGCATGGAACACGCGTTCCATCTGCGAGGGGCGCAAACCATTGATGCCATCGAGCACGCCGTCGTAATACATCTCGAACAAGTGCAGCCGTTTGTTGAAGTAATAGCGATGATCCGCGAAGTCGACGGTATGCAGACACAGGCCCTCCGGCCTGAGCGCCTGCCACTGCCAGTCGATCTCCGCGCGTAGATCATCGACGTGTTCGAGAACGGAATTGCTGAAGATCAGGTCGAAATCGCCCGGCGCGAGCAGCTCGCGGCGCCGGACCAGCGATACACCGCCTAGATCAACCTGTTCGACTTGGTCGCGATTCAGCTGCCCCAACCTTTCGGCGAGATCGGAGAAATCGAGGCGCGCCAGGTTCTGCTTGAGCGCCGTCGTGGGGGTGTCACCGATCGTGAATGAGGCCGGCGACGCGAAAATCGCCCGGATCAGCTCCATGATGCTGGCAACTGAATAATCGACGTTCAGCTCGAATGGTTCATAGCTGATCACCCGCCCGTAGCCATTCGCGAACAGGATGATTGCAGTCGACAGCGGGTAGTAGATGCCCGCGCCATAGTCCAGCAATGTCATCGCACTCGGCTCGCGAGACAGCCCGGCGGGTGCGTGCTGTCTAGCCGCGTCGAGTAGGGGCAAAAGATTGCCGATCACCGCCAGCGGCTCGCGCGAGGACAGCAGCCCGTCAGCGGCGATCAACGGGTCGACCAACAGCTTTGCCACGACACCGAGGTCGCGGCTGGCCGCGCTCGATACTTGCAGACGCTGCGCGGCCTCGCGCCAGTGCGGCAGGCTGGCCTCATTGATCAACCCCTGCGCAGCCAGCTCTTCGAGGGCCGCCTCGCGGGTCTTACCAAAGATGAGTTCCAACAACGGCGCCAGCGCCTGCGCCTGCACTCGCGGATGCATCGGCATGCCGGGCTCGCGCCTGCCAGCCGGCTCAATAGTTCGCCGGGGAGAACCCCGGCCGCGCGAAGCACAGAATAGGCTGGCGATAGGTTCCCAGCGGCAGCTTGGCAAGGTTCGCCAAGGTCCAGCCCTCACGCAGTTGCGGTTCGGGATCGTTGGCGAGGTAATCGGCGCTGGGATAGGCGATGCCGTGGTACTTGAGCTCGGCGATCGCTTCCAAGGCATGGATACGTTTCGCGCCGTAGATCCGATGCGCATTGAAATGGGTGAGATCCTGGCCCACCGGCACGGCGACCGCACACATGCCGGTCGGCTTCATGCATTTGGACACCTGGC
>Ga0196963_10002648_pt1 | contig 10550 bp, 8 predicted proteins | sample S1_5metaG_FD_148600 | JGI IMG/M metagenome (GOLD analysis project Ga0196963, IMG submission 148600) | Soil microbial communities from Anza Borrego desert, Southern California, United States - S1_5 | ecosystem: Environmental > Terrestrial > Soil > Desert | place: USA: California | collected... | reverse complement strand
CGTCGGAGACGCGCGACCCGTTCCTCGTGGCGATGTCGGTGGTCCTGCAGCGGCTGCCGTGGGTGCTGTTCGGCCTCCTCGCCGGCGTCGCCGCCGACCGGTTCGACCGCAAGCGCATCGTCGTGCTCGCCAACACCACGCGCGCCGCGGTGCTCGTCGCCCTGTGCGCCACGATCCTCGCCGACGCCGTGAACATCGCCGTGGTCCTGCTCGCGATGTTCGTCCTCGGCATCCTCGAGGTGTTCGTCGACACGACGAAGCAGACGCTGCTCCCGATGGTCGTCGACCGCGACGACCTGCCGATCGGCAACGCCAGGCTCGTCGCCGGGTTCACCACGATGAACCAGCTCGTCGGCCCGCCCGTCGGCGCCGGGCTCTTCGCCGCCGGGCGCGTCGTGCCGTTCCTCGTGCAGGCGGGATGCATGCTGGTGGCCGCGGCGATGGCCACTCGCCTCGAGCTGCCGGCGCACGGCGTCGAGCGCCACGAGCGGGGCTACGTGCGCCACGAGATCGCCGAGGGCTGGCGGTGGCTGTGGCGCCACGCGGCGGTGCGCACCCTCGCCATCACGATCGTCACGTTCAACGTGACCTTCGGCGCTGCGTGGTCGGTGCTCGTGCTCTACGCCATCGAGCGCCTCGACGCCGGCGAGGTCGGCTACGGCCTGCTGACCACCGCCGGCGCCGTCGGCGGCCTCGTCGGTGCCGGCATCTACGGGAGCCTCTCCCGGCGCATCAGCCTCGGCGGCCTCATGCGGATCGGTCTCGTCATCGAGACTGTCACGCACCTGGCGCTGGCACTGACGAGCGTCACGTGGCTCGCGCTCGTGATCATGTTCTTCTTCGGCGCCCACGCGTCGGTGTGGGGCACGACGTCGACGAGCATCCGCCAGCGCGCCGTGCCGCACGCGCTGCAGGGACGCGTCAGCAGCGTCTACCTCATCGGCGTGTTCGGCGGCATCGTCGTCGGCAGCGTGCTCGGGGGTGTCATCGCGGACGCGTGGGGCGTCACCGCGCCGTTCTGGTTCGCCTTCGTCGGCTCCGGCGCCCTCGTCGTGTGGATCTGGCCCCAGCTGCGCCACGTCGCCCACGACTGAGACCGTTCTCGGAGCACCTGACCCCACATGGTGTGGTCACGTGCTCCAAGAACGGGTTGGTTCAGGGCTTGACGATGATCTTGCAGTGCTCCTCGGGGTTGCCGAGGGCGTCGAAGGCCCAGCCGACCTCGTCGAGGCCCACCTCGGCGGTGACCATCGGGGCGACGTCGATCTCACCCTCGGCGATCGAGCGGAGCGAGCCGGCGAACTCCATCGGGTCGTAGCCGAGGGCGAACTGGATGTTGAGCTCCTTCGAGATGCCGAAGAACGGGTTGATCGTGTCGTTCTCCATGCACACGCCGACGACCACGACCCGGGCGCCGGCCGGCGCCGACCGCATGATGTCGTTGATGATCCCGGGCACGCCGATGGCCTCGAAGATGACCGGCGTGCGGCCCTTGCCAGCCCGCGTCCACGCCGCCCACGCCGTCTCCTCACGGGGATCGACGGCCTCGTCGGCGCCCATGGTCACCGCCAGCGCTCGCCGGGCGGGCGAGAAGTCGGCGGCGACGATCGGGCCGATGCCCTTGACCTTGAGTGCGGCGATGCACGCCAGGCCGACGGGGCCGGCGCCGAGGACGATCGCACCCTCCCCTTGCTTCACGTTGCCCTTGTTCACCCCGTGCAGGCCGACCGCCATCGGCTCGGTGAGGGCCGCGTGCTCGGCCGGCAGGCCGTTCGGCACCTCGAGCAGCAGCGGCGCGGTGAGCAGCATGCGCTCGCCGTAGCCGCCCTTGGTCGTGTTGGAGTACACGATCGGCTCGATGCCACCTGCGCCCATCAGCACGGGCAGCGCGGTCACGAGCGTGCCGGGCTTGATCGGCGACTCCGTGTCGGGCCCGAGGTCGAGCAGCTCGGCGGAGAACTCGTGGCCCATGTAGACGTCGCGGTCGAGGTCGAGCGTGCTCTCCGGCGAGAGCGGCCCGGCCATCTCCTTCCCGAGCGCCAGCATCGACGCCCCGTGCTTGGCGAAGTGCAGGTCGGACCCGCAGATGCCGCACGCCTTGACCTCGACGAGCGCCTGGCCGACGCCGGGCTTGGGCTCCTCGACGTCGTCGCGGACGAGGATCTTCCCCTTGTTGAGGACCGCAGCGCGCACGGCTACTTGTCCTTCTCGTCGACGTGGGTCTTGATGGCGTTCATGATCGCCTGACCGGCCCGCCCGAAGATCTCGCCGCGCTTGTTCGACGCCCACTCGTGCGAGTCGATCGGTGCCTGCAGGCGACCCTTGAAGTGCGGGATGACGTGGCGGGCGAACAGCCGGTACGAGTTCATCGTCGCCGCCGGCGGCGCCCAGTCGTGGCCGAGGATGAGGAAGGTCCCGAAGCCACCGGACTGCTCGAGCAGGCCCTCGATGTACTCGATGGCGTCGTCGGGGGTGCCGATCACGACGCCGCCGCCGGCGGCGTAGCGCTCGACGAACTCCTCGTCGGTCTTGGGCTCCTCCTTCACCTCGTTGGCCAGCGGCACGAAGCCGCCGCCGCCACCGAAGTAGTTGGAGAAGTCCTTGAGCCCGTAGGTGCAGTCCTTGATGGCCTGCTCGCGCGTCTCGGCCAGGTGCATGTTGCCGAGCACGCGCCACGTGCGGCGGTCGGGTTCCTTCTGGCCGGCCTTGGCCGCCGCCTCGGTGAGCGTGTTCCACGCCGAGCCGATGGCGGCGAAGCCCTCGGCCATCGACATCGACAGCGAGAGGAGCGACACGCCGTACTTGCCGGCCATCGTCGGCCCCGACGGCGACACCATCGCCGCGCACGCCACCTCGGGGTGCGGCCACGTGTACGGGCGCAGCTGCAGACGGCCCTCGCGCAGCTTGAACCAGTCGGTCTCGCGGGTCACCGGCTCCTCGGAGCGGAACAGGGCGAGGATCGCCTCGAGCGACTCGTCCATCATGCGGCGCTGCTCGACCGGGTCGATGCCCATGATGTAGGCGTCGGTGGGCAGGGCGCCGGGGCCGACGCCGAAGATCGTCCTACCTCTCGTGAGGTGGTCGAGCAGCATGATGCGGTCGGCCACGAGCCACGGATGGTGGTACGGGAGCGACGTCACGCCCGTGCCGAGCCTGATGTGCTTGGTGCGCTCGGCGGCGGCGGCGATGAAGATCTCCGGCGAACCGATGAGCTCGTAGCCGCCCGAGTGGTGCTCACCGAACCACGCCTCGTCGAAGCCGAGACGGTCGAGCTCGACCACCCGCTCGAGGTCGTACTCGAGGGCGAGGGTCGGGTCTTGGCCGACGGGGTGGAAGGGGGCGTAGAAAACCCCGAAGTTCAGGGGCCACGGTGCGGGCATCGGAGGTCCTTCAGCTCGGAAAACCTGACACGCGCATCATATGTTCGGAGGCTTCATGAGCGCCTGGTTCGACACCGCGGGGCTGGGCCTCTTCATCCACTGGGACCACGCGTCCCAGCAGGGCCTCGAGATCTCCTGGCCGCTCGTGGGCGGCGGGACGATCCTCCCCCACGTCCAGGACGTGACGCCCGAGCAGTACCACTCCTCGGCGGCGACCTTCGACCCGCAGGCGTGGGACCCGGCCGCGCTGGCGGCGCTCGCCAAGCGCGTGGGCGTGCAGTACGCCGTGCTCACGACGAAGCACCACAGCGGGTTCTCGATGTTCGACACCGCGCTCGACGACTTCTCGGTCGTCAAGGCGTCGCCCTACGGGCGGGACATCGTGCGCGAGTTCGCCGACGCGATGCGCGGCGAGGGGATCCGCGTCGGCTTCTACTTCTCGCTGTGCGACTGGCACCGGCCGGAGTACCCGGCGTTCACCGCCGAGCACCGGCCCTACCGACTGGGCGCGTCGCCGCCGATGCCATCCGAGGCCGAGTGGGAGAAGTACCTCGACTTCATGTTCGGGCAGCTTCGGGAGCTGCTGTCGCAGTACGGCACCGTCGACCTCGTGTGGTTCGACGGCGGCTGGGAGCGCCGCCGGGACGCGTGGCGACCGCGCGAGCTGGAGGCGATGATGCGCGCGCTGCAGCCCGACCTCGTCATCAACGACCGGCTGCCGTCCGTCGGCGACTACGTCACACCCGAGCAGTTCGTGCCGCCCACGCCGCCCGAGGGCAAGTGGGAGACGTGCATGACGATGAACGAGAGCTGGGCGTGGAACCCGGCCGACACAGACTACAAGTCCGCGCGCTCGCTCGTGCACACGCTGTGCGAGGTCGTGGGACGGGGCGGGAACCTGCTGCTGAACGTGTCGCCGCGAGGCGACGGGTCGCTCCCACCCGAGCAGGTCGAGCGGCTCGAGCACGTCGGCCGGTGGATGGCGCGGTACGGCGAGTCGGTGCTGGGTGTGACGCCGGGCCTCGAGGCGTGGCAGCACTACGGCCCGTCGACGCGGCGCGGCCGGCGCGTCTACGTGCACCTGCTGTCGCGCCCGTACGACTCGGTGACCGTCCGCGGCGTGCGGGTCCGCGCCATCGATGCAGTGACCGAGGTGGCGTCGGGGCGCCCGCTCTCGTACACGACCCGCACCGGGATCATGGAGTCCTTCCAGGACGACCCCGAGGGCGAGCTCACGATCACCGTTCCGCCCGAGCTCGTCGACGACGACGCGACGGTGCTGGCCATCGACTTCCGCGAATGAGAGTCATGGGGATCACGACGCACGACCTGCGGGCGCCGACGTCGCGCACGCTGGCCGGCTCCGACGCCGCCCACGCCGACCCCGACTACTCCGCCGCGTACGTCGTGCTGACGACCGACGTCGACGGCCTGGTCGGCGAGGGCATGACGTTCACCATCGGGCGCGGCAACGACCTGTGCTGCCGGATGATCGAGGCGCTGGCGGTCCACGTCGTCGGTCGCGACCTCGACGAGCTCACGGCCGACATGGCCGGGACCTGGCGCGCGATCACCTCGGACTCGCAGCTGCGATGGCTCGGGCCGGAGAAGGGCGTGGTGCACCTCGCCACCGCGGCGCTCGTGAACGCCGTCTGGGACCTGTGGGCGAAGTCGGTCGGCAAGCCCGTGTGGCAGCTCGTGTGCGATCTCTCCCCCGAGGAGCTGGTGGCGTGCATCGACTTCCGCTACCTCTCGGATGCGATGACGCCGGCCCAGGCGGTCGACATGCTCCGGCGCAACGAGCCCACGAAGGCGGCGCGGATCGCGGAGCTCCGGCGCGACGGCTATCCGGCGTACATCACCTCAGCAGGTTGGCTGGGGTATCCGGAGGACAAGGTCAGGGCGCTGTGCCGCGAGATGCGCGCCGAGGGCTGGCAGTCGTTCAAGACCAAGGTCGGCATCTCCGTCGAGTCCGACATCCGTCGCATCGAGGTGATGCGCGAGGAGCTGGGCGACGACATCCAGCTGATGGCCGACGCCAACCAGGTGTGGGACGTGCCCGAGGCGATCGACTGGATCCGGCAGCTGCCCTCGGGGCTGCGATGGATCGAGGAGCCGACGTCGCCGGACGACGTGCTCGGCCACGCCGAGATCCGTGCCGCGGTGCGGCCCGTCCGCGTGGCGACCGGTGAGCACGCCGCCAATCGCGTCCTCTTCAAGCAGCTGCTGCAGGCCGACGCGATCGACTACTGCCAGGTGGACGCCTGCCGCCTCGGCGGGCTGAACGAGGTCCTCGCCGTGCTGCTGCTGGCCGCGCACTTCGGCGTGCCCGTCTGTCCGCACGCCGGCGGCATCGGCCTGTGCGAGATGGTGCAGCACATCTCGGTCATCGACTACGTCGCGGTGTCGGCCTCGCTCGAGGATCGAACGACGGAGTACGCGTCGCACCTGCACGAGCTGTTCGTGCACCCGGCGGTGGCGCGGGACGGCCGCTACGTCGTGCCGGACGCGCCCGGCTACTCGATGGCGCTGCACCCGTGGGTGTTCGAGCGATACACCTGGCCGGGAGGGTCGGAGTGGGCCGGTTGAGGGTCGCGCTCGTCGGCGGGCCGATGTACGACCACCTGTACACCGCGCTGGACGGCGAGGTCGAGGTCGTCGTGCACGCGGACCACCCGACGCTGAACCGGACGGTGGCGTCGATGCTGGCAGCGGGTGAGCGGATCGACGTGCTGTCGACGCACTCGAAGTACGCGCCGTCGCAGCGGTCGTGCCTCACGCCGCTCGACGACGTGGTCGACGTGTCGGCGCTCGCGCCGGCCGCGGTGCGGCTGTGCACGTTCGACCGCGCACTGCTGTCGGTGCCGCGGAACATCGACGTGCGGGTCCTCTGGTCACGTGACGACCGGGTGCCGAGCACGTGGGACGCCCTGGTCGACAGCAGCATCGTGTTCGGGTTCCCCGGTCGCGAGTCGGGTCTGTTCGGCACGTTCTTCGAGCTCGTCGTCTCGCGCGGGGGGCGGCTGTTCGACTCGGCTCATCGGCCGACGATGGACACGCCCGAGGCGCGCTGGGCCGTCGAGACGCTGTGCGCCCTGGGCGCGCGGGCGCCGTCCGACCTCCCCGACTGGCACTACGACGACGTCGACGCCGCGCTGCTGTCCGGGCGCGTCGACGCCGCCGGCGCCTGGCCCGGTGGCTACGGGCCGATCCGCGACAGCCTGCAGCCGCTGACGCCGCACCCGTATCCCGGCGGCATCTCCTACGCCGGGTGCCACTCGTGGGCCATCCCGACCACGTGCGGCGACGTCGCCGGCGCTCGGGAGCTCGTCGGTCGGTTGACGTCCTTCGAGCTGCAGTCGCTCGATGCGCGTGGGGGGACCGTGCCGGCGCACGTCGAGGCGTTCGCCGCCGTCGAGCCCGACGACGAGATCGACGCCCGGCGGCTGGCCATCACTCGCGACACGATCGCGACGGGGATGATCACCTATCCCCCGCTCGTGCGGTTCCCCGAGGTCGAGGACGCCGGCTGGGAGGCGATCAACCTCGCCCTCCGGGGCTCGCTCTCGCCATCCGAGGTCCCGGCGCGCATCCAGGCCGCCGCGGAGTCCGTTCTGGGCGGGAACTCCCCCGCCTGACGGGGAAATTCCCGCCCAGAACGAGCAGTGCACTCGTAGGTTCGGCGACGCATGACGCCGGCGCAGCGCTGACCGAGCCCGCCCTCACGCGGTAGCCACGCTTCGGCCCTGACGGGCGGCGCGCGCTGCCGCGCGTCCTGTCAGCGGCGGCCCGGTCGGCGTCCCGTGCTGACTGACTGACGTTCGGCCGGCCGCGCGCCTCGGGCTGCACCACCTCCCGAGGTGCTCCGTGTCAACGTCTGTCCGCGTCACGTCCCTGCGTGCGCCCGCGTTCGGGTGGCCGTGCCCGGGGTGCGGCGAGCGCCGCCCGTTCGACTGCGCCGAGCGGTTCCGTGCCAACTGCAACGGCAAGCTCGTCGACATCTGGTCGATCCACCGATGTCGGGTGTGCGATGCGACGAAGAACCTCACCGTCGTCGACCGCACGCCGGTGCGACGCGTGCCCCGCTCATTGCTGGCGGCGGCCGAGGCCAACGATCCCGCCGCCGCTCGTGCGTGCGCGCGCGACGTCGCCCTCCTGAAGCGCAACGGCATGGCCGTCCTCGAAGGCGACGACTGGATCGTCGACGCCCGCGCCGTGGCTGACGAGGCGACGCTCGCGTTCCCCGAGCCGCTCCTCGTCCGCCTCGATCACGTCCTCGCCGCCATCTTCGACGTGTCCCGCCGGTCGGTGGCCGACGCGGTGCACGTCGACTCAGTGCAGCGCCGCGACGTCCTCCGCCTGTGGCGCGATCCCGTTTGTGCGGTGCATTCGGCCCCTGAGGGGCCGAATTCACCGCACAAAGCCGCTCAGAGCTGAGCCAGCACCTCGTCGGCGGTCATGAAGCCGGGCTCGCGTCGCTCGGCCGCCGCGTGGTTGGCGAGGCGTTGCAGCAGGGCGTTGGCCGGTGTCGGGACGCCGTGGAGCCGGCCGAGCAGGACGATCTCGCCGTTCAGGTGGTCGGTCTCGATGGCGCCGGTGCCGCGGGCGAGGGACTGCCACGACGAGCCGCCGCCCCGCTGGGCGCCGGCGATGGGCTTGATCGTCATGCGGTCGGCACGCCGGGCGCGGTCCTCCTCCTCCGAGGCGAACGGGATGCCGGCGGCCTCGAGGGCGGCGACACCCTCGGCGCGCACCCGATCGGTGAGCGCCTTGGTTCCGCCCGAGCCGCACACCGCCTGCACCGCGTTGCCGAGGTTCATGAGCAGCTTGGTGTGCTTCCACCGCATGATGTCGGGCCGCGGGATCGACTCGTACGTCGACGCGGACAGCGCCGCCGCCACCCGCTCGGCGACGTCGTCGACACCCGAGGGATAGCGGCCGATGTCGAGCAGCCCCGTGATCGGGGTCGAGTTCGCCTGCACGACGCCGGGCTCGAGGAACTGGGTCGGGCACATCACGCAGATGCCGTAGACGCGCTCGAAGCGACGCAGCGCCTCCCGCTCGTTCGACACGCCGTTCTGCGCACACACGACGGGCACGCCGTCGGGCAGCTCCGCGAGCGCCGCCACGGTGTCCTGCGACTTCATCGTGAGGATCACGACGTCGTCGGCGGTCACCTTCGCCTCCGCCGGCGAGCCGGCCACTGGCACGTCGAGCACGACGTCCTCGTCGCCGGTCTGCAACCGCAACCCGCGAGCTCGCCACGCATCGAGGTGCGCGCCGCGGGCGATGGCCACGACGTCGTGACCCGACTGGAAGAGCCGGGCGGCGAGTACGCCGCCGATCCCGCCCGCACCGTGGACGACGAGACGGCTCACGAAGGGAACTCGATGTAGCGCTCGATCAGCAACCGGCCGAAGTCGGCGTCCGAGGCCGGCCGCTCGACGTCGAGATCGGCCAGCAGCGTGTCGAGGATCAGGTCGAGTGTGAGGTCGTCGGAACCGTTGCGCCACACCTCGCACTCGGCGTCGTCGATGAAGCAGTAACCCTTCCACGACACCGAGTACCGCAGGTCGTCGGTGGCGAACGTCGCCAGCACCGTCGAGCCGTCGCGATCGCGCAGCTCCCACCGCTCGCCACCGACGTGGTGGAGCCGCTGGCCCGAGCGCAACACCGACAGCGCCGACTCGTCACCGAGCACTCGGTCGACGCCGTGGAACACCGAGTCGGTGTCGAGCACCACGCCGGTGTTGTGCCGGGGCTCGTAGGTGTGCGGCTCGTCCCCGACGTAGTAGGCGAACGCGCCGCCGCGGGCCGCGCCGAAGTAGGTGACGGCGGTGGCGATCGGCATGCGCCAGCGGTCGAACAGCCCGGAGTGGTGCATCACGACGAGCAGCCACTGGGGCACGACCTTGCGGTTGGCGCCGCGGTACTCGGGCACGTCGGTGTGGATGGCCAGCTCCTGGCCCGGCAGCAGGATGTTGGCGTAGAGGATCGCCGGCACGATCACCTCGCGGCCGTGGACCCGGCGGGCGGCCTCGACGAGCACGTCGTGGTGCATCAGGGCCTTGGCGCCGTCGGCGAACACGTCGTCGCCGTAGGCGTAGGTCTCCCGGAAGTAGTTCGTGCGGGCGCCGAGGAGCCCGGGGTCCTCGTCGCGGCGGAAGCGGCCGCCGGTGCGGACGAAGTTCTCCCTGGCGTCGTACCGCTGCGGCAGCTCCGGCGCGAACTGCGTGTCGAACCCCTCGTTCGAGTACTGGCCGTAGGAGCCGAAGTCGTGCCACAGGCGAACGACGTCCTCGGCCTCGGCGTCGGAGAGCAGCGGGTCGAGGACGATCACGGTGCGGAAGACTACGGACCATGGGTCTCCAGCACCTGCCGCCCACCGCGACGCCCGCCGAGGTCGCCAAGGCGCTCGCCGCCGACGGCGCCGTCATCGTCGACGACCACGCCGACCTCGAGCTCCTCGACCGCTTCGACACCGAGATCACGCCGTACATCGACGCGACGGCGACGGGCCCGGACGACTTCTCCGGGCACAACACCCGCCGCACCGGCGCGCTCCTCGCCCGCTCGCCGGCGTCGCACCGGCTGGTGATGGACCCGCTCGTGCTCGGCACGTGCGACGAGGTGCTCGGTCACGCCACCAGCTACCAGCTGCACCTCACCCAGGTCATCGCCATCGGCCCGAACGAGCCGGCGCAGCCGATCCACCGCGACTGCTGGGCGTACGACTTCTTCACGTTCCCCGCCGGCTACGAGGTGCAGTGCAACACGATCTGGGCGCTCACCGACTTCACCGAGGAGAACGGCGCGACGCGCGTGATCCCGGGCTCGAACCACTTCGAGGACAAGCTGCGCCTCTCGGTCGAGGACTCGGTGCCCGCCGAGATGTCACGCGGCTCGGTGCTCTTCTACACCGGCCTCGTGTACCACGGCGGCGGCGCCAACCGCTCCGACGGTGTGCGCAAGGGCATCAACATCACCTACAACCTCTCGTGGCTGCGCCAGGAGGAGAACCAGTACCTCGCCGTGCCGCTCGAGATCGCCCGCACCTTCGACGACGACCTGCTGCGACTCATGGGCTACAAGCGCGGCGCCTACGCCCTGGGGTACGTCGGCGACCTCGACGACCCGCTCTCCGTCGAGCGGCTCGTCTGGCTGCTCGAG
>Ga0196963_10002647_pt1 | contig 10550 bp, 8 predicted proteins | sample S1_5metaG_FD_148600 | JGI IMG/M metagenome (GOLD analysis project Ga0196963, IMG submission 148600) | Soil microbial communities from Anza Borrego desert, Southern California, United States - S1_5 | ecosystem: Environmental > Terrestrial > Soil > Desert | place: USA: California | collected... | reverse complement strand
GGCTCCCAGCGCCCTCCGGCAGGTCGATTGGCCGGAGCTGCGCGGGCTGCTGCTGGGCTGTCTGCCGATGCTGCCGGTCGGCGGCCTCATGCTCAGCGTCCTTGACCCGAACCTGGTCAAGAAGGTTATCGGCCTGGTGACTGCCACCTTCGTCGCTGCGTTGTGGTGGGGCTGGCGCTATGGCGGCCCGCGGAGCCTGCCGGTGCGAATGGCGATCGGCGCCGTCAGCGGTTTCTCCAATGGACTCACCGGGATCGGAGGGCCGCCGATCATCCTCTACTATCTCTCTGGCGAGAAGGAGATCGCCGGCGTCCGGGCCAATCTGGTGATCTACTTCGCCTTCATCACCCTGATCGCGGTGCCGTTCTTCCTCTATGCCGGCCTCATGACGCTCGAAACGCTGCTGCGCTGGGCCGCGCTGACGCCTGCGCTCCTCGCCGGCGTCGCGGTCGGTTCACGCCTTTTCCAGGGCACCTCGCGCAAAGTCTTCATGCGCGCGGCGCTGCTCACGCTTCTGGTCGCGGCGCTCGTCGGCATTTTCGGGTAACGCGGCGTAGCGGCAGACCAGCAGCAGCTGGACGCGCCGGTCGGACCCGGAAAAAGGCAGCACCAGCATCTCCTCGTCTCGGTCCGTCCCTCGCACCGGCAGACCGGTCGTGGCTGCGCGACGACAGCCGCCATCGAGAACGGAGCCGGACGGGTCGAAATCTCCGCCGATCTCCACCCGACGGATATGGCCGCGCCAAGGCAACAGGTTGATGAAAGGCAAGTCATCACGGCTTGGCATCGAGGCCATGCCGCGATGCGCGCGCCAGCGGGCCAGAAGCGCGCGCAGCGCCGGATGGCGCACCGCCAGATCGACCGGTGATGTACCCTGCTTCATTCCGCCGCACCGCTGAAGCGGAAGCCCGTCGAGGTGTCGCCGGCCATGCGCCGTGCCGCTTCGGTCGGCAGGCAAAGCGGCGTATCGAGGGCCGGATAGGAAGGATCGACGACCACTTCGCGATAGAAGGACCGAGGGGCGAACAGCAACCAATACCAGCGCCCCTCGCGGGCAAGGCCGGTCTCGGCCATTGGATAGCCATAGACGTCATGGGCGTAAGACCGGACGACGGCCTTCTCGGCGATGCCGGTGAGCCAGCTCCAGCGCCAATGAGTGAAGACCCAGAGATGCAGCAGCCGCATCATGGCGCGCGCCACGTCCGGGTCCTCTCCCTGCTGCACGAACACCGCGCCTGTCATGGCCACGGCACAGTCCCGGATCGTCCAGGCCGTGGGCGCGGTACAGACACAGGCTTCGCCGGGCTGCGCCATCGACGGCACATCGCGATAGAACAGCCGCAGCGACTGAAACGCCTCGCCCAGGCTGCTGTCGAGCCAGAAGAGCCGTGTGCTGGCGCAGGCAACCGGCTCGCTGTCGCGCTCGATGGTGATGACCACCGTATTGGACGAATCGTAGTCCTGAAGCGCCGGATTGAAAGGCTGGAAGAGCCGCATCCGGTTTGCGTTCTTGTGCTGGATGGCGGCGATGGTGCCGAGATCGTGGCCGAGACGGGGCGAGAGGTTTCGGCTATGGATCGCTTCGACGAGAGGCGGGACGATCGTGCCGGCGATGGTCTTGCGCATGGAGGCCGGCAAAAGCCCCGCGTCGAAGTGATCCATATAGTGCGTCATGTAACAGATAGCTCCTCTTGAGGTTCGAGCAACTGGGAGGTGCTCAGAATCAGCCTCCGGTCCCCTGTCTGGAACGGCATGGCCAGGCGGCGGTAGCGCCGCCGGCGGCCCGCGATATCGATTTCCAACCGATAGAGCGTCGGCCCAACCTGGGCGCACTCCAGCGCGTGGTGATAGACGAGTGCCGCGTAGTGCGGGTCATCGCGATCCAGCACATTGCGGCACGCGAACCGGTCTACCGGCAGGCCGAGATCCTGGCCGATATAGAGACTTACGAGGTCGGTTTCGCTCTTGAGCCAGAGCAGCGACGAGCTGCCGATGCGGCCCGCCTGCAGGCAGGCCGCCAGCGGCTCGTGCGCGGCCGCCACGATGCTGCGGAATTCGGGGAATTCCGCGGCGTTCGGATCCTCCCGCACCACGGTCCAGTTGGTTTCGCCCAGCAGGTCCGTCATACGCAGACGCACCGCCCAGCGATCGAGAAAGCGCACGGCCTCGGACACGGAGAACACCCGCGCCTCTCCCCACCCGCCGGCGGTCAGCGGCGTGGCGCGGACCTCCGAAAGATCCCGGCCTTCCGACACCAGCCAGTCACGCAAGCGCCGCGCCGTCTGTGGATCCAATATCTTGGGCGCGTAACGGAAATCGAAACGCCCGTCGGCGCGCGCCGTCCCGGCCAGCCAGCCGAGATTGTTGACCGCGTAGCGGACGAGATCCTGCTCGATGCCCGCCGACAGCCCGAGCGCGTCGCGCGCAAACAGCGCATGTCCCGCGGGTGCGCGGTGCACGGCCCCTTCCGTAACCCACAGGCAGAGATCGGCCTCGCGGCGCGGCGGCTCGAGACGCTGCAGGCTCATGACCTCGCGCAGGAAGTTCGGATCGGCGTGCCGCTCGGTGAAATAACGATCCACGTCTTCGGCCGCCCCGGCGAAGACCCGATGATCGCCGCGCAGCCAGCGAGCGATCGTGTCCTCCGAGTAACCGAGTTCATGGGCCATCTGTTTCATCCGCAATCCGGTGCTGGGGTAGAGGCGACGTCGCAACGCGCCAGCAAACCGTTGCTCGAACGAAAGGAAAGCTGTCATGGAAACCCCCGCAGGTCTGCCGCTCCAGATACGCACGTATGCGGAGTGCCGAGCCGTCCGGCTCCGCATCCGCGTTAACCATATGACCTGAATCCGTGGCCTAGCTTCGCACGCCGATTTACCAAATGGCAAAGTACGGCCGTAGGCAGCGGCTAGGGGCTAGCGGCTTTCGCGTGGCGTAAAGCTGGCGGCGGCGAGATAGGGGTTGGGCCACGGCAGGTCGTAGCCCTGCTCGTAGGCCGCGTGCCGCGTCCAATAAGGATCGAACAGATGGCCGCGGGCGAGAACGCACAGATCGGCGCGCCCCGCCGCCAGGATCGAGTTCACGTCGGCCCAGGACGAGATGTTGCCCACGGTCATCGTCGGCATCCCGGCTTCGTGGCGCACGCGATCGGCAAACGGGGTCTGGAACAATCTGCCGTATTTCGGCCGGGCGCCGGCAACGGTCTGTCCGGCCGAGACGTCGAGGATGTCACAGCCCGCCTGCTTGAGAAGCCGCGCGGCGGACACGGCATCGTCCGGTGTGAAGCCGCCGGGCATCCAGTCCGTAGCCGAGAGCCGCACCGAGATCGGCTTTGACGCCGGCCAGGCTGCACGCACGGCCGCAAACACCTCCAGCGGATAGCGCATGCGGTTCTCCAGCGAACCTCCGTAGGCGTCGGTGCGGATGTTGGTCAGCGGCGAGAGAAAACTCGCCAGCAGATAACCATGCGCGAAATGGAGCTCGATCATGTCGAAGTCCGCTTCGTCCGCCATGCGCGCGGCGCGGACGAAATCGTCGCGCACCTGATCCATATCCGCGCGGTCCATCGCCTTGGGCACCTGCGAATGCGGCAGATACGGAATCGCCGAGGCCGCGATCAGCGGCCAGTTGCCATCCGGCAGCGGCTCGTCGATCCCGTCCCAGGCCAGGCGTGTCGAGCCCTTGCGGCCGGCATGGGCCAGCTGCATGCCGATCTTGGCCGGACTGTGCGAATGGACAAAGTCGACGACCCGTTTCCATGCGGCCACGTGTTCCGGCTTGTACATGCCGGCGCAACCGGGCGTGATCCGCCCCTCGCGGCTGATATCTGTCATCTCCGTGAGGACCAGCCCGGCGCCGCCAACGGCGCGGCTGCCGAGATGCACGACGTGCCAGTCGTTCGGCATGCCGTCCTCGGCCAGGTACTGGCACATCGGCGAGACGACGACGCGGTTCGGCACCACCATGTCACGCAGGCGGAACGGCGTGAACATCGGCGGTGGGGGCGGCTCGGCGGCGACGTTGACGCCAGTCTGGTTGGCGGCACGGCCGGCAAACCAGCGGTCGACGCGCGCGATGAACTCGGGATCGCGCCGCTTGAGGTTCGCGTGCTGGATGCGCAAGGAACGCGTCAGCATCGAATAGGCGAACTGAATCGGATCGACGCGGCCGAAATAGCGTTCCGTCTCCTCGAACCATTCGAGGCTGACCTGGGCGGCACGCTGGATGCCGTCGACCGCTACCCGCCGCTCGGCTTCGTAGGCCGCGAGCGCGTCACCGACTTTCTTGTGCTTCTGCAGTGTCGCCGCCAGCGTAATCGCATCCTCCATGGCGAGCTTCGTACCCGAGCCGATGGAGAAATGCGCCGTATGAACGGCATCGCCCATCAGCACGATGTTCTCGTGATACCAGCGCTTGTTCCGGATCGTCGGAAAACTGCGCCAGAGGGAGCGGTTCTTGAGCAGACGATGCCCATCGAGCTCGTCGCGGAACAGCGTCTCCATGTAGGCAAGCGTGTCATCCTCGCTCGCCTGATCGAGGGCGGCGCGCCGCCACGTTTCCTCGGTGCATTCGACGATGAAGGTCGAATGCGTCTTGTCGTACTGATAGGCGTGCACGCGGAACAACCCGTGCGCGCTTTCCTTGAAATAGAAGGTGAAAGCGGGAAACGGCCGCGTCGTTCCAAGCCAGACGAAGCGATTGCGCCGCCAATCGATCTCCGGCTGGAAATGCTCGGCGTATTTCTGACGAATGAACGAGTTGACGCCATCGGCGGCGAGCACCAGGTCAGCCGAGCGGTACGGCTCGATATCGGTGACTTCCTTCTGATACTCGAGCTTCACGCCGAGATCGCGTGCCCGGTTCTGCAGGATGTTGAGCAGGACTTGCCGCGACAGGCCGGAGAAGCCGTGGCCGGCCGAGGTGATCACCTCGCCCCGGTAGTGGACGTCGATGTCGGTCCAATGCGCGAAGCTGCGCGTGATCGCCGCTTCGATCTCGGGGTCGGCGTCGCCGAACCCGGCGAGAGTCGCGTCGGAGAACACCACGCCGAAACCGAACGTGTCGTCGGCCCGGTTGCGCTCGATGACCGTAACGTCGTGCCGCGGGTCGGCCTTCTTCATCAGCAGGGCGAAATACAGCCCTGACGGTCCGCCGCCGATGCTGACGATCTTCAAGCGCGCGCCTCACTTTGGCAGGCCCAGGACACGGGCCCGCAAATTATTTTAAGCTTAAAATAATTTTGGGCAAGGCCTCCTCAGGAGGCGAGAAGCCGGTGCCAAAGCCCGGCCTTGTCGAACCCGACCACCAGATCGCTGGTGACGCCCAGGACGTAGAACAGTGGGTCGTTAATCAAAGCGGAGCCGATCGGTGGAAGCCGCGCGCGCGGCAGAGCATGAGGATGAGCATGGCGCCCGGCTCCGGATTTTGCGATCTTCGCCCGGCAGTCGCCCGCGGCGGCTCAATCGGGGGATAGCGCGTGCTGCAGATGCTTCCGGCGCCCGTGCTTGTCGGCGTCGCGCTCGTGGTCCTGGCGCTGGTGGCGGCCGGGTTCTACGTCCATGACCGCCTGAACCGGCGTCTGGCCTGGGGAGCCGCGCTCTGGCTCGGGCTGACCCTTGGCTACCTGCGCAGCGGCGATCTTCCGGTCCTGCTCAACCGCCTGCCCAGCGATCCGCTCGCGCGCGCGGCGGTCCAGGCCTACGACACGGTCTGGTGGGTAGCGCTGGCCTGGCTGGCGGTCGCCGCCCTTAACTTCATTCTCTGGCGCTGGCTGTTCCCGGGTGCCCGCCAGCCCGGCGGCCGCAAGCTGATCGCCGACCTGGTGTCGGTGCTGGTCTACGTCGCGGCCTTCTTCGCCATCCTCGCCTTCGCCTTCGACCAGGAGATCAGCGGCGTCCTTGCCACCTCCGGCGTCGTCGCCATCGTCATCGGTCTCGCCCTGCAGACATCGCTGGGCGAGATCGTCTCCGGACTGTTCATGAGCGTCGAGGCGCCCTACCGGGCCGGCGACTGGATCACCATCGACGACACCGTCGAAGGCCAGGTGCTGGAGACCAACTGGCGGGCGACCCGAATCCGGACCTGGGCCGGCGATATCCGGATCGTGCCCAACAGCGTCATCGCCCGTGCCCAGATCGTGAACCACTATTTCCCCGACCCGCATCACACGCCCATCGTCGACGTGACCATCGACGCGCGCACCCCACCTGACCGGGCCATGGCGGTCCTGCTCTCCGCGGCGCTGGCGGCCCCCTGCGTGCGGCACGATACGCCGCCACGCGTCATCATCCGCACCCTCGGCCAGACGACCATCGATTACCGGGTCGAGTTCGTGATCGATGATTTCGCCGAGGCCCGTGCGGCGCGCAGCGACGTCGCGAGCCGCATCTGGCTGCATCTCGCCTGGGCCGGCATCCGCATGGACGGCCCGCCTCTAGCCTCTCCGGCCAATGCCGAAAGCGAGGCCGAGCGCAGCGCGGCGCTGGAGAAGGCGCTGACCCGCGTCAGCCTGTTCGAGCCACTCTCCTTCGACGAACGCAGCACGCTTGCCGGCCGTTTCAAGACTCACAAGGTCGCCGCCGGCTCCACCCTGGTGAGCCAGGGGGACGGCGGCGATTCGATGTTCCTCATCAGCGAAGGCGTCCTGGTCGTGCGCAAGCACAGGGCGGACGGCACGGACACGGATGTGACGCGTCTCGGCCCCGGTGAGTTTTTCGGCGAGATGTCTCTGCTGACCGGCGAGCCGCGCAGCGCCACTGTCGCGGCGCTGACAGACGTCTGCGTTCACGAACTGGCCAAGGACGATCTCTCGCCCATCATGGCGGCGCGGCCGGTGCTGGCGAGCGCGCTGGCGCGCGTGCTCGCCACACGGCAGATGGCGTTGGCCGCTGCCGGCAAGGCCATCATTCATCCACCGGAAACCTGCGAATCCTATGCGGAACGCATTTCCGCCTGGATTACCACGTTCTTCCGTTCGGCTGCCTAGCGGGGCCTAGCGGCGGCGGCGACGCTGCCGCTGCGGACGGCCACCCGACGGGCGATGACCTTCGCGGCGAGTCGGCGCATCCTGCTGCTGATTGCCGCCACCCGTTGCCGCCGGATCGATCCGGTAGGGATGGTCGGCGACGACCGGAATCGCCTTGCGGATCAGCTTCTCGATGTCGCGCAGGAACGGACGCTCCTCGCGATCACAGAACGAGATGGCAATGCCCGAGGCACCGGCGCGCGCCGTGCGGCCGATGCGGTGCACGTAGCTTTCCGGGACGTTCGGCAGATCGAAATTGATAACGTGCGTAACACCGTCGATATCGATGCCGCGGGCCGCGATATCGGTCGCCACCAGGACGCGCGTCTTGCCGGCTTTGAAATTGGCCAGCGCGCGCTCGCGCGCACCCTGCGACTTGTTGCCGTGGATGGCCTCGGCGGCGACGCCGCTTCGCGCCAGCTGCTCGGCGATCTTGTTGGCGCCGTGCTTGGTGCGGCTGAAGACCAAGGCGCGGGCGATGCTGCGGTCCTTGAGCACGGAATCGAGCAAGGCGCGCTTGTTGCCCTTCTCGACATGCAGCATCCATTGGTCGATGCGATCAGCCGTCGCGGCGACCGGCGTCACGGCGACGCGCACCGGCTGATTCAAGATGCGGTCGGCGAGATGCGCGATGTCGTTCGGCATGGTCGCAGAGAACAGCAGCGTCTGTCGCTTCTGCGGAAGGGCCGAGATGATCTTCTTCACGTCGTGGATGAAGCCCATGTCGAGCATGCGGTCGGCCTCGTCGAGGACGAAGATCTCGACGCTGTCGAGCCGGGCGTGACCCTGGTTCATCAGGTCGAGGAGGCGGCCGGGCGTCGCCACCAGGATATCGAGGCCGCGGTTCAGCTTCTGGACCTGCGGGGTCTGGCCGACGCCGCCGAAAATGACGGTCGAGGACATGCCGAGGTTGCGCCCATAGGCGCGGAAGCTCTCGTCGATCTGCGACGCCAGCTCGCGCGTCGGCGTGAGGATGAGGGCGCGCATCTTGCGTGCCGCGGCCGGCCGGCGGCTCTCGGCCAGACGCTGGAGGATGGGCAGTGCAAAGGCTGCTGTCTTGCCTGTACCGGTCTGGGCGCAGCCCAGCAGGTCGCGACCCGCCAGAAGATGCGGGATGGCCTGCGACTGGATCGGCGTGGGCGCGGTGTAATTCTCGGCGCGCACCGCGTTGCGGATCGCGTCGATGAGACCGAGGGAGTCGAAGCTCGGCCCGAGATCGGACGGGGCAACGGGCATTGGCTCGACGGTGGTGGTGGTAGCAGGTGTAGCGTTCAACATTGTAGGGAGTTCACTTTCGGATGTTCCTGCAATCGCCGCGCAGCGGCACCGCGGACTCGCAAAAGACGAGCGGCGCAGCGAGAAAGCCGGGCGACAGCTGGAACGGGATAAGGGTATGCGCTCGGGTCGTCCGCCTCTGGCGGCGACCTGCTTTCTTGTTTCCGGCTCCTCCCGTGCGCGAACGGGCGAGCCCTTTAGGGTCGGATTGATCTCGGGATGGTGCGCCGGTAGGGCCCAGAGGCCGTCAGCGCTCGCGCGATCGCGAGACAAGGAAGCGAAACTTCGCTTCGCGGGTGTGTGTGATCCTTTTTAACCCCCGGGTCAATGAAATACCGTTAACAGCCGGCCTGCCCTGCGTTTTTCGCAACGCCACTTCATATAACATATTGATATTACAGTAAATTAGTTTGCCCGGCTTGGCTTGGGCACGTAGCAGCCGTCCTTCAGCGCTCCGAAATGCTCGCTCACGTCGGGGTGGCGTACGGGCTTACCGGTTTCGTCGGGCAGCAGGTTCTGCTCCGAGACGTAGGCGATGTAGGTGGTCTGCTCGTTCTCGGCCAGCAGATGATAGAAGGGCTGGTCCTTGCGCGGCCGCACGTCCTCAGGGATCGACAGCCACCATTCCTCCGTGTTGTTGAACGTCGGGTCGACGTCAAAGATCACACCGCGGAAGGGGAAGATGCGGTGCCGGACAACCTGGCCGATCCGATACTTGGCGTTGCGATTGACTGAGACCATTCCCGAACCTATCGGCGGATGATCGCTGCACGCAAGGCCCTCGCAAGACTGTCGCCACGACACGTCACCGATGAGACGCTAGGCTGAGCCATGGCCGCACGACTCCGCCCCTCCTCCCTGCCACTCGCCGAGGACCGGCACCGTCTGATCTTGCGCCAGATCGGCGAGACCGGCTCCGTCGCGATCCGCAATCTGGCGCATGAGCTGGGCGTCTCGCGCGAGACCATCCGCCGGGACATCGACCGGCTCGCGGCTCGCGGCAGTTTTCGCAAGACACGCGGCGGCGCCGTTGCCTTCGAGCCTGTCGAAGCCACGGACATAGAGCGCGGCGCCGTCAATACCGCCGGCAAACGTGCCATCGGCCGGAAAGCGGCGATGCTGGTCAGGGATGGCGCGAGCGTGATTTTCGATTCCGGCAGCACCACGCGCTGCGTCGCCGCGGCGCTGACCGGCCGGCGCAATCTCACCATCTATACCAACGACCTCGCCATCTGCCGCACGCTGGGCCGCCGCAACGGCAATCGGGTCGTGCTGCTCGGCGGCGAGCTGCAGACCCACGAGGAGGCGACGATCGGCTGGGACGCGGTCGCGGCCCTCTCCAACTACACTGCCGAGTTCGCCTTCGTCGGTGCCGGCGGCATCACGCTCGACGGGCGCATGACCGATTTCACCCGCGAGGGGGCGGAGCTGCGCGGCCGAATGCTGGTCTCCGCCCGCGCGGCCATCGTCGTAGCCGACCATGCCAAGTTCGCGACCGTGACCCCGATCCGCGTGCCGAATTTTGACAAGGCGACGCACCTGATCACCGACCGCGCGCCGCCGCCCACGCTGCGGCGCGCCCTCAAGGCCTGCGGAACCCGGATCGTCATCGCCTACGGCTGATGTGGCAATTTGTGGCATTGTGTTGCAAATAGTGACATAGTGCCCGACCCCTGCCGGAGAGATCCATGACCAGACTCCTGCCGACCCAGGCCCGCGTTGTGATCGTCGGGGGCGGCATCATCGGCTGCAGCGTCGCCTATCACCTGACGAAGCTCGGCTGGCGCGACGTCGTGCTGCTGGAGAGCGGCAAGCTCACCTGCGGCACCACGTGGCACGCCGCAGGACTGATCGGCCAGACGCGCCCCAACCGCTCGATGACGCGGATGAGCCGCTACGGCATCGAGCTCTATTCCCAGCTCGAGAAAGAAACCGGCCTCGCCACCGGCTGGAAGCGTTGCGGCAGCGTCAACGTCGCGTCCACGCCCGAGCGCCTGATCCAGCTCAAGCGCGGTTTGGCGATGGCGCGCAGCTTCGGCATTGAGATCGAGCTCATTACCCCCTCGGAAGCCGGCAAGCTCTATCCCCTGCTGCGCACCGATGACCTGACCGGTGCAGTCTGGCTACCGGGCGACGGCAAGGCCAACCCGACCGATCTGACGCAATCTCTGGCCAAGGGCGCGCGCAACGGCGGCGCCAAGCTGATTGAAGGCATCAAGGTCAGCGGCTTCGAGATCCGCAACGGCCGGGC
>Ga0196963_10002646_pt1 | contig 10550 bp, 6 predicted proteins | sample S1_5metaG_FD_148600 | JGI IMG/M metagenome (GOLD analysis project Ga0196963, IMG submission 148600) | Soil microbial communities from Anza Borrego desert, Southern California, United States - S1_5 | ecosystem: Environmental > Terrestrial > Soil > Desert | place: USA: California | collected... | reverse complement strand
AAGAATTTCTAAGGCAGTAGCCCGATTTGTACTCAAAGGAACCGCTACCGAAATTGTATAAGCATTTTTATTTGCTAACTGGGCATTATTTAGGTAGATCAACGTCTCAGGATCATTCGGCTGTTGGTTCCTTGCCTGTTGGAAAAGATTAACCGCCTTAGTATATTTGCCGGACGCAAATTCTTTGACTCCCTGGAGTTTTTCCCGGGAGGAAAGTTCTGGGAGTAATACTTCTTCTCCACAACTTAAGGAGTCTCTAATCTGTAAATTACAAGATTCTGCTTTAAAAGGCTTTATTATAGCTGCTCCGCTTCCCAAGAGCAGCATAAAGCTTACCGCTGCTACTGCTAACCGTTTTTTATCGAGCCTCCGGCTTAATTGTATAGTTGAATCATCACTAGAGCGTGAGCCAGTTTCCTGAGGGCAAGCAGCGCTATTATCCAATTTTTCAATTTCTTCTAACCGCTGCAAAACTACTTCTGCATTCTCCGGGCGATTAGTACAAATGGGAAGCATTAACTCATCAATTAAATCAGCGAATTCTGAAGAAATTTGGATAGCTCTGTTGCGCCAAACTAATTCATCGGTTGGGGAATCTTCAGCTAGATCTAGAGGGTGGATACCTGTTAGCAAATAGACGTAAGTACGTCCTAAGGCGAAGAAATCAGATTGGGGTTTAGCTTTACCATAGTATTGTTCTGCTGGTGTGTAGCCAACTGAGATGATTTTAGTGACATCTCTGCCTTCTACAATCCTCAAGTAAGTTTCTGTGATTTCCCTAACGGCTCCAAAGTCAATTAATACTAATTGTCCATTAGGCCGCAGCATAATATTAGAGGGCTTGATATCCCGATGAATATACTGCTGCTGATGAATTTTAGCTAAGATTTCTGCTAGTTGTTTTAACCAGGCGATCGCCTGCGCTTGGGTAAGTGGTAGATTACTGGGATTACTTAACCAATCTTTTAGGGTAATCCCTGCAACTTTTTCCATAACCAAGCAGTGTAACGGCTCTTGGCTATTTTCAAGTAAGGTAAAGTAGCCGTCAGCTGCTACTTGGGGAATGCCTGGATGATTGAGTTGGCTTAATACCCTAGCTTCCCGTTGAAACAGAGCAATTGCCCTGGGATGATTTGTTAGTAGAACTTTCAGAACTTTTGGCGTACCACTTTCCTGATCAGTAGCGCCTTGTAAATCTAAAATCTCATAAGTTTGACCAAAGCCACCTCGGCTGAGGGGTTGAACAACCCGATACCGCCCTTGGAGTAACTTTTCTAGTTTGCAGTGAGAACAAGACGCTTCATTAATATTCGACCAGACGTTGAAATTGGGACATTTGGGATTGATGCAATAACTCACAGTAAGTTCACCAACCCGATTCATGAGATAGCTTATTGGTTCAAGAATATTACTTGAATTTAAATATAGGGCTTTTTGTTGTCAAAAGTTTATAAACATCTTTGTGTTCAATAAAATTGGGTTTTGACGTATTTCATGATCACAGGCTGCAAGGTGTAAAAAATTGTGTTGCTTTCTATATGCTTTTCAATAAGTGAGCGCCTACTCAGAGATTCTAAAGCTTCTATCAATTCGGACATAGAAATAGCTGAAGATAATTTTTCCTTTAAGGTAGGTAATGATATTAAATTTTCGTTGCTAGCCAACTGACCCATAATTTCTTTTTCCAAACTAGATAAGCGAGAAAAAGGAATTTCTAAAACACCCCGAATATCACCTAGAAAAAAAGTATTGTATTTTAAAAATTCGGAAACTTTGCCATTAAAAGATTCTTTAATAGCACTAGAAACAATATTTAAAAATAAAGGATGACCTTCGAGATACATTTGCAAAAGGTGTTCCCAGTGATGCGGGTCAGCTAATCCTTTGGCGGTAAAAATTTCGCAGGCTTCGGCGTCCTTTAATCCCTTCAGTTGTAAGCAGCGGACGGGTAAGGTATCTCCCTCACGAGAGGCAATATCTTTAGGTTTCTCGCTGCTTGTTAATACCAAGCAACTTTGATGCTGCTGATCAGCGATTCTGCGGAACAGTTCGCCATAACCTTCATAGCCTTCGCGATATTGTCCTGCGATCGCGCCACTTCGCAAAATTGTCTCCACCTCATCCAGTATCAATAAGCAACGGTGCATTCTGAGATAGTCAATTAACTGTGAAATTTTAGCTCCCGTATCATTCGGTAACTGAGCGGGTTCTTTGTTAGACAGAAACTGAAGCACTTCTCCTAGAAGCTGTTCGAGAGATGGGGCGTAACGAAGCGATCGCCAAATCAAACAATCGAACTCGCTTTGTAGCTGATCCGCTAACATCACAGACAACGCAGTTTTCCCAATGCCTTCAATGCCTAAAAGCGCCACTAAACGACAGCGATCATTTACAATCCATTGTTCTAGCTGGCTGAGTTCTTCGGTACGTCCATAAAAAACCGAAACATCCGGTGCTTCTCCCCAATCTTGAGGTTGCTTAGGCAGTATTTCCTCTTCCGCTTCCTCATCAGTAATGCGCTCAACAATTTCTTCCCAGTTACTGATACCAATAGCTTTGCAAATTCCTATAAAAGCATCCGGTTGAATCGCTAACCCTCGCCAGAAGCGCCTCAACGTTGCTTGGGAGGTATTAGCCGTCTCCCACCAAGCAACCGTCATCGTTTTTGTCCAGCCTTTCTTTTTCCTAGCGCGATTAACGATTTCCAAGCCCCGTGTAGAGGCTTTAAGAGAAGATGCCATCTTTATCCTCTACCAACTTTATTTTTAGATTTTGACTCATCTGGGAGAGCATCGGTAGCAGAGGTGAGTTAGAAACTGAACTAGTGAGTGAGTCAAAGGATGAGCCATCTAAGAGCAGTATCTCAGGCAATCTAGAAGGGCGACACCAGCGTTAGCTAAATCAGTCAAATCTCAAGATGAAAGCACTTAGTAATCAAATTAGCCTTGCGCTCATTACTTCCACCATACTGACACTCACGTTATGTAATCCGGCTCATGGAGTCTTTTTCCAGGTCACTACCGTACTCAACCCAGAAAAAGCCTCTCAAGTTTACAACCGTTTAGAGACTCAGGCTCAACTCTATGATCTTCAGGCAAAGCCGATTCCCCCTACCAAAGGTGCACCGGGTGGGAGTCGTTAAAATCCTGTTGATTTGTAGTTTCTGCCAATCCTTCTTTAATCAGCCCTCAAGATGAGACCCAAAGCCTTAAGAAAGCCACTTAACCCCTTACAGCGGCTATTTGGCGGCACTTTCAACGGTTATTTCTGGCTTTAGGGAAGATGGCAATAGTAAGCCGTACTCAATGCCCTCCACCACTGCCTGATAAGAAGCATCTAGGATATTGCTAGAAACGCCAACGGTTGTCCAGCGTTGATAACCGTTACTCGATTCGATCAGAACGCGAGTTTTGGCAGAGGTTCCAGCCCGACCATCAAGAATCCGTACCTTGTAATCTGTTAAGTGAAACTCGGCAATCTCTGGATAGAAGTTCACTAAAGCTTTCCGCAAAGCCGCATCTAAGGCAGAAACTGGACCATTTCCTTCTGCGGCTTCCAAAATATCTTGACCATTGACTGCCACTTTCACCGTCGCTAAAGCATTGGTATGAGTAGTATTGATGCCTTGGCGCATCTCAGAATGGACTTGGAACCCTTTGAGTTCAAACAGTTGCTTCCTGTGCCCTAGTGCTGATCGCATTAATAAGTCAAAACTCGCTTCTGCTGCCTCAAATTGATAGCCCTCACTCTCCAATTCTTTGAGGTGTCCCAAAATTTGACGACAGGCTGGATCTTGCTTATGCAGATTCAGACCAAAGCTGCGAGCTTTTGCCAAAATATTGCTTAACCCCGATTGGTCAGAAATTACAATTCGCCGCTCATTACCTACGGTTTCGGGCTGAATATGTTCATAAGTCAGGGGATTGCGCTCAACGGCAGAAACATGAATGCCACCTTTGTGAGCAAACGCGGAACGACCAACAAAGGCTGCATGGTCATCCGGGGCAAGATTTACCACTTCACTGATTAAGCGACTAGCTGCTGTCATCTGAGACAATTTTTGCTCTGGCAGACAGGGGTATCCCAGCTTGAGTTGCAAATTAGGAATTAAGGAGCAGAGATTGGCGTTGCCGCAGCGTTCCCCATAACCATTAATGGTGCCTTGAACCATCCGTGCTCCCTCCATCACTGCTGCCAGGGCATTGGCAACGGCTGTATCGGAATCATTATGCGTATGAATTCCTAATAAGGGTTGTAAGGAAGAATCTAGTTGACGAATTGCCTCCACCACGGTGCGAACAACTTGAGCAATTTCATGGGGAAGCGTACCGCCATTGGTATCACACAGGACTATCCATTCTGCACCTGCGCTAATCGCGGACTCCAAAGTTTGCAACGCATACTGAGGATTGTACTTGTAACCATCAAACCAATGTTCCGCATCATAAATCACCCGTCGCCCCTGACTCCGCAAGTAGGCGATCGTATCCTGGATCATCGCTAGGTTTTCATCCAAGCTGGTTTTCAGCCCTTCTGTGACGTGTAAATCCCACGACTTACCGAAAATGGTTACCCAACGAGTTCCGGCTGCCAAAATTGCTTGCAACAGCGGATCCTCAGCGGCAGGGATTCCAGGGCGTCGGGTGGAACAAAAAGCAACCACCTCTGCCTGAGTCAGGGGTTCTTCCTTCAGTTGCCAGAAAAATTGCACATCTTTAGGATTCGCTCCAGGCCAGCCCCCTTCAATAAAAGGAACCCCCAACTCATCTAGCTGCCTCGCAATTCGTAACTTATCTTCCAGCGACAGTGATAACCCTTCACGTTGAGCGCCATCTCGCAGCGTTGTGTCGTAGATCCAAATCTGGTTGGTTTTATCTAATGTCATGGGAGAGGAAGTGGTTGAGTAGCTGAGGTGGAGAAGGACAGGCTAAAGAACAGCAAGGCGATCGCTGTACGTAGCGATCGCGCTTCCTCCCCATTTTCCCTCAAACCCGCCTAGGTGAGCTTTGAATCATTACAGGCTGCAACTTAATTGCTACGGACTGGTTTCGTCTTGGACTTGTCCGATTTCTCCGCTTTAAAATAAGCTTCCATCACCTTGAGCACCATCGGGGCGGCAACTTTCCCCCCGCCACCCGTATAACCTCCATGTTCACCAAAGGCGACTACGAGAATCTCCGGCTTATCTAGAGGCGCATATCCCCCGAACCAGACGTGAGGTTCCCCAGGAGGAGCCTCGGCTGTTCCACTCTTTCCTGCGGCTGGTGGAATGGTGGGAGAATCCAGCACTGCGCCCGTACCGCCCTTCACCACAGCTCGAAGTCCTTGGCGTAGCACCCGTACCGTTTCTGGTTTGAGATTCAATGACTCTCGCCAGTTTTTGGAGTCCTCATCATCTTTTAACAAATGAGGCTTAACCCGATAGCCACCATTGGCAGGTACAGCAAACATCACTGCCACTTGCAGCGGCGTCGCCTGCAAGAAACCCTGACCAATCGACATATTTACCGTGTCGCCTACTGTCCAAACTTCTCTGAGTCGCCTCCGCTTCCAACTTTCATCTGCAACTAAACCAGCCGCCTCTTCTGATGCCAACTCAATCCCCGTGAGTTGACCAAACCCATACTTACGAGTCCATTCAATCAGGGTTGGTCCACCAATCCCGCGAGCAATTTGATAAAAGAAGGTATCGCTACTCCATTTCAACCCCCCAACAAAACCTAAGGGGCCAAATCCAGCATGATTCCAATCCGCGAATATTCTGCCGCCAATATTAAGCGCTGCATAAGTTTGCAGTACTGTGTTTTCAGAAAACTTACCTGACTCAATGGCGGCTGTCGTGGTGACAATTTTAAAGGTACTGGCTGGGGGAAACCCTCGGATTGCTCGGTTAACAAAGGGGTGATCTTGGCTTTGGACTTTCTTCCAAGTTGCTGGTGTAATACGTTTGGAGAAAATATTCGGGTCAAAGGTTGGGCGGCTGACCATTGCTAAGATCGCGCCGTTGTTGGGATTCATGGCTACGATCGCCCCCTTGCGATCGCCCAGTGCCTGTTCAGCCGCTTTTTGAACATCCATATCCAGCGTTAGATGGACATCCTTACCCGGCTTTGAAAGCTTTTGCCCTAGAGGTCTGAGTACCTTGCCTGAACCATCCACTTCAACCTCTAAACCGCCCCATTCTCCTCGGAGTTGTTTCTCAAAGGCTGATTCAACGCCCATCTGACCGACAATATCACCGAGGCGATATCCTTCATCTCGGCGCTTTGCTAGTGCTCTATCACTCATTTCCCCGGTGTAACCAAGGACGTGCGCTGCCAACTCTCCGTTGGGGTAATTTCGGACAGCTTCGATATCTACCTCAATCCCATCGAGATCACTCCCATATTCCGCCAAGGCTGTGATTTGGGCTTGACTAATATCACGCGCAATCCTGATGCGTGTTGTCGCGTTTTGCCCAGCTTGCTTCACCCGCTTTTGAATCTCAGCTTCCGGAATATTGAGAATTTCCGAGAGGCGGCTGATGGTTTCCGACCAAGTTTCCTGCTTCTGTGAGATCGGCCATAGAAAGACCGAATGAGACAAGCGGCTACTCGCTAAAAGTTTACCTTTGCGATCAAACAGGTTACCTCGCACAGGTTGCTTCGGAATCAGACGAATGCGGTTGTTTTCTGCTAGCTGTCGGTTGCGTTCCCCCTGACTCAGCTGCAAGTACACCAGACGAGCGCCAATCCCCCCTCCCAACAGGAGGGTAACAATCAACATCACAACGACAGATTGATAACGGCGTCCAACGGTACGGGGTGTTAATTGACCCCCAACTGAGGAAGGCTGCACTAAGGTCATAAGTAGTGAATAGTTATAAATGGAATAAGCAACATTAATCTTTGATTGGGCAAGAACCTACTTAAAACAAACGCGCAGTAGATTGACCATTCAGTTATTTTTACCTAGTGTATAGCTCAAATATCTTTCTGAGGAAAGTTATATGCGCCCTAAAAGCGCAAAACCTGATCAACAGACAATTTGACTGATGCTGCCAACTCCTCTCCCTCACTAAGTCCTTAATTTCTTTAGGCGTAGCAGCTTACGTCTGTCTTAGGAGATAGATAAAATAAACCCAATAGCTTTCAGCGATCGCGCAAAATTTAGTAGCTAATAGCTGATGGCTATGTCAAACCTCAAAATTTCGTGGGGCATCACCGCTAGGAAGGATTATTATGTCTCAAACTTCCGTGCAAAAACAATCTTCTCCGGAGACCGCTGCGGAACTAGATGTTGAACTCCGTAAGGTTTTCAAAGTCTTCAATGGAGAGACGGCTGTCCGTGGTGTTGACCTCAACATTCGCCGGGGAGAATTTTTTAGTATTCTGGGTCCTTCTGGGTGTGGCAAAACTACAACCTTGCGTCTCATCGCTGGGTTTGACATGCCCTCAGCTGGAGAGGTGCTAATTCAGGGACAATCCATGAATGAAGTTCCCCCTTATCGGCGTCCGGTGAATACCGTATTTCAGAGTTATGCGTTGTTTAACCACCTAACGGTTTGGGAAAATATTGCCTTTGGATTACGAATTAAAAAGCTATCTGCTTCAGAAATTGAATACCGGGTGCGAGAAGCGCTCAAACTCGTCAAAATGGAAGCCTACTCCAATCGGTTTCCTGTGCAAATGTCGGGAGGACAACAGCAACGGGTCGCCTTAGCACGGGCGCTTGTCAATAGACCTGCCGTTGTGTTGCTAGATGAACCCTTGGGGGCGCTCGATTTAAAGCTGCGTAAAGAAATGCAGGTAGAGCTGTCGAATTTACATCAAGATTTAGGCTTGACGTTTGTCATGGTGACGCATGACCAAGAAGAGGCATTAAGTCTTTCCGACCGGATTGCAGTCATGCGGGCAGGCAAAATTGAGCAAATTGGTAGCCCAACGGAAATTTACGAGCATCCCAGAACGCCATTTGTTGCCGATTTCATTGGGGATACCAATCTCTTTCAAGGGCGTTTGGAAGCTTATGATGCTTCATCTCTAGAGGTTGTAACTACCAATGGTCTCAAGATTGTGGTGCAGCTAACGGAGTCTTGGGAGGGTAGTAGTATGAAGTCTCAAGAGGTGGTGGTGAGTGTACGCCCAGAGAAAATTCAATTGACGCTTTATCCACCCCCAATATCAATGAACTACTTTGAGGGACGCTTGAGGCATGTGATGTACTTGGGAACCCATGTTCATTATGTTGTGGAGTTACCGTCAGGCGATCACTTAACAGTGAGACAACCCAACACCAATGGCAGTCTCCCTGATCCCAATACCCCTATTTATGCTCATTGGGCAGCAACCGATTGTATTGCTTTGAGAGAGTGAAAGGTAACTCTTTATCACTTTTTAGGTATTGTCAGCCGTTGGAAACAATGCCAATTCAAAGCAGAATTAAGTAGGTGAATACTTAATTAAGCTCAAGTTTCCTGTGTGGGTCATCGTTCATTAGCCAGAAGTCTTTCACAGGATGGGGCGATTGACTGATAACCCCTCAGTTCCGAGTTTCAGTAGCTAAGCGGAATCCTTAACCTTCCCACTTTGTAGCCTTCAACCGTGCCTCCAACTAATCAACAGCTATTTCCCAAACACCTTACACGGCGTAATTTTCTCCAGACAGCGACCTCTGCGGCACTATCGGGGATGGTTTTGTCGGGTTGCGGCTGGAAATTGGCTGAGGTCAAAGCAACCGGACAGTCTCCCAGTTCCTCGAATAAAAAGGTTTTAGACATTTTTACTTGGGCAGGATACATTGATGACGCTTTGCTCAAGCGGTTTAAAAATGAGACGGGGATTGATGCACGCTTTAATGTTTATGGCTCCAATGAGGAGATGTTAGGCAAGATTCAGGCGTCTGGAGGGGGAGAATATAGCATTATTTACCCATCCGACTATATTGTCAGTCAGATGGCAGAACTAGGGTTAGTGAGCGAACTGGATCATTCCCGACTTCAGGGTTTAACCAATCTCTTTCCGCGATTCCAAAATCCTCCCGCTGACCCTGGGCTACGCTACAGTGTGCCAACGGCTTGGGGAACCACGGTTTTAATTTACAATACCGAACGCTTGAAGTCGCAACCAGAAGATTGGAACTTTCTGTGGGAACATCAGCAAGAATTGGCAAAACAGATGACCTTGCTAGATGATCCGAGGGAAGTGCTGGGCGCGACCTTGAAAATGCTGGGGTACTCTTACAATTCATCTGACCCAGAACACATAAGGCAGGCGTATGAAAAGTTAGTGGCGCTTAAACCCGCGATCGCTTCTTTTACTACAGACGCTTGGCAAAATCAAATTTTGGCAGGAGATTTGTTACTTGCCATGGGTTACTCAGCCGATGCCAATAAACTTAGCCGCCAAAATAATAAATTACAGTATGTAATTCCCCGCAGCGGTTCCTCAGTCTGGATGGATACTATCGTTATTCCCAAAACGGCTCCCAATCCAGAGGGTGCTTATGCCTGGATTAACTTTATGTTGCAGCCTGATGTAGCGGCTCAAATTTGTGAGCGATTAAGCTTTGCTACCCCTAATCAAGTCGCTTATAACCAGTTATCTCCTCAAGTCCGTAACAATACAGGCTTGTTCCCGCCAGAGGAACTGTTGCAAAAGTGCGAAAGCATCGCCCAAGTGGGAGAATTTGTCGAAGTTTATGATAGGTACTGGACTAGATTGAGGAGCAGCTAATTTCAGGGAGGTAGGAGTCAGAGGGGTGGGTTTAATTGAGATCTCTGCTTTGACGCCCATTAATTAACTCAGCCTGCCCAAGCAGAACTCAGGAGAGATTTCCAGCTAATTCATTGCCAAAATTCATTAAATTGTTAAATCAGTATAACCTGGCAAAAATCTTAATGGGATTGAATGAAAGCACAGATGCTCACAAGAGATATCCCTAAGCGTTTCACTGAAAACCAAGGCTGAAAATAGATCTCACATATTTTCAAATTAGATCTAATCTGCATTCATCTAGGTTTTCATTCAATCAAGTGATAACTTTTTAATCCAAAATCTGAAATTCTACTGTGTCTACCCCAACTTCTCCTCCCACTATTCCTAATCCAGCCCCATCCAACGAGTTTGGAGAACCCAACCTCCAAGTGGGTAAGCAATCTCCTTGGTCAAAGTGGTTGGAACCACTCGTATTGCTGGTTCCAGGAGGTTTCTGGTTAGGGCTGCTATTGGTACTACCCACCCTCGTCATTTTAGAACTGAGTTTAGTCCCCAGGATTCGACCCGGAGGCTATGTTCCGCCCCTATGGGAACTGCTGAAGCCCTCTGTGTTTGAAAATTACACCTTGGTATTTAGTCGAGACTATTTGTTCGTGCTGGGGCAATCGATGTTTTTTGCCTTTGGCACGATGCTAGTTTGTCTATTGCTGGGATTTCCCGTCGCTTATTGGATTGGTCAGATGTCCCCCAAGCGGTGGCGGAATCTACTGCTGTTAGGCTTTGTTCTGCCTCTGTGGACTTCTTCGCTGCTGCGTTCCTATGCGTGGATTACCATTTTGCCGTACTGGGGTAGTG
>Ga0196963_10002645_pt1 | contig 10553 bp, 7 predicted proteins | sample S1_5metaG_FD_148600 | JGI IMG/M metagenome (GOLD analysis project Ga0196963, IMG submission 148600) | Soil microbial communities from Anza Borrego desert, Southern California, United States - S1_5 | ecosystem: Environmental > Terrestrial > Soil > Desert | place: USA: California | collected... | reverse complement strand
TGATGAGCATGAGCAGGTCGTTGCCCGACGAGTGGATCGTCTTGGCGAACTCGGTCTGCTTGGCGGTGAGGTTCCCCTCGTGGTTCTTGGAGAGCTGGTCCGAGAGGATCAGGAGGCTGTTCAGGGGCGTCCGCAGCTCGTGCGACATGTTGGCGAGGAACTCGGACTTGTACTTGGACGTGAGGGCGAGCTGCTTGGCCTTCTCCTCCAGGGCCTGGCGGGCCTGCTCCACTTCCTGATTCTTGCGCTCCACCTCCTGGTTCTGGTGGGCCAGCAGGCGGGCTTTCTCCTGCAGCTCCTTGTTGGTCTGCTGCAGCTCCTGGGCGAGCGACTGTGACTGCGTCAGCAGGTCCTCGGTGCGCATGTTCGCCTGGATGGTGTTGAGCACGATGCCGATCGACTCGGTGAGCTGGTCGAGGAAGGCGTGGTGCATCGGCGTGAACCGCTCGAGCGTGGCCAGCTCGAGCACGCCGCGGAGCGCGCCCTCGAAGACGACCGGCAGCACGAGGATCGTGCGGGGCGAGGCCTCGCCCAGGCCCGAGGAGACCTTGATGTACCCGTCGGGAACGTTCTCGAGCACGATCTTCTGCTTCTCGATGCCGCACTGCCCGACCACGCCCTCTCCCAGCTCGAGGTGCCGCCCGTGCGAGAGCTGCCCCTGCGAGGCGTAGCTCGCCAGCAGGGTCAGGCGCGGGTCCTCGCGGCCCGAGTCGAGCACGTAGAACTCCGCGTGCTGGGCCGAGACGACGGGCGCCAGCTCCGAGAGGATCAGGCGGCCCACGGTCGTGAGGTCGCGCTGGCCCTGGAGCATGCGGCTGAACTTGGCCAGGTTGGTCTTGAGCCAGTCCTGCTCGGTGTTCTTCTGCGTCGAGTCGCGCAGGTTGCGGATCATCTCGTTGATGGTGTCCTTCAGGGCCGCCACCTCGCCCTGCGTCTCCACGGTGATCGACCGCGTCAGGTCGCCCTGGGTCACGGCGGTCGCCACCTCCGCGATGGCCCGCACCTGCGTGGTGAGGTTCGCCGCGAGCTGGTTCACGTTCTCCGTCAGGTCCTTCCACGTGCCGGCGGCCCCGGGCACCTTGGCCTGCCCGCCCAGCTTGCCCTCCACGCCCACCTCGCGGGCCACCGTCGTTACCTGGTCCGCGAACGTGGCCAGGGTGTCGATCATGCTGTTGATGGTGTCCGCCAGGGCCGCGATCTCGCCCTTGGCGTCCACGGTCAGCTTGAGCTTCAGGTCGCCGTTGGCGACCGCGGTCACGACCTTGGCGATGCCGCGCACCTGGCTGGTGAGGTTTCCGGCCATCGAGTTCACCGAGTCGGTCAGGTCCTTCCACGTGCCCGCCACGCCCGGCACCTGCGCCTGCCCGCCCAGCTTGCCCTCGGTGCCCACCTCGCGGGCCACGCGGGTCACTTCGGCGGCAAAGGACCGGAGCTGGTCCACCATGGTGTTGATCGTCGCCTTGAGCTCGAGGATCTCGCCCTTGACGTCCACGGTGATCTTCTTCGAGAGGTCGCCCGCGGCCACGGCCTTGGTCACCTCGGCGATGTTGCGCACCTGGGCCGTCAGGTTGCCGGCCATGGAGTTCACCGAGTCGGTCAGGTCCTTCCACGTGCCCGCCACGCCCTTGACGTCCGCCTGACCGCCCAGCTTGCCCTCGGTGCCCACCTCGCGGGCCACGCGGGTCACTTCGGCGGCGAAGGACCGGAGCTGGTCCACCATGGTGTTGATGGTGTCCTTGAGCTCGAGGATCTCGCCCTTGACGTCCACGGTGATCTTCTTCGAGAGGTCGCCCGCGGCCACGGCCTTGGTCACGTCGGCGATGTTGCGCACCTGGGCCGTCAGGTTGCCGGCCATGGAGTTCACCGAGTCGGTGAGGTCCTTCCACGTGCCCGCCACGCCCTTGACCTGGGCCTGGCCGCCCAGCTTGCCCTCGGTGCCCACCTCGCGGGCCACGCGGGTCACTTCCGAGGCGAACGAGCTGAGCTGATCCACCATGGTGTTCACGGTGTTCTTCAGCTCGAGGATCTCGCCCTTCACGTCCACGGTGATCTTGCGGGAGAGGTCGCCGGCGGCCACGGCCTTGGTCACGTCGGCGATGTTGCGCACCTGGGCCGTCAGGTTGCCCGCCATGGAGTTCACCGAGTCGGTCAGGTCCTTCCACGTGCCCGCCACGCCGTGCACGTCGGCCTGACCGCCCAGCTTGCCCTCGGTGCCCACCTCGCGGGCCACGCGGGTCACTTCCGAGGCGAACGAGCTGAGCTGGTCCACCATGGTGTTGATCGTCGTTTTGAGCTCGAGGATCTCGCCCTTGACGTCCACGGTGATCTTGCGGGAGAGGTTCCCGTTGGCGACGGCCTTGGTCACCTCGGCGATGTTGCGCACCTGGCTGGTGAGGTTCGCCGCCATCAGGTTCACCGAGTCGGTCAGGTCCTTCCACGTGCCGGCCACGCCCTGCACGTCGGCCTGTCCGGCCAGCTTGCCCTCGGTGCCCACCTCGCGGGCCACGCGCGTCACTTCCGACGCGAAGGAGCGGAGCTGGTCCACCATGGTGTTGATGGTGTCCTTGAGCTCGAGGATCTCCCCCTTGACGTCCACGGTAATCTTCTTCGAGAGGTCGCCGTTGGCGACCGCGGTCGTCACGTCGGCGATGTTGCGCACCTGGGCCGTCAGGTTGCCGGCCATGGAGTTCACCGAGTCGGTCAGGTCCTTCCAGGTTCCGGCCACGCCCCGCACGTCCGCCTGCCCGCCCAGCTTGCCCTCGGTGCCCACCTCGCGGGCGACGCGGGTCACTTCCGACGCGAACGAGCTGAGCTGGTCCACCATGGTGTTGATGGTGTTCTTCAGCTCCAGGATCTCGCCCTTGACGTCGACGGTGATCTGCTTCGACAGGTCCCCCTTCGCCACCGCCTTGGTCACCTCGGCGATGTTGCGCACCTGGTCGGTCAGGTTGCCGGCCATGGAGTTCACCGAGTCGGTCAGGTCCTTCCACGTGCCCGCGACGCCCTTGACGTCCGCCTGGCCGCCCAGCTTCCCCTCGGTGCCCACCTCGCGGGCCACGCGCGTCACTTCCGAGGCGAACGAGCTGAGCTGGTCCACCATGGTGTTGATGACGTTCTTGATCTGGAGGATCTCGCCGCGCACGTCCACGGTGACGGTCTGCGTCAGGTCGCCCATGGCGATGGCGGTCGCGACCTTCGACACGTCGCGGAGCTGCACGGTCAGGTTGCTGGCCATGTAGTTCACACTGTCGGTCAGGTCCTTCCACGTGCCCGCGACGCCCTTGACGTCGGCCTGCCCGCCCAGCTTGCCCTCGGTGCCCACCTCGCGGGCCACGCGGGTCACTTCCGAGGCGAACGAGTTGAGCTGGTCCACCATGGTGTTGATGGTGTTCTTCAGCTCGAGGATCTCCCCCTTGACGTCCACGGTGATCTTCTTCGAGAGGTCGCCGTTGGCCACCGCGGTGGTCACCTGGGCGATGTTGCGCACCTGGGCCGTGAGATTGCCGGCCATCAGATTCACCGAGTCGGTCAGGTCCTTCCAGGTGCCGGCCACGCCCTGCACGTCGGCCTGCCCGCCCAGCTTGCCCTCGGTGCCCACCTCGCGGGCCACGCGGGTCACTTCCGAGGCGAAGGACCGGAGCTGGTCCACCATGGTGTTGATGGTGTTCTTCAGCTCGAGGAACTCGCCCTTGACGTCCACGGTGATCTTCTTCGAGAGGTCGCCGTTGGCGACCGCGGTCGTCACGTCGGCGATGTTGCGCACCTGGGCCGTGAGGTTGCCGGCCATGGAGTTCACCGAGTCGGTGAGGTCCTTCCACGTGCCCGCCACGCCCTTGACCTTCGCCTGCCCGCCCAGCTTGCCCTCGGTGCCCACCTCGCGGGCCACGCGGGTCACTTCGGCGGCGAAGGCGCCGAGCTGCTGCACCATCTTGTTGATGGTCTTGGCGGTGCGCAGGAACTCGCCCTTGAGGGGGCGATCGTCGATCTCGAGGGCCATGGTCTGGGAGAGGTCTCCCTGGGCCACGGCGCCGATCACGCGGGCCGTCTCGCTGGTCGGGTGCACCAGGTCGTCGATGAGCTCGTTCACCGAGTCGAGCGACTCCTTCCAGAAGCCGCGCATCTCCGAGACCGACCCACGCTCGTTGAGCTTGCCCTCCTTGCCCACCACCTGGCTCAGGCTCGCCAGCTCCGCCGCCATCCGCTGGTTGCGCTCGGCGATCTGGTTGAAGGTGTCGGCGACCTTGCCCGAGAGACCCGTCCATTCCGCCGGGAGACGGATGTTGGCGTTGCCGTCGCGCAGCGCCACCAGGGCGCTCAGCAGCGTCGCCATCTCGGAGAACGCCGCGGCGTGCCCGTTCTGGGTGGTCGAAGACGTCTCTTGGAGCAGTGTCATGAAGTGGACCTCGGAAGGGATTCCGGTCGGATGGGGGCGCGCGCGGCACCGGACACCGGGATACGCCGGCCGCCGGCGCTGTTGCCACGGTGCCCTCGAACCTAACCTATCAGGCGGCTTGCTAACCGCCGCCTAGGAATCCGCCCCAATAGCGTCCGTGCACTGGCTGTGCAGAACCCGCAGCGGCCTTCGGGAAGGACGGTAAGCCTCCCCCGGCCCGCCCCATGGCCCCGGCTCCAACCGGTCCACGCTCCCAGGTAGCCCCATGCAGTTCATGGTCGACATGGTCAAGCTCGGGCTGGGCAATCTCCGCCGGCACAAGATGCGCGCGGTCCTCACCGCCCTGGGCATCATCCTCGGCGTCGCCGCGGTGATCACCAGCTCCAGCGTCTCCGAAGGCAAGACGCGCCAGGCGCTCAGCCAGATCGAGCGACTCGGGGCGCGCAACATCATCGTCCGGTCCCAGAAGCCCCCCGAGAGCCAGCAGGCCCAGGGCGGGCAGGGCCGGTCGTGGGTGAGCAAGTACGGCCTGACGCGGGAGGACGTCCGCATCATCGAGGAGAACTTCCCCGACGCCGAGGGGATCGTTCCCCTCAAGGCGGTCGGCGGGCAGATCCTCAAGGGCGACCGGCGCAAGACCAGCCAGGCGTTCGGGACGACGCCGGAGTTCGCCACCGTGGCCAACGTGCGCGTGGCCCGCGGGCGCTATCTGACGCAGGGCGACATGGAGGAGCGGGCCCCGGTCGCCGTCATCGGCGCCGAGGTGGCCAAGGAGATGTTCCCCTTCGAGGACCCTCTCGGCTCCACGCTGCAGATCGACGCGAAGATCGTGACCGTGGTCGGGGTGCTGGCGCCGGTCGGACTCTCCGCCGGAGCCGGGGCCGGGCTGGTCGGACGCGACCTCAACCTCGACGTCCAGATCCCGCTGAGCACGGCCCGGGCCATCTTCGGCGACCTGATCATGCGGCGGGAGAGCGGCAGTTTCCAGAACAGCGAGGTCCAGGTCTCCGAGCTCTACCTCGTGGCGCCCAGCCGCGACGAGGTGCTCCGCTACGCCGAGCTGCTCAAGCGCATCCTCGACGTGCGCCATCCCGGGCTGAAGGACCTGGGCGTGATCGTGCCCTACGAGCTGCTCGAGAGCGCACGCCGCGAGGCCCTCACCGGCAAGGTGGTCGGGGCCGTCATCGCCGGCATCGCCCTGCTGGTCGGGGGCATCGGCATCATGAACATCATGCTCGCCAGCGTCACCGAGCGCACCCGCGAGATCGGAATCCGCCGCGCCCTGGGGGCGACGCGCCGGCACATCATCTGGCAGTTCCTCATCGAGACGGGCGTGCTCAGCACCCTGGGGGGGATCATCGGGGTCGGGCTCGGGCTGGGGCTCAGCGCCCTCTTCGAGTTCGTCGTCCCCCGCCTGCCCGCGCTCCCCCTGGTCGGCGGGTTCTTCAACGCCAACGTCTCGATGCCGACCCAGGTGACCGCCTGGTCGGTGGGCGTCTCGTTCGTGGTGGCGGCCCTCACCGGCCTGCTCTTTGGCATCTACCCGGCCATGAAGGCGGCCAGCCAGGACCCCATCGTGGCCCTCCGCCACGATTGACGGCACGCCCCGGCGCCCCGGCCCGATACCCTCCGGGCATGGCCCACGCGCTGGTCATCCGCACCGCCGGCACCAACTGCGACGCCGAGATGGTCCGGGCTTTCGAGCTCTGCGGCGCGCGCGTCACCCTCCTCCACCTCGACCGGCTCATCGGAGAGCCCGGGCGCCTCGACGAGGCCGACCTCGTCGGGTTCCCCGGGGGGTTTTCCTACGGCGATGACATCGCCTCCGGGCGCGTCTGGGCCATGCGCCTTCGCGAGCGACTCTACCCGGCCCTCCGTGCGGCGGCGGCCCGTGGGTGCCCGATGATCGGCGTCTGCAACGGCTTCCAGGCGCTGGTCCAGGTCGGGCTGCTTCCCGGCCCGGCGGACGGCGCCTGGCCCCCCGATCGCCCCCCACCGCAGGAGCTTGCCCTCGCCCCAAACGCGGGCGGCCTCTTCATCGACCGCTGGGTACGCGTCGGCGTCAGTCCGGACTCCCCCTGCATCTGGACCCGCGGGCTCCAGCGCGCCGGCGCGGACTCGCCCGACCCCGACGCCGTGCTGCGCCTCCCCATCGCCCACGGCGAGGGGCGCCTCGTCGCCGCGGCGCCCCAGGTGATCGCGCGGCTCGAAGCCAACGGGCAGATCCCGCTGCGCTACCTGGACAACCCGAACGGCTCGACCGCCGACGCCGCCGGCGTCTGCGACCTCAGCGGGCGCATCTTCGGCCTGATGCCCCACCCCGAGCGATACCTGCACTGGGTGCATCATCCCTTCTGGACGCGCCTGGGGGCCCAGGTGCGCCGGGGCGACCCGCCCGGGCTGGCGATGTTCCGCTCCGCCGTCGAGGCGGCCAGCGGGGCGCGGGTGTAGCCGGCGTGCCCGGGCGTCGCGGGCGGCCCGCTCCGGCGGCTTGACCAAACCGGGACGAGCGATGACAGGTCGCGGTGGACAGCTTGGGTTCCGCTGCGTCGGCTGCGGCTACCTGATCAGCGGGCTGGACCCGGGAGGCGATTGCCCCGAGTGCGGGCACCCCATCGCCGAGTCGCTCAGCCCCCACTGGGCGCACCACTCCGGGCGCGCCTACCTGCGAACCGTCGGCCTCAGCGGCGCGCTGATGGCCATCGGGGCAGCATCGGCGCTAGCCGTTCCGGTCGTGGCGCCCGCTGGGCTCGTGGTTCTCACCCTCCTCACCGTCGCCGCACTGCTGGCGACCACGCCCGACCCGCGCACGGACTGGAGCGGCGATGCGGCCTGGCGCACGCTGGGGCGGGCCCTCCCCCTTGCGGCCCTCGGCGCGTGCGGGCTCGTGGCGGTGGCCCAGGCCGGCGGAGTCGGGGCGCGCGCCCTGAGCTTGCCCCTCCTGGCCGCCGCGGTCGTCTGGCTGGCCGGGCTCGGATGCGCCACGCGCCACCTGCTCGGGATCGTCGCCTGGATCCCGCACTGCCAGACGGGCGTTCTCTGGGGTGCGAGCAGCGCGCTCTTCGGCCTGGCGGCGATTATGACCGCGACGCTGGCGCCGCTTGCCCCCATCGCTCGCGACCTCAGGCCGGTGCTGGCGTGCACCGCGCTCCCGGTCTTCGGCCTTCTCCCGCTCGCGCTGATCCCGGCCGGCCTCCTGACCGTGATGGCGGCCCGGCGCGCCCTAAGACTCTTGCCCGACGCCCCGGAGCTCGCCGGGTGAGCGCTATGGCCCGCGAGCATCGCCCCCAGGAGCGGGCGCGTGTCGCCATGGGCGATCGGCCGCCCGCCAACTCGCGGTGCGTGCGCTGCGTGTACGACCTGGCGGGCTGCGAGGCAGGCGCGGCCTGTCCCGAGTGCGGGCACCCCGTTGCCGATTCGCTCAGCCCGCACTGGGCGCACCGGTCCGGGCGGCGCTACCTGAGCACGGTTGAGGGCGGGGCGCTGCTCCTGGCGGGCTGGGGGCTGATGGTGCTCGCCGCGGCCCTGCTGGTACCGCTGATCCTTCTTTCGGTCGGGATTGGCACGGTCGCATGCCTCGCCGCCACCGCCCGCGACCCGCGCCCGGAGTTTGCCGCGCACGAGCGCTGGAGAGTCGCGGGGCGCGTGCTGCCCGCCCACGGGGCGGTGCTGCTGATTCTCGGCGTGTTCCCCGCCCCCGATCGCGCCGGGATGGCGCTCGCGACCGCCGGGGGCTCCCTCTGGCTCTTCGGGATGGGAGGCGCGCTGCGCTCCCTCGGGGGCGTCGCCTCGCGCCTCCCACGCTGCGAGACCACCGTCTTGTGGGAGATCGCGGCGGTGCTGTGCGTGCTGTCGGCGTTGCTCGTCGCGGTGCTCGGATCTCTGACGATGATCGACGACGATGTCGCCGTCGCGCTCGTGTGCGTGGTGGCGCCTCTGCTCGGGCTCAGCGCGCTGGCCACCGTGGTCGCCGGCGTCCTCACGGCCCGCGCCGTCCACCACGCCCAGCGCCTGGCGCCCGACGCCCCCGCGCGCCTGCACACATGACCCCGCTCCAGCCCCAGCCCGCCCCCGCTGCCGCCCCGCCTCCCGCGGGCCCGCACTGCCCGGGGTGCGGGTACCCGCTCGGGGACCTGGGCTCTCTGGACGCCTGCCCGGAATGCGGCCGCCCGACCCCGCGCCGCCTCTACGCGGCCCGCTGCGTGCGCTGCGCCTACCCGCTGGCCGGGCTCGACGCCGCCGCGCTCTGCCCCGAGTGCGCCCACCCCGCCGCCGACTCGCTGAGCGCCCGCTGGGCGCATTTCTCGGGGCCCCAGTTTCTCCTGGGCATCCGCTCCGGGTGCGTGATGATCGCGCTGGGATGCGTGGCCGGATTCGGCGTGATGCCCTTCCTCCCGGTCTTCCTGGCCGGTCCGGCACTCCTCAGCATCGGGATGATCCTGGCGACGAGTCTGGACCCCCGCCCCGAAGGCCGTGTTCACGAGCCGACCCGCATCGGCGTGCGCGCGCTGCTGGGCGCGAGCGCGGGCCTGCTGCTCGCCGCGGTGGCGGGCTACACGACAACCCGGTCTCTCCGCGGGATGCCGCTGGCCCTGCTCGTGCTCGCCCTGCTCGCGTGGCTGGCGGCGGTGTTCTGCGCCTGCGTCTACCTCGGTCGGCTGGCAACCACCCTGGTGCGAGCCTCGGGCGGGACCTGGCGCGTGGCCGGTGCGCTGCTCGCTGTGGCGCTGCTGACCAACGCGGTGGCGGCCGTCCTGAGCCTGCGCGGCCCCTGGGGAGGCGGCTGGGCCTTCTGGACCATCGGCATCGGCCTCGCCGTGGTGTCGGTGATCGCCCTGCTGGTGGCCGCGGTGGTCACCGCGCTGGCCGCGCAGCGTTCTCTGTCCCGCGTGCCGGTGCGCGTGCCGGGACCTGTCCCGGCGCCCGGCGGAATCCCTGACCCCGAGGCGGCGGCGCGTGAATGACCAACCCACCCAGCGCCCGCACGCGGCCGAGCCTCTGCATCCTGCTTGGCTGCAACCGTGGGCTCATCCCGCCCAATCGATCGCGGCCCTCGGGATGGGCGCGGGGGCGCTCACGCTGACGATTGCCGGCCCGGCCACGGCCTGTGCCGCCCACCGGGCCGTGCGCCTGGCGCAAACCACGCAGGAGCCCGCGCATGGGCGATGACACCGCCCCCGGACCAAGACTGGGCTTTCCCGACGGCGCGCCAAGCGACCGGGCCGTCCGCGCACCGCCGGCGACCAAGCCGGCACCGCCGCTCGGTTCGCCTCTCGTCTCGGGCGTTGATTGGCCCCTCTGCGTCTCGTGCGGCCACAGCCTGACCGGCCCAGCCGTGCCCGCCGCCTGCACCCAGTGTGGGAGGCGGGCGATCCTGCTCTGCGTCAGCTGCGGGTACGCGCTCGCCGGGCTCCGCCCCGAGCAGGCCTGCCCCGAGTGCGCCCACCCGGTCGCCGACTCGCTCCGCCCCGAGTGGGTGCACCACGCCGGGCCGGCCCACGTGCGTGCCGTGGCGAGCGGCGCCCGCCTGCTGGCCATCGCGGCGGGGATGCTGGCAGCCGGGATGCTTCTGTCGGCCGGGGCCAGGCTGGTCGAGCTGCCAGTGCCGCGCGTCTTCTTCTCGCTGATCCTCGGGCTGTTCATCATCATTGCCCCGTTTCCCGGCATCGCGCTCTGCACCACCCCAAGGCCGAGACCGCCGCACATCGCCGAGAGCGTCCGCCTGGCGGCGCGCGGGGTCGCGCTGGCCGCGGCGCTGCTTCTGGTGCTCGGCGTGATCCTGGCGCTGGGTGGCACGATCGTGGGGCCGCTCTTTCTGATAGTCGGACTCCAGGCCTGGATGGCCAGCATCCACCTGGCGCTCAGATACCTCGCCCGCGTCTCCACGCTGGTTCACCCCTGCCGCCAGAGTCGCGCCACCTGGTCCGCGAGCGGCATGGCGATGTGGGTGGCCGAGATCGGATTCTTCCTGCTGTGGGCGCCCGCGCTGGTCGTGGCCGTTTCCAGAGGCGCCCCGCCAGAAAGCTTGTACTTTGGCGTCGTCGCGACGCTCCTGATCCCCGTCGCGTTCTTTGGGGGAGTGCTCGCCGCGGTCCCCGGCTGGCGCCTGGCCCGCGCGTGCGGACGCGTGGCCGGGCAGTTGCGCTCGGCGGCTGAGTGA
>Ga0196963_10002644_pt1 | contig 10558 bp, 5 predicted proteins | sample S1_5metaG_FD_148600 | JGI IMG/M metagenome (GOLD analysis project Ga0196963, IMG submission 148600) | Soil microbial communities from Anza Borrego desert, Southern California, United States - S1_5 | ecosystem: Environmental > Terrestrial > Soil > Desert | place: USA: California | collected... | reverse complement strand
GGCGCTCGGCGGTGCGGGGCTCTTCGCGCTGCTGTATCACAACGGCCTGGCCCGCGCGCTCAATGAGGCGGTGACGTACCTGCAAGAGCGTCCGGCATTGGGCTGGACCGTGGTCGCCGGCCTGCTGGCCGCGATCCTGGGTTGGGTCGGATGGTTCCTGTCGATCAACCGGCGCGAGGACCGCGGCCCGGTGGTGACGATTTTCGTGTTCATGCTCTTCAACGCCGTCTTCTGGATGGGCTTCGAGCAGGCCGGCTCGAGCATCAATCTGTTCACCAAGCAGAACACCGACCGCATGATCGGCACCTTCGAGGTGCCCGCCTCCTGGTTCCAGTCGGTGAACGCCGGCCTCATCTTCATCATGGCGCCGGCTTTCGCGGCGCTCTGGACCGCGCTCGGGAAGCGTCGTTTGAACCCGAGCCAGCCGCTGAAGATCTTCCTGGGCCTGTTCTTTCTCGGTGTCGGGTACCTCTTCATGGTTCGCGCGGGCGCCATCGCCGCCGGCGGCGCGCAGAAGGCCAGCATGCTCTTCATCCTCGCCCTGTACTTCTGGCACACGGTCGGAGAACTCTGCCTCTCGCCGACTGGCCTTTCCTACGTGACCAAGGCCGCACCCGTGCGTTTCGTCTCGCTGCTCATGGGGATCTGGTTCGTCTCCTCGTTCATCGCGAACCTGGGAGGCGGCCTCGTGGCAGCGCAGGTGAAGAAGATCGAGAAGCGGGACATCGAGCTCCCCTGGGATTTCGGCGGGCAGGCGGACTTCTTCTTCCTGTTCGTGGTGGCGTGTGCGGTTGCCTCGCTGCTGATGCTGATCCTCACCCCGTTCATGAAACGGCTTATGCGTCCCGGGACCTGAGCGCAAACGTGTGGAATCACCCAATGATGCTTCGGCATACCTGCGCCCTGCTTGTCGGCGTGATCGGGGTCGCCGGCGCCCCCGCCCTCGCCCAGAACGGTCCGGCCAACCCGGGCTTCGAGCAGGAAGCCCCCGTCGGCGATGCCCCCCCGGGCTGGGTGCTCACCACGCCCGGCTACCGCGTCCGCCTCGAGAACGAGCTCTCGGCCGAGGGGGCGGTGTGCGCCGTCCTCGAACGCTGGGAAGCCGAGGGCGCCGCGCCCGCGCAGCCCTTCGGCAACCTCATGCAGCAGTTCGACGCCGCGCCGTTCCGGGGCAAGCGGGTGAAGTTCTCGGCGGCGGCGATGACCGACGTGGGCGACGCGGTGGGCAACCAGGAGGCCCGGGCCCAGCTCTGGCTCCGCGTCGACCGCGAGGGCGGGCGCGTCGGCTTCTTCGACAACATGTCGGACCGGCCCATCCAGGGACCTCCCGACTGGAACCGGTACGAGATCGTCGGGGACGTCGCCCCGGACGCCCAGACCATCAACCTCGGCGTCCTGCTGGTGGGGGCGCCGACCGCCGCGAAGCTCGGGGTGCGCCCCGCGCGGGCGTACATCGACGACGTCTGGTTCGAGGTCCTGGGCGAGACGCCCACCACGGACCGCGCGCCCGCGCCCCTCTCAGAGCGGGGTCTCGAGAACCTGACGGCGCTGGCCCGGCTGGTCGGCTACGTCCGGTTCTTTCACCCGACCGACGCCGTGGCCGCCACCGACTGGGACGCGTTCACGATCGCGGCCATCGAGCAGGTCGAGCCCGCGGGGAGCGCCGCCGAGCTGCGCGACGCGCTGCGCCGGCTCTTTGAACCCATCGCGCCGCTGATGGTCATCGCGACCGAGCAGGAACCGCTGGCGCCGCCCGGGGCCGCCCCGCTCAAGCAGCAGTGCCCCGACCAGGACGAGATCATCTGGTGGCAGCACCGCGGGCTCAACGCCGACGGGCTGATGCCGTCGGTCTACCGGAGCACGCGCGAGCGCCGCCAGGCGGCCGGCGCCCCGCCCGAAGCGCCCCCCATCTCCTCGGCAGTATTCACGGAAGTCGGCGGGGGCGTGCGGGCCTGGATGCCGATCGCGCTCTACGCCTGCAACGCCAAGGCCGTCGCGGCCCCCGCGACGCTTCGGCCGGAGCGGCCCGAGGGATGGTCGCCCAGCGGCAACGACCGGGCCGTCCGCCTGGCGGGGGTGATCGAGGCCTGGAATGTGCTGCAGCACAGCTATCCGTACGCGATGCCACCGGCCTGGGAGGGGGCGCTCGGGGCCGGGCTGCGCGAGGCCGCCGAGGCCGCGGACGACCGGGCCCAGCTCGATGTGCTCCGCCGGCTCGTCTCGAAGATCGGCGACGGGCACGGGCGGGTCTTCCACCAGGAGATGTTCCCCCAGTACGCCCTGGCGGTGGATTGGACCTTCGCGGGGGACTCGCTCGTCGTGACCGCGCCCGTCGAGCCGGCGACGCCCGAGGGCCCGCGCCGGGGTGACGTGGTGGTGCGTTACGCGGGGCGCCCGCTGGGCGAGGTGTACGCCGAGACCCGCGGCCTGATCTCAGCGGCGAGCGAGGGATGGGCCCGGTACAACGCGGCCGCGATGCTCCGCCAGCGCGAGAGCGACGCTCCGGTCGAGCTGGTGCTGCGCGGGCCGGAGGGCGCCGAGCGGACCGTCCGGCTCACGCCGGTCGTGGCGGGCGGGAGAGGGGCGGTGCCGAGCGAGCCGCGCCCGGAGCCCGTGTCCGAGGTGCGTCCGGGCGTGTGGTACATCGATCCCTCCCGCCTCGGCGAGGAGGAGCTGCGCGTCGCGATCGGCCAGGCGGCGGAGGCGCGCGGCGTGATCTTCGAGCACCGGTGCTATCCGACCGTCGGCCCGTGGTACCTGGGGCACCTGAGCGACAAGGGGCTCACCAGCGCGCAGTGGCACACGCCGGTGATCGTGTTCCCGGACCGGGCCATCGAGAGGTTCGAGCGCTCGGGCTGGCCCGTGCCGCCGGGCAAGCCTCGGATCACCGGGAAGGTCGCCTTCGTGACCGACGGCAGCGCGATCTCGTACGCCGAGACGCTCCTGGGCATGGTCGAGCACTTCGGTCTGGGGGAGATCGTGGGGGAGCCGACCGCCGCGACCAACGGGAACGTGAACCGCTTCACGGTTCCCGGCGGGTACGAGGTGATGTTCACGGGGATGAAGGTGCTCAAGCACGATGGGTCGGAGCACCACGGCGTGGGGATCCGCCCGACGGTGCCCGTGAGCCGGACGCCGGCGGGGATCGCGGCGGGGCGCGACGAGATGCTGGAGAAGGCGATCGAGGTGGTGGCGGGGCGGGCCTCGCCGGAGCCGGGCGCCGGCTCGCCTGACCGCCCCTAGAGCAGCGGGTTCTTCGCCCCCTGCACGTACCGCGCCGTCGGGCTCAGGTTGGGCTCGGGGTTCGCGTAGACGTCGGCGTACAGCTCCGCGGGGTCGGGCACGGGGGCCCGCTCGGCGAACTCCACGGCGTCGCGCACCACCTCCTTGCACTGCCGCTGGATCTCGAGGAAGGCCTCCTCGGTCAGGCAGCGGCGCTCGTCGAAGAGGTGCTTGGCGAGCAGGTCGATCGAGTCGCGCGCCTTGTACTGGTCCACCTCGTCCCGGGTCCGGTACTTCTGCGGGTCGGACATCGAGTGCCCGAGGTAGCGATAGGTCAGCAGGTTCACGAAGCCGGGGCGCTGCGCCTGGCGGCACCGGTCGGCGAAGGGCTTGAAGCGGTCGTAGATCTCGCGGATGTCCATCCCGTCGATCTCCACGCCGTCGATCCCGTACGCCGCGGGCTTGGCGAGCAGGTCGTTCGCCATGGTGGTGCCGCGCTCGATGCTCGTGCCCATCGAGTAGCGGTTGTTCTCGACGATGTAGATCACGGGGAGTGACCAGAGCCCGGCGAGGTTCATGGCCTCGTGCAGGGCCCCCTGGTTGAGCGCCCCGTCGCCCAGGTAGCAGAGGCAGACCTTGCGCGGCCCCTCGCCGCGGCCGACGACCTCGCGCTGGTACTTGCTGGCGAAGGCCAGGCCAGCGCCCAGCGGGGTCTGCGCCCCGACGATCCCGTGCCCGCCGAAGAGCCAATGCGGGCGGTCGAACATGTGCATCGACCCGCCCTTGCCCTTGGCGCACCCGGCGGCCTTGCCGAACATCTCGGCCATGCAGGCGCGGGCCGACATGCCCCGGGCCAGGGCGTGCCCGTGGTCGCGATAGGCCGTGATCACCGGGTCGTCGGGGTTGACACTGGCGATGGTGCCGACTGCGAGGGCTTCCTGCCCGGTGTAGAGGTGACAGAACCCGCCGATCTTGGCCTGCTGGTACGCCTGCGCCGAGCGGTTCTCGAACTCGCGGATCAGGAACATGTCGCGCAGCCAGCCCACCAGCGCCTGATCGGGGAGCGCGTCCGAGGGGCGGGCGCCGGGGCCGGCGGCGGGCTGCCCGTTGGCCGGCTCGCGCCCGGGCCGGCCGTGGCGCTCCTGGGCGTGTGCTGGCGGCCGGAGAGATTGGGTCATGCGGCGGTCCTTGCTCGAGGCTGGCCCGGCCGGCGCCTGGTCGCCCCGCGAGCCGAGGGGCATGGTACGCGCGCACGGGGCGCGCGAGGCCCACCGCCCGCCGCGACCGCCGGACAGGTCAGTGCAGCCGCACGTGCTCGACGGCGGGATCGAGGGCCTTGGTGCGCAGGAGCACCAGGGCGTACTGGAGCTGGAGGTCGAGCCCCTCGGTGATCAGGCGGGCCGGGTCGGGGGGCGCCTGGTCGGCGGCCACGTTCTCGCCAAGGTCGGGACGGACGTCGGCGTCCTGGCGGAGCTTCAGGGCGTCGGTGATCTGCTCGGGAAGCATCTCTACCTTCACGTCGGGATCAACACCCCAGACCGAGGCCTTGGGGAGGCGGTGAATGATGGTCCCGTCGGGGAGGCGGTAGTACTGCGTGGTCAGCTTGAGGAGGGCCTCGGAGGAGACGGGCCAGACGTTCTGCACGCTCCCCTTCCCGTACGTTCGCGCCCCGACCACGATCGCCTGCACGTCGCCGCGCTGGGCGTAGTGCTTGATGGCCCCGGCGACGATCTCGCTGGCCGAGGCGGACCCCTCGTTGATGAGCACGACGACGGGGACCCCGTGCAGCTTGAGCCCGCCGCGCTCGGCGCGCTCGGCCTGGCCGCCCCCGCCCCGCCCGGACCCGGTGGTGGAAACGATGATCCCCTCGGGAACGAAGCGGCTGGCGACGGAGACGGCCTGCGTGAGCAGCCCGCCGGGGTTGAAGCGCAGGTCGAGAATCAGGCCGTTGAGCTCGCCCGACTCCTGCATCTGCCGGATGGCGCCGTCGAGCTCGTCGGTGGTCTCGGGGGTGAAGCCGGTCAGCCGGACGTACCCGATGCGGTTGTCGGGATCGACGAACCAGTCCCACTGGTCCTCCGCGGCCCCGGTGCGCCGCCAGCCCTTGACGCTGTGCAGCGGGATGAGTGCCCGGGCCAGCTCGAACTCGAGGTCCTGCCCCTGGCGCTCCACGGTCAGGCGGACCTTCGAGCCCGCGGGCCCGGTGATCAGGTCGACCGCCTGGAAGATGCTCACGCCCACCGCCGTCATGCCATTGATGCGCTTGATGAGGTCGCCGGCGCGCATGCCGGCCTTCTGGGCCGGGGTCCCCTCCAGGGGCGTGATGACCTTGACCATCTGGGTCTCTTCGTCGAACTGGATCTGCACCCCGACCCCGCAGAACTCGCCCTGGGTCATGCGGTCGAAGCGCGGCTTCTCGTCGGGCCAGATGATGCCGGAGAACTCGTCGAGCTGGGCCATGGCGCCATCGCCGAACTCGCGGATGAGCGCGGCCTCGTCGATCCGGACCGTCTCCCTGCTGGCACGGATCACCTCGTCGAGCGCCTGGCGGACGTCGTCGCGGCCCACGCGGCCCTGGCGCTGGCGGAGCGTGGCCATGTGCCGGTCGAGCGCCGCCACGAACGCGTTCCGGGCGGCCGCATCGGCGATGCCCGGGAAGACGGGCTCGAGGTCGGTGGTCGTCGCCATGGTCCGGATGAACTCGAGCGCCCCGATGATGACCTCGCGGGTGTCGCGCTTGCGGCTGTCCACGTGCAGGTCCATGGAGCGCGCCACCGCGGTCAGGACCATCTCCCGGGTGACGCCCTTGAGCTTCTCCCGGTAGTCCTCGCCGAGCGAGTTGTAGGGCGGGAGCGGCTTCTTCCCCTCGGCGAGCTGGGCGCGGTTGCGCAGCTCCCAGAAGCGCTCGGGGACGAAGAGCCGGATCATCAGGAGCCGGTGCCCGAGGCGGCGCACGTCGGCATCGAAGCGGCCCTCCTCCTCCAGCAGGAGGTTGAGGCGGTAGAACAGCTCGTTGGCCAGGAGCCATTCGCGGTCGGCCTCGGCCTGGAGGGCCGCCACCGTGGCCTCCTCGATCAGCCCCGAGACGCGCGGGTCCGCCAGTACCACCGACTTATCGGTGGTGAGCAGGTGCATCTCGATCGCCGACTTGAGCGCCTCGCTGAGCGTCTGGGGCGTCCGCGGCTTGGCCAGGGCCTCGGCGAACTGCTTCTCGACCTCCGCGAGCTTCTCGGCCCGCTTGGTCTCGCGCTGCTGGATGGCCTGCTCGAGCTGCACGGAGCTGGCGCGCAGCCGCGCCAGCGCCGCGTCCGACTCGGGGAGCGAGATCAGCGGTCGGATCGCCTCGTGCTCGTCGCCCCGGCGGGCACGCTCCCAGACCAGCGCCTGGAGATCGCCGACGGTCGCGATGCGCTCCGCGGCCCCGGGCTCGGGCTGCTGGGCGCGAACCTCCGGGGTGCCGCCGCAGACCACGAGGGCGAACATTGCCGCGAACGACAGTCTCTTGCACACACCGCTGGACATGATCGCTCCTGGTCGGGCCGCACGCGGCGTCCCGGGAAAGATACGAGTTCTCGGCCTGTGTCGTTCTCCCGGCAGACCCGGGGTGGTTCTCGGCGGGTTCATCGCCGGGAATAAGGGACGCCGCCGGTTCTACCGGCTCACGGGTCTGCGGACGCGGCGCGGTTCCCGGGCGCGCGGCTTATTGGCCAAGGTACCGCCGGGCGGCCCGGCCGACCGTCAGGAGGCCGCCCTACGGCCTCGGACGCCCGCGCCCCGGCGCATGACTTTTCCGAGCGCGACGAGGGCCACGAGCCCGCTCGCCAGTCCGACCAGCAGGACGACCGCCAGGCCGAAGCGCTTCTCCGGGATCAGCTCCGTGCGCACCGCCGCGGCGGTGGCCAGGCCGCAGAGCGGACCCACCAGGTACCCGACACCGATGAGGGCCTCGTGCGTGCCCCCGGCCTCGACCTCGGAGTGCCCGACCGCCATGGCGTAGTAGAGCGCTCCCGCGTAGATGGAGCCCATGCCAATGCCAAAGAGGGCGAGGGAGAGAATCAGCACGACGCGGGCCGCCGGCGCCCCGAGACCCCCGATCCCGCCGGCCCCGGACTCCCCAGCCAGGAGCGGCGCCAGCACCGTGCCGCCGAAGCCGGCGAGCATGACGGCCCCGCCGAGAACAGGCATCGACCAGCGCCCGTGCCATCCATGCCAGCGCTGGAGCACCCAGAAGGTGAGCACGCGGGCCAGCAGCCAGCTCGCGGTCAGCGGCGTCTGCCACGCCCGGCCGACCTCCAGGCGGTCCAGGGCGCCCGGCAAATACGGCCCCAGTGCGGTGTTGACCATGTAGCTCGCGGGGAGGGCCAGGCGAAAGACGGTGAGCAGGTCGCGGTAGTGAGCCTGCTCCGACGGCGCCTGCTCGGCGCCGGGCGATGCGGGCTCGTGCCGTCCCGGGTTCGGGGTGAACCACAACAGCAGCACGCAGCTCCCGAGGTGGGCGAGGCCCAGCACGGCAATGGTCTGAAGCGGGTAGGCCTCGCGCACCGGGCCCATGCCCCAGAAGGCGATCACCAGGGCCGAGCTCCAGGTCATGTTGAAGAGCCCGACCGCGGAGCGCAGCTCGGGTCCGCGTCGCCCGCCGCTCATGAAACTCTCGACCAGCGGCCAGAGCATGCCTGTGAGCGGGCTGTAGACCCCGATGAGCACCCACACCGCCCAGGCCCCGCCCCGGGCGCTGTCGGACGGGGCCAGTGCCCGCGCCGCCCAGGGAAGCGCACACACCGCCGCGGCGCCGAGCATGAGCAAGAAGAGCGCCGCCCGGCCGCTGAAGCGGTGGCTGCGGTCCTGCAAGGATCTCAGCAGCGGGCCGGCCACCATGGCGCCGGCGATGTAGGTCACGCCCAGAAGCAGCCCCAGTCCGTAGTTGGCGGTGGAGCCGTATCCGTACGCGGACTTGGTCAGGAAGTAGATGCCCGTCGTGACCACGCCCGAGCCGAGGCTGTTGATCCAGGCGAAGGTGAGGACCGCCCAGAGCGGCGCGGCGGCGGCCGGCCCGCCGGGGACATGCGCGCGGCGGGGGGCGGAGGCACCCTCGGGTCTGGACAGCGCGCTGGTCATCGTCGGATGCGGCGGGGCGCGGGCGGCGGGGGCGGAGCGCCACGTTGCCATCGGCGCGGGCCGATCGTAGCATCCACGCGCCCGGGCTCTGCGCGGGCGACGGTGCGTGCCCGTAGCTCAACTGGATAGAGCGCTGCCCTCCGAAGGCAGAGGTTACAGGTTCGACTCCTGTCGGGCATATTCAGTCGGCCGGTCCGGCCGCGTCGCGACCGCCCGAGGCGAGTCCCGCCCCGGGGCCGTGCCGGCGGGCACCTCGGACGCTCGGGTGCTGGATCGGGACCGGTCGCCGGGCCCGGCGCGCGTGCCGCCCTGACGTCCCGCCCCGGTCACATGGGCTTGCGCTCGATGGTCGCGTCGTAGACGCTCAAGAGCTTCTCTTTGTCGAAGACCATCTCCTGGCGGGAGAGGCCGACGACGTCGTACTCCGGCGTCAGCTCGATCGCGTCGACCGGGCAGGCCTCCTCGCACATCCCGCAGAAGATGCACCGCAGCTCGTCGATCTCGAACTTCTTGGGGTACTTCTCCCGATCGGGCCAGGGTGACTCGGCGGCCTCGATGTGGATGCACCGGGCCGGGCAGATCGTCGGGCACATCATGCAGGCCACGCACTTGACGCGGCCTTCCTCGTCCCGGTTCAGCCGGTGCACGCCGCGGAAGTTCCGGACCTCGATCCCCCCCTGCTCGGGCGCGTAGTGCTCGCGGCGCTCCTCGGGGTATTGGATGGTCCGGCTGGTGCGGCCCTGCCCGAAGGAGGTAAAGAAGTGGCGCATGGTCACCCCCACGCCCTTGAAGACCTCCGGCAGATAGACGTTCTCGAGCCGCCCGAGCTTGGGCGCCGTGAGCGTGATGAGGTCGCGTTCGGGGATCGCCATCGGGGACGAGTATAGATCGTCCCCGGGCGCTGCCGCCCGGAAGTCCTTGGCCGCTGGAACAGGTTGACAGGTTCGGGCGGGCTGGCTCTCGGCTGATACGATTGGCCTCCCGGTGCGCCGCCCGGGCGATGGAGCCACGATGCCGACGTTCCAGATCACCCGGGCCGACGCCGGCGCCCTTGACAGCCCGATCGAGGTCGTCGTCACCGACAAGCCCGTCACGATCGGGCGCAACCCGGACAACACGATCCCGATCCGCGACGAGCGGGCTTCCCGTTACCACTGCGTGATCGAGCCGGACCCCAGCGGCCGCCTCCGGCTCCGCGACCTGGGATCCCGCAACGGCACCCGCGTCAACGGCGTCAAGGTGCTGGACCACTACCTCGCGCCGGGAGACAGCATCCGCGTCGGCTCGCACGAGTTCTCCGTGCAGTCCGAGGCGACGCTCCAGGAGCGCCAGGCCGAGGCCCGGGGGAAGGCCCCGGCGACGGACGCGGCCTGGCTGATCGATCTGCGCGAGCTCATCCGCATGCTCCCGCCCAAGGACGAGTGGGTGGACGAGCCGATCAGCGCGGTCGATGGGCGGGGAAAGCCCACGCCGGTGCTCGAGGGCAACACCGCGGGCCCGACCTGCCTGCGCATGCTCCTGATCGCGGGGAGCAAGAGCCGCGCCACCGACATCCATTGCGAGCCCAAGGGCGAGTTCGTGCAGGTGCGCCTGCGCGTGGACGGGCAGATGGTGGGCGTGCTGGAGCTGCCCAACAGCGTCGCGGACCTGCTGTTCGGCGTCATCAAGACGGCCTGCCAGTTCCCCCCGGCGAGCAAGGACACGGTGCTGGACGGGTCGCTCTCGGCCAAGTTTCAGGGCCGGCGGATCGATTACCGCATCAGCTTCACGCCCTCGATGCACGGGCAGAAGCTGGTGGTGCGCATCCTCGATCAGCGCGACGCCCCGACGCGCATGGCCGACCTGGACCTGCCCCCGTACATGCACGAGCGCCTGCGCCGGCTGGTGGAGCAGGACGCGGGGATGCTGCTGGTCTGCGGGCCCACGGGCTCGGGCAAGACCACCACGCTCTACAACGCGCTCCGCGAGATCGACCGCACGCGCCGCAACGTGGTGACCATCGAGGACCCGATCGAGTACCACATCGAGGGCGTGACGCAGATCCCCGCGGACGACCGCAAGGGGAACAGCTTCGGGTCGCTCCTGCGGAGCGTGCTCCGCCAGGACCCGGACGTGATCCTGGTCGGGGAGATCCGCGACGAGGAGACCGCCCGCACGGCCATGCAGGCCGCCATGACCGGGCACCTGGTCTTCTCGACCGTCCACTCCAAGGACACGATCT
>Ga0196963_10002643_pt1 | contig 10561 bp, 8 predicted proteins | sample S1_5metaG_FD_148600 | JGI IMG/M metagenome (GOLD analysis project Ga0196963, IMG submission 148600) | Soil microbial communities from Anza Borrego desert, Southern California, United States - S1_5 | ecosystem: Environmental > Terrestrial > Soil > Desert | place: USA: California | collected... | reverse complement strand
TGCGCCAGGCACTGGCAGCTTGCAAGGATCAATGCAATTACGGCGAAGTTCTTCATGACATTACTTTATGCTTCTAAACTAAACCTTCATCTTTCCCGCCTGCCAGCAATTAGACAAACACGCTGTTTTCGCCCGCGGACACATGCATACCACCGCAGTATGCATTTTGCGGCCGGCTTTCCGCCATTCACGTTATAAAATCTGCCGTATGCCCGCTAAGGTTCATTTATTACAGCAGAATTGATAACTTTCAGCATGCAGCAGTTCATCAATTTTCTCCTGAAGAACCGGGTTACAGCCCACGTGCTGTTCTGGTCGATGATCTTCATCTGCACATTCTTTCTCTGGCATGGACTGAGCCAACCACTCAGGGCACTCCAGTATACTTCATGGCAGGTAGCATTGAAGATGCTGATAGTGTACATGAATTTTTACTGGCTCATGCCCGCCTATCTCTATAAAAAGAAATATTTCTCTTACGCGGCAGGGCTGCTGCTGGTCTTCGCCATTGGCGTATTCCTCTACCGTTTCCAGTGGGAGTTCCTGTTTGCACGGGGCGACTACAAGTTCTGGTTCGCCATTGGCTGGAGCATGGACGCGCTTAACATCATTAGTCCCGTGATCATGTTCACCGGTGGCATCAAGCTGCTCAAGAACTGGTACGTAGACAGGGAAAATAAAGCACAGCAGGAAAAACAAAAGCTCACTGCAGAGCTCAATTATCTCAAAGGACAAATTCACCCGCATTTCCTGTTCAATACGCTGAACAACCTGTATGCGCTAACCATGCAAAAGTCCGACGATGCACCCACCACCGTGCTCAAGCTTTCGCAGATGATGCACTACATGCTCTATGATGCCGCCACCGAATCCGTCCCGCTCTCCAAAGAGATCAAGCACATCCGGAACTACATCGAACTGGAAAGCATCCGCTACGGAAGCCGGCTCGACCTCTCATTCAACGTGACCGGTCCTGTAGAAGGAAAGGAAATAGCACCGCTGATATTACTGCCTTTTGTTGAAAATGCTTTTAAGCACGGCGTAAGCAACGAGCACCGCGAGTGCTGGATCACCATCGACCTCAAAGTAAAAGGCGATACCCTGCTGTTCAAGGTAGAGAACAGCATTAGCACCAACAAAGTCAATAACCTGCTGGGCTACAAGAGCGGCATCGGCCTTAAAAATGTAAAACGAAGACTGGAGCTTTTATATCCATCCAAACACCAGCTCAATATCGTGAAAGAAGCGGAAGCGCACTGGGTAGACCTGAAGCTGGAGATCCAACATACTTACCAATATGAAAAAGATCCGCTGCCTGCTTATTGACGATGAGCCACTGGCTTTGCAGGTCCTGTCTGCCTACGTGCAAAAGCTCGACTACCTGGAACTGGCAGGTGTTTGCCATAACGCTATCGACGCGCTCAGCTTCCTGCAAAAGAACCGGGTAGACTTATTGCTGCTGGACATACAAATGCCTGGGCTTACGGGTATCGATTTCCTGCGGTCGCTGCCGCACAAACCAAAGGTCATTCTTACGTCGGCCTACGCGCAATATGCCCTCGAAGGTTACGAGCTGAACGTGGTGGATTATTTATTGAAGCCTGTATCTTTTGAACGGTTTGTGGTTGCCATCAACAAACTGTTTCAATTGAATACGCTGGTGCCCGGCCCTGCTGTGCCGGAACACTACCCTGGTTTGAGCAACGGGTTCATTTACATCAAGGCAGAAAAGAAAATGCGCAAGGTTTTCCTGCGTGACATCTTATACCTCGAAAGCCTGAAAGATTTTGTGCGGGTGCAAACTACTGCCAAATCTATCATTACCTACCAGACCATCACGTATTTTGAAGAAAAGCTGCCGGATGACCTGTTCATCCGCGTTCACCGTTCATACATTGTGTCGCTGCACCATGTGCAGTCATTCACCGGAACCAGCATCGAGATCAATAATTTTGAGATACCGATTGGCAGGCTATACAAAATAAATGTCCTGAAAGCGCTGGGAGCGGAAATGTAGCCGCCGCTTATCAATTTTACGCCACCGGCAGCAGCGGAATCTCTATTTTTAGAATAAAACCTTGAGATCGGTTGCCCGTTATAAAGGAGAGTTCCGCGACCTAATCCAGCAGGGCGATAACAGCCTCGTACATTCCACGCTCACCTTCGTAGAGGCAAACGTGCCCTGCACCTCTTCATTCGGCATCAAATACGTAGACAAAGGATGCGAGCAATACATCGTACGCAATAAAAAGTTCATAGTGAAAGAAGGCCAGTTCGTGCTCATAAACAAGGGGCAGGAGTATGGCTGCGAATTCAGGCAAAAAACCACCGTGCACGGCTATTGCTTTGGCCTGGACGAAACAACGCTCCGCGGCGTGTACAACGACCTGCACCGGACAGAGGAAGACCTCATTGCAGACCCGTCCCGTTATACTTCTTACCTCGAAGGGTTTCACGAAGCGGTGTACGGCGTGGATGATAGTCTCAGCAAATACCTTTCAAGGCTGGTAATTGCATACAAGGCCAATGGCCGCTTTGCAGAGGATGTGTTTGGCTTTTACTATGAGCTTGCTGCGGAATTACTGCGGTCGCAAAAAATTACACATGCGCAGATCCAAAAAATAAAGGCCGCCAAATCCAATACGAAAAAAGAATTGTACGACCGTTTATGCAAAGCAAAGGAGATGATGGATGCCGACGTGTCACGCAATATCAGCATAGCAGACCTTTCGCGGGAAGCGGCTTTGTCTGAATTTCATTTTTACCGCTCCTTCAAATCTGTTTACGGAATTTCCCCGCACCAATATTTGCTGAAAAAAAGAATGGAATTTTCCATGCAACTGGTGAAGCAGGGAAACCTCCCGGTAACGGAGATCGCATACCGGGTGGGTTTCAATGATATTTATGCGTTCAGCAAAGCTTTCAAGCAGCATTTTAAGATTGCCCCCTCATTTTTGAAAAAGATAGGTTGATGGGATCGGCAGGTCCTTGTTCTCCTCCTGCCAGATGATATTTACGATCCACCAGCGTCCCTGGTCTTTTACAAGCTGTACGCTGTTGATGCCGCGTTGCTTAGCCTTGCCATTTCCAAGATCATACTCGTAGCTGGTGAACACCTGCGCAATGTTGCCAAACTGGTTGATGGTGCGGCCGATCTCTTTTTCACGGAACGATTCTTTCAGGAACATGGGATCATTCCTGCGAATGTATTCTTCCGGCGTAAAGGTTACGAACCTCGACCCGCCGGGAGCCTGCACGGATGCACCCATGTAAGCAGCAGGAGAAAACAGGCTTCTGAACCTTTCCCAGTTGCGCTGGCCGGGATCGCCGGAAATAACATCGTACAGTGCTTTGATGATGTTGTCGATCTCTGCCACGTCAGCACGATTGGTGGTGAGTGCAAGACCCTTTCCATCTGCCGTAAGCCATGCCTGTCGCACAGTTGCCTGTTTGATGCTGATATCGGGCATGAACTCCAGCTTATGTTCTTCCTTAACTTCTATCTTTGTTGCAGGTGCCTGCAATATCACGGTATCTTTACCGCCCGAGGCATTTTTGCGGGCCACCTTCACGCGGAAAGGCTCACCTTCCTTCATCTGTGTTTTAACTTTTGCAATGATCGCATCTGCATTGACAGGAGTGACCCTCGTATCGTTAAAGCTGATAATTTCGTCGGCCCGCTTATAACCGAGCTTCTTTCCAAATTCGTTGAGCTTGCTGTCGTCGGTCACCATCAGGTTTCCGTCCGGTGATGCGCCAAGCGGAACCCCGCCCAGGCTGAAATCCATTCTCGTAGCAACCGGTGAATATTTTACGCCGGCCATCGCAAAGAATGTTTCATACGGAATGGATTCATTGCTCTCCACATATTTCCGGAAGAAGTCACGCACTTCGGGGTATGTCATTTCCGTAATGATGTCAAACAGCTTATCATCATCAAATGCAGCGTTCCTGCCAAATTTCACAGACAGGTCGTGCTTGAGTTTGGTAAGGTCATACGCGCCACCGGAAAGATGCAGCAGGTAAATATCCAGGCACGCAGAAATGAGCGCACCTTTTTCGTACACATTGCCAAACTGGGCGCTATGCTTGCCTGCGGCCTCCACGCTCAGTTCCGTAAAGGTGAGCTTGTCGTTGAAGATGGTCTTTGAGTTCCTTATCTTCCCGGAAAGCTTATCCAGGAACTGTTGCGGCGTGTTCAGTCCATACCTTACCTGCACGTGATCGGAAGCATATTCGGTGCTTCCTTCGTATAACCATAAGTGTTTGGAGAGGATGGCTTTATTGAAATTGAATTCCTTCACTTCCCTGGAGCTGATGGTTAGCGGCGTAACAATATGGAAGAACTCGTGTGCGGCAATGTCCATAATGGTGGCCGCGAGTGCTTGCTGGGGTGCTTCGGGCAGACTGTAAAAAGATGAATAGTTGTGTTCCAGTGCACCGGGTGTTTTGAACGGGCGCTGCTCGCTATTGAAATAAAATATGAATGCATATTTGTCAACGGGTAGCTTACCGCCCAGGTATTTGGCCGTTGCCTGCAGCATGTTGGTCAGCAGTTGCGCAATGAACCTCGATTGCACCTGTTTTTTGGGCGAATACACTGCTATCAGTACTTCCGTATTGCCCAGGTGGACCGTAGTAGTGTCCGGCACGCTGAACATAATGGGAGAATCATATAAATGGTCTGCATTGTCCACCATGAATTTGTCTGTATTACCAGTTGTTACAGGCTTTAATGGTGTGGCTGCATAGAAACCCGCAGGTCTTTCAAAACTGAGTTCGAAAGGAATGTCGCGCAGGTTATCAAAGTATCCGAAGAAGCCGGGCGTATTGATCACGAAGTTCTTTCCCGCTTCAATGTTGGTGCCGGCCATAGGGTAAATTTCGTTGGGCGTGTCAGAGTCCCAGATGTCTTCCACATCATACGTAATGGTAGACACTTTGGTGGCGTTGCTGATCTGCCAGGTATTGTCCGATGTTTTTTTCACCGTTAGTTCCTTGCCCGACTGATCCGTTGCTTTGACATTGTGAATGAACTTGCCATAGTCCGCAATGCGGTAGGTACCAGGAATGATCTTGGGAAAGCTGAACGTTACGCTGGAACGCGTGATCTTTGGTGCGCGAAGCGTTACGGTTAGTTTATCGTCCTTAATTTCATTCAGGTTTACGGAGTAACTGTACTTATCCTGTGCAAATATTTGCAGGCTGCTGCATAGCAGCACCGCCATAATCAGTCTTCTCATTGATTATCGGTTGATGTTTTATTATTGATTCGATCCAAACAGGAGAACGTCCGCATCGCGGAACACTCCAAAGTATAAATCTACAAAACCATCTTTATTCCAGTCGCCCGCTTCTACAGCAATGGCTTCCGAGGTAAGATTGCCTTTAATGTAATCATTGGTGCTTTCCTTGAAAAAACCTTTGCCGTCATTGATGAACACCTGCTGGTAGCCTCCAAAGATGTTTGCAACGATGAGGTCAGGTTTTTTATCGCCGGTAAGGTCCACAAAACAGGCGTCCGCCGAATGCAGTGCATTGTTGCCTGTGTAGCGCGATGCCGTTTCATCGGTAAAATTTCCTTTGCCATCATTGATCAGCAGCCTGTTGGCAGGGTCTTTGGTCTGCCTGAAATTCACGTTGGAAAAGAACACGTCCATATCCCCATCGCCGTCCACATCTACCACATCAACCTTGCGGGTTTCTTCGCGGCCGGGCGTCACGGGAAGCCTGTTCTGCGTGGCATCGGTGAACACCCCTTTGCCATTATTGAGATATAATTTATTATCGTCCTCATTGCCGATTACCAGGTCTAAGTCTCCATCCTTATCAAAGTCCGCGGCTTCGATGTCCTGGGTTGTATTGTTGTCGGCCGGCAACTTTTTATTGGTTTCATCAGTAAAATTGCCTTTGCCATCGTTTGCCAGGAATATTTCCTGCCCTTCGTTGCCCAGGATGATATCGAGATCGCCATCCTTGTCAAAATCTCCTTCTATCACGGCATTGCAGGTGGTTTGAACAGGAATGCGGGCGCTGGCATCAGTAAAGTTTCCTTTGCCATCATTGAGATAATATTCATGCACGTGATCGTCTTCACTTACAAAGATGATGTCCGTATCTCCGTCTTTATCAAAATCGCCAGGGGCTATGTCTTCGCTGTCGTGGCTTTTTTTAGGGAACCGGCCAGCCGTAGCGTTGGTGAACTTGCCGGTGCCGTCGTTGAACAGCAGCAGGTTCTGCCTGAATTCGGAGGCTATCACCAGGTCATGGTCTCCGTCGCCGTCAATGTCCGCGCTGGCCACGTCCATGGAATTGTTACGCAGGTCAGCCACCGGCAGGTTGGTGGCGGATACGTCCCGGAATGATAGGGGAGCGGGCACTAAAAAACTACAGCTAAAAACTGCTAAAACAAGGACTGGTTTCATAGGCGCAATATAAACTTTGAATGGGGATGGGATTTGTCAAAAACTGCTAAAACGATCAGTGATTAGCAGTTGCGATCACGAATTAATCAGGGTTAACACAAATTCCAGGACTTCACTGACTTGTATTATCTATTATTTAATCCGTGAAATCCCCTAATCCATCAAAATCCGTGCTTACCATCCGTGCTAATCCGTGCTAATCCGTGCTCGCTGGCGCAAACTTTGCCCGTCTGAAGTATGAGCACTTTATTTCCTGTAGAGCCGGCTTATCCCGAAGGCTTTCAGTACTTCCCCGATTTCATTTCCGCATCGGAAGAAACTGCTTTATACAAAGAGGCAACGGCCATAGAACTGAAGACCTTTACTTTCCAGGGATTTGAAGCCAAACGCAGGGTTGCCAGCTTTGGCTACGATTACAGCTTCGATAAAGGACAACTGCTGAAGGGAAAAGAGATACCGCAGGCATTTCATGCACTCATTGAAAAAGTTGGCAGCAAATTGTCTGTTCCAACCCATGAATTTGCAGAATTGCTGGTGACTGAATATCCTGTTGGCTCGGTTATCAACTGGCATCGCGATGCACCGCCTTTTGATCTTATTGCAGGCATTTCATTGATGTCCGACTGCATCTTCAAGCTGCGGCCGTATGAAAAATCGAAGCAGGGAAGGAACGTTGTTATTGCTTTTCCTGTGAAGCGCCGGTCATTGTATGTTATCCATGGGCCGGCACGCACCGATTGGCAGCATAGCATTGCGCCGGTTAAGCATATACGTTACTCTATCACTTTAAGAACTTTAAAAGGTTATATTCGAGATTGATACGGAGTGCCTTTAGTTTTTTTCAGATACTGCTGAGCCGGGCGTGCCAAATGACGGCATGGTTTTTACTATGGGTTTGGTTAATCAGTTATCATGAAAAACATCCTCCTGGTAGAAGACGATCCCGGTATTACCGGCCTTCTCAACCTTCATTTAAATGGGCCCGCATTCAGGCTTAACACCTGCGAAAGGGGCGCTGAAGCGATAGAAAGATTGTCGAAGGAGCAATATAACCTTGTAATACTGGATATTATGCTTCCTGATGTGAACGGCATGGAAGTTTGCAGGCAGGTGAGAAAGGCAGATTCCTCCATTCCTATTATCATGCTTACATCGCGCTCCGATGAATGCGATAAAGTGCTTGCGCTTGAACTTGGGGCGGATGATTACATAACCAAACCTTTTGGTGTGCTGGAACTGGTTGCCAGAACCAAAGCTGTACTCAGAAGGGCAGAATCTGCCGGGACATCAGTCTTACAGCAGGAAAGCGAGATCAGGGCAGGCGATCTTTGCATGAACAAGGAAATGCACCAGGCTTTTTTTAATGGGGAGCGACTGGATCTTACCGTTAAGGAATTTGACCTGCTGTTCCTGCTCGCATCAAATCCTGGTAAAACGTTCAGTCGCCGCCAGATACTTGAACTTGTATGGGGATGCAGCTTTCCCGGTTATGAGCACACCGTAACCTCACACATCAACCGCCTTCGGATCAAGATAGAACCTGATATTACAACACCAAAATACATACTCACTACCTGGGGTATGGGTTATCGCTATAAGGAATGAAAAATAGATTCGGCATCTTCAGGCGTATCAGTGTGCTGGTATTTGTTCTTATCACGGTTTTAAGCGTGCTGTTCATCATTATTACCTATCTTTCTGCCACGCATTTTTACAAGGCCAGCACGCAAAGGCTCAATCGCGAAGTAGCAGCACACATAGCCAAGTTCACCTCTCCGTTTGAAGGCAGTGGCATCAACAAGCAGATAGCGGATTCTGTTTTCTTCAATGCCATGGTGATCAATCCAAGCATCGAAGTATACTTCCTCGATACCGCCGGTAAGGTAATGTACTATCAGTCGCCGGATTCCACTATATATCACTGGCAGGTGCCTCTTGCTCCCATAAAAAAATACATTCGTTCCGGCGGAACGCAATACATTACCGGTCTCGATCCCAAAAGTCCTGGTGAAGAAAAGGTGTTTTCAGCAACAGAAGTGACCAGCCAGTCTAAAAGCCTCGGATACATCTATGTAGTGCTGGGTGGTAAAGAACATGGCAATGTAACGGATATGCTGTTTGGAAGCCATGTGGGTGGCCTTGCCATCAAAGCTTTTGTCGTAGTGATCATCTTATCGCTGCTGATCAGTTTTTATTATATCAGCAGGCTTCAGAAAAATTACCGCGAAATACTCAGCGTGCTGGATCGTTATCGCGGCGGAGACCTGTCTGCAAGGTTTGATGTTAAACGCTCCAATGAATTTGCGCCCATCACCGAATCGTTCAATCACATGGCGGAACAATTGTCCGAGAACCTCAACCGCCTTCGCACGTCCGAAAAGGAAAGAAAGGACTTTGTTGCAAACATCTCGCACGACCTTCGCACGCCGCTTGCCGTAGCTAAAGGGTATACAGAAACATTGCTCAATAATGTTGACACGCAAAAGCCACTTACCGAACAGGAGATCGAATACACCAGGTTGGTGCTGAAGAAAATAGACCAGGTAGAAAAAATGGTGATGCAATTGTTTGAACTTTCCAAAATGGAATCGCTGGAAACAACACCCCGCTGCGAACCATTTATTTTCTCCGAAGTACTGGAAGAACTGGTTATGAGCTATGAACAGACAGCAAAAGAAAAAAGCATTCAGCTCTCCTGCACCGGCTGCCAGGAAACCTACTGGGTAAATGCAGACATACGCATGATGGAACGGGTTATACAGAATTTGATGGACAATGCCATAAAGTATACTCCGGAACACGGCAGCATTCATGTATCATTGGAACTGCGTGAAAACAAACTGATAGCAAGTTTTGAAAATACAGGTAATTCATTGCCCGGCGCCATCGTTCAATGGGTCAATGATGAAGATGGTTTTGAAAAAACACTTCGGCCTGGCGGCAGTTCCGGGCTCGGGCTCCCCATTGTAAAGAAGATATTGTCTATGCATCAGTTTCCTTTCAGCGTACAAACTGCTTTCAATTTCAACAGGTTCATATTTCGTATGCCGCTTCTCACCTCCAGGTGATCTCACGTTTTTTTGCGTTGATCTTTTCTTCATGGAATCGTGATATTTCTGTGAGGTTTATGGCACGCTATGGCGTCCAATTTGTTGGACCAACAGTGTTACCATTTTTCTCACTTCAAAATCATACTATGAAACGATTGATTATTTTGTTGATCACCGGGCTGGGTTTAGCCGGATGCAAAAAAGACAGGGACAATAACAATTCGGGAATGGATTATGTCTACATCCAGAGCAATCAATTTATGGAGAACCAGAACTCGATCATCGCGTACAGGCTGCACTCTGACGGAAGCATAGAAGAAATTCCAGGAAGCCCATTCCTTACCAGCGGCGCTGGTGTAGGCAATCCGCAACAGATACTCGGCCCTAACGATTCTGATACGGAGATAAAGCTCACTGATGATGGCAGATTCCTGCTGGCAGTGAATTCAGGCAGCAACACCATTGCGGTATTCCGCGTTGAGGGCGACGGAAGGCTGACCATGGTTCCCGGTTCTCCTTTTCCTTCAGGTGGGCAAACACCGGTAAGCATCGATATCAGGGGACAATATGTATATGTGGTCAACAAAAGCCAGGATCCACTGCATCCGCCAACGCAGGCTCCTAATTATACGGTGTTTACTATGGACAATGATGGCAAGCTTACTATGGTTCCCAACTCTACCGTTGCCACCACACCAGGCTCTTCACCCGCACAGGCACTTGTTTCGCGCGATGATAAATTTGTATTTGGTGCAGACTTTCTTGGCTTCATGGTGGGAGCAGGAACGCTCAGGTCGTTTACGGTAAATAATGCAGATGGAAAGATCACACCTGTGCCAGGCACTCCATACGCTATTCCCGGCCAGGGTGGTGCATTAGGATTATGGCAACACCCTTCTGCCAACGTATTGTATGTAGGATTTCCTTTACAGGCAAAAGTGGGTGTATACAACATCGATGCAACTTCAGGCGCACTTACTTTCCAGACCGCAGTGGATGCAGGAGCGGCTGCATGCTGGATACGCACAACACGTGATGGTAACCGCATGTATGTACTGAACTCAGCAGAGAACACCATTTCCATGT
>Ga0196963_10002642_pt1 | contig 10562 bp, 5 predicted proteins | sample S1_5metaG_FD_148600 | JGI IMG/M metagenome (GOLD analysis project Ga0196963, IMG submission 148600) | Soil microbial communities from Anza Borrego desert, Southern California, United States - S1_5 | ecosystem: Environmental > Terrestrial > Soil > Desert | place: USA: California | collected... | reverse complement strand
GCTGCTCTATTCCGGCCTGATCCGCACCGCCGGAGTCGTCAAGAACCGCAAGGGCGGGAAGCTGGCGACCTCCGACTGGATGGCGATGGAGCAGGAGCGCGGCATCTCGATCACCTCGTCGGCGATGCAGTTCAACTACAAGGGCGCGGTCATCAACGTGCTCGACACGCCCGGCCACCAGGACTTCAGCGAGGACACCTACCGCACGCTGACCGCGGCCGACAGCGCGATCATGGTCATCGACGCCGCCAAGGGCGTCGAGACCCAGACGCGCAAGCTGTTCGCGGTCTGCCGCCTGCGCGGCATCCCGGTGCTGACGTTCATCAACAAGATGGACCTCTACGGCCGGCCGCCGCTCGAGCTGATGGCCGAGGTCGAGGAGGTCCTGGGCATCCACGCCTGCGCCATGAACTTCCCCGTCGGCGCGGGACGCGAGTTCGTCGGCCTGGTCGAGCGGTCGACGCGCGACCTGCTGCTGTTCGACAAGGCGGCGAAGGGCAACTCGGCGAAGGCCGAGGTCCGCCGCATCCCGATCGACGCGGCGACGCCCGCAGACGGGGTCACGCCCGAGCTGCTGGCCCAGGCCAAGAGCGATCTCGAGCTGCTCGAGGTCGCCGGCAATCCCTTCGACCTGAAGGAATTCCAGGCCGGGCGCATCACGCCGACGTTCTTTGGCTCGGCGTTCACCAATTTCGGCGTCGAGCCGTTCTTCGACGCCTTCGTCGACCTGGCGCTGCCGCCCGGGCCGCGCCTGGCGGATTCGCCCGAGGGCGAGATCTTCGTCGATCCGGTCGCCTACCCGTTCAGCGGCTACGTGTTCAAGATCCAGGCGAACATGAACCCGAAGCACCGCGATTCGATGGCGTTCGTGCGCATCTGCTCCGGCCGCTTCGAGCGCGACCTGGTGGTCAAGCACCACCGCCTCGGCCGCGAGGTCCGGTTGTCGCGGCCGCACAGCCTGGTGGCGCAGGACCGCAACACCGTCGACGTCGCCTACCCCGGCGACATCGTCGGGCTGATCAACCCCGGCATGTTCGCGATCGGCGACACCATCTCGCTCAAGGGCGGCTTCGAGCACAAGCCGCTGCCGCAGTTCCAGCCCGAGGTCTTCGCGCGCATCGCGCCGAGCGACCTGACCAAACGCAAGCCGTTCGACAAGGGCATGGTGCAGCTGACCGCCGAGGGCGCGGTGCAGCTGCTGCGCCACTACGACGACCAGACCGCCGAGCCGTTCGTCGCCGCGGTCGGCCGCCTGCAGTTCGAGGTGCTGCAGTTCCGGCTCAAGGAGGAGTACGGCGTCGAGACCACGCTGACGCCGCTGCCGTTCGAGTGCAGCGCCTGGCTGGTCGGCGACCGCGCGACCTTCAAGAAGCCGTACAGCGCGGTGGTCGCCCGCGATGCGCGCGACCGCGCGGTGGTGCTGTTCACCAGCCCGTGGGACAAGCGCAGCGCCGCCGAGAAGAACCCCGACCACAAGCTCATCGACTTCGCCTGAGCCCGCTTCGAGCTCGAGGCTCCTCGAAGCCCGAAGCCCGAAGCTCGAGCGGCGCCCGAGCGGCCCGCATCACTTCTTCGGACGCGGCCCGTAGTGCGGCGCGGCGACGCTGAACTCGTACGCGCCGAGATCCGGCGCCTTGCCCGCGAACCCGTCGTTGATGCCCGGCAGGGCCAGGCCCGCGTCGATCGCGGTGGCGTCGGCGGCGAGCGCGACGTCGTCGCCGATCGCGCGCTGCGCGTTCTCGTCGGTGACGGCGGCGAGCGGCGCGGCGAAGGTGGTCTTCGGATCGACCACGAGCGAATGGTGGTGGATCGGCGCCTCGCGCATCGCCTCGAGCGTCGGGTACTTGACCTTGTTCCACTTGCAGAAGTTGCCCCACGGGCCGCCGCCGAAGCCGTCGTAGTCGAAGTCGCAGTCCTCCATCGCCATGTCGAACGAGGTCGCGTAACGGTCCTCGCCGAAGCCGATGAACAGGTTGTTGCGCGACACGCAGCGGCGGATCGCCACCTCGCCGTAGACGCCGAACGGCGAGCCCTTCTTGATCACCGTGTTGTGCATGATGATCGCGCCCGACGGGCCGTTGTGCAGCTTGAACGGCTCGACCGGGACGTTGACCAGGAGGTTGCGCAGCACGTAGACCGGTCCGCCGAAGATCGGTTGGAGCGAGATGCCCTGGTAGACGTTGGTCAGGCGGTTCTGGAAGCAGCGCACGTTGCGCTGCGAGAAGTCCAGCTCGATGCCGTCGTCGGTCAGCTCGCTGACGTCGTTGTGGTGGAAGTCGATCGCGCTGCAGCGCCCGTCCTGGAAGGTGTTGATGGCGTCGGCGAAGCCGCGCACGCGGTTGTAGCAGACCTCATGGCCTTCGCCGGAGATCTGGATGCCGCGCGCGCCCTCGATGCCCTTGGTGCGCGGCCAGGTCGACGGGCCCTCGAGCAGGTTGTCGGCGATGAAGAAGCCGTCGGTCTGGCGGTCGCGCGTCGCGGTCACGCCGTAGGCGACGCCGTGCAGGTGGCAGCCGCGCACGACCAGGCGGGTCGATTCGTGGGCGACGATGCCGTACTCGCCGTTGCGGAGCTCGAGGTCCTCGAACCATACGTCGTGGATCCCGGTCGCCGAGATCACCCGTCCCGCCCCGGCGCCATCGATCACCGCGCCCGTCAGGCCGCGCAGGATGATCGGCTTGCCGGGCTCGCCGCTGATCGCGATCTCGACGGGCGGATAGACGCCCTTCTGCAGCAGCAGCACGTCGCCGGGCTTCACCCTGGCGAGCGCCGCCGGCAGGCCCTTCCACGGATCGTGGTCCTCGCCCGAGCCGCCGCCGTCGCCCGGGGCGACGTAGCGCAGGCGCGCGTCCGCCGCGGCGATCGGCTCGATCGTCGTGCGCGCCGGGATGATGCGTTCGGCGCCGCCGCCATCGGCATCGATCAGCTGGACGCGCAGCTCGTAGTCGGTGCCCGGCTGCAACCACAGCACGCTGCCGGCGAACAGCCGCGCGTCCTCCGGCACCGGCAGGGTCGCGCCGCCGCCCGCCGCCTGGCTGGCGACGTGGTGTCCCTTGCCGACACGCCACAGGTCGGCGCCGTCGCGCCAATCGGCGGCGCCCTTCGCGCGCCAGGCGAGCGCGACGCGCGCATCGCCGTCGTCGTCGCCGCCGACGATCCAACGCACCGCGAGGCAGGTCGTGGTCGCCGGTTCGAGGACCGGATCGCCGACCGCGGTGGAGCCATCGGCGGCGGCGAGACGCGCACCGGCGAGCAGGGCGATGAGGAAGCGTTTCATGGTGCGAGCTCCACGATCAGGTCCTTGAGCAGCGGTTTGCCCGCGCAGGTGATGGTCCACGCGTCGGTGGCCTTGGTCGCCACGTGCCGTTCGCGCTTCTCGACGCCGTCCTCCTCCCAGACGTAGGTCACGGCGACCGGCGCGACGCGGCTGGCCGGCTCGACGTAGTCGGCATCGATGCGCAGGTCGAACAGGCACGTCGTGTTGCTCTGCTGCCCATCGAGCCGCACCAGCGCCGCCCGCGCGCCCTTGGGCGCGTCGATCGCCATCGCGACGCTCGTGCCCGCGGTCGGGCCGGCGAGGCGGCCGACGTCGAGCCAGGTCCTGCCCTCGTCGAACGACGCCTTCACGTCGTAGCCGTCCTTGGCGTCGCGGGCGCGGAAGTGCGCGCCCAGCCGCAGGCGCTTCATGTCGCCGGGCGTCGCGACCGCCACCGTCGCCGATCCGGTGGGGCCGGTGAGCTTGAGCAGGTTCTCCTCGACGCCGACGAGGGTCGGGTGGAAGTCGGTGAAGCGCAGGTTCCTGCCGCCGTTGTCGATCAGCGCGCCTTCGACGGTGATCGTGCCCTCGTCGCCGGACGCGTAGGCGATGCGGTTCTCGCCCTGGGTCAGCGCCGGCAGCGCGCGCTGCGAGCACTGGATGTCGTGGCGCAGCGCCAGGCCGCTCAGCGCCGTGCCGGCGCCGGTCAGGGTCAGGCGCAGGCGGTAGTCGTAGCGACGCAGGACCAGCGCGTTGAGGTCGAGGTCGCGCGCGCCCGCCGCGTCGATGGTCGCCACCGGCTTCCAGTCGAGGCCGTTGTTGTCCGAGAGCTCGACGACCACCGCGCCCCCGGCGGCGGGGGCGGCCGTGACGCTCGCGGCGCCGGTCAGGAAGACGTAGCTGGTCGGCACGCGCAGGACGATGACGCCCGGCTTGGCCGCGTCGGCGACGACCAGCCCGGTCTTGCCGTCGCGCACGCCCGAGCATTCCAGCGCCACGCCGACGAGGGTCGCCTGGCGCAGCGGCACCGCCCATTCGTGCACGCCGTTGCCCATCCGCCCCGGGGCGACATCGCCGTACGCCGCCGCGTAGTGCACGTCGCTCGCCTTGGTCATGACGCCCGGGGCCCAGCCCTCGTCCATGTTCGCGTGCAGGCCGCGATTGCTCCACGAACGCGTGATGCGCTCGCCCGGCCGCAGCTGGACGTTGACGCGGTAGCCGACCGCGGTGCCGTATTCGTAGATGCCGTCGCGCTTGATGCCGGCGTACTCGTGCATGGTCGCGTACCAGCCGTGCGTCCCCGCCGCGAGCCAGCCGTTGTCGTTGTACGCGGCGGTCCCGCGCAGCACCTCCGGGCCGTTGCGCCAGCCGCCGCCGCGCATGAACGCGCGCAGGGCGGCGTCGTCCATCGCGCCGCCGCGCTGCGTGTTCCAGGCGTCGACCGAATCGGCGATGTCGTTGACGCTGGCGATGACGCCGTCCGGCCTGGGGAAATAGCAGATCAGCGACGCGTCGAGCAGGTGCCACTCCCCGTCGAACTTGACCTCGGGGACGCTGTGGTTGTTGATGATGCGGCCGCGCGCCTCGAGCCCAGCGCGACGCGCGAGCGCCTCGACGCAGGCCGAGGCGCAGCAGCACATGTTGTAGCCGTAGACGTTGAAGCTCTTGATCGGGTCGTGCGGGCTGCCGGCGCTGGTGTTGTACTCGTTGGGCGGCTGCTCCTGGTGGCGGAACTTCACCACCGTCTCCCACACCGCGATCGCCTTCTCGCGGTCGCTCATCCCCGGCTTGATGAACGTCTTCGCCCAGGCGTCGAGGCTCGAGACGTCCTCGACCTTGTCGCTGGTGACCAGGATCTGGCTGACCACCGCCGCGGGCGCCGCCGCCTTGGGCGGATCGCCGACGACCAGCCACGAATCGCGCGGGCCGGCGACGGCGCGCAGGCCGGTGCCGTCCAGGGCGCGGTCGAGGCGCTCGCGCGGCGTCGCGCCGGCCGGAGCGGGCACGGCGATGTCGGCGCGCACCAGCGCGTCGCTCGAGACGATGGTCAGGCCCTCGGCGCGCAGGCTGTCGAGCACCTGGTGCAGCGGCGTGCGACCATCCGCGCCGCAGGCGACGGCGACGGTCAGCGCGAACAGGGCGAGGACACGGATCATGGGGCGTTCTCCGTCGGGAGGGTGATGGCGAGGCGGCCGCCGGCGTTCGAGGCGGCGAGGCCGCACGGCGGCAGGAGGTAGTCGAGCGCGTCGCGCGGCGAGAGATCGGCGGGCAGGCCGTGGAGGCGCGTCGACGCCGCGCGCTCGGCGAGGCCGGCGTCGTACGCGAGTTTCCAGCCGCGCTCGCGGCAGAGCCAGGTCAGCGCGTCCGCCAACGTCGCGCCGTCGAGCGCCGGCGCGTGGGCGCATTCGCCAGCCCAGTCCCATGCCGGATCATCGGCGGCGATCGTGCCGCGGACGATCGCGCCCGCCGGATCGGCGAGCGACACCCGTTCTCCCGCCGTGGCGGGGAACTCGCCGGCGTCGCAGGTCAACGCGATCGCGCCCTCGCGCACGCGCAGGCTCAGGCCGGCGTCATCGATGCGCGCCTCGTACTGGGTGCCGTGCTGGACGATCGCGCCGAACGGCGTGCGCAGCGCCAGGCCCGCGCCGTCGCCGAGATGATCGATGTAGGCGGCGCCGGCGGTCAGCTCGGCGCCGTCGCCGGTGAAGCGCAGCACGCTGTCGTGATCGAGGCGCAGCGACAGCCCGTTCGCCAGGCGCAGCGCGACGCGCCCGCCGGCGCTGTTGACCGTCTCGCCGACGGCGACCGCATCGCCGCGCGCCAGCACGCGGCCGGACACCGTCGCGCCGCGTGCGAGCTCGACGGTCGCGGCGACCGCCGGCGTGCGCGGCCACGACGCGGCGATGGCGATCAACACCGCGGCGGCGAGGCCGATCGCGGCCAAGCGCAGGCGCAGGCCCCGGCGGGCGCGGTGCGCGCGCCATGCGGAGCGCACCGCGCGTTCGACGCGCGCAGCGCGGACGGGATCGACGTCGACGCGCCGCCCGGCCAGGCGCAGCAGCCGGGCGAGGTCCCGATCGCCGTTCGATGCGCCGTGCTCACCCATGACGCGGACTCCACAGATCGGTCTGACCGCCGGTCAGCGTCGCGAAGGCGTCGCGGAACGCGTCGCGCGCGCGCGTCAGCAGCGACTCGCACGCCTTCAGGCCGAGGCCGAGCCGCTTGGCGATGGCGTCGACCGGCAGGCCATCGAGGTACTTCAGCTCGAGCACGTCGCCGTAGCGCTGCGGCAGCGCGTCGAGCGCGGCGCGCACCAGCCGCGCGAGCTCGGTGCGCTCGATGCGGCCCTGCGGCGACTCGTCGCCGGCGGCCAGCGATTCGAGCGCGGCGCGCACCTCGATGTCGTCGTCGACGAGCCGGACGAGGCCGTGGCGCGCGCCGCGCTCGCGGCGCGCGTGCAGCTCGCGCCGGCAGAAGGCGCACAGCCAGGTGAACAGCGCCGCCTCGCCGCGATAGGTGCCGATCTTGGCGACGGCGGCGCACATCGCCGCCTGGGCGACCTCCTCGGCCGCGTCCTGGTCGCCGCCGGTGCGCGCGCAGGCGAAGCGGAACAGGCCGGGGAAGAAGCGCGCGAAGAAGTCGTCGAAGCCGCGCTCGTCGCCCTTGTCCAGGCGGCGCGCCAACGCCAGGTCTTCGCGGTGGTCGGGCATGCTGCGACAGTATGAGGGCTGTTCGCGCCCGGATCCTTCGCACCAACCGGTGCATCGTCCCGGCGAAACGTCCGCTCGATGACCGTGTCGCCGACCGCGGCCTCGCGCGCGACGGGGACGTCCGGCGCAACGTCTGGCGCGACCGCCGGTTGGGCGGCCGCCGTGCATGCGCGGAAACGGTGCGCGCGGCGCGCATCCCGCCAGGCTCGGCAGCGGACGTCCGTCCCCACGCGCGCCCGGCCCTGGTCTTGACCGCCGCAGCGCCGCCTAGGCTTGTCCGCAGACCTGCGGCCCAGCGGCGTCCGGCAGCGCAAGCCGGACACGGCGTGGCCCAGGAGGAGTCGCAACGTCATGGCCATCACCGGCCTCGCCGCCGCCGACGGCGAGCCTCCCAGTACCTCGCGGTACGTCCTCCCCCTCCCCAGTTCCAAGCTGCAGTCGATCACCGCGCCGCCCGGCGGGAAGAAGCCGGGGACGATCGCGGCGTACCTCGCCCTGGTCGAGGGCCGGCGCGGATTCATCCCGCTGCTGTGGCTGCTCATGCAGCTGCGCTACGCGCCGGTCTGGATCTTCCCGCTGCTGACCGGCGCTGCGATCGATCGCCTCGCGCATGCGCCGACCGCGGCGACCGCCGTCCACGCGCTGGCCTGGATCCTGCCGGCGACCGCGGCGCTGTGCCTGATCAACATCTTCTCGACGATCGCCTCGGTGCGCATGCTCTCGGCGCAGCGGCGCTCGCTCAGCGCGGGCCTGCGCCGCTCGCTGATGGCGCGCCTGCACCGGCTCACGTTCTCCTTCCACGACCAGGCGCGCGCCGGCGAGCTGGCCAACAAGTTCCTGCTCGACGTCGGCCGCCTCGAGGGCCTGCAGCACTACCTCAGCGAGTTCGTGCTGATGCAGTCCAGCACCGCGCTGCTGATGCTCGCGCTGGTCGGCTGGAAGGACCCGGCGCTGTTCGCGGTGATCGCCCTGGCCGCGCCGATCAACATCGCCCTCGCGCGCGTGATGTGGCTGCGCATGAAGCGCGAGAACGAGGAGTTCCGCATCGCCGAGTCGGGCTTCGTCTCGCTGCTGCACGAGGCGCTCAACGGCCTGCGCATGACCCGCATCCACGCGGTCGAGGACTGGACCGAGCAGCGCGTCGGCTCGTCCGCCGGACGCGTCGCCGAGGTCGGCGTGCGCGTCGACACGCTCACCGCGGTGTTCGCCTCGTCGTCGTGGACGCTCAGCCAGTTCATCAACATGACGGTCTTCGGCCTCGGCGTCTGGCGCTGCGCCCACGGCGAGATCTCGATCGGCGACCTCGGCGTGTTCATGGCCTACTACGCGATGATCTACAGCTCGGTCGCCGCGCTGGTCAACGGCATGCCGACGGTCGCGCAGGCCAGCGACGCGATCACCTCTCTGGCCGAGCTCTACCGCGACGACAACGAGGAGCGCAACGCCGGCAAGCCGGCGCTGCCGGCGATGAACGGCGAGATCGAGCTCGCCGGCGTCGGCTTCCGCTACGAGAAGAGCGATCACCACAGCCTCCAGGGCCTCGACCTGCGCGTGCCCGCCGGCACCTCGCTGGCGCTGGTGGGCGCGTCGGGCTCGGGCAAGAGCACCATCGCCTCGCTGATCCTCGGCCTGTACGAGCCGCAGGCCGGCACGGTCGCGATCGACGGCCACGACCTGGCGACCATCGACCGCCGCAGCCTGCGCAAGCACGTCGGCGTGGTCTCGCAGGACGTCGTGCTCTTCCACGACACGGTGCTGGGCAACATCGCGTGGGGCGATCGCAAGCCCGACGAGGCCCGGGCGCGCGCGGCGGCGACGCGCGCCAACGCGCTCGGCTTCATCGAGAAGCTGCCGGCCGGGTTCGCGACGATGCTCGGCGACCGCGGCACCGGCCTGTCCGGCGGCCAGCGCCAGCGCCTGGCGATCGCGCGCGCGCTCTACCGCGATCCCAAGCTGCTGATCCTGGACGAGGCGACGAGCGCGCTCGATCCGGAAAGCGAACGCCTGGTGCAGGCGGCGCTCGACGAGCTCATGAAGGGGCGCACGACGCTGATCATCGCCCATCGCCTGTCGACGGTGCGCAGCGCCGACCGCATCGCGGTGATCGACCAGGGCCGGGTCTGCGAGATCGGCACCTACGCCGAGCTGATCGCCAAGCAGGGCGCGTTCTGGCGCCTCGCCCAGGGCCAGCTGCCGACGGTGGCGGGATGACCACCTCCCCGGCGATCGCCGCGACGGTCGCCGCGCCGTCGACCACGCCGGGCGCCGGCGCGGCGCACGTGCGCGAGCTGATCTGGCCGCTGATGCGGCCGTACCGCGGCGCGCTGATCCTCGGCCTGGGACTCAACGCGGTGCACGGCGTCGCGCTCAGCTACCAGCCGATGATGCTGCCGTGGCTGATCCGCATCCTCGGCGGCGACCCGCCGGAGCTGTTCGCCTGGGCGGCGGGCGCCGGCGACGGCGGCGACCGGCGCTGGGCGATGGCGCTGTGGCTGGCGGCGTTCTACCTGGTGATCTCGATCATCGGCCGCATGGCGGCGTGGCACTTCGGCTACCGCGCCTTCACCTGGGTGCGCGAGCGCGCGGTGTTCGCGCTGCGCGCGATGTTCTTCCGCCACGTCAACCACCTCTGCCTGCGCTTCCACGGCCAGCACCCGTCGGGCGAGCTGTTCAGCTACCTGTTCGGCTCGCCGCTGGCGCAGGTCGTCAACTTCTACCAGCACGTCTCGGTGAACCTCGTCGGCTCGGTGACCGCCGTGATCACCGCGCTGATCCTGCTGGGCATGCTCGATCTGCCGCTGACCGGGGTGATGCTGGTGATGGCGGTCGCCAACGTGCTGCTGATGCGCGTCGCGCACACGCGCATGCGCGAGATCCACCGCGATTACCAGTCCGCCGAGGGCGACGTCTCGGGGCGGATCGCCGACCTGCTGCGCGGCAACCGCGCGATCAAGCTGTACGCGATGGAGAACCGCATCGCCGCCGACTTCGAGAGCCAGGTCGACGTGCTCGGGCGCAAGAGCCAGGAGCGCGACGTGCGCGCCCACATGCAGCACATGAAGCAGGAGACCTGCAACTACGTCGCCTACGCGGCGCTGATCGCGGTCGGCGCCTGGCGCTGGCTGGACGGGTCGCTGGGCGACCAGACCGCCGCGGTGGCGACGCTGACCGCGTACTTCTTCTTCTACGGCACGCTGCTCGGGCCGCTCCAGGCGCTGTTCTCGGCCGCCGCGCTGGCCGGCAGCGCGCGCGCCTCGATCGAGCGCATCGGCACCGTGCTCGCGACCGCGAGCACCACGCCCGATCCGGTCGGGCCGCCGGCGCCGATGCCGCACGCCGGCGCGATCGAGCTCGAGGGCGTGACGTTCGCGTACGACGAGGGCGCCGCGCCGGCGCTGCGCGAGGTCAGCCTGACCATCCCGTACGGCCAGCGGATCGCGCTGGTCGGTCCCTCGGGCGCGGGCAAGTCGACGGTGTCGCAGCTGCTGATGCGGCTCTACGACCCGCAGCTGGGCAGCATCCGCTACGCGGGCGTCGACCTGCGCGAGCTGTCGGGACCGGAGCTGCGCCGGCGCTTCGGCGTCGTGCGCCGAAGC
>Ga0196963_10002640_pt1 | contig 10565 bp, 1 predicted proteins | sample S1_5metaG_FD_148600 | JGI IMG/M metagenome (GOLD analysis project Ga0196963, IMG submission 148600) | Soil microbial communities from Anza Borrego desert, Southern California, United States - S1_5 | ecosystem: Environmental > Terrestrial > Soil > Desert | place: USA: California | collected... | reverse complement strand
CGGTCACTTCATCAATGGTCCTCAGCACTTCGTGCACCAGGGCTTCGGTGATCTCTTTACCATCGCCAAAGCGCACGTACATCGGAAAATGCTCGGGCGCATCGTACATCATTTGCATGACCTCGTACACTTCCGCGCCGAGGTGGCAGGGATGGAACTGGTCTATCTGGTTGAACCATAGTTTTTCTCCGGTAAGCCTGTGCCTGATAATGCCTTTGCTGTTTTGTATCAATCGCAGGCTATCGTGCGGGCCCCATTCGTACACAATGCCGTAGCTCCTGCAATAACTTTCAGCTTCCTCTTTTGTATTCACCTCAAACGTGTCCTGCCAGGAAGGGCCAACGCCTTTTCCGCTGTGCAGGTTCCTGATGTAAGTGATACCCCGTTGCTCTATTTCATCAACAATATCACTGTCCATCCTTGCCAATATTTCCCTGCTGTCTGCAAGCAGGGTCTCTCCTCCTGTTTCAGCGGGCTGGAGGCAACTGAAGAATAATTTATTGGGCCATTTGGCAGAGTACGATAGCTCGTTGTGCATGGTGATGCGTTGTGTTTTATCGTACTCGGTGGAAGTATATACGTTGTCCGTAAGCTTGGTGCGTGGCGAATTGCCATCGATGTAATTCAGGAACTTGCTGGAGATTGAATCCACGATGTGCTGGAAGGTTTGCAGTGAATTTATTTGCACTCCTTTGAACTTCACCACGCCGTTCGTGGACAGTTTGTTCTCAATGCCAGCTTTATTGCTGGTGTAATAGCTGATGAAAGCGTCTGGCTGCAAATCGTCCAGATCGATCACCAGCGGCATTTCAAGTTTCGGGGCAAGTTGTATCATGTTGTTATTTGTTATTGGTTGACATAAGTTGTTCAGCAGCTTTCAGTGGCCCGTCGATGTTCCAGAACGTGAAGTTGAGGTCCTTGGCTTTTTTAAGGTTATTGTACGCCAGCGTATATTCCTTCATCTCGAAGTAAATCCTCCCCAGCAAACAATACGACATGGCAGAGTTTGGATAAACGGCGAGGTTCTCCTCCAGTAATTTCTTTGCGATGGCCTTATCGTGCCCCACGAACAGGTTAGCCAGTTCGTTCAGCGTGTTATCATCCAGCTTGCCTGCGCGTTTCAGCAACTGGATATCTGCAAACATTGCGTCGGCATTCTTATCGCGGTAGGTCTTCAGCAGGCTGAAAGCAGTGCTGGGGTAAGGCTTTTGCAGCGAGGTCCGGAAGATGGACTGCAGGTCGAGGCGGGCCGACATATCGCAGACCTTTGCGGTGATCATATTTCCAAGATCGCTGTTGGTAAGAAAGACAAAGCCCCGTTTGTTTATGACGGAGTAAAATATCTGCGCTTTGAAGCCTTCATTGCTGCCGCTGAACGAGACGATAGTATCTTTTGGTGTGTAGATCATGGAGAACCCGGCGCCCATGTGAAAAGAGGCATCATCTTCTTTCATGCGGACAACGGGCTTCATCAGGTCTTTGATGCGGGCTTCGGACAAATGCTGCCTATCAAAGATGGCAACAATAAGTTTTGCAAAGTCTTCACCCGTAAGATGAATGCCCGAGGCCGGAACCGGCTGGAGGTTCTTCCACTTTTCTATCTCCGTACCAAAATCGGTGTAGCCAATGGCGTAGTCGGCCGGTGAGTTGTCTTTGTACTTCAGGTAGGTGTCGCGCAGTTGCAGGGGTTCCACCACCATGCGGTTGGTATAGTTTTCGTATGGCTCGTTAATGATCTTTTCGATCACTTTTGCGAGATACTGGAAACCTTCCCCCGAGTACACGAAGCGTTGGCCGGGATCGCTGAGTATCTCCAGCGTATCCTCGTTATTATACCAGCGCCAGTTCTCAATGCCCGATGAATGGCTTAATACCATTCTTGGCGTGATGAGCTTGTACCGGTCGTCGTGGGCAAGTGGCTTGTATTCGAGGTACTGGTACATGGGTTTGTCGAGATCAAGCAGTCCCTTGTCCACCAGCATGTGTGCAACATATACCAGGAATATCTTGGAAAGTGAGCAGGCTTCGAACACGGTCTTTTTATCAACCTTTGCTTTTGTGCTTAACTGCTTGTAACCGTAATTGTTGGCGTACACCACTTTGTTATTCTCTATCACTGCAAGTGACACTCCAGGCACGCCGGTGCCGTCCAGCATGGTGTTGATCTCCCGGTCGAACTGTTTGATGTCCACTTTCCTGCCGCCGGATACAAAGTATTGCTGCTGCGCATCAACGGATATGCAAACGCTGAGCAGCAGTGCCGCAATGAGAACGATCCTCTGTTTCATATTATGATAATTAAAATTGGTTCAGTACGTAGTTGAACTTCTGTGCGGTGTCTGTAACATGCGGATGCATGAGCATGGAGAAATGATCACCCACTGCATCTATCACCGTCACTTCACGTTTGAAATACTGCGATAGCAGTTCTGTGTCCAGCTTTGTATCGCTGGCTTTGAGATAGACCAGCCGGGCCTGCAGTTTTCCTTCGGGGATGTATTCGGCCATGGCTTTTTCCAGTGTGCGGATGGTATTTACATAGGTCACCAGGTCTTCCATCCCCAGCTCGCTGAAGTGCGGCAGTATCTCTTTTACGCCCTCGGGTATCATGCTCTTGATGTTGTCAAGCCCGCGACTGGAAGTCTCGAGGAAGGGAAATGCCTGGTCCCACAGGCTTTTCAGCGTAGTGGCGTTGTTCAGAACGGCCGGCTTGCTTTCCAGCAGGTCGAAGATCAGTTCCTTTTCAAACGCCAGCGTAAACTCCAGTTGCGGTGCGCGTCCTTCTTTCCATTCCGGGAAGGGAAAACGGGAGTCGATCATTACCACGAGGTCAACCGGCTCGCCGGTGGCCTCAAGCTGTTTTGCTATTTCGTAGGAGATGGTCCCGCCGAAGCTCCATCCTGCAAGCCTGTATGGTCCGCTGGGCTGAACGCTCTTCATCACTTCTATGTAATGTGCTGCCAGTTCCTGAACGCTGGTTGCATAGGGTGTGTACTGTTTCAGCGTAATGCTTCGGATGGCCCAGCAGTTGTGCTGGTTCACAAGCCCGGCAAAGGTTACATAGCCTTGCACGTCGCCGCTGCCTTCATGAATGAAAAACAAATTGTGTGGTGCGCCGGGATCATGCTGTAACAGCATCAGCAGTTCATTTCTTTTTTCACCGGCTTGTTTATTGATCTCGATGCGTTGCGAAAGCTCGCGTATGGTTGGATAGCGGAACACGTCTACCAGTGGTACTTCGCAGCCAAATTGTTTCTGGATGCGGAATATCAACCTTGTTGCCCTGAGCGAGTGTCCGCCCAGTTCAAAGAAATTGCTGTTGACACCAACTTTGGCTATGTCCGTGCGCAGAATATCAGCCCATATCCCCGCAAGCGTTGTTTCTGTTTCGCCTGATGGTGCAACGTATTGATCCTGCAGACTTGCTTCGGGCGCGGGCAATGCACGGCGGTTGATCTTTCCGCTGGGCGTAAGTGGTATCTGTTGCAGGTGCACAAAATAAGCAGGTATCATGTATTCCGGCAGCCTGCCTGAAAGGTATTGCCTGAGCGATTGCACTTCGATAGGATGTGCAGCCACGTAATAGGCAACGAGGTATTTATCGCCTTCATGCTCTCTTGCGATAGCTACTGCTTCGGTGACCTCGTGATGGGTTTTGAGCTGACTGGCGATATCACCCAGCTCTATCCTGAAGCCGCGTATCTTGACCTGTTCGTCAATGCGGCCCATGTACTCAATGTTGCCGTCAGGCAGCCATTTGGCAAGGTCGCCGGAACGGTACAAACGTTCGTTGAGCACCGGATGCCAGATGAACTTCTGCTGTGTGAGCGCTTCGTTATTGAGATAACCGAGCGCCAGTGCATCTCCTGCGATGCAGAGTTCGCCGGGCACGCCGGTGGGTTGCAGGTGAAAGCTGCTGTCCGTTATGTACAGCCTGATGTTCTGCAACGGTTTGCCAATGGGAATGCTTTGCCTGTTGCCAATATCGCCTACGGAGTAGCCACAACTGTAGATGGTAGCTTCGGTTGGACCATAAATATTTTCCAGGCGAATGCTGGTGTTGAGTAAACGAAAGCGTCGCACCATGTCCGCGGGCAGTGCCTCGCCTGCAAGAAAGATGTAGCGGAGACTGTTGATGCGGGCTGCGCTGGTATTTTCCAGTGCATCCATGAACACGCCAAACATCGAAGGCACAAAATTGATGTGCGTGATGCGGTCGCGTTCAATGAGATCGATGATCTTATTGGCATCGCCGGCCTTGCCGGAAGGGAGCAGCGATAAGGAACCGCCACCGGGGAACCAGCCAAAGATCTCTGCCACCGACACGTCGAACGAATACGTGGTCTTGAGCAGGTAGCGATCGTGCTGCTCCAGCGGGTACATCCGGTGCAGGCAGGTAATGATATTGGTGAGCGACCGGTGTGCAATCATTACCCCTTTGGGTTTGCCGGTGGAGCCCGAAGTATAGATCACATAGGCCAGGTCTGTGGTTTTGGGTTTAGGGATTGCAGTTGGTTGCTGAATATTAATTGCTTCGAGGTCGGCATCGAGGTTGATGATGCCCGCTGCTATCTTATTACAAATGTTTGCGTGTGACGAACGGGTGATGATGCACCGAAGACCCGAATCTTCGATCACTGCGTTGATCCTTTCTGCGGGATGCGCCGGATCAATCGGCACGTAGGCTGCGCCAGCCATCAGTACACCAAAGATGGAAGGGATCAATTGCTGTTCGCGTTCCAGTATCAGGCCAACAAGGTCGCCCTGCTTCACGTCTTTCACTTCGTTGAGATACATTGCTACCCGCGACGCCTGTTCGCTCAGCTCTTTGTAAGTGAGCTGATGTTCGCCGCAGATCACCGCAATACGGTGGGGTGTTCTTTGCACCTGCTCTTCAAAAAGATCGATTACAGTTTTATTTGAAGGATAGTCCGCCGCCGTATCATTGAACTGCTTCAGCAGTATAGTCCTCTCATCATCGGAAAGAATGTCGATGTCGGACAACCTCGTGTGCGCGTCCTTCACTACAGCCGCTACTATCTTCCTGAAACAGGCAATAAAACGTTGAATGGTCTCATGCCTGAACAGCTCCGTTGAATATTCAAAGCTCAGCATCAGTTTATTGCCTGCCTCCTGCACATCCAGCGTCAGATCGAACTTGGATACTGCGTGCCCGCTGTCATACGGCCGCACCTGCAATCCCTGCATCGTCCTTTCCTCCGGCGGATTGTTCTGGTAAGTGAACATCACGTCAAACAGCGGATTACGACTGGTATCCCTTGTTACCTTCAGCTCATCTACCAGGTCTTCATACTGGTATGCCTGGTTATCAAAACAGGCCAGCGCTTTGTCCCTGACCGAAGTAAGGTACTGGCGGAAAGTATCAGCGGCTCTCGGTTGTGTACGCATGGGGAGCGTGTTCACAAACATGCCGATCATATTATCCAGATCAGCATGCTGCCTGCCTGCAGCGGGCGTTCCCACTACAATGTCTTCCTGGTTGCCCAGTTTGGACAGCAGCACCTTGTACACCGCAAGCAGTATCATGTATGTGGTAGCTGATGCATCGGAGGCCAACCTGCGCAGGCCTTCTGCATGCTCATGGTCCAGTTCAAACTCCGCAAAGCCACCGGCGTTATTCTTGACTGCGGGCCTCGGGAAGTCGGCAGGCAATTCCAGCACGGTGACCTCTTCGGCAAATTCATTCAGCCAGAATGCTTTCTGCCTTGCGATCTCCGCCTGTTGTGTTGCACTTTGCTGCCATTCAGCATAGTCTTTATATTGCAGCTTCAATGAAGGCAAGGTGTTGCCGTTGTACAGCTCCATGAAATCGTTCACCAGTATGTTATGCGAAACGCCATCTGTAACGATGTGGTGCATGTCTACCATCAACAGCGCTTCGTCATTACCGGACACGATCAAGCCTGCCCGCAATAACGGCGCCCGCGACAGATCAAAAGGTCGAATAAAGCTTTTAATGATGGATGCGGCCTGCTGCCTGTCTGCATGAAAGGTTTCCAGTTCAAACTGAAATTCTTCATGCACTACCTGCACCGGTTCTTCATTGATCATAGTGAACGAAGTGCGCAGTATCTCATGCCGTTGGATCAATTTATTAAATACTTCTTTCAAATGTCCTGCCGGCTTACCATGCAACAGCATCACCTGCGGAAGATTGTATGAAAGCGAGGTTTTATCAAACTCATACAGGAAATACAGTCGTTTCTGTGCTGAAGAAAGCTTGTAATGTGCGGCAGGACGCGCCTTGGGAATAGATGCATATTCCGCTGCATTAGCCTGCCTGATGAACAGTGCAAGGTTGCGGATGTTCTGCAGCCTGAACACTTCGCGCAAGGGTACCTGTACATTGAATTCTTTGGCTATCCTGTTCACCAGCACAGCGATCTTCAGCGAATGCCCGCCGAGTTCGAGGAAACTGGCCGTTGTGCCGATCTTTTCTTTGGGTACATTCAACAGTTCTGCCCATATAGCTGCCAGCTTTTGCTCTGCTGCACCGGCCGGTGCAACATATTCATGCAAGTCAAAAGATGGTTCGGGCAATGCCTTCCTGTCGAGCTTACCGTTCAGCGTCAGCGGCATGGATGCGAGGTGCACATACTGTGCAGGCACCATGTAGTCTGGCAGACGCGCCTGCAGGAATTCTTTCAACACTGATGTTTCAATGGCATTGCCTGCAACGTAGTACGCCACGAGGAACTTATTGCCATCCTTTTCTTTCAGCAGTACTGCGGTTTCGCGGATGTGCTGATGTGCCGCAAGCTGTGCCTCAATTTCTCCCAACTCTATCCTGAAGCCGCGGATCTTCACCTGGTCGTCTATGCGCCCGCAAAACTCCAGTATACCGTCTGGCAGCCATCGTGCCTGGTCGCCCGTTCTATAAATCTGGCTACCGGGAACGAAAGGATCGTCGACGAATTTTTCCTTTGTCAGCATTTCATCGTGCAAATAGCCTTTGGCAAGGCCATCGCCGCCTATGTACAATTCGCCTTTCATACCTGCAGGCAAAGGCTCCCTGTTCTTATCCAGGACGTACACCCTCGTATTGTGGATGGGGCGGCCAATGGGAAGCCGCTTCCTGCTGAGGTGCGCGGTTGTTGCCTGGCATGCAACAGCCACGATGGTGGTTTCTGTAGGGCCATATTCATTGTATACCGTATAGTGTTTGCAAAGCCTTGCAGCAAGTGATGGTTTGCATTCTTCCCCGCCAAGGACAATGCGCCTGATGGAATTTGGCTGATGAAGCTGTATGTTCTCGAGGAAAGAGGGCGTAGTGTCGATGTGCGTTACACCGTGCACACGAATGTAGGCGTTAAATGCTTCTTCGTCCATGATCACCTCTTTGTTGATGAGCACCAATCTTGCGCCATGGAACAATGCAAGCCAGATCTGTTCAACCGAAGCGTCGAAGCAAATGGTGGAGAACTGCAGCACGGCCTCGCTGCTGTCGATACCGAATACATGGTTGCGCGACCAGATGCAATTGATGACTGACCGGTGCCGGGTAACAACGCCTTTGGGTTTGCCGGTGGAACCGGAGGTATAAATAATGTAGGCCACGCTGGCTGGTGTAACCAGCACCTGCATATTGTGCTGGTCCTCGCGTTGTATGGAGGCATCACGCACATCAATTGTATTGACGTGTTCACTGTACAGGGTTTCGTACGCCGATTCTGTGATCAGCAACACAGCCTTACTATCTTTAAGCAGTTCAAGATTGCGTGCGGTAGTGTTTGCAGTATCCAGCGGCAGGTAGATCGCACCAGCTTTGAGTATGCCGATCATAGCTATGATCATTTCTGCCGACCGATTGATCAACAGTGCAACCACTGACTGGTCTGTCACGCCCTTATTCCTGATGAAACGTGCTATTTGGTTAGCCCGCTTATTGAGTTCAGCATAAGTAAGTTCGGTTTGGCCGTGTACGAGGGCAATGCTGCCGGGCGTTCTCTGCACCTGTTCTTCAAACAGGGTGATGATGGTTTTCTCTTTTGGATAATCCTGTGCCGTATCATTAAAGCCGTGAATAAGCTGGTTGAACGCGTGTTCCGGCAGAATGCTTTGTTTGCTTATCGATGCGGAAGGATCAGTTGTTACCAGTTGGATGATCCTGCGGAAATACTGCATGAAGGAATCCGCGCAATCTGCATTGGCAAAGGCGGCATCATAAGCCAGCGAATAAATAAAGTTGCCGCCGGTTTCATCTACGGTGAAAGAGAACAGGTAATTATCGCGCACCTGTCCTGTAACGGGCAGTGAAAGGTCGTTGCTGACGCCGGACAGGTCCGCCTGTTTCTCAAACCCCTTGTACACGTGGAAGTCCACATAATTGAACATTACATCGGTAACAGGATTAAGCGTAGATGCCGGTTCGCCGATGAGGGTAACGATGCGTGAAAGCGGAAGCCGGTCGTACTGCTTAAGGCGGCTCAGCTTATCATGCACGCCGGTTAGGAAGGATGTCCAGTTTGTGGATGGCGAAATATTCACATGAACAGGAACCGTATTCAGGAAACAGCCTAATATTTTATCGCCGTCCTCTGTTTCAGGGCGGTTGTTCACCACCATGCCAATGGTGATATCATCTTCGTAGGAGAACATGTTGAGCGCGGCGGCAAACGCAGCGAAGCAGATGTTCTTCACAGGCAGGTTCAGTGCTTTTGCGGTGGCAACCAGCTTTGCATGCAGGTCTGCAGGCAGTTTCCCGGAATGCTCGTAAAATCCTGTTGCGGGGTCAACATCAAATGAAAACCGTTTATAGCCTGCAAGCTCCTGCTGCCAGTATGCAGCGGTTTGGGGATCATTGGCTGCAAGGAGCTGGCTGATCACAAAATCTTTATAAGAAGAGGTGAGCGGCGAAGGAACGAACTGCGGATCGCGCTGCAGCTCCAGGAATATATTATTCAGTTCCGTGTTGAAAGAAGCATCGCTCCAGCCATCGATGATGGCGTGGTGGCAGATGAAGCAAACGCAGTAAGTGTTCGCTCCCAGCGCAAAGGTGATGAACCGCCACAAACCCGGTTCGCCGATATTAAAGGCTTGCTGCCTGTCGTCTGCCAGGAACTGTTGAATGAGATCCAGTTGTTCAGCACGCGATCTTTCGCGCAGGTCAATATGTTGGGTATACGGCCTTGTGTTCTTGTACACCACCTGCATCAGTTGGCTGCCGCTCTGCACAAACGCGGTTCTTAATATGGCGTGCTTTGCGGCCATCAATTGCAATGCATGGTCCAGCCTCGCGGTATCCATATCCTCGTACTGCACTATGTGCACCATTTGATCGTGGTAGATACCGGCTTCCTTCATGGCATGGAAGATCATGCCGCTTTGTATGTCGCTGGCAGGATAAACATCCTCTATTTCATCTTTATCCAGGGATGTGCTGTGCAGGAATTGTTGCTTTTGTTCTTCAAGCAGCGCAAGAATGGCAGCGGCAGCATCTGTTTCCTGTGGCACGTTCCTGCGTTGTTCGATACAGGCAGCAAGCGTACTGATGGTTGGATTAATGAACAGTTCCGCAATGCTGAGCCGGACGCCTGTATTCTTTGTGATGGCATTTACCAGCCTGATAGCGATCATCGAATCGCCGCCGATGGTAAAAAAATTACTATGGATGTCGGGCTTCTCTGTTTGCAGCACCTCCGCCCAAATTTTGCACAGTTCTTCTTCCAGCGCCGTGCGCGGAAGAGCATTGCCGGTTTCAGGGAGCAATTGCGGGTCGGGCAATAGCTGCTTGTTGACTTTTCCGTTGGAGGTTTGTGGTATCTTGTCCAGCAGGACGATATGCGCCGGCACCATATAATCCGGCAGAACCGAGGAAAGATGCGCCCGTATACCTGCAATGGAAATTTCTCCTTTAGTCACGAGGTAAGCAATAAGTGATGCATTACCATCCTTGCCTGTTCTGGCTATTACCACTACGTCCTCAACCTGCAGATGTTTGAGCAACTGGCTTTCTATTTCACCCAGCTCTATCCTGAAGCCGCGGATCTTGACCTGGTGATCGATCCTGCCCAGGTACTCCAGTTCACCGTTGTCCATCAGCCGCGCCAGGTCGCCGGTACGGTACAATCTTTCTGCATGATCGTATGGATTAGCAATGAATCTTTCTTTGGTGAGCGCTTCGCGCTTGAGATAACCCCTCGATACACCCGCTCCGCCAACATACAACTCCCCGCGAACGCCCTGCGGTACGGGATTAAGGTATTTGTCGAAAATGTAAGCCGAGAGGGTTGGGATGGGCTTGCCTATGTTGCTGATGTTGTGTTCAATTTCATAAGCGCCGATCTCTTTGTACGTTACGTGAACCGTGGTTTCCGTTATACCGAACATGTTCACCAGCTTTGTTGCAGGATACTTGCTGAACCACGACCGGAGCTTCAAAGGCTTGAGCGCTTCGCCGCCGAATATTACATAACGCAATTGCAGCACGCCCTGCTCATCTTCTTTATCGGCTTCAATGAGATTATAAAATGCAGAAGGGGTTTGATTGAGTACCGTTACTTTACGGTCTTTCAATATCCGCAGGTATTGCATCGGATCTCTTG
>Ga0196963_10002639_pt1 | contig 10565 bp, 7 predicted proteins | sample S1_5metaG_FD_148600 | JGI IMG/M metagenome (GOLD analysis project Ga0196963, IMG submission 148600) | Soil microbial communities from Anza Borrego desert, Southern California, United States - S1_5 | ecosystem: Environmental > Terrestrial > Soil > Desert | place: USA: California | collected... | reverse complement strand
ACTCGGCCGGCAGCCGCGAGTGACGTTTTCGAAGAACGGCACGGGTTGGACGCCTCCGCAGCGCACACTGACCGAAGGCGAATGGCTGTGGCGGGTGACCTGGCACGAAGGCAAGGCCTACGGCGTGTCGTACAACGCCGATGAACGGAAGTCGGATGCAGCAAAGAAGGCCGCGGAAACGGGCAAGACCGATCCTGGCCCGGCCGATTGGAAGCTCAAACTCGTGAGTACTTCCGACGGCGTGAAATATGACCTCGTCACTCATTTGGACGTGCCTGGCCATCCGAATGAAACAACGCTCCGCTTTGAGCCCAACGGCGAGATGATCGCGCTCGTCCGCCGCGAAGGTGGCAGCAAAAATGGCTGGATCGGCCGCAGCCAACCGCCCTACAAGGAGTGGACCTGGAAGGAGACGGCGCATCGGTTCGGCGGCCCCAACTTCATTCGCTTGCCGGACGGCAACTGGTGGGCGGCCGGGAGGAGTTATCCCGGCGGCGCGAAGACGGTTGTTGCGCGGATGACGCCGGCGGGCGACTACGAGCCGCTGCTGACGCTCAAGAGCGGCGGCGATACGAGCTATCCCGGGCTGGTGTGGCACCAAGATCAGCTGTGGATGAGCTACTACTCGTCGCACGAAGGAAAGACCTCGATTTATCTCGCGAAGATCGATATTCCCTTGCAGACCCCGCCGGCCAAATAGGACAATCGGCGAAGCGAGCGGACAGAGAATCGAGGTAGGCCGGAACATGCGGTACCCCCGCGCCGTTCCGGCATGAACTGCAGATGATGCACTGCCATTTCTGCCGGAACTGCGCTGAGTACAGCTGGTTCAGGCCTACGGAGATTTCCATGTCGCAAATGACGGCGGTCCTTCGTCCAGCCGCGCTCGCGGATGCATCGGCCATCGCGCGGATTCATGTCGCGGGTTGGCAATCGGCCTATCGGGGCATCGTGTCCGACGAGCATCTCGATGCAATTTCGATCGATCAGCGGCAGGCCTTCTGGCGGCAGCAGCTGCATCACGATCATTGCCTGCTGTATGTCGCCGAAGATCCGGCGCGGGGCATCATCGGATTTTCGTACGCCGGCGGCCATCACGGCAGTTACCCCGAATATCGGGGCGAAATTCACGCGATTTATGTGCTCGAGCAGTTTCAACGCCATGGCATTGGGCGGCTGTTGTTTCAGCAAGCAGCGGCTGCGCTGCTCGAGGCCAATTTCAACAGCATGATGATCTGGGCTTTGAAACAGAATCCTTACCGACAGTTTTACGAACGCCTGGGCGGCAAGGTGCTGGGCGAGGAAGTGACCTGCATTGGCGGCCGCGAGCTCGTGCAGATGGCCTACGGCTGGCCGGACATCGCGGCCGTTATCGCTTAAATTGCGTCAGGCTTGATCACGTTGCCGTGGGCATGGCCGTGACTGTCGTTTCGCAGCCAGAGGGCGCCTCTGCTGTCAGGGAAAGCCTTGAATTCTTCAGGATCGCGCTCGACTTCCTGATCTACGCAAACAGCTCCGCGATCGGCGTCCCGCCATCGGTGATCGGCACGGGCCGGTCGCCAGCGTAGAGCTCTTTGTGCGGATCGATGCCGAGCGACCAGCAGATGGTGGCGTGAAAGTCGGGGATGGAAACAGGCCGGTCGACGATCTTCATCGCCAGCTCGTCGGTCGCGCCGATCGTCACACCGTTCTTCAACCCGCCGCCGCCGAGCACCATGCTGTAGCTCTTGCTGTGATGTCCCCGCCCGCCGCCGCCGTCAAAGGCCGCAGGCCGGCCGAACTCGGTGGCCACCACGATCAGCGTTTTGTCGAGCAGCTTTTTCGCTTCCAGATCTTCCACCAGCGTGGCCAGCGCGTGATCGAGCTCGGTGATCAGCTCGTGTTGCTTCGCCATGCCCTGATTGTGGACGTCCCAGCCCGTGCCGTTGAGAAAGTTGAGATTGTGGCTGACCTCGACGAACCGCGCTCCGCTTTCGACGAGCCGCCGCGCGAGCAGGCACCGCTGCCCGAACTCGCCGCCATAGCGGTTGCGGAGCACAGCCGGCTCGGCGTCGAGCTGAAACACGCGGCCGAACTGCGGCCCGGCCAGCTTGAGCATTTCGCTGATCGTGGCGTCATAGTTCTTGATCGTTTCGTCGGTCTTTGCCGCGGCATACTCACCGCGCACTGCGGCCAGCAGCTTTTCCCGCCGCGCTTGCCGCTCGGCGGAAATATCGGCAGGCCGCGACAGCCCCACGGGCCCGCTCTGCGTATCGGTCAGATAGATATAGCCATACTTCGCGCCCAAAAAACCAGGCCCGCGGGTCACGTTCGGATAGCCGATCAGCACATAGGCGGGCACTCCCTCGCCGGCCGCGCCCCGCTCGTGGGCGACAATCGAGCCAATCGAAGGATAAACGACAGTGCCCGCCGTCGGCCGGCCGGTATGGACGCGATTGGTCGCCGCGGCATGCTCGTCGATCACCTCATGATGCACCGAGCGGACGATGTTCATCCGGTCGAGCACGGTCGCGCACCGCGGCAGGTATTCGCACACCTGCGTGCCGGCCACGGCGGTGTCGATGCTGCGGTACATGCTGCCGGGCTTCTTCGCCTTGGGATCGCCCTGCGCTTTCGGATCCCAGGTATCGATCTGACCCGCGCCACCGCCGAGCCACAGAAAAATGCAATGCTCCGCGCGCCCCTTCGGCAGTTTCGCCGCTGCCTTCTCCTCGGCGTTTGCTTGACGCGAGAGAAACGGCGAGACAGCAACCGCGCTGGCAGCTGCTGCTCCAGTAGCGAGAAACTGACGTCGGGGTTGATTGAGCATGGCAGTACTTTCGTTGACGAGGCGGGGAGTTTTCAGTTTAACAAAGTTGCCGAGGGTCGGGTCTATTTTCGGGTAGCACGATTTGGCAACCTCGGGCGCGGCTTGGCCCGAAAATCGACCCGACCCTGCGACGCGGATCGGCGACTGTTTGCCAGGCTACCACAGGGGGTCGGGAGGATTTTCCGGTCAGCCCGAGCGAGCCGAACTCCGCTCGTTTGCCGGAAATACTCCCGACCCCAGATACAGTGGGAAGGGCCGAGCTGCGAAGCAGCCAACCATGCCTTGCCCCCCTTTCGGCTAAATCTTGATAACAGATTATCGCGCCAGGCTTGAAATCCATAAGGCATTTGTTAAAAACATGTTGAGTTAAAAAATAACAGCTATCATGGGAGAACTTGATAACAGTTTGATAATAGCTAATCGAGGGGATAAACCACCGAGTCGTGATCATCGCAAAACCTCCCCAATCTCCTGTTTCCATTTCGAGCTGCGATTCGGCTGCACCTCACTCAGCGCGCAGCAACACACTGCTCTCAATGCCAGACGGCATCAGAGTCGTCGAATCGCTATGAAACAATTGTACACTATCAGCCGCAAAGGTCAAGCGAAAGACGACAATGACTGGAAAGAGAATCACTAGAAAAACGTGTAGATCAGCGGCGCGGCGCCGGTCCCGCCGAGGGCGATCAGCAGGCCGAAGAGGGCGAGGACCACAACGATCGGCAGCAGCCACCATTTTCTATTGTGGCAGAGGAATTGCCAGAACTCCGCGCGGAGCGACGGTTGCGGCTCACGGGCGGCGGCGGCGAAATCGTCTTCACTGCGGTCGGTCATGGTCTTTCGCCGGAGCGGGCCGCGGCCGCTTTACCTGGCCGCGGGCCCAGCCTTGCTCGGAAGCCAGCCGCTGCTGCGCCCGTTCGAAATAGACGGCCGACAGGTTCGCGAGATGTTCCCGAAAGGCCCGTTCGCGGACGGCTTGCCAATCATCATGGATTTGAACGAACTGGAGTTCAACCAGTTTTTCGGCAATCGCGGAGGCGATCAGCTGATTCCCTTCGATCGTCGGATGGACGTGGTCGACGAGCCATTGCCCGTCGGCAAATCCGCTGCGGCTGTGAGCGACCAGCACGCTTTCGGCGTCCACGAGCGGCGTATGTGTCTCCGTCGCAATCTGCCGGATGATATTCCGCAGCGGCTCGAGAATGCGGAGCGGGCAAACATCGAGTTCCTTGGCCAGCCGCAGGGCCTGTTCGGCTTCGTTGCGGCGGTTCAGCTCGAGCAGAGTCACTCCCAGTTCGTATTGCGCGGCGGCATATTGCGGATCGATGGTTATGGCGGCTTGCAACTTCTCCAATGAGGTCGGCAGATCGCTCGCGTACAAAACGCGCGCTTCTGTTACGAGCGCATCGAACTCTGCAAGTTGTTCAGGCGACAGATCGGCCCGGTGCTCGGACTTGAACGGTTCCCATTGCAGGTTCGCGACTGGACTGACCAGCAGCAGCGGCACGTTCGCTTCGTTCGCGATTGCCACCATGCGTCGCAGGTTGAATTCGAAATGCGCGATGACGGCAGAATGCCAGTCCGGATCGCGATGATACTCCGCGAGGCCATCTTTCCAGTCGAGTCGGGCGTCGACTTCGGGACCCAGAATCTCCCGCGCCTGCTGTTCGTCGCTGCGCAGCGACAAGACTCCCGCGCGGAGCAGGTTGTACGTCCGCAAGCGCATCGCCTGCCGTTCGGCCCAGGCGATGGCTGCGGGCTGCCGCTGGATGGCAGTGTAGCTTCGATCTTCGAGAAACTCGTTGTTTCCTTCACAGAAGATGACCAGATCGGGCTGATAATGGAGCACTTCGCGGAGGATCGGCACGAGACGATAGGAAGCATACGACACGCCGCCGCAGTTGATCACTTTGTACTGCCGCTTGTGCCCAGCAGTATTCAAGCTCAGTTCCAGCCAGTGCGGAAAAGCAGTTTCCGTCGACCAGGGCCTGCCCTGCACCGTCGAGCCGCCGAGGACAAAGATGCGAAACTCGTTCGCACTTTTCTGCGCTGCAAACGACGTCGGCCGGAAGTGGGTCAGACGGGATTTGGCGATTTCGTAGTGCTGCGTTTTTTCATTCAGGACAAACAGCGGATGGATTTCACTGAAGCCGACAAACGGATCGTTGCCATCGGTCGGCTTGCCGAGGCCGGCGACACGAAGGACCACTTCGGCGAAAAGAAGTGGTGAAAGACCGAGGAGAATGGCGACCAGGCGGAAGACGTATCTTTTGCGAAAAGAAATTTCCCTCGCCCCGGTATTCCAGGTAGAGGGACGGGGTGAGGGGCTGAGCTGCTCTTTGCTCTCCATTCGCGATGACCTCAAACCATCGGGAGGGCGAGGCGCCGCGCCCTCCCGAATTCTTCAAATTAAGATCCCCGCTACGCACGCCGTCATGCACGTCGCCAGCGCGCCGCAGATCATGGCTTTCAAGCCGAGGCGGGCGAAATCGCTTTGGCGTTCCGGGGCCATCGCGCCGAGACCGCCGATCTGAATGCCGATCGAGCTGAAGTTGGAAAATCCGCAGAGGGCATAAGTGAGAATGGCGACACTTCGCGGCTGCAGGGTCGCGACGAAAGCAGCTGGCTGTCCGTTATCGACGGCGGCCTGCAGGGCTGTTTTATCGGCGGCCAACCATTCGCCCATTTTCGAATAGGCCACGAATTCGTTGGCAAAGGTTTTAAGCCCGAGCAGCTCGCCAGCCTTGCCGCAGTCCCGCCATTCGATGCCCATCACCCATGCCAGCGGAGCGAAGATCGCGCCGAGCGCGTTCTGCAGCGACCATTGATCGGCGGCCTTCCAACCAGTGACTCGGGCGACCGCGTCGCCGGTGAGCTCCACACACCAATTGAGCAGAGCAATGAGCGCGAGAAACGCGATGAGCATGGCAGCGACATTGAGCGCCAGTTTCAAGCCATCGCTCGCGCCGATGGCGGCCGCTTCGAGCAGGTTCGCGCCGACCGGCGGCGGTTCGATGCGATCGACGCCCAGCGTCGCGGGCTTCTCCGTTTCAGGGAGCATGACTTTCGCCAGCAGCAGACTGGCTGGCGCCGAGATCACGGAAGCAGTCACCAGATGGCCCGCATCGATGCCCATGCTCACAAAGGCCGCCAGCACGCCGCCGCTCACGCCGGCAAACCCGCTGATCATCACGGCGTTCAATTCCGAGAGCGTCATCGTCGCCAGATACGGCTTGATGACGAGCGGGGCCTCCGTCTGGCCGAGAAAAATGTTCGCACTCGCCGAGAGCGTTTCCGCGCCGGAGGTGCCCAGCGTTTTCTGCATGATCCAGGCCATGGCTTTCACCATCCACTGCATCGCGCCGATGTAATAGAGCATCGTCATCAGGCAGGAGAAGAAGATGATCGTGGGCAGGACTTTGAAGGCGAAGAAGTGCTCCTTGAAGCTTTCGCCGAAGACGAATCGGCCCCCTTCGTCGGTGAACTCGAGCAGCTTGGTGAAGAACGCGCCGATGGCGGCGAAGAAGAGCTGGCCGGCCCGGGTCTTAATCGTGAGCCAGGCGAGGATGAACTGCAGGCCAACGCCGGCGAGGACCATCCGCCAGGGAAACTTCCGCTTGTGCGAACTCATCAGCCAGGCCAGCAGAATCATGACCACCAGACCGACAAAGCTGATCAGCCTTTCCACGGAACACCCTCGCAGTGTGCAGCATCAATCGGAGAGGACCAGAAATCGGAGCAGAGAGCATGGTAAGTGAACGGGGGGCGGAGAGCCAGGAAGGAAAAAGCTGCGTTGCCGAGGGGCAAGAGGAATCAACCGCCTGGCCTGGCCCCCGGCTCTGACCGCAGCGAACCGGGGGGCTCGCCCGGCGGCTGATGGGGATTTTCCGAAAGTAACGATTGTTTGCAGCACGGACCCTCTCCCCGGCCCTCGCCCCGGAGTACCGAGGAGAGGAGCGGCCAATTTCTTCCACAACCCAAGGTCCAAACGGGTCCCCAGCCAGCATTTCGTTGACTCTCCTCGGCCCCGTATCTAGACTCAAAGGTACGCACTTTGTCGCACCCCATTGTCTTCGGGGAATAAACCGGCCAGCCCGGTCCGAATCGGTCAGCGGTGCGATCTTATCTAAGGCGGGAGGAACGGGAATGGCAGCTGCATCACGTGAAAGTCAGGGTTTGCAGATCGCGGTGATTATCTTCGCGGTCTTGACCATCATTCTCGCGGTCACCACATATATCTTTTATGCGCAGTCAGAAACGGCCCGCAAGGATATGGAATCCGCCCAAGCCGCCACGGCTGCCAAGGAAAAGGAGCGGGCCACGCTCCACTATCAGAACCAGGCCCTCAAGTTCGTCATCGGCTACGGCGGCGTCGATCGCCCCAGCGTGATGGCGGCCAAGCCGGCCGGCGCCGATGACCCGATCGTGACCGAGGTCCTCCGCAAGTTCGACACAGACATGGCCATGTATGCGCAGCAGGTAGGCGAGCAGGGGGCCAGCAATTACGTCGTACTGCCGACCTTTTTGCTCGGCATCATCACCAACAAGCAGTTCCTGTCGGTCGATGCCAGTGAAGAGACCAAGCGGGTGCAAAGCAAGAGCGCCCAGGACCTGACGGCGGAACAAGGCCGCACCAAGGTCGCCGAGGATGCCCAGGCCAAGGCCCACACCGATCTGACCGCCCAAATCGATACCTACAACAAAGACCGCGACGCCGCCGTGAAGGAAAAGGAACGGGTCGCCGCCCAGCTCGTCGCCAAAGACGCCGTGCTGAAGAAGGAACGGGAAGATTCGCAAAAGAGCATCGCTACGCTCTCGGGTCAGCTCAATCAGCTGCAGCAGCTGGCCGAAACGATGAAGAAGAAGGTCATCGATTTCAACAACGCCACGGTCAACCGCTTCGAAGCTCCCGATGGCCGCGTGACGCTGGTCAACCAGGCGCAGCGGCTCGTCTGGATCAATCTCGGCCAGAAGGACGGCTTGCAGCGGCAGGCGACTTTTTCGGTGTTCGATCATGACGAAAACGGCGTGGCCCAAGCCGAGCCGAAAGCCCGGCTGGAAGTGGTCCGCATCGTGGGCGATCACCTCGCCGAATGCCGGATTCTGGAAGACAAAGCCGCCGATCCGATTCTGCAGAACGACGTCATCTTCACGCCGGCCTGGTCGCCGGGCCTGAAGGTGCACTTCGCGCTCGTGGGCTTCATGGACATCGATCGCGACAGCGTGAGCGACCGCGAAATGATCCGCAACGTGATTCAAATGAGCGGCGGCGTGATCGACGCCGAGTTGCAGGACGACGGCACCCGCACCGGCAACCTGACCGTGAACACGCGGTACCTGGTGCTGGGCGAAAAGCCGAACGAGCGCTCGGGCACGCGGATGCTGCAGGAATACAACTTCATGCTCGGCGAAGTCAATAAGTTCGGCACCGAAACCATCAACGTGCAAAAGCTGATGGCCATGATGGGCTACAAGCCCGAAGAACGGAAAGTGGAGCTCGGCACGAATGCGGCCAAGAACGAGTTCAAGAAGCGGACCCCAGCCGCGGCAGCTCCAGCGCCGGTCGGTGGTGCTCCAGCCGGAGTGCCGGGCTTTGGCCCGCCGATGCCGATGCCCATGCCGGCTGCTCCGGCCGACGATCCGTTTAAATAAGCTCACCGCCTTTGTAGCTACCGTCGCCAGACGGTGGGGAATGGACGTGACATCACGAATCTCCCCACGCTCTGGCGAGCGTGGCTACATGTCAGAATGAAGCATTACGACTGCATTGTCTTGGGCACCGGCGGCGTGGGAAGCGCCGCCTGCTGGCAACTGAGTCGCCGGGGCGCTGCGGTCCTGGGTCTGGACCGCTTTCCTCCAGGCCACGACCGCGGCAGCTCCCACGGCCAAACGCGGATCATCCGCCAGGCCTACTTCGAACATGCGGATTACGTGCCGCTGCTGCTCCGCGCTTATGAGCTGTGGGCCGAGCTGGAACAAGCCGCCGGCCAAACTTTGTTTGAGGGAATTGGCCTCTTACAAATTGGCCCGGCGGATGGCGCGGTCATTTCGGGAGTCCTGCGGGCGGCGGCGCTGCATTCATTGCCGGTTGAAACTCTCTCGGCCACTGAGTCGAACCGGCGATTTCCCGGCTTTCATGTTCCCGATCATCTGACAGCTGTGTTCGAATCGCGGGCCGGGCTGCTGCATGTGGAAGCCTGCGTTCGCGCGCATGCAGCCGCGGCGGTGGCTGCGGGCGCGGAGTTGCTCAGCGGCTTGACGGTGCAGGGCTGGGATGCGAAACCCGGTGAAGTGGTGGTGCGCACCGATCGCGGCGACTTTCGCGCGGCGAAGCTGATCGTGACCGCTGGCGCATGGTCGGCGGACTTGCTTGCTTGTCCGCAAGTTCCGCTGCGCGTGCTGCGGAAGCACATCTATTGGTTCCCCGCGCCGCGGCCGGAACATCAGGCCAGCCGGGGCGCGCCGACATTTTTGTACGAGCTGCCGCACGGAGTGTTTTATGGTTTTCCCGCAATCAATGCCGATGGCTTGAAATGCGGCGAGCATTCCGGGGGAGAGCCGGTTCTCGATCCGCTGCATGATCCGCGCTTGGCCGATGAGCGCGATCAGCAGCGCGTGAGTTCGTTTGTCGGTGACTATCTGCCGGGTGTCGCGCCCCAATTCCACAGCCGGAGCGTTTGCTTTTATACGATGTCACCCGATGAACACTTCGTGGTCGACCGCCATCCGCAGCATGCCAATGTTTGCTTTGCAGCGGGCCTCTCCGGCCATGGCTTCAAGTTCACGGGCGTCCTTGGTCAGGTGCTGGCCGATTGGACGCTCGAGGGAAAGACGGCATTGCCGGTGGAGTTCCTGTCCATGGATCGAATCGGCTTTCATAGTCATCGATCGCTCCGCGATCGATGAATGCGGTTGGAATTGCTGAATGAGCCGAAGCTTCTCTGCCGTGTTGGACTTTCGCGGAGCGAAAGTCGACAATGGGCCGCAATAAGGCTCCTCCCTTTCCGAGAACCACCATGATTCGCACCTTCTCGTTCTGCTTCCTGCTGCTGCTGACTCCGTTCGCGACTGCCGCCGAACCGCTCGAGCTGGTGAAAGGCTCGAAACGCATACTCTTTCTCGGCGACAGTATTACGGCGGCGGGCGGGTACATCACGCACTTCGATGCGTGGCTGATTTCGCAAAAATGGGAAAAAACGCCGACGGTCATCAACTGCGGCCTGCCGAGCGAAACGATCTCGGGACTCAGCGAAGAAGGGCATGCCGGCGGGAAGTTTCCGCGGCCCGACTTGTTCGAACGGCTCGATCGGGTGCTGGCGCTCGCGAAGCCCGATCTGTTGTTTGCCTGCTACGGCATCAACTGCGGCATTTATCAGTCGTATGATGGCGAGCGCTTTGCCAGGTACCAGGCAGGCTGGAAGAAGCTGAAAGAAAAGGTCGAAACGGCCGGCGGCAAACTGGTCATCATCACCCCACCGTTCTACGACGATTTCCGGGCGCCGAAGCAGGGATTTAAGTACAACGCGGTGCTCGATCTCTACAGCGAGTGGTTGGTTAGTTTGCGCGAGTCAGATGGGACGGTCATCGACCTGCATTCCGCCATGACCGCCGTCGTGAAGAAGCAGCGCGCGAGCGATCCGATGTTCACGCTGCAGCCCGATGGCGTGCATCCGAATGCCGACGGCCAGTGGGTGATGGCTCAGCAGTTGATCGGTGCAATGGGAGATAAAGACGTGGCCGCGGCGAAATCTCACGA
>Ga0196963_10002638_pt1 | contig 10567 bp, 8 predicted proteins | sample S1_5metaG_FD_148600 | JGI IMG/M metagenome (GOLD analysis project Ga0196963, IMG submission 148600) | Soil microbial communities from Anza Borrego desert, Southern California, United States - S1_5 | ecosystem: Environmental > Terrestrial > Soil > Desert | place: USA: California | collected... | reverse complement strand
CTCCAGGGCGGCCGGACGGCCCAGGCCGCGGCGGGCGAGGTGGGCGGCCACGGTGGAGCGCGGCAGGCGCAGGCGCAGGCGCAGGCGCTCGGCGAAGCACGCGTTCGACCGCCGCCGCTCGACCGGGCGTCGTCGTTCACGCATTCCTGTGACGGCTTGTCCAAGCCTCAGCTCGGGTGAACGACCCCTCAGACTTCACAGCCAAGCGGCCTCAGCGCTCCGGATCGATCGAGAACGGGAAGTAGCGGGCGTTGATCCGCGCATAGGTGCCGTCGGCCTTCAGCGCCGCCAGCGCCGAATCGACCCGGCTCAGCAGCGCCGCATCCTCGGCCCGCACGGCGATGGCATAGGCGGAGGTGGCGCCGGAGGCGGCGGGCACCGGCTCGCCGGCCGGGGAGAGCCCCTGCCAATCGGGGAGGTCCTTCAGCGCCTGCCAGGAGGTCGCCTCCTCGAAGACGAGGTCGAGCCGGCCGGCCTTGAGGTCGCGCGGCAGGGCCGCTTGGTCGTCCTGGGGATAGCGCCTGATCTCGGCGCCCTCGGCATGGCGGGCCAGCCACTCCGCCATCGGCGTGCCGTCGAGCACGCCGACGCGCCGCCCCGCCAGCGGCGGCCGGGCCGGCAGCGGCCGGGCGGCCAGGAACAGGGCCGGCGAGCGGTGGTAGGGCCGGGTGAAGGCCACCGCCGCGCGCCGCGCCGCCGTCGGCTCGATGGAGGAGACGGCGACGGCGAAGCGCCCCTTGCGCAGCCCGTCGATCAGCCCGTCGAACGGCTCGTGGACGAAGCCGCAGCGCTCCTCCAGCCGGATGCAGAGCGCCTGGGCGATCTCGATGTCGAAGCCGGAGAGCCGCCCTTGGGAATCGGTGCTGCTGAAGGGCGGGAAGCGGCCGTCGACGCCGACGAGCAGCGTCGGCGGCGGGGCGCTGGACAGCAGGAGCAGGGCCGCCAGGGCGGCGAGGCCGCGCCTCATCCCCGGAAGACCAGCCATTTCGAGCTGACGAAATTGATCCCCAGGCCGGCGATGGAGCCGGCGGCGACGGCGAGGCCGAGATGCTCCCGGAACAGCGGCAGCCAGGCGATGCACAGGCTGTAGGTGCCGTAGTTGACGGCGAAGCCCGCCACCATGGCGAGGACGAAGACGGCGTATTGCCGGTGCGCCGGCCCGCCGCCGGCGCCGCGGAAGGTGAAGGCGCGGTTCAGCGCCCAGGTGACGGTGGCGGCGGCCAGGAAGGACAGCACCCGCCCGCCATAGGGGCCGAAGTCGAGCAGCCCGGTCGCCGCCTCCAGCACGCCCCAATCGACGAGGAAGCCGATCGTGCCGACGATGCCGAACTTGAAGAACTGCCCGGCGAGCGCCGCCAGCCCGGCCCGGTCGCCCATCACCCCGGCGCTCACCGCAGCGGGCCCGGAATGCCGAGATAGGTGAGGCGCTTCACCTCCATCCGGCCGCGGGTGACCGTGTCGAGGATCAGGCCGCAGGTCATGGACAGGAAGGCGAGGATCATCAGGCCCATGGCCAGGATGGCGGTCGGCAGGCGCGGCACCAGCCCGGTGTCGAGATAGGTGAGCAGCACCGGCGTGCCGAAGGCCAGCGAGAAGAAGGCGAAGGCGGCGGCGATGACCGAGAAGAAGAACAGCGGCCGCTCCTCGCGGATCAGCTTGAGGATCATCTTCAGGATCTTCCAGCCGTCCTTGTAGGTGCTGAGCTTGCTGACCGAGCCCTCGGGCCGGGCGCCGTAGGGCGTCTCGACCTCGCCGATCGGCATGCGGAGCTGCAGGGCGTGGACGGTCAGCTCGGTCTCGGTCTCGAAGCCCTGGGCCAGGGCCGGGAAGGACTTGACGTAGCGGCGCGACAGCACGCGGTAGCCGGAGAGCATGTCGCCGATGCGGTCGCCGAAGATCTGGGCGACGATGCCGGTCAGCATCTTGTTGCCGAAGCGGTGGCCGCGCCGGTAGTTCTCCTTCTGGCCGGCATCGACGCGGGCGCCGTTCACCATGTCCAGGCTGTTCTCGATCAGCAGCCGCACCATCGCCGGGGCGCTGGGGGCGTGGTAGGTGGCGTCGCCGTCGACCATCAGGTAGATGTCCGCCTCCACGTCGGCGAACATGCGGCGCATGACGTTGCCCTTGCCCTGCAGGGGCTCGCGCCGGACGATGGCGCCGGCGGCGCGGGCCACCTCGGTCGTCCGGTCCTTGGAGTTGTTGTCGTAGACGTAGATCGCCGCGTCGGGCAGCGCCGCCTTGAAGTCCCGCACGACGGTGGCGATGGCCGCCTCCTCGTTGTAGCAGGGCACCAGCACGGCGATGCGGTAGCCGGCGAATTCGCCGGCGGCGGCGGTGGCGGCAGTGGTCGTCACATTCGTCTCGAAGTTCATGGCGTTGCTCGGGCTCAGCGGCCGGGATAGCGGAGAAGCGGGCACATCAGCACGTCGACGTCGCTGATGGTGCCGCGCACGCGGCGGCAATCGCGCTCGTCCATGTGGAGATCGGTATAGCCCAGGGCCTGGCTCATGTGCCACTGGTCCCCGTCCTGGAACAGGGCGAAGACCGGGCCTTCATGCTCGCGGATCAGCCGGGCGATGAGGGGGTTGAAGGCGTTGTTGTGGTATTCCGGGTGGGTGAAGTTGCTTTGCGGCCGCAGGAAGCGCACCCCGTCGGGGAATTCCGGCACCAGGAAGCTGGTCGGCGCGTAGCCGCCCATGATCACCAGGGTGCGGTCCGGCTCGGCCAGCTCGACCGGCGTCGTCAGCCCGACATAGCGGTCGGCCCAGGGCACGCGCTGCCAATCGCCGGGCTTCATGGCCAGCAGCAGCGCGCCGCACATCGCCACCGAGGCGATGCCCCAGGCGCGGCGGCTGAGCGGCAGCCAGGCGAGCGCCAGCACCAGCGGCAGCGCCACCAGGATCTCCAGCGGGATGGCGTAGCGGTAGATGGCGAAGAGCCGGACCCAGACGATGTAGGCGATCACCGCCATCGCCACGACGATCCGCGCCCCCACCGGCTCCGCCACGTCGGGCAGGCGCCAACCGCGGCGCCGCACGCCCCACCAGCTCGCCGCGAAGGCCAGCGGGATCAGCACGAAGGCCAGCGGGATGCGCAGCTCGCGGAAGATCGTCTCGCCGGTCTTGTAGGGGGTGAAGGCGAAGGTGAAGGGGAAGAACACCCATTCACACCAGGTGTGGGGGATGAAGCCGACGTCGCGGTAGCTCTTCGGTTGGCCCCAGGGCGAGCGGAAGACGTCGTTGAAATAGGGGAAGAGCGGGTTGCCGTAGTGCTGCCAGAGATAGACCATCCACGGCCCGCCGCCGATGGCGATGCCGATCAGCACGCCGATTCCGAAGAAGAACGGGTTCAGCAGCCGGCGCATCCAGCCCATGCCCGGCACCAGCAGCAGGGCGAGGCACAGGCCGAGCGCGTAGACGGCCAGCGGCTGCTTGATGCCGGCGGCGATGCCCACCGGCAGGCCGGCCAGCACCATCCAGGCCCAGGGCAGCGGCCCGGCGGCCAGCCGCTCCCGCCGCGCCAGCACGAGCAGCAGGCTCAGCAGCGCGCCGAGGCTGAAGATGTTGTCGTGGAAGGTCGTGCCGAGGATGCCGAGATGCCCGCCGCCCAGCGCCGCGAAGGCCGCCAGCGCCGCGCAGGCCGCCACCTTGCGCCGCGGCCCGTCGATGCGCAGCACGCCGTGGGCGATGAGGAACATCAGCACGGCGTTCAGGCCGTGCAGCCCGCCGAGGATGAAGCCGACGGCGCGCGCCGGCAGGTGCTCCATCAGCAGGTAGAGCGGCACGTCGAGCGCCGGGTTGTAGAAGAACGGCGTCTGCGAAGCGAGCAGGTGCCGGTCGTACAGCCCGTGCCAGGCGGCGAAGCCGTTGAAATAGTGGTAGTTGCGCAGATCCCAGTTCGCATCCATGCCGAAGGCCAGCGCCAGCGCGCCGAAGGCGGCCGGGGCCAACAGCACAAACGCCCATGCCAGGAGGCGGGCCTGGGGATCGCGGGGCAGGAAGGTCATCGGCGGTGGATCGGTCTTTCCGGGGCCGGCGCGCCGGTCTGCGGCGGGCACCCGCGGCCATGGCCGGGGCGCAGCGGTTTCGAAGCCGGCGCATGATTTGCCCGCACCGGCGGCAAAATCAAGTCGCCACTTTCGCCGGGGGCGTCGTGACACCGAAAAGTTTCACGGGTTCGGAGGGGGTGGTTAGCTAACGAGGGGGTTGGTTACCTGACACAGAGGGCCACGGAGGGGTTGGAGGGCCGCAGAGGGGATAGGAGCAAGGTGGCGGGATCGGCCTCCCCTAAGGAGGGCGTCAGGCGCGATGCCTCCACGCCGCCCGCCGCGAAGCGGTGGAAAATGCCTGCGGCGCTAAGCCGAGGATACTCAGGCACATAGCCGGACAGGCAGACCCTCTGCGGCCCTCCAACCCCTCACCGGCCCTCTGTGCTAGGTATTGCTCCGCCCCTACCGCCGCGCCTTGCCCATGTCGACGCCGGTGAGCAGCGCGCCGTCGAGCTGGGCCCCGCCGATGCGGGCGCCGGCAAGGTCGGCGCCGGTCAGGTCGGTCTCGCGCAGATCGGCGTCGCGCAGGTCGGCGCCGGCGAGGCTGGCGTTCTGCATCTGGGCGCCGCGCAGATCGGCGCCGGCCATCTTGCACTCGTCGAACCGCGCCCGGACGAGGTTGCTGCGCCAGGTGCGCGACACCGCGCCCTGCAGCGGCATGGCGCCGAGCTGGGCGCCGCTGAGGTCGGCGCCGCAGAAGGTGGCGCGGTTCATGTTGGCGCCGCGCAGATCGGCCCGCGCCAGGCGGGCGCGGCGCAGATCGGCGAAGGCGAGGTCGGTCATGGCGAGCTGGCCGCCGTCGAGCCGCGCCCCGACGAGGGAGACGCAGTGCAGCACCGCGGCGGAGAGCATGGCGCCGGTCAGGTCGAGCCCCGACAGGTCCAGCTCCGAGAAATCGGCGCGGGTGCCGTCGCGGCCGCCGGTGTCCACCCAGGCCTGGTGCTGGGCCAGGGTGATCGGCAGGTCGACATAGGCCTCCGCCAGGTTGCGCGGCCGCACCGCCTGGGAGAGGTCGACGCCGATCATGTCGGCCGCGTCGAACACCGCGCCGATGATGTTGGCCCGCGCCAGATTGGCGGTGCGCAGCACGGCGCCGGTCATCACCGCGCCGTGCAGCCGCACGCCGGTGAGGTTGGCCTGGGTGAAATCGGCGCCGCGCAGGTCGCAGCCCGACAGGTCGGAGCCGGAGAGGTTGGCATTGCCGAACTTCGTGCCGCGCATCACCGCATCCGACAGGTCGGTCTGCATGACGAAGGCGTTCGACATCTTCGCCCGCGACAGGTCGGCAGCCCGCACCGTGGCGCAGGACATCTCGGTCGGCAGCACGCTGTCGAAGGCCATCACGTCGAAGCCGCCGCCGGCGTTCTTGGTCAGCAGGGTGCCGTCGCGCAGGTCGGCATCGGTCAGCACCGCCTCGTTCAGCACCGCGCCGCGCAGGCAGGCGCCGCGCAGGTCGGCCCTGGCCAGCACCGCGCGCTCCAGCACCGCCAGGCGCAGATCGGCGGCGTAGAGGTTGGCGCCGCCGAGCTGGGTGCCCACCAGCCGGGTGCTGAACAGCTTGGCCCCCGACATCTCGGCCTCGGTGAGGTCCTGGCCCGAGAGGTCCTGGTTCGACAGGTCGTGGAGCTTCAGATTGGCTCGCTGCCCGCCGGTGCGGCCTTCGCGATACAGCCTGTGGCGGCGCAGGATCTCGGTGAGCTGGGGGGCCGCGAGGCGCGTCCGTGGCAGATCGCCCAGATCGGCGGCACTGTTGCCCATGGCATCCTCGCCCCTTCGAAGAGGTACAAATTTACGGCGAAGACCGGGCTTGCACAAGCCTCGGCGCCGGCCGGCGGGCGGCATACTTCCGTATGACGCCGACGGCGCGGAGGCCCGGCCGGCCCTGGGGCATGGCCGGCTCCAACCGCGCGGCTCCAGCTTAGCAGCCGAAGCTTACGGAATTGCGAAGGACGAGGCACCGCCGCAGGTTGCGGGCATGGCGGCGCCGATGGCGCCGCCCTCCCGCCGGGGCGGGAGGGCGGGCCGAGGGCCCCTCAGCGCTGCTTGAGCGCCGCGACTCCGGGCAGGTCCTTGCCCTCCAGCCATTCCAGGAAGGCGCCGCCGGCGGCCGAGACGTAGGAGAACCGCTCCTCCGCCCCGGCATGGGCCAGCGCCGCCACGGTGTCGCCGCCGCCCGCCACGCTCAGCACCCGGCCGGACTGGGTCAGCTCCGCCACCGCCTGGGCGACCTCGACCGTGCCGCGGTCGAAGGGCTGGATCTCGAAGGCGCCGAGCGGGCCGTTCCACACCACCGTCTTCACCTCGGCCAGCTTCTGGCGCAGCAGGCGCACCGAATCCGGGCCGATGTCGAGCATCATGGCGTCGTCCGGGATGTGCGGCGTGCCCACCACCCGGTTCTCGGCGCCGGCCTTGAACTCGCCCGCCACCACGGCGTCGATCGGCAGCACGATGGTGCAGCCGGCATCCTTGGCGATCTGCTGGATCGACCGGGCCTGCTCCGCCATGTCCGGCTCGCACAGCGATTTGCCGATCTTGACGCCCTGGGCGTAGAGGAAGGTGTTCGCCATGCCGCCGCCCAGCGCCAGCACGTCGACCCGGCGGACGAGGTTGCCCAGCAGGTCGAGCTTGGTCGAGATCTTGGCGCCGCCCACCACCGCCATCACCGGCCGCTCCGGCTTCTCCAGCGCGCGGCCCAGCGCCTCCAGCTCGGCCTGCATCAGCCGGCCGGCGGCCGCCGGCAGGTGGTGCGCCACGCCCTCGGTCGAGGCATGGGCGCGGTGCGCGGCGGAGAAGGCGTCGTTGACGTAGATGTCGCCCAGCTCGGCCATCCGCTTGGCGAAGGCGGAGTCGTTCTTCTCCTCCTCCGCATGGAAGCGGGTGTTCTCCAGCAGCAGCACCCCGCCGGCCGGCAGCGCCGCGATGGCGGCCTTGGCCGGGTCGCCCACGCAATCGGCGGCGAATTCCACCGGCCGGCCGAGCGAGGCCGACAGCGCCGGGACGATGTGGCGCAGCGAGTTCTTCTCGTCCGGCCCGCCTTTCGGCCGGCCGAAATGCGACAGCAGCACCACGCGCGCGCCCTTCTCGCTCAGCTCGCGCAGGGTCGGCACCAGGCGGTCGATGCGGGTGGTGTCGGAGACCCGGCCGTCCTGCATCGGCACGTTGAGGTCGGCGCGCACCAGCACCGTCTTGCCGGCAACGTCGAGGTCGTCGAGGGTGAGGAAATCGTTCATGGCCTGCCTGAGCTGTGCGGGGTGAGCCGGTGCGGCCGCGGCGACGCCGCCGCTGCGCGAGGGGAAAGTTTCACGCTTCTTAACCGATTTCAACCGCCGCCGCGCATCGCCGCGCCGGCCCGCCCCTTTCGGGCGCGGCGGCCATTGCCAAGCACGGCCGGCCCGCCCATCGTTGCGTTCCGGAGGTGAGCATGACCGATAAGCGCCCGAACATGGTGGTGGCCGCCTTTCGCATGGCGAAGCCGTATTTCACGCAGTCGAACGAACGGGGCATGGCCTGGACCCTGCTGATCCTGGTCATCCTGCTCAACTTGGCGCTCGTCGCCTTCAGCGTCGCCTTCACATACTGGTATCGGGATTTCTACAACGCGCTCCAGAACAAGGACTGGGACGCCTTCGTCTATAACCTGGGCTATTTCGGCGTGCTGGCCTTCGCGCAGATCGCCACCTTCCTCACCGAATTCTACGTCAACCGGATGCTCTACATCCGCTGGCGCACCTGGCTGACCGACCGCTACCTCCAGCGCTGGCTCGAGAACCAGTCCTACTACCGCCTGCAGCATGGCGCCACGCCGGTCGACAACCCCGACCAGCGCGTCTCGGAGGACACGCGCTGGTTCGTCCACTACAGCATGACGCTCGGCCTCGGCCTGATGCGCTCGGTCGTGTCGCTGTTCTCCTTCGTCGGCCTGCTCTGGGCCATATCGGGCGACCTCACCGTCCCGCTGCCGGGCGGCGGCAGCTTCACCATCCCCTCCTACATGCTGTGGGTCGCGATCCTCTATGCCGTGGCGGGCACCTGGATCACCCACCTCATCGGCCGGCCGCTCATCCCGATCAATTTCCAGAAGGAGCAGGTGGAGGCCAATTTCCGATTCTCCCTGGTGCGCTTCCGCGAGAACACCGAGGCGGTGGCGCTCTATGGCGGCGAGGACTCGGAGATGAAGGATTTCCGCCTGCGCTTCCGCGACGTGATCGCCAATTTCCGCGCCCTGGTGGTGCGGAACCTGAAGCTCTCGACCTTCACCAACTTCTATGCGCAGCTCTCGACCATCTTCCCCTTCGTCGTCGCCTCGCCGCGCTACTTCTCGGGCGCCATCCAGCTCGGCGACCTGATGCAGATCTCGACGGCCTTCGACCGGGTGCAGGGGGCCCTGTCCTACTTCATCGACGCCTATGACACGATCGCCGCCTGGCGGGCGGTGATCGACCGGCTGGAGGGCTTCGACAACGCCCTCATCGGCGCCAACGCCATCCGCAGCGGCGTCGTGACGGCGGCGGCGGCCGACGGCGCCCTGGCGGCCAGCGGCATCGACCTCGCCCTGCCGGGCGGCCAGCCGCTCCAGCGCGGGCTCGACCTCCGGATCGAGCCCGGCGAGCGCGTGCTGGTGACCGGCCGCTCGGGCAGCGGCAAGAGCACGCTGTTCCGCACCATCGCCGGCCTGTGGCCCTTCGCCCGCGGCCGCATCGCCCTGCCCCCGGGCCGGGCCATGTTCCTGCCGCAGAAGCCCTACATGCCGCTCGGCACCCTGCGGGCGGCCCTCGCCTACCCCGAACCCGACACACCGGCCACCGATGCCGAGTTGGCGGAAATCCTGACCGATCTCGGCCTGCCCCGCCTGGCGGACGAGCTGCACACGGTGCGGGCCTGGAGCCAGGAGCTGTCGGGCGGCGAGCTGCAGCGCGTGGCCTTCGCGCGGGTGCTGCTGAAGAAGCCGGATTGGGTGTTCATGGACGAATCGACCTCGGCCCTCGACACCGAGGCCGAGGCCCTGCTCTACCGCCTGCTGAGCGAGCGCTTGCCGAACGCCACCGTGGTGAGCATCGGCCACCGCCCCAGCCTCGAGGCCATGCACGACCGCAAGGTGGTGCTGGAGCCGGCGTGAGCGGCGGGGAGGGGGAGGGCTGCCCCGCTCTCCGGAAGGGCCCTATAGCCGAGTCCGCGCCTCAAGCGCCCCCTCTACCGCTTCAGCGGGAGAGGGCCGGGGTGAGGGTCCGCGCCCGGCAGGGCGCCGTTGTCGAAGCTTCACCGCCGCAAGCCGGCCTGCGGCCGGCCCCTCACCCTCCCCACGGCTTCGCCGCGGGTCCCCTCCCTCTCCCGCTGGCGCGGTAGAGGGCATTTGGCACCGATAGAGCATCTAGCGCCCCCTCTCCCGCTTCAGCGGGAGAGGGCCGGGGTGAGGGTCCGCGCCCGGCAGGGCGCGGTTGTCTCAAGCGGCACGGGTGTCAGGCGGCTACGCCGCCCCCTCACCCTCCCCACGGCTTCGCCGCGGGTCCCCTCCCTCTCCCGCTGAAGCGGTAGAGGGCATTTGGCACCGGCCGCGCCGCAGCGCCCCCTCTCCCGCGCCAGCGGGAGAGGGTCGGGGTGAGGGCTGCGCCAACGGGCGCGGTTGTCCGGGCCGCGCAAACGAAGCGGGCGGGGCCCTGCGGCCCCGCCCGTTGAAACCGCATCCGCAGATGCAATCCCCTCCGGTCGTTACACCGTCGTATCGACCCGGCGCGATTCGCCGGCGGCGACGGTCACCATGGCGGGGCGCAGCAGGCGGCCGGCGATGGTGTAGCCGGCCTGGTAGGTCTGCACCACCGTGCCGGCGGCCTGGCCGGTGTTCTCCACCTGGGCGAAGGCCTCGTGGAAATTGGGGTCGAAGGGCTGGCCGGTCGGGTCGATCTTCTGGACGCCGTGGCGCTCCAGCACCGAGAGCAGCTCCTTCTCGGTCATCTCCACGCCGGCCAGCAGGTTCTTCACCGCCTCGGCGCCGCGCTGGTCGGCCGGCACGGCGTCGAGCGCGCGGCGCAGGTTGTCGGCGACCGGCAGCAGGTCCTTGGCGAAGGCGGTGACGGCGTATTTGGAGGCGTCCTCGCGGTCGCGCTGGCCCCGGCGGCGGACGTTCTCCGTCTCCGCCACGGCGCGCATGAGCTGGTCCTTCAGCTTGGCATTGTCCGCCTCCAGCGCCGCCAGGCGGTCGGCATCGGCGGCGGGCGCGTCGGCCGGCGGCGCCTCGGCGGAGGACGGGGCGGCGGCCGTGTCCGCGCCCTCCGGCGCGGCGGCTTCGGCCTTCACATCCTCGGGAGCGTCGGTCTTTTCGCGTTCGGTCATCGGGTCTTCCAGGCAGGCTAAAGGTTCGTTGGGTTCTGGGGCTCAGCCGATCAGCCGGCCCACCACCTTGGCGGTGTAGTCGACCATCGGGATGATGCGGGCGTAGTTCAGGCGCGTCGGGCCGATCACGCCGATGGCGCCCACGATCTGCTCGCGGCTGTTGCTGAACGGCGCGACGATCAGCGAGCAGCC
>Ga0196963_10002637_pt1 | contig 10575 bp, 12 predicted proteins | sample S1_5metaG_FD_148600 | JGI IMG/M metagenome (GOLD analysis project Ga0196963, IMG submission 148600) | Soil microbial communities from Anza Borrego desert, Southern California, United States - S1_5 | ecosystem: Environmental > Terrestrial > Soil > Desert | place: USA: California | collected... | reverse complement strand
GAGAGCGTACCAGCGGGAGTGCTGAAGCGAGGGACCAGCCCCCCGCGCCGAGCATCATGAGGAGCGCGTACGCGCCCGCATGGCCTACATACATCAGCGTATAGAGGTGTGACGCCTGTAACGCAGCAAGAAAGACAATGAAGGCGAGGAACGCCGCGATCCGCGTATAGATGCCGAGCACGAGCGCCGCGCCGATGAGAGCGACCGCGATCTGCGCGATCGGAGCAGCACTGCCAAAAAGGGAGGTCAGCGTGAGCTCGGGTCCGTATAGGACTCCCTTCGTCGCAAAAACAAGAAGCGTCCCGCCTGCAGTAAGCCGTACAAGAGGGTGCGCGAAGCGCTTCAGATGCATGAAGAAGGGACCAAGACCACGCTCAAAAAGTCTGAAGAACGAGGCCGAGAGGATGGTCGAGGCAACGACGAACGTCACAAACCCCCAGAAAAAAAACTGGGGCTCGTTGCCAAAATAGGCAAGGAAGGGGTTTGGGGAAGGCGTCGAGACTGCTTTCGCGACGGTGTCGCTATCGAGTACGTACACCTCATGCGCGGCAGCGACAGAGGGGAGAAGCCACACAAGAAACGCCACCGCTATGTTTTTCATATGGTCGTTATCATACTGCGTTCGATATCTTGCAATGTGCCGCCAACTTTCTTTCCGGGGTTGAAAATGTTGTGAGGGTCGAAAATATTCTTCACTTCCGCAAATAGGGAGCACATTTTGTCGCCGTACATGAGCGAGAGGTAGGGCGTGCGGATAATACCGTCGTTGTGTTCTCCTGTTATAGAACCTTTGTACCTGGCGACAAGTTCGTAGACCTTTTGATTAAGTTCGAGGATGACCTTGTGTGACTCCGCCTTCGAAAGGTCGACCAAGGGGATGATATGGAAGTCCGCATCGCCAATGTGTCCTGCGATCGTGTAGATCAGACTGTACTTCGAGAGAACGTCGTGCAATTCGGGCAAAAAAGTAGGGTAGTCACTCGGGTGCACAACAATGTCATCAATGAACGGCGCCGCGTACAAGCCCTGCAGGTTTTTCCGCAGGAGCGCGAAACTCTCGCGCCGCACCGTCCAATACTTTGCCGCTGCTGTTTCGCTCTTCGCGATCTTCGTACGGAGAGGAAGATCGCGGAGGGCATCACGTGCCGAACGCGCCTTCCGTAGTGCTCCCTCATGGCTCGCTTCCGCAAATTCCGCCATCAGGACGAGCTTTGGCACCCCACCCGTCATGACAACCCACATTTCGGGTATGAACGAGAGTGCGAGCCGCAGCATCTGCGAGAGTCCGAAGTGCGCAATAACCTGCGGCAGGAAGCGTACGGCGAGCCTGAAGGTCTTGTCGTCGTAACTCTCGAAAGACTCTGGGTCGAAGGATCGAACGCGCTCGACGATCGTAGGGAGTATCGAGACGTCCGAGAGAAAGACGATGAGCATCGCGCGGTTCGCCGGCAACTGCACAAGACCGAGCTTCGCGCCTGTGATAAGCGCGAGCGTGCCTTGCGATCCCGTGATGAGCTGAGAGAGATCAAAAGTGCCTTTTTCCTTATTGATCACTTCCCAGAGCGCATACCCGGCCGAATTTTTGGAAACGCTCGGGCGCGCTGCCTCGATCGCGTGCTCCTCGCGATCCAAGAGGGCGTGTACTTTCCTGTAGATCTCGCCCTCGAGTGTTTGCTCTGCCTTCTTGGAGGCGAGTTCGTCCGGAGAGAGTGGACGCATCGTCGTTCGCGAGCCATCGGAGAGGACGACGTCGAGCTCTCGTACGTACTTTCGTGTCTGCCCCCAATGCAGCGTCAGCTCACCACCTGAGTTGTTTGCGATCATGCCACCTATGGCGCACAGTTCGCGCGAAGCGGGGTAGGAGGGTATAAGACGACCTACCTTCGCTAGCGTCTCTCTTTCGAGGTCCCGGTAATACACACCCGGTTCGGCGCGAACGTCCGCGGACGTGACCTCGCCGATGCGATCCATGTATTTTGTAAAGACGAGGGCTATCGAGTCTGTAAGCGGCCCTCCCGTCATATCGGTACCTGCCGATCGGGCAGCTATAGAGATGCGCCGTCCCTCGCGCTTAGCTGCTTCAACGAACCGTACGACGGCGACAACGTCGTTGGCATTTTTCGGGTAAACGACAAGGGCAGGGCGTCTTTCGAAGATCGAGGTGTCGCGGCTGAATTTTTTTAGCGTTGCTTCATCGTCGGCGACATCGCCTTCGATGAGCGGGGCGATCTCATCGCGCAAAGACATTCGTAAAGTATAACAGCCCAAAAAGATGCGAGCTTTGAAATTCTCGTTATACGGAGCAAAGTGAGCAAAGCTCCTTGATAATGCGGGCAGCGTCCTTTGGATTCCTCACCTCGCGCGTGCGTACCCCTGTCGGAATGACGACGGCGTCGTTGCCTCCTTTACGCAGGTCGTCGCCAATGAAGAGCATTTCCTTTGTCTCCAGCGCAAGTTCCTTCGCAAGCCAGCGAACCCCATGCGCTTTGTCGATTCCCTTTTTGGTGATGTCCATCGCAGTCCTCCCTGAAACCCGAACATCAAAGCCTTTCAATTTTCGCTTCAAAAAGCGGCGCAGTTTATTGCGCTTGCGCCTCATGGGGTCCCAGCGCGCCTTTTCCTCTGCTGGCGCATCTACACCAAGCGCGGCGAGCGTTACTTGGCTCTCTCGGGCAAGTATGCGGTCGCCCCATTGCGGCGCGTCCTTAATAATGCCTGTCTTCTCCAGCCCCTCGTTCAGAGCGCCGATGACCGTTCCGAATTCCTCAGTGGTAAACATATGGCTGTACTCACGTTTCCACTGACCTTGATAGGTGTAGCAGCAGGAAGCGGTGTCGGGGAAAAGATAAAGATTCGAGAGCTTCGCCGAAGGGGGGAGGGCGGAAATGACGTCCTTCTGCATCCGCTCGAGCGTTGCCCCGCTCATGATGGCGACAGGTATGCGCGAGAGGAGTCGCGTGAGGCCATCCGCTACGTCAGGTGTTATACGCGTAAAGCTGTCAGCAAGCGTGTTATCAAGGTCGAAGAGCACAGCGCGGGGACAACGCGAGATCGGCGCATAGCGTCGCCAATACTCGATAAGGAGCGGTATGCTGCTCACGATAATGATGCCAAGGATGATGGGCCCGAGGTAACTTTCGGCGTTCGGAATGGCGCGCCCCAAGAAGTACCCAGCAAGCGTGATACCTCCCGCCCACAGCACTGCGCCGAGCGCGTTGTAGAAGAAAAAAACCCGGTAGTCCATGCTCCCCACACCGGCAAGTATCGGTGCGAACGTGCGAACGATGGGGACGAAGCGGGCAAGGAGTATCGTGCGCTTGCCGTAACGCTCAAAGAAGGTACGCGCTTGCTCGAGATGCGAGCGCTTGAAGAACCGAGAATCCTCACGCTTGAATATGGCAGGACCCACCTTGCCTCCGAACCAGTAGCCGACGTTGTCGCCCATGATCGCGGCGATTACGAGAAGGGGAACGAGTATCCAGATATTGAAGATGTCGGTCGAGGCGAGGATACCCGCCGTGAAAAGCAGACTTCCACCCGGAAGGAAGAACCCAAAAAAGACCCCCGACTCGAGGAAAATAATCGTGAAGAGTCCGGGATATCCGATGAGTTGAACGAGTGCGAGAAGGTCGAATCCGAACATGAGAAGTAAGTATAGAGAATCCTATACGAATACTTCTGGAATGGGAAACTTTTTGCAGAGCGAACGTATCTCCTCGCGTATGGAGGAGAGCTTCTGCTCGTCGCTTTTGTTCTTCATCGCCTCTACCATCAGCTCGGCCACCTTTGTGCATTCCGCCTCGGTGAACTTGCGTGTCGTGATCGCAGGCGTGCCAAAACGGATGCCTGACGGGTCCATGGGTTTGCGCGTGTCGTCGGCAATGGAATTTTTGTTGAGAGTGATGCCGACGCGATCGAGGAGGGTCTCCGCTTCTTGGCCGGGGATGCCCAGTGAACCAAAGACATCGGCGAGAATGAGGTGGTTATCCGTCCCGCCCGTGATCATGCGGATATTGTTCTTCTCGAAGACCGCTGCCATCGCCTTCGTGTTCTTCAGTATCTGTGCCGCATAGGCCTTGAAGGCCGGTGTCAGCGCCTCGCCGAAGGTGACAGCCTTCGCAGCGATGTTGTTCATGTGCGGACCGCCCTGAAGACCCGGGAAGACCATTTTGTCGATCTTTTTCGCGATCTCTTCGCTCTCGCGCGTTAGGATAAGGCCTCCGCGAGGACCGCGGAGAGTCTTGTGCGTTGTGGAGGTCATCACGTCGAATCCGAAATCGAATGGGCTCTTCACGGCCTTGCCTGCGATGAGCCCAGCGATGTGTGCGATGTCCATCACCGCGTACGCGCCCACTTCGCGCGCGATCTCAACAAATTTCGCGTAGTTCAATTCCCGGGGGTAGGCAGAAAATCCCGCCAGGACTATCTTGGGCTTGTTCTCTTTCGCGACGCGTAACATTTCGTCGTAGTCGATCTCGCCCGTATTCGGGTCTTTCATCTTATAGCGGACGAATTTGAATATCTTGGTGAGGTAGGTGACAGGATGTCCATGCGTGAGGTGGCCTCCGTGTGAGAGGTCCATGCCAAGCACCGTGTCGCCAGGCTCGAGAAGCGCAAAGTACATCGCGATGTTGGCATTCGCACCTCCGAGGGTCTGTACGTTGGCGTACTTTGCATTGAAGAGCTGCTTGGCGCGTTCGATGGCGATCGTCTCGATCTCATCGGTGAACTGTTGGCCGCCGTAGTATCGCTTGCCCGGATATCCTTCGGAATATTTATTGGTGAGGCACGAGCCGTTGGCCTCACGTACCGCCTTTGAGACGTAATTTTCCGAAGGGATGAGTTCCAATCCTTCGGCTTCACGATTCTCTTCTCCTTCGAGGGCGGCGTAGATTTCCGGATCTTGCTTTTGGACGAATCCGTAATCACTCATACGAGGGATTGTACAGCCTCTCGCACCCGCGTCCAGACCTCATCGAGCGGCTTGTCGGAATCAATGATGACGGGCGTCCCGAACTCGGTGATGTGCGCTTTGTACCCCTCGCGCACCCGCGTGTGGAAGTCGATCGCCTCGAGGTCGAAACGCGTCGGTTCCTCCTCGCGCGAGTGGACGCGCGAAATACCGACCTCCGGCGTCACATCGAGAAGGATAGTGGCGTCGGGCATCGCCTTTTCGAGGATGATGCTGGATACCGCACGGTAGAGGTCCATCAGCTCCGGCTTTTGGCGACCATAGATCTGGTACGCGATTGAGGAGAGTGCGAAGCGATTTGCAATGACGCTCTTGCCGCTAGCGAGTGCGGGCGCGATAACTTCCGCCACATTTTGCGCTCGCGAGGCGAGAAAGAGGAGGAGCTCTGCCCGCGTGTCGATTCCCTTGGTGCGCTGCGACATCAAAAGCTCGCGCACCTGCTGTCCCAAGCTCGTGCCGCCTGGGTCTTGTGTGTATGCGAAGTCTGGGAATTCCTTTTTTAACCTCTCAAAAACGGTTGTCTTGCCAGACCCGTCTCCTCCTTCAATTACAATGAATTTCCCACGCTTCATAGATGGCAATTGTACAACGGTAGGTGCAATCCCCACATCATAGACAGCGGTCAGCCCCCGTGCTACAAGTTGCCCGGGAATAACACTAACGAGCACACGAGAGAGGGAAAGTCATGGGCAGAAAGACTCCGATGTCGTTCGATGAACTGATGCGGGTCAAAAAGCGCGCGCGCGTGGGATCCCGCCTTAAGATCGAATTCGTCCCCTCATTTCACGGGGAAGCGCGCAAGATGCTTGCTATGGCGAACTTGCTTGGACAGTGCCGGCCGCCAGAGCAGGCGTTCGTGGTTGCTAATCGGCGGCGCGCAGCGCTCGAAGCGGCGGGCGATGGTCTCAGCTTCAACGGCTCTCGCGTCTTCGTTTTACGGGTGCTTAAGGACCTTCCCGAACACGGCGGTCCGCTCATCGACGCGCTCCATTCGGGGCTCATCACACGGATGAGGAAGGTGTAAGTCTGACCGCGAGCATAACGAGGCCGCTCCTAAAGCGGCCTCTGCTATTGAGAAATTATCGTTCAAATTGCCCGATGATGTTATCGGGACTTTCTTTATTGAAGAGTCGCTCGCTGCCTTCCATCAAATACACGTTCTCTATACCGGCTTCTATCATTGCGTTCCAACATGGTTGGCACGCCCACCAATGACCCCATAAGTAGAGATCGGCGCCGATGGTCTCTTTTCCGTTCCTCTCCGCGTCTTCAATAGCACGACGCTCGGCGTGGTTCTTCGGATGGCACCCCTCGCAGAGTTCGTACCCGTGCCCTGTGGGTATTCCTCGGCGGACTCGTTCGCAGCCGTGTTCTTCGTGATAGTCGCTGCCGTTGGCGCCGCGCCCGATTATCTCGTCACCGCGTACGATAACCGCGCCCGTTTTGACGCTATCATCCAGAGAATGTTCTCTCGCCCACGCTTTTGCGGCTTGTATGTATTCGTTGTCGGGCGGGACGTATTGAATGCTGCGGCCGGTCGGCAAATACGGGTAGGGAATCGCCATTGCGACAATGTAGCACGGCGCTACAATGAGCTCCCGATGACGAAATTCGACAAGCTCTACCGAGACATTTTAGAGCGCATCCTGAAAGAAGGCGTACGCGAAAAGAACGCCCGAACCGGCCACGAGACTATCGCGCTTCCTGGTGTTCACTTCTCTATCGATATTGAACATGATGGGTTCCCGCTCCTCACGCTCCGCAAAATACCGGTCAAGATGTTCGTCGCCGAGCAGATATGGTTCGTATCGGGCTCGCGCAAGCCAGCCGATTTTTTGCGTGACTTCACAAAGATCTGGGACAGTTTTACCAATCCTGCCGACACCGTGACCGTGGCCTACGGATATCGGTGGCGCAAACATTTCGGTAGGGATCAGCTCGGTCTCCTCATCAAGCTGCTAAAAAAAGAACCCTCGTCGCGCCACGGCGTCATCGTCACGTGGGACCCGGCCGAGGACGGACTCGGCGGGACCAAGCGGGCGAACGTCCCGTGCCCATACTCCTTTACGGTCAACATCATCGGAGGAAGGCTGCACCTCCACAACGTCATTCGCTCGAACGATATGTTCCTCGGGTTCCCTTCCGACGTCGCAGGCTTCGCGCTTTTGCAGTGCATCCTCGCACAGAAGCTCGGCGTGAAGACGGGGGTATACTCACACTCGATATCCAACGCGCACGTGTACGACAATCAAGAGGAAGCCGTAAAAGAACTTCTGCAGCGGACGAACAACCACAAACCCATCCGCCTCGCGCTTCCAAAAAATACGTTCGAGCGCGCCGAGAAAAAGGACAAAAAATTGGTGGACGACATCGTCGCTCCGCTCGCCGCGCAGTATGAGCCGCTCGCACCGATCAGCATGCAGATCGTTTTATGACGCGGTACAATCCAATTTCATGGCTATCCTGACCGGCGACGAGATACTAGCGCGCGTAAAAAAGGGGGACATCGCTTTTTCTCCCGGCCTCGACCAATTCCAATTACAGGCCCATGCGGTGGACCTTCGTCTCGGGTTCACCTTCCTCGTTCCTAAGTCGTGGAAAATGACCCAAAAAGGACGCCAAGCCCTCTCCATCGACCCCCTGAAGGACCACGGCCCGGAATACTTCGACATCATCGAACTTGAGCAGGGGCAATGCTTCGAGCTCCTGCCGCAGGAGTACGTGCTCGTCTCCACATTCGAGACGATAAAGGTGCCAGATGATCTGATGGCAGTGCTTTACCCCCGCTCCTCGGTCAATCGAAAAGGCCTCTCGGTAGATCTCACCGGCATCATCGACTCGGGGTATGAGGGACCGCTCACGCTCCCGGTGAAGAACAACACGCGCTCGCAGGTCATCCAGCTGCACCCTGGTGAGCGCTTCTGCCAGATCGTCTTCGAGCAGCTGACAAAGAAGGTGAAGGCGCGCAAGAGCCGCTGGCATCAGAAGGACGTCGTCGACAAGGGCGCGAAAGAGAAGGGCATTGAAATGAAATTGGTCTTCAATGGCGACCTCAAGAAGCTAAAGCAGGATTTCCCGGCATGAGTAAGGTCTGTGCCGTCGTCGCAATAGGCCGCAACCGCGAGCTCGGAGTCGGGAACAAACTGGTGTGGCGTATCCCTGATGATGTGCAGCGCTTCCGCGACCTCACAAAAGGACACCCGCTTATTCTGGGACGCAAGACCTTTGAATCAATATTGAGTTACCGCGGCAGTCCGCTTCCCGATAGGACCAATATCGTCGTTACGCGCGATCCGAACTGGACCTACCAAGGCGTTACTACTACGCACTCACTCGGCGAGGCACTTGAAGTAGCCAAGAAATCTCCAGGCAACGAGGAGATCCATATCGGCGGGGGAGCGGAGCTTTACAAAGAGGCGCTGCCGCTGATCGACAAGCTCTATCTCACGCTCATTGATGCCGAAGAGCCGAAGGCCGATGTTTTTTTCCCACCATACGAGGATCAGTTCACAAAAAAAGTATTTGAGGAGCCCCATGAGTGGCAGGGCATACGGTATCGCTACGTGGATCTTGAGAGATAACGGAAAGGGGCCGTGGCGGCCCCCTTTGGTATTACTGGAAGAACTACTGCTCGCCGGCATCGCCCTCGTCGCGCTTTACAGAAGCGCGATCGATGATGAGGCTCTGCGCTTGCGCCTCTCGATCAATACCTTCCCCCTCATAGGGGTAGGGCGTGAGAACGATCTCCGGGAACGTCAGCTGCGTAGGCTCGACCCACGCCGGTCTTGTAATAGCGCTGCGGCGGCGGGCTGCCTCTGCAGGGTCGTGTGTCATGACCAGCCTCCTTCGTTGGTGTACCTGGCGGAGCTCTTTATGCCACGCGTCCTGTAATAAATCAAACTGGATTAGAGCGCGAGACTTTTCAGCACCCTGAGGTACATATCCTCGACGATCTTTTGCTGCGCCCTTCCTTGTTTTACGTAATGGTCGAGGCCCGGGGCGGCGTTGATCTCGAGGATCGAATAATTCGTAGCTGGCTTCGTGATATCCGCCGCCATTACATCCACCCCTGCAAGGCGTAGGCCCATGTCGCGGGTGAGCCGCACCGCCAATTTTTTGTATGATGGGTGTAGCGACGTCGTTACATCCACCGCATCGCCACCGCTCGAAAGGTTTGCGTTGTCGAGCAGGAATACTTTTTCGTTGCGAGCAGGGACCGAGCGAAGCGATAATCGCTGTTGCTTGAGCTTATGCAGAACGCGGGGATCACTGAAAACAATCCGAGAATCGCGGCCGGCATCCTCGAACGCGCGCTGTCTTTTTGAGAGAAGCTGCTTGATGCTCGAGCGGCCATCTCCAACGATATTGAGAGGGATGCGCTCGTATGCGGAGATGACTTTATCGTCGAGTACCACGATTCGGTAGTCGCGGCCGCGCACTACTCGCTGCAAAATAGCGACCTTTTCGTGCTCGAAAATGTGCGCAAGCGCTCTTTTGAGTTCGGCCTCGTTGTGTACAAGAAAGACACCGCTCCCGTGGCTTCCGCTGTTGGGCTTCGCGACAAGCGGGTACTTATGTTTCGCATACGAAAGCGCAGCCCTCGTGTCTCGCTTTGAGCCAAGCGCCGCGCACCACGCCTTTGAGAAGAACGTCTTCCCGCGCAGCGCGGGGTAGCCCATCCTCTGCATAAAGAATGCTGCGTAGTCCTTGTCCTTGGCAATATCGGAGGCACCGACAGGATTGAGATCGAGGGTATTGAAGCGGAAGTAGCTTTTCTTGCCGTTCTTAAACATTATCTGACCAGCTATCTTCCATTCCGGCTCCAATGTGACTGTGGCTCCGATCCGCGGCGCGAGTTTTTTCAAAAGGCCGCCGAGGACTAGGCTCTCCGACTTTTTCTTCATGGCGGGAGCATACCCCTTTTCTCCAAAAGGTACGAGCGCCCTACGAAGGGCGCTCGAGAATGTTCTGCTCCGCCCCGCAGGCGACATAGAAGGTCACGCGATTGGTCTTGTTGTTGATACGGGCGTAAACGTTGGCCTTGCCGTCCGCGATCATCGGCCGCGCGCAAACGACGAGTGCTTCATAGCGATACGGGTCCTCGACGAAGGTAACGAAGCGCACATTTCCGCGCTCGGTAACTTTCTCGGAAAGAAGCTTTACCGTGCCAACGACGCGTGCCGTCTCCCAACGAGTGTTTTGGATGAGTCCAAAGTTCTTCGGAACTTCCAACGATGAGACGACCTGAACTTTTTTCGTGACAGCCAATCGGCCATTCATGATTCCAGAGCCCGCGAGTGCGCCTACCAGGACGCCTGTCACGAGTACCATGATGGCGTTAATAAGTGCGCGCATGAGCGCCTCCGGTGAGTCGGTCTACTGGTCTTTATGCCCTTGTCGGCCCGTAGTGTCAAAACGCGACCTTATCCACGCCGCGTCCAATGTATTGACTTAATGCGCGGATGGTAGTATGCTAGTGTATGACAGCTCGCATCGCCGTCACTGCAAAAGTAGACGATGCACGTGCCAAAAGCACCCTCCAGAGTCTCCGCGCCGTCTTTCCCACAATAAAGATAGAAAAGGTCGCCCGTACGGCGACCTAC
>Ga0196963_10002636_pt1 | contig 10577 bp, 11 predicted proteins | sample S1_5metaG_FD_148600 | JGI IMG/M metagenome (GOLD analysis project Ga0196963, IMG submission 148600) | Soil microbial communities from Anza Borrego desert, Southern California, United States - S1_5 | ecosystem: Environmental > Terrestrial > Soil > Desert | place: USA: California | collected... | reverse complement strand
GCCCCCGCCAGATCGATCTGCGGCAGGCCGCGGCCCCGGGCCCGCGCCTCGGCGAGCGGGCCGGCGAACACCACCTTGCCGTCCCGGACCACCAGCGCCTCGGCCGGAGCGATCTCGACCGCACCGGCGGTTCGCGCCTCGCCCTGGCCGAAGATCGGCCCGCCGAACATCAGGAAGTCGTCCCCGTCGGGGGCGGAGGCCTGGGCCGCGCATCCGGCCAGGACCAGAGCACAGGCAGCGGCCAGGGCGTTGATCAGCTTGGGCAAGGGAGCGGCCTCCGCGACGCTGGTTAACGGCCTGGACCGCCCACGGCGAACAGGCGCGAAACGAATCATGACCGAATCAGCGACCTCGTCCGATTCGGCATTTGTTCACCGCAAGCTATTGTATCTTAACGACGATTAACCACAATCCCTTGGCCCTACTTCTTGGCCTTCTTGGGTGGCTTGGGCGGGCAGGTGGGGCCGAGATAGCGGGCCTTGATCGTGCCCGTGGGGGTGATGTTCAGTCCGATGATGCTGGTCTTGACCTTGGCGTTCAGGGTGAACGCCCGCGGGCTGTAGGTCCCCGAGGCGCTGACGTAGGCCTTGCGGCCCCGCTTGTCGGTGCAGGTGCCCACGAACTCGGCCCGTCCGTTGGCGACGTTGCGGACCGGATAGACGCACTTGTAGTGCCGGTTCGAGGGGCCGCTGAAGAACTTGTCGATGTCCTTGGGCTCGACGCACTTCTTCTCGATGCTGGTGCTCGACAGTCCGAAGGACACCTTGCTGTTGTATTCCCAGTAGCCGGGCAGGATGGGGCTGCTCGCCTGGCTCGAGGCGACGGCGGGGATGGCCAGCAGGGCGACGCAGGCGATGAGGGCGGCCGGGCGGATCATGGGCTCTCCAGGGGAGGGGTCTGTCGGTCCTCCTCGCCTATAATGGCGGCGCATGAATGGCGGTTGAACCCTTCTCTCCCGTCAGGGGCGTGGGCGAAGATGTGCAGGGCGGCGTATTGCAACAGCATGATGGTCTTGCCGTCGCAGATGGCGCCGGAGCGGACCATCGCCATCGCCTCCTCGAACGGCAGCTCCAGCACCTCGATGTCTTCGCCTTCGCCCTCGTGCCCGCCGCCCTCCGAAACCCGGTCGTCCGGCCGGTAGCGGCCGACGAAGAGGTGCAGGATCTCGGTCACCGAGCCCGGGCTCATGAAGGCCTGCATGACCCTCTCGACATCGCGCACCCGGTAGCCGGTTTCCTCCTCCACCTCCTGGCGGATCCGCTCCTCGGGTTCGGCGTCGTCGAGCAGACCGGCGGGAACCTCGATCAGCAGGTCGTCGTAGCCGTTGGCGAAGGCGGGGTAGCGGAACTGCCTGACCAGCACCACGGTGCGCCGGTCCTCGTCGTAGAGCAGGATGGCCGCCCCATTGCCGCGGTCGTAGCTCTCCCGCACCTGGGTCTGCCAGCTGCCGTCGTTACGCCGCCAGGCGAAGGTCGCCTTCCTGAGGACGTACCAGTTGTCGGAGAGCAGCTGTACGCTCTCGACCTTCACCCGATCCTTCACGCTCACCTAATGCTCTCCCGCTGGTCCGGCCCGCCGAAGGGTTGACGTTCCGCCGCCCCTTACCCTATAGACGCCCCTCTCGCGCGCGGGCCATCCCTCGCGCGCCCTCTAGTCTATTGCGAAGGTCGCCGAAAATGTCGCGTCGCTGCGAACTCACCGGTGTCGGCCCGATGGTCGGCCACAACGTGAGCCACTCGAACATCAAGACCAAGCGCCGCTTCCTGCCGGCCCTGTCGCCCGCCACCCTGCAGTCCGAGGTGCTCGGCCAGACCTTCCGTCTGCGGATCACCAACGCGGCCCTGCGGACCCTGGACTTCAAGGGCGGGCTCGACCCGTTCCTGGTCAAGGCCAAGGACGAGGACCTCTCGCCCCGCGCGCTGAAGATCAAGCGCCAGGTGAAGGCCAAGATGGCCGAGACCGCCGCGGCCTAGACGCCGGGACCTTCGAAATTCCAGACGGCCCGCGAGGCGACTCGCGGGCCGTTTTGCATGTCCGGGCGGAACCGGCGGGCCGCGTGCGCGTCACCGCTGGATGAGCATCAGGATCGGCACGGCCGGCTGGGCCGTCCCCCGCGCCATCGCCGACCGCTTCCCGGCGGACCTCAAGGGGCTGCAGCGCTACGCCGCCCGCTTCGACTGCGCCGAGATCAACACCACCTTCTACCGGCCGCACCGGGCGGACACCTACGCCCGCTGGCGCGACAGCGTGCCGCCCGGCTTCCGGTTCGCGGTGAAGCTCCGCAGGACCATCACCCATGAGGCTCGACTGGCCGACTGCCGGGGCGAGCTGGACGCTTTCGTCGCCGAGGTCGCTGGGCTGGGCGAGGCCCTCGGGCCCCTGCTGGTGCAGCTGCCCCCAAAGCTGGTGTTCGACCCGGAGGTCGTTCCGGCCTTCCTCGAAGACCTGCGCGCCCGCTGGGCGGGCCCCGTCGCCTGGGAGCCGCGCCACGCCAGCTGGTTCGCCCCCGAGGTCGACGCCGTGTTTGCGGACCACCGCATCGCCCGCGTCGCCGCCGACCCGCCCCGCCACCCTGACGACACCAAGCCCGGGGGTTGGTCCGGCCTCGCCTACTGGCGCCTGCACGGCAGCCCGCGAGTCTACTTCTCGCCCTACGGCGGGGGGCGGCTGGCCGCCCTCGCGGTGGAGATCGCCGCCAGCCCGGCGGAAGAGCGCTGGTGCGTCTTCGACAACACCGCCTCGGGCGCGGCGGCGGCGGATGCTCTGGACTTGAAGGGGAGGCTTGGAACCTTCAGCCCCGCTGTCATCCTTCGGCCGCGAAGCGGACCGGAGGACCCACTTGTCCGCTAGGCGCCTGGCGTCAAAGGAAAGGCGCGGCCCTCGATGACGGCTTGCGGGCTCAGGCGGTTCCCCCCGCCGTGGGTCCTCCGGTCCGCCCTGCGGGCGGCCGAAGGATGACAGTGCTGGTGAGGACGCCCCCTAAGCCAGCAGCTCCCGCCCCGCCTGGCGCACGTCCGTACAGCCGGTCAGGGCCATGGCCATCATCATCTCCTGGCGGATGATCGACAGCACATGCGCCACCCCCTGTTCGCCACGCCCGGCCAAAGCGTAGGCCCAGGCGCGGCCGAGGAAGCAGCCCTTGGCCCCGCTGGCCAGGGCCTTGACCACGTCCAGCCCGGAGCGGACCCCGCCGTCCATCAGCACGGTCAGCTGGTCGCCGACCGCCTCGGCGATCGGGGGCAGGGCGCGGATGCCGCTCAGCACCCCGTCGAGCTGACGCCCGCCATGGTTGGAGACCACGATGCCGTCGGCGCCGCACCGGGCGGCCTCCTTGGCGTCCTCCGGGTCCAGGACCCCCTTGATGACCAGCGGTCCCTTCCAGTGCTGGCGGATCCAGTCGAGGTCCTTCCAGGTCAGGGTCGGGTCGAAGTTCCTGGTCACCCAGGGCCAGAACTCCATCACGCCCTTGGCCTCGGGGATGGCCGGGGCGAGGTTGCCGAAGGTGTGCGGCCCGCCGCCCAGCATCACGTCGAACAGCCAGTCGGGGTGGGTGATCCCGTCCCAGGCCCGCTGCAGTCCGACGAACGGGGAGGTCGCCCCGAACAGCCCGGACCGCACGTCGCGATACCGCGCGCCGGGCACCGGCAGGTCGACGGTGAAGGCGATCACCGGGCTGCCGAGCTCGGCGACCCGCTGCAGCAGGGCCTGCATGTAGCCCCGGTCCTTGATCACATAGAGCTGGTACCAGGGCGCCGCACCCGTCTCCCGGGTCACCTCGGCGACGTCGCAGATCGACAGCGAGGACAGGCACATCGGCACCCCCGCCGCCTTGGCCGCGCGCATCGCCTGCACCTCGCCCCGGCGGGCGTACATCCCGGCCATGCCGATCGGCGAGAGCACCACCGGCATCGACAGGCTCTGGCCGAACAGCTCGGTGGCCAACGAGATCTGCGAGACGTCCTTCAGCACCCGCTGGCGCAGGGCGATGTCCTGGAAGTCGGCGGTGTTCCGCCGCAGGGTTTCCTCGGCGTAGGAGCCGCCGTCGACATAGTCGAACAGCACCTTGGGAATGCGGCGTCGGGCCAGTTCCCGATAGTCGTTGACGCAGGCGGGGGTCATTTGGCGCCGGTCCAGTCGAACATCAGCAGCAGGGTCCGCTGGCTGGCGCTGGCGTTGTCGTCCGACAGCAGCAGCAGCCGCGGCCGGCCGGTCGGCGAGGTGATCAGGGCCACCCCCTCGAGGTTGTCGCGGGTCAGCGCCCCCTGCAGGGTCATGCGCGCCATCGGCTGCGGCGTGCGGGCCTTCAGCGCCGCGGCGCCATAGATGGAGACCACGATCCGCGCCCCCCGAACCGGATCGAACGCGCGGTGGACGGCGACCACCGAACCGTCCGGGAAGGCGGCCAGGGCGGTCAGGCCGAACTCCAGCTCCGGCCCGTTCAGCACCGTGAAGGCCTGGCAGGCGGCGCTCAGCCGGCAAAGCCAGACCTCGCCCTCCTCCGAGCCGGCCAGGTAGGCGTCCGGCCCGCCGGCCGGATACTCGGTCAGCCCCTCCAGCCCTTCGTTCTCCGAGAACAGGTTGCCAGGCTTGGGCGCGGCAGTCGGCGGTCCGCCCGCGGCCGGGTAGCGCCAGATGCGGTGGTCGCGTTCGAAGCTGACCAGCCGGTCGCCATTGGCCAGGATGGCCAGGCCCTCGGCGTCCGCCTCGCTCTTGCCCTGCACCGGCTGGCCGTCGGGCCGGATCAGGGGCCAGGCCTTGCCGTCGGTCAGGCCGGTGAGCCGCTCGGCCGCGTCGAACACCAGCCGCGCCTCGACCAGGTCGCCGAAATCGCTGACCGCCACCATCCGCCCGTCGGGCGTCACCCGCAGGTCCGACAGGCCACGGGTGCGGTTGGTGACCGGATCGCTGATCGCGATTCCGCCCGCATAGGTGAAGCCGTCGACATGGACCCGCGCCGGATTGGCCGCCTCGAGCGGGACGGGGGCGGTGGCGATCTGGATGCCCGGTCCGGCCGGCTGCGGCTCGGGGGGCAGGGCCGGGGGCCGGGCGCAGGCGGCGAGGGCAAGGATCCCGGCCAGGGCCGCCAGCCGCCTCACGTCAGGGCTTCCTTCACCGCCGAGAAGCTGGTCGCCTTCGGGGGCGGTGGCTGCACCACCGGCGGAGCCGCCAGCAGGCCGCGGGCCTTGGCGACCCGCTTGGGCTCCTCCTCGAACAGCGAGGCCAGCTGCTCGACCAGCACCCCGCCCAGCTGCTCGACGTCCACGATGGTCACCGCCCGGCGGTAGTAGCGGGTCACGTCGTGCCCGATTCCGATGGCCAGCAGCTCCACCGGGCTTCGGTTCTCGATCTCGCCGATCACCTGCCGCAGGTGGCGCTCCAGGTAGTGGCCGCTGTTGACCGACAGGGTGCTGTCGTCGACCGGCGCCCCGTCGCTGATCACCATCAGGATCCGCCGCTGCTCGGGTCGGGCGATCAGCCGCTGGTGGGCCCACATCAGCGCCTCGCCGTCGATGTTCTCCTTCAGCAGGCCCTCGCGCATCATCAGGCCGAGGTTGCGCCGCGCCCGGCGCCAGGGGCTGTCCGCCGACTTGTAGATGATGTGGCGCAGGTCGTTCAGCCGCCCGGGCGAGGCCGGCTTGCCGGCCTTGATCCAGTCGTCCCGGCTGATCCCGCCCTTCCAGGCGCGGGTGGTGAACCCCAGGATCTCCACCTTCACCGCGCACCGTTCCAGGGTCCGGGCCAGGATGTCGGCGCAGACCGCCGCCACCATGATCGGCCGGCCGCGCATCGAGCCGCTGTTGTCGATCAGCAGGGTGACGACGGTGTCGCGGAAATCGGTGTCGCTCTCCTGCTTGAAGCTCAGGGGCGCGGTCGGATCGATGATGATCCGCGGCAGCCGCGCCACGTCCAGCATCCCCTCCTCGAGGTCGAACGACCAGCTGCGGTTCTGCTGCGCCAGCAACCGCCGCTGCAGCTTGTTGGCCAGCCGAGAGACCACGCTTGAGAGACTCGCCAGCTGCTGGTCGAGGTAGGCCCGCAACCGGGTCAGTTCCTCGGCGTCGCACAGGTCCTCGGCCGGGGTGATCTCGTCATGGGTGGTGGTGAACACCTTGTAGGCGGGTTCGGGACGGCCCGAGTCCTTGGGGTCGGGCCGCGCCGGCTTGGCCCCGTCGCCCATCTCCGGCGCCTCGTCGGAGAGCTCGGCGTCCTCGTCCTCGACCTCGGTGGCCTGCTCCTCGCCCTCCTCCTGCTCGCGGTCGGTGGTCTCGGTCTCCTGCATGGAGCTGCCTTCGGGGGACTGGCCCTCGCCGTCCCCGTCGCTGTCCTCGTCCGACGGCTGCTGCTCCTGCTCGCCCTCCTCGTCCTCGTCCCCGTCGGTCGGGTCGGCGCCCTCGTCGCCCATGTCGAGGTCGCGCAGGATGGCCCGGGTCACCTTGGCGAAGGCGGCCTGGTCGTCGATGCTGGCCAGCAGCCGGTCGAGGTCCATGCCGGCCTTGGCCTCGATCTCCTCGCGGAACAGGTCCACCAGCTGTTTGGCGCCGTCGGGCGGCCGCTGTCCCGTCAGCCGCTCGCGCACCATCAGCGACACAACGTCCGCCATCGGCGCGTTGGCCCGGTCCTGGATGCGGCCCAGCCCCTTGCGCTCGATGGTCTGCTCCAGGACCGCCGTCAGGTTGGCCCGCACCCCGCCCAGGGCGTTGGAGCCGATCGCCTCGATCCGCGCCGTCTCCACGGCCTCGAAGATCGCCTGCCCCTGCGGCGACGCCGGCCGGCCCCGGGCGTGGGCGGTGGCGTCGTGGTGCGCCAGCCGCAGCGCCATCTGGTCGGCCAGGCCCCGGATCCTCGACGCCTCCGCCGCGGAGAGATCGCGCGGCGGGTGCGGCAGCACCGCCCGGTTGCCCGACAGCTGCGGCCCGTCGCCCGAGAACACGACCTCCAGGTCCGGCTTTTCGGCCAGCGACCGCGCGGCATGGGCCAGGGCGCGCTTGAAGGGTTCGGTGGGGCTTTCGGGCTTTCCGCTCATCGCGTTCTGTTTAAACACCCGCATGGGGTGGATGGAAGGCGCGGGCGGTGCATTTACCGTGCTTCCTTGCAGGCCCTTAACCGCGGGCGGGTAGGGAAGGGCCCATGCAGGCGCTCTCCATCGCTGCCGCGGGCCTGACCGCCGCCACCGCCCGCCTGGACGCCAGCGCCCAGCGCGTCGCCCGCTGGAGTCCGGCCTCCGACGTCGACCTGGCCCGGGAGGCGGTCGAACAGGTCTCCGCCAAGACGGCCTTCAAGGCCAACGCCGCGGTGATCCGCAGCGCCGACCGGATGATGGGCGAGCTTCTGGATATTCTCGCCTAGGCCGGACGGACCTACTTCTTTCGCCAGGCCTCCCCCTGCGCCCACACGATCCCGACCAGGTCGCCCATCGCGATGTTCATGTCGATCAGGTGCAGGCCCCAGTTGGGGTCGGGCTTCCCCATGATCACCACGTCGCCGGGGATGGCGTCGGTGCGGGCGTCGGCCGGGTCGGCGTGCGTGGTCACCTTCAGGTAGCTGTAGTCGCCGGCGCGGACACATTCGATGGTCAGCAGGTCAGGGGCAGTCACGAACGGCGTCGTCACCTCCAGACCTTTGGCCCAGGAGAGCGCCGGCCCCGGGCTGGCCGACAGCGGGCGGTTCCAGAACACGGCGTTGGGCTTTGCGGCGCCGCCGCCCAGAGCCGCCGGGTTGACGCAGGCGGCGTGCAGCCCCGCGCCCTCCACCTTGCCGAAGCGGCTGGTCGGCGGGGGCGGCGCCTCGGCGCGGAAACTGACGTAGGAGACCAGGCAGCCGGTCTGGCCCTCGGCCGAACAGCTGGGGATGGAGCCGAACAGTCCCTTCTCGTCCACCGGCACATTGGAGCCGATCGGCATCACCCCGACGATCAATTTCTGAACCGGCTTGCCGTCGATCTCCCGCTTGACCAGTTCGGTGAGGACGCCGGCGCCCTGCGAGTGGCCGATCAGCACCACGCCGCGGCCCTTGTTCTCGTGCTTCAGATACCAGTCCCAGGCGGCCTTGACGTCGCCGTAGGCCAGCATCCGGTCGGCCTTGGGGTCCTGGCCCAGCATGTATTGGCGCAGGGCGGTCAGGGTCACCTGGCGGTACATCGGGGCGAAGGGTCGGCAGACGGGCCTGAACGGGGCGAACTGCACGGCGATCACGCGCCGCTCGGCCTCGTCGATGACCATGTCACTGTTGGGCGTCGGGTCGGTGGAGACCGTGGGATAGACATAGAAGCAGTCGATCGGCGGCGGTTCCGTGCCGACAACGGGGATCAGTTCCTCCCCCTTGCCGTCGGCGGTCACCGCCGTGGCGGTCAGGTTGACGTCGCAGGCGTCGTCCTCGCGGTCCGGCAGGCAGAGCCAGGCCTCAGGCTTGGAATAGTCATTGGCCGCCGGCGCCGCCTGCGCCATCGCTGGCGCGGCGAGGCCAATCGCCACAAGGGCTCCAAGGATGCTGATCCGGACCGTCATAGGGCGCCTCCGCCATACCCGATATTCTGATGGCAGAAAGAATGCCGGGGAAGATCCAGTCGGTCCAGCGCTAGAAGCCCATTGCGGGCGATCCCTGTTTTTCTAGCCACCATAGCACGGCGAATGTCCCTCCGCTCAGCGCCAACCCCACCAGCAGCCGCCACAGCGGCGCGAAGGTCGGGGCCGTCACGCCCTCCGGCACGGCGCCCCTGCCGGTGATCATCGGCCCGACCAGGTTCTTCCGCCGCGCCGCGTAGAAGCCGATGGCCAGCAAATGCAGCACGATCAGCCCGAGCAGGACGTTGAACAGCGTCTCATGCCATTCGGCGATCGCCAGCCCCGTGTCGTAGTCGACGTACTTCGTCAGCGGCCCGCCCTCGAAGTCGTCGTTGATGGCGAACAGCCCCAGTCCCACCTGGGCGATCAGCACCAGCAGCATCGCGATGACGCTCCAGCCGCCGAGGGGATTGTGTCCTGGCGCGCCCGCCGCGCCGCCCTTCAGATAGGCCATGACGCCGGCCGGCCCCTTGACGAAGCCGCCGAACCGCGCGGTCGAACTCCCCGCCACGCCCCACCACAGCCGGAAGACCAGCAGGCCGGCGATGGCGAAGCCGCTGAGCTTGTGCCAGTCGAGCTGGCCCTCTTCCGCCGACCACCAGGAGAAGGCGACCAGCGCCGCCAGCACCCAATGGAACAGCCGCGTCGGAAGGTCCCAGATCAGGGTCGGCACCGGTCCGTCCCTACTTGGTCTGGAACTTGTCGTGGCAGCCCTTGCAGGTCCCGCGGGTGGCCGCGAAGGCGGCCTGGACCTTCGCCGCGTCGCCGCTCTGGGCGGCGGCGTTCAGCTTGACGGCCTCGGCCTTGAAGGCGTCGGCGGCGGCCTTGAAGCCGGCCGGGTCGGTCCAGATGTCCGCCTTGGCCTTGGTCTTCTCGCCGCTCGACGGCCCGCTGCCGGCCGGAAACCAGCTGGGCAGCTGGCCAGACAGCCGCTGGATATTCCCGGCATATTCCTTGAGCTTGGCCGGGTTCTTGTCGTCGCTGAGGGTGTCGTAGAGCCCCTTCATGTTGCCGCCGATCTGCTTCATCCCGGCCTGCCGCGCCTTGACCTGAGAGGCGGCGTCCCAGGCGAAGGCCGTTCCGGCGGCGAGGGCGACGGCGAGGCCGGCGATGAGGGCGCGTTTCATGGGGAGCTCCGACTTGGTTCTTGGCAAGACTAACCGTGATCGCGCCGGGCTGGGAAGGCCTCTTGACCCGCCCCCCGGGGCCGCCCCGCCGCAGGTGCGAGCCCGCGTAGCGAGAACTGGAGGACCATTCATCCGCCTGGCGCCATGCGCCGCATTCAGGCGTTTCCGCCCTTGCCATGGGAACGCCGGTCCGCGTCGCGGCCGAAGAAAGTAGCGGGGACTACTCCGCCGCCAGCGCCTCGGCCTGCTGCAGGTCGACGCTGACCAGTTGCGAGATCCCGCGCTCGGGCATGGTCACCCCGAACAGCCGGTCCATCCGGCTCATGGTCACCGCGTTGTGGGTGATGGCGATGAAGCGGGTCTGGGTGCGCTGGCGCATCTCGTTGAGCATGTTGCAGTAGCGGTCGACGTTGGCGTCATCGAGCGGGGCGTCGACCTCGTCGAGCACGCAGATCGGCGCGGGGTTGGCCAGGAACACCCCGAAGATAAGGGCGCTGGCGGTGAGCGCCTGCTCGCCACCGCTCATCAGGCTCATGGTCGACAGCCGCTTGCCGGGCGGGCAGGCGTAGATCTCCAGCCCCGCTTCGAGCGGGTCGTCGCTTTCGATCAGCCGCAGCTCCGCCTCGCCGCCGCCGAACAGGGCCTGGAAGAGGGTCTGGAAGTGGCCGTTGATCACCTCGAAGGCGGCCAGCAGCCGGGTGCGGCCCTCGGCGTTCAGCTCCTCGATCCCGGCCCGCAGCTTGCCAATCGCCCCGGTCAGGTCGGCCCGCTCGGTCTTCATGGTCTGCAGGCGGGCCGACTGCTCCCCGGCCTCCTCCTCGGCCCGCAGGTTGACCGCCCCGATGGCTTCCCGCTCCCGCTCCAGGGCGAACAGGTGGGCCTCGATGCC
>Ga0196963_10002635_pt1 | contig 10578 bp, 10 predicted proteins | sample S1_5metaG_FD_148600 | JGI IMG/M metagenome (GOLD analysis project Ga0196963, IMG submission 148600) | Soil microbial communities from Anza Borrego desert, Southern California, United States - S1_5 | ecosystem: Environmental > Terrestrial > Soil > Desert | place: USA: California | collected... | reverse complement strand
CAGCAACCTCGCGACTGATAACCTCATGATCATCAATGCCGGCGACGGCAACGACGTCGTGAGCTTCACGGGGGCGTCGAACACCCGCGCGACGATCGACGGCGGGGCGGGCGACGACCGTCTCGACGTCAACACCACCGGTAACGTGACGGTGACCGGCGGCGCGGGGGCGGATGTGTTCGCCTTCATTGCCGGCGCGCACGCCACCATCACCGACTTCAACGCCGCTGCCGATCGCATCGAGTTGAAGGGCGTCAGTGCCAGCGCGGTGAGCGTCACCGTGCAGAACGGCTCAACGCTGATCGATCTCGGCGGCGGGGCGAACATCACGCTGAGCGGCGTCAGCCTCTCGGCCTCGAGCCTTAACCTCGCCTACGCGGCGTAAGTACAGAAGCAGCAGTGCGGGCCGGCTCCTCACGGGGCCGGCCCGTTTTCTTTCAGGTCAGCGCCCCGCGCGCCGCGACCGGCCAGAGTTTCTCCACCCGGCCGTTGCGCACGCCGACATACCAGTCGTGCAGGTTCACCGTCGGGTCGCAGTGGCCGGGGATCAGCCGGATCTTGTCGCCGAGGCGCAGTTCGTTGGTCGGCCGCTTGAGAATGATGCGACCGTGCTCGTCGGCCGCGCGATCAAGCGTCGCGTCGGGAAAATCGGGCAGCATCGGCATCCCGGATTCAATGCTGTAGGCCTTGTGGCCGGCGTCGACGACCGCGCGGTGCTCGCTGGGACGACTCATCACCGTCGCCCAGACGAACAGACTGTGCGCGAATTCCGGCCGCATGGCGCCAGCGGCATCGAGGTTACTGGCGTAGTCGGCATCCATGAAGACGTAGGAGCCGCATTGCAGCTCGTTCCACACCCCGGTCTCGATCTCGAAGCGGAAGGAGCCCGTGCCGGCCCCGGTGATCAACGGGCAGTCGATGCCGCGGCGGCGCAGCAGGTCGCGAGTCGAGCCCGCCATGTCGCCGGCGCGCTGGATGGCGCTGCGCCTCTCGGCATGGTCGCGGATATGCTGGGCGGAGCCGTGATAGACCTGTAAACCCCCGAACGTCAGGTGCTTCGCTCGCGCGACGGCTTCGGAGAGCAGGGCTGCCGGCTCGCCGGGTTCGACGCCGCAGCGGTTGGCGCCGACATTGATCTCAACCAGCACGCGCAGGGTGGTTCCGGCTTCCGCCGCCGCGGCGTCGAGATCGGCGATGTTGCCCGCATCGTCGGCGCAGACGCCGATCCGGGCCTCGCGGGCCAGGGCGGCCAGACGGCGCAGCTTGCTCGGGCCAACGATCTGGTTCGAAACCAGCAGGTCCGGCACCCCGCCGCGCACCAGGATCTCGGCTTCCGCGACCTTTTGGCAGCATACGCCGACGGCGCCGTGGGCCATTTGCTGCAGCGCGATATCGGGCGATTTGTGGGTCTTGGCGTGGGGCCGAAGCTTGACGCGGCCGTCCTTCGGCAACGCATCGGCCAGCCGTCGCAGATTGCCTTCAAAAGCATCAAGGTCGATGAGGAGGGCCGGGGTGTCGACCTCGGCAAGGGCCATACCGATCGCAGCGGGTGGGACAGTCACGCAGGTGCCTCTGGGCTAAAAAGTGGGAGGGAAGCGAGCCACCCTTTCCGGTGTATGTGGCTTGGAGTATCCTGTCTTAATCATATTCGCACCCCGCGACAAAGCCGGTTGGGAGGCCGCAATGATCGAACTCAAGGTCAATGGCAAGGCGCATCGGATCGACGTCGAGCCGGACACACCGCTGCTCTGGGCGATTCGCGAGAACGTCGGGCTGACGGGCACCAAGTACGGCTGCGGCATTGCCCAGTGCGGCGCCTGCACCGTCCATATCAACGGTGAAGCGGTGCGCTCCTGCGCTATGCCGGCGAGCGAAGCGGTTGGCAAGGAGATCACCACCATCGAAGGCCTTGCGGCCAACGGCACGATGCACAAGGTGCAGCAGGCTTGGATCGCGCACGATGTGCCGCAATGCGGCTACTGCCAGAGCGGCATGATCATGGCCGCGGTCACTCTCCTCAAGGAGAAGCCGAAGCCCACGGACGCCGATATCGACGCGGCGATGACCAATATCTGCCGCTGCGGCACCTTCCAGCAGGTGCGCGCGGCGATCCATGACGCGGCCAAGGCATAAGGGAGGCTGACATGACATTCATGCCTCAGATGAACCGTCGTTCCTTCATCATCGGCGCTGCCGCCACCACCGGCGGCCTGGCGCTGGGTCTCGACCTGCCATTCGGCACCAAGCTCGCGATGGCGCAGGGCGCCGCCGGGCCGGAGGTCACTGCCTGGGTGGTGATCAAGCCCGACGATACCGTGGTCATCCGCATCGCCCGCTCCGAGATGGGTCAGGGTACGCTGACCGGACTCGCGCAGCTCGTCGCGGAAGAACTCGAATGCGACTGGTCCAAGGTCACGACCGAGTACCCGACGCCCGGCCAGAGTGTCGCGCGCAAGCGCGTGTGGGGCGATTTCTCCACCGGCGGCAGCCGCGGCATCCGTGAGTCGCAGGAGTACGTCCGCAAGGGCGGCGCCACAGCCCGCACCATGCTGATTCAGGCGGCGGCGAACGAGTGGAAGGTTCCGGCTAGCGAGTGCAAGGCGGAGAACAGCGTCATCACGCACACGCCGTCAGGCCGCACGACGACCTATGGCAAGGTGGCCGACGCGGCTTCCAAGATCGAGCCGCCGGCCAATGTGGCGCTCAAGGATCCAAAGGACTGGAAGATCGCCGGCAAGGGCGTAAAGCGTCTCGACACGGTCGAGAAGACCAACGGCAAGATGATCTACGGCACGGACGTTGTCCTGCCGAACATGCTCAATGCCGCGATCAAGGACTGCCCGGTCTTCGGCGGCAAGGTGAAGAGCTACGACGAAGCCAAAGTCGCGTCCATGAAGGGCGTGAAGAAGGTGGTGAAGGTGGGTGACACCGCCGTCGCCGTCGTCGCCGACACCTGGTGGCATGCCAAGACGGCGCTCGACGCGCTGCCCATCGTCTGGGACGAGGGTGAGCACGCCAAGGTCAACAGCGAGCAGGTCAACGCCTGGATCAAGGAAGGCCTGGACGCGGACAAGGCCTTCGTTGGCAACCAGAATGGCGACATCAATGCCGCCATCGCCGGTGCCGCGAAGAAGGTCGAGGCGGTGTATTCGTACCCGTGGCTCAACCACGCGCCGATGGAGCCGATGAACGCCACGGCGGTCTACACGGCCGACCGTTGCGAAGTCTGGACCGGCACGCAGAACGGCGAAGCGGCCTTTGCCGCCGTGCTCGAAGCGTCGGGTCTCCCGGCCGAGAAGTGCGATGTGCACAAGATCATGCTCGGCGGCGGCTTCGGCCGGCGTGGGCGCACCGACTACGTAACGCAGGCGGTGCTGATCGCCAAGCAGATGCCCGGAACGCCGATCAAGCTGATCTGGTCGCGCGAAGAGGACATGCTGCACGGCACCTATCATCCGATCACGCAGGCCAAGCTGATCGGTACGTTCGACGCCAACAACAACCTCACGGGTCTGCGCATGCGCATCTCCGGCCAATCGATCCTGGCCGGCGTGGCGCCCTCGCGCATGGGCCGTGACGGCAGCGATCCCGTCCAGTTCCAGGGCCTCAATCCGCGCGGCGAGTTCGGCTTCGGCTACACAATTCCGAACCTGCTCATCGACCACGCGATGCGCAACCCGCACGTCCCGCCGGGCTTCTGGCGCGGCGTGAACATCAACCAGAACTGCATCTACACCGAGTGCTTCATGGATGAGCTGGCCAAGGAAGCCGGCCAGGATCCGCTGGAGTTCCGGCGCAAGCTGATGGCTAACCATCCCAAGAACCTCGGCGTGCTCAACGCCGTGGCCGAGCGGATCGGCTGGGGCAAGCCGGCACCGGCTGGCGTGCATCGCGGCCTGGCCCAATTCACAGGCTTCGGCAGCTATGTCGCGGCGGCGGCGGAGATTTCGGTCGTTGGCGGCAACAAGATCAAGATCCACCGCATCGTGGCGGCGACCGATCCCGGCCATGCCGTGAACCCGGCGCAGATCGAGCGGCAGATCTCGGGCTCGTTCGTCTACGGTCTCTCGGCGGTGTTCTACCAGGAGAACACGGTCAAGGACGGGCGCATCGTCGAAGAGAACTTTGACACATTCGACTCCATGCGCATGGCGGATATGCCGCCGGTGGAATCGATCGTCATGCCGACGGGCGGGTTCTGGGGCGGCGTCGGCGAGCCGACGATCTGCGTGGCGGCGCCGGCGGTGCTCAACGCCTTCGCCGCGGCGACGGGCCAGCGCATCCGTTCGTTCCCGCTGAAGAACCACAACATCAGCTTCGCGTAAGCAGGATGAGGGCGGCGGTCCCGGTTTCGGGGCCGCCGCTTTTTCTTTCGATGGCCGGTTCACCATGGGTTGGCCTGGCTCTGGCGTTAAGTCTTCTGGCCTCCGGCGTCTCGGCGCAGGAAGCTCTGAAGCCCTATGCCGTCGTCGGCGATGGCATTCCGGCCTCGCTGACCGGTGTGCCGGGCGATCCGGCGCGCGGACGGGCCATCGTCGGCAACCGCCAGGTCGGGCTCTGCCTGCTGTGCCACAGCGGGCCGTTCCCGGAGGAGCGGTTCCAGGGCGAAATTGCGCCAGATCTTCGCGGGGCCGGGAACCGTTGGGATGAGGGGCAGTTGCGGTTGCGGATCGTCGATTCAAGCCGCCTCAACCCCGCCACGATCATGCCGCCCTATTATCGGACCGAGGGGCTGCAGCGGGTGGCCCCGATTTTTCGCGGCAAGCCGATCCTGACGGCGGAGCAGGTTGAAGACGTGCTGGCTTTCTTGGGAACCTTGCGGGAGCAGCCATGACCGGGATGACCCGACGTGATCTTCTGAGCTGCGCGGCGGGCGGCGCCGTGCTGCTCAGCGTGCGGCCCGCCGCGGCCACGCCCGCGGCCATGCAGGACGCCATCAAGAAAATCGTGGGCAATGCCCGGGTAACGCCCAGCCGGATGCAGATCAGCGTTCCGCCGCTCAGCGAGAACGGCAATACCGTGCCCTGCACGGTGACGGTCGAGAGCGCCATGACCGCGCAGGATCACGTTAAGGCGATCCATATCTTTAACGAGAAGAACCCGCAGCCCAACGTGATCAGCATCCATCTCGGACCGCGCGCCGGGAAGGCCAGCGTCTCGACGCGTATCCGCCTGTCCGAAACCCAAACCGTGACGGCCATCGCCCAGATGAGCGACGGCTCGTTCCGCTCGCACAGCGCCAACGTCATCGTGACCCAGGGTGCCTGCCTGGAGGACACGCCATGAGCCGCGCCCTGATCAGCGTGCCGCCGAAGGCGAAGAAGGGCGAAGTCATCCAGATCAAGGCCCTGATCCAGCACGTCATGGAAACCGGCTTCCGCCCCAACTCGACCGGCGTGCTGGTGCCGCGCGACATCGTCACCGCCTTCACCTGCACCTATAACGGGGTCGAGGTGTTCCGCTGCGAGATGTTCCCGGCGATGGCCGCCAATCCGTTCCTGACCTTCCATACCGTGGCGACGGAGAGCGGCACGCTCGAATTCGCGTGGTCGGGCGATAACGGATTCTCGGTCAGGGAATCCGCCAAGATCCAGGTCGAATGATTCGGTCCGTCGGTTGGCTGGCAGCCTTCGTTCTTCTGTCCGGTATCGCGGCGGCGGAGATTCCGCTCAACGAGCGGCGCACCGGCTACGACCTGCTGGGGCCGACCACGAAGGCCATGCAGGACGACGACATGGCAAATCCCGGCATGCTCTGGGTGCTCGACGGCGAGGCGCTGTGGGCGCGCCGGGCGGGCACGGCAGGAAAGGCTTGCGCGGGCTGTCATGGCGAGGCGGCCGACAGCATGAAGGGCGTGGCCGCGCGCTATCCGGCCTTCAACGACAAGGCGGGACGGCCGGTCGATCTCGAGCAGCGCATCAACCAGTGCCGGATCGATCAGCAGGGCGCGCCAGCCCTTGCCCGCGAAAGCCGCGAACTGCTCGCCTTGACGGTGTATGTGGCGCGCCAGTCTCGGGGCCTGCCGATCGAGGATCCCATGAAGGACGAGAGGCTGCGACCCTTCGTCGAAGCAGGACGGGCGCTTTATGAGGGGCGCCAGGGTCAGCTCAATCTTGGCTGCGCGCAGTGCCATGACGATCTCTGGGACAAGCGGCTGGTGGGCAACCTGATCTCCCAGGGCCATCCGACCGGCTATCCGCAATACCGGCTGGAATGGCAGGCAATGGGCTCGCTGCAGCGTCGTTTGCGCAACTGCCTGATCGGTGTACGCGCCGAGACCTACCCCTACGGTGCCCCCGAATACGTCGATCTTGGGCTCTACATGATGTGGCGGGCCCGTGGCCTGCCGATCGAAGCGCCCGCCGTTCGTCCATAATCAAGCCCGTTGACGCCATCCCGGCGGCCTCCCATCTGGAGGTCGACGGGAGGCACCATGAACAACGAGATCGTCTTCTATTTCAATCCGCGCTCGCGAGCCCAGATGGCGCATTGGATGCTGGAGGAAGTCGGCGCGCCGTACCGCACGGTGCTGATCGATTTCGAGAAAGGCGAGCACAAGACGCCCGAATTCCTTGCCATCAACCCGATGGGCAAGCTGCCGACCATAACCTGCGACGGTGTGGTGGTGACGGAGACCGCGGCGATCATCGCCTTTCTGGCCGACCGGTTCCCCAAGGCCGGCCTCGCGCCCGCCACCGACGATCCGCAGCGCGGCGCCTATTTCCGCTGGCTGTTCTTCGGGGCGGGCTGCATCGAGCCGTCGCTGGCAGACCGGATGTTCCAGCGTCCCGATATCCGCAAGAGCACGCTCGGCTACGGCAGCTACGAGGACGTGCAGAACACGCTCAAGCAGGCACTGGCGACGGGGCCGTACCTGCTGGGCGAGCGCTTCACCGGGGCTGATCTCTATGTCGGCTCGGAGATCTATTGGGCCGGGATGATCGGCGCACCCGGTTATAAAGGCGAACCGGTGTTCGACCGTTATCTCGCGAGGCTTGCCGAGCGGTCGGCGTACAAGCGCTCGATCGTCGAGGACGCCAAGGCTTTCGCGAAGAAGTAAATAGACCTCATGCTCGCCCTAAGAGCTTGCACCTCAGGGTGAGGTTGTTGGTTTGAACTAAGCCGTCAGTGTCGTCTCGACCAGCCGCGCCCAGTAGGAGGCGCCGACCGGCAGGATCTCGTCGTTGAAGTCGTAATGCGGCGAGTGCAGCACGCGCTCGTTGTCCGACGGGCCGTTGCCGATCCACACATAGCAGCCCGGCTTCTGCTCCAGCATGAAGGCGAAATCCTCGGCGCCCATGGTGGGTGTGGGGTTGCGCTCGACCTGCGCCTCGCCGACGACATCGGTCGCAGCCCGTGCCGCGATCTCGGTTGCGCCGGGTTCGTTGATCGTCGGCGGGTAGCGCCGTTCGTAACGCACGCTGACCGTCGCGCCGTGTGCCGCGGCAATGCCTTCGGCGATCCGCGGGATCGACTTCTCGATGTTGTCGCGCACTTCCGGCCGGAAGGAGCGGGTGGTACCGCGCAGCGCGACCTCGGCCGGGATGACGTTCCAGGTGTCGCCGGCATGGATTTGTGTGACACTGACCACGGCCGCGTCCATCGGATGGGTGCTCCGGCTGGATATAGTCTGCAGGCCGGTGACGATCTGCGCCGCCGTCACCACCGGATCGACGCCGGTATGCGGCATGGCAGCGTGCGAGCCTTTGCCGCGCACGATGATCTCGAAGATGTCGAAGGCAGCCATCATCGGCCCTGAGCGTACGGCAAAACGTCCGGCCGGCATGCCTGGCCAGTTGTGCATGCCGTAGACCTGCTCGACGGGGAAGAGCTTGAACAGCCCGTCCTCGATCATCTTGCGCCCGCCGCCTTCGTTCTCCTCTGCCGGCTGAAAGATGAAATGCACCGTGCCCTTGAACTTGCCGGCCTCGGAGAGGTAACGCGCGGCGCCCAGCAGCATGGTCGTATGGCCGTCATGACCGCAGGCGTGCATTTTGCCCTGGTTCTGCGATTTGTGGTCGAAGCCGTTCTTCTCGTGGATGTGCAGCGCGTCCATGTCGGCGCGCAGGCCGATGGTCGGACCGTCGCCGCGCTTGAGGGTCGCGACCACGCCCGTACCGGCAAGGCCACGATGCACGTCAAGGCCGAAGGATTTCAGCTTGGACGCAACGAAATCCGAGGTGCGGTGCTCCTCGAACGCGGTTTCGGGGTGGGCATGAATCTCGCGGCGCCATGCCGCCATATCGTCCTGGAACGCCGCAATGCGGTTGATGATCGCCATGGTTCTCTCCCAAAAACCTCCAGCCGTACCAACTCAGCCGTATTTCTTACGGAACTCCTGCATGTCCGGACTTTCGCGCAGCAGCCGCGCATCGCTGGTGCAGGTCATCATCGCATAACCGGCTTCGAGAAGCTGCTGCCAGCTCCGGCCTGCGTGGGGAATGGCACCCAGGGCCTTGCCCGTCTTCTTCATACCGGCTTCGGCGCGGGCGAGGAGATCGAGCACCGCAGGGTCCTTGAACTCCCCCAGTTTGCCGATGCTGCCCGACAGATCGTTGGGACCGAGGAACAGCACGTCCACGCCCTCGACGGCGCCGATCGCGGCGACATTGTCGACCGCCGTGGCGCTCTCGATCTGGCAGACGATCAGCGTGTTGTCGGCGGCCGTCCGGGCGTAGTCCGGGCTGACCAGCCCGTAATTGGCGGCGCGGATCGAGCCGGTGGCCGAGCCGCGGCGCCCCTGGGGCGGATAGCGGCAGGCGGCGACGGCGGCCTTGGCGTCCTCGACCGTGTCGATGCCCGGAATCATCACTGCCTCGACGCCGGCGTCGAGCACGCGCTTGAGATAGACCGGGTCGTTGGCCGGCACGCGGACCACCACCGTGCAGGGCGTGGCCGAAACCGCCTGGAGGATGGGGATGAGCATCGAGGGCTCGCCGATACCGTGCTCCTGGTCGACGAGGAGGTAGTCGTAGCCGGCCATGGCCAGGATCTCGCAGACATGCGGCTGGCCGAGCGTGGCCCAGCAGCCGAGGATCTTGCCGCCGCTTTTCAGGCGTTTCTTGAGGGCGTTGGGACGGTACATGCGGGCAACCTCGGCCGTGGGATGGAGCGTCGGTTGTAGGTGGCGCCGGCCGGCTTGTAAACCGCTGCCGGCGCTGCGAAAGTGGCGGTCCCGGGGAGGGGACAGCAGGAGCACGAGGACATGGTTCAACAGAATTACATCGGCGGCGAGTGGGTGGCAGGCAAGACGGTGTCCCGCGACATCAACCCCTCCGACATCAAGGATCTGGTCGGCGAGTACGCCCAGGCCGATGCGACCCTGACCGAGCAGGCCATCGACGCCGCGCGCGACGCTTTCAAGACCTGGAGCCTGTCGGCGATCCAGCAGCGCGCCGACATTCTCGACAAGGCCGGCAACCTGATCCTCGCCCGCAAAAACGAGCTCGGCAAGTTGCTGTCGCGCGAGGAAGGCAAGACCCTGCCGGAGGGGATCGGCGAGGCAACGCGCGCCGGGCAGATATTCAAGTTCTTCGGTGGCGAGGCGCTGCGTCTGAGCGGCGAGAAGATCGCCTCGACGCGCCCTGGTATCGAAGTCGAGGTAACGCGCGAGCCGATCGGCGTCGTGGCGCTGATCACGCCGTGGAATTTCCCCATCGCCATCCCGGCCTGGAAGATCGCGCCGGCGATCTGCTACGGCAACACGGTGGTATTCAAGCCGGCCGATCTCGTGCCCGGTTGCGGCTGGGCCCTGGTCGACATCCTGATCGAGGCGGGCCTGCCCAAGGGCGTGGTCAATCTCGTCATGGGCCGCGGCTCGGTGGTCGGCGAGAAGATGCTGGCGAGCCCGAAAGTCGATGCCGTGAGCTTCACCGGCTCCGTCGCCACCGGCCGCGCCATCGCCCAGAAGGCGGTGGCCAGCGGCAAGAAGGTCCAGCTCGAGATGGGCGGCAAGAACCCGATGGTCGTCCTCGATGACGCGGATCTCGCCACGGCGGTCAGCACCTCGGTCAACGGCGCCTTCTTCTCGACCGGCCAGCGTTGCACGGCCTCGAGCCGTCTCGTGGTCACCGCCGGCATCCACGACAAGTTCGTCGAGGCGATGAAGGAGAAGATGAAGGCGCTCAAGATCGACAATGCGCTGAAGCCCGGCACCGATATCGGGCCGGTCGTCGACCAGAGCCAGCTCGACCAGGACATGAAGTACATCGAGATCGCCCGCAAGGAAGGCGGCAAGGTCTTCGGCGGCGAGCGGCTCAACCGCGAGACCGAAGGCTTCTATCTGGCGCCGGCTCTGGTGACGGAGACGACGAACGACATGCGCATCAACCGCGAGGAGGTCTTCGGGCCGGTGGCGAGCGTGGTGCGGGTGAAGGATTACGATGAGGCTTTGGCCGTGGCCAACGACACCGAGTTCGGCCTCTCGGCCGGTATCTGCACGACCTCGCTCAAGCATTCGAGCCATTTCAAGCGCCACAGCCAGGCCGGCATGGTGATGGTCAACCTGCCGACGGCGGGCGTGGACTACCACGTGCCGTTCGGCGGCCGGAAGGGCTCGAGCTACGGACCGCGCGAACA
>Ga0196963_10002634_pt1 | contig 10581 bp, 6 predicted proteins | sample S1_5metaG_FD_148600 | JGI IMG/M metagenome (GOLD analysis project Ga0196963, IMG submission 148600) | Soil microbial communities from Anza Borrego desert, Southern California, United States - S1_5 | ecosystem: Environmental > Terrestrial > Soil > Desert | place: USA: California | collected... | reverse complement strand
TCCTGCCGATCATCGTCGGCCTGTGGGCGGCGGCGTTTCTGCAGCGCGCGATTGGCGCCTATATGGGCTACGGCCGCAACCTGTTCGTGCGGCGTGTGCAGCTCGAGGCGGAGCGGCGTCTCCTCCAACAGGCGGCGACCGTTGATCTCGGACACTTCGACAATTCGGACTGGCATGATCGACTGGCGCGTGCCAAACGCGACGTCTCGTGGCGGCCTGGCGATCTGACCTGGTCGGTGCTTGGTCTGTCGGGCAACATCGTCACGATCGTGCTGATGGCGGGCCTGCTCGCCAGTCTGCATTACGTGCTGGTGATTCTGGCGTTGGCGGCGGCGATCCTGTCGCTGCTCCTCGAGCGCCGAGTCACCGTGAAACTCTACGAGTTCTTTTACAAGGAAACGCCGGAGGAACGGGAGCGCGAGTATCTGGGCGACTTGCTGGTGCAGGCGCGCACCACGAAAGAGATTCGAGCCTACGTGCTCGCCGACTATCTGCTGGGGCGGTACCGCGAGCGGTCTGAAGAGTTGTACCGATTACGCGAACAGATGTACCGATCAGGGACGCGCATCTCGATGCTGACTGGCCTGGTCACCGGAACGGCGCTGGCCCTGGCCTACCTGTTCGTGGCCGTTGAGGGGATTTCCGGCGCCATCGATCCCGGAGGTGTCGTGCTGGTGATCGGCGCGTTTGCATCCGTGTCGGGAACGCTCGGGAATATCTCCAGCACGTTCGTCGCGGTCGATCAGCACACCACGTTTCTCGAAGACTACTTCTCGTTTCTCCGCGTCGGGCCGCTGGTGCCGGTCAAGGCGCCACCGCGTGCCGTACCGGCGTCACTCGAAGCCGGCATCGAATTCGACAACGTCACCTTCACCTATCCCGGCGCCACCGAACCGGCGGTCGAGAACCTCTCGCTGCACATCCGCGGCGGCGAGCTGATCGCGCTGGTTGGCGAGAACGGCGCCGGCAAGAGCACGTTGATCAAATTGTTGATGCGGTTTTACGATCCCACCGCTGGCGTCGTGCGGGCCGGCGGAACCGATCTTCGCGACGTTGAACCCGCCGAGTGGCGCGGCCGGATCGGCGTCCTGTTCCAGGATTACGCCACCTACGAATTGTCGGTGCGCGAGAACGTCCGGATGGGACGACCGGGCCAGCATGGCGATGACGCGCGCGTGTTGCAGGCGTTGCGCGACGCGCGCAGCGACTGGCTGTTACGGAAGATGCCGAAAGGACTCGACGCGAAGGTCGGGCGCCTGTTCGAGGGCGGTCACGACCTGTCCGGCGGGGAGTGGCAGCGCCTCGCACTCGCGCGGATCATGTATCGCGACGCCGATGTCTGGATTCTCGACGAGCCAACGTCGTCGCTCGATCCGGAAGCGGAAGCGGCCATCTTCGCCGAACTGAAATCGATGCTGCGCGGCCGCATCGGTATCGTCATCTCGCATCGCTTCTCGACGGTGCGGATCGCCGATCGCATTGCCGTCATGGCGGATGGCCGAGTGGTTGAAATCGGCTCCCACGATCAGCTGCTTCATGCGGGTGGCCGCTACGCGGAGTTGTTCGAGTTACAGGCCGCCGGCTATCGTTAGGCAATTCTCCTATAGTAAGCTCAGCAATAATGTGGTTTTACTGCCAGCTGAAGCTTTTCCCTTGAACGGTGCATATACGCCGCTCATGATGGATTGGCACAGCCCGGAAAATGGCTTCAACGACTGGTAAGACGCGCCAGTACCCCGCGGTGTGCCCGAAGTGCGCCCAGGCTAAGGGGTATCCCTTCGAGGTGTGCACGACCGCCGATCATGGTTCAATCGAGGTGAAGTTGCGGTGCCGCGATTGCAGCCACGAATGGAACGAGATCGTGTCGAGCCGGGACTGACCGGCAAGCTAGTGACCTTCGGCGCCGTCGAGCCGGCGTCGCTCCAGCAGATCGAACGGTGTCTTGACGCCGCCGGCGAGGCGAGCCGCGGCGTGCTGTGCGCCGATCATCACAAGGGCTATTCGATGCCGATTGGCGGCGTCGTCGCGTCGTCCAGCGTCGTGATGCCGGCCGGCGTCGGCTACGACATTGCCTGCGGCAATTGCGCGGTGCAGACCCCGCTCAAGGCGGCCGACGTCGACATCACGCGCGTGATGGACGAAGTGTGGCGCCGCATTTCGTTCGGCATGGGCCGCAACAACGACGAGCGGATTTCCGATCACCCGGTATTCGACGCCATCGCGCACAGCCCGGTGAAAGAGCAGCGCAAGCTGTTGTCGGTGGCGCGCGGCCAGCTTGGCACCGTCGGCGGCGGCAATCACTACGTCGATCTGTTCGAGGATCGCGCCGATGGCTCGTTATGGGTCGGCGTACACTTTGGCTCGCGCGGCCTCGGCCACAAGACGGCGTCGGGCTTCCTGGCGCTCGCCACCGGCAAAGGCTGGGATCAGCGGCCGAACGACAGCATGGATGCGCCGCCGGCGATCATCAAACTCGGCACGCCTCTCGCCGACGACTACCTGGCGGCGATGAACATTGCCGGCGACTACGCCTACGCGGGGCGCGACTGGGTCGTCGATCGCGTGCTGAGGATTCTGCAGACCGAAGCAACGCAACGCGTGCACAACCATCACAACTTCGCGTGGTGGGAACGGCATCATGGCCGCAATACGCTGGTGATTCGCAAAGGCGCGACGCCTGCATTCCCGGGTCAGAAGGGCTTCATCGGCGGCTCGATGGGCGACGATGCGGTGATTGTCGAGGGGGTGGACTCGCCGGCATCGCGGGCAGCGTTGTATTCGACCGTGCACGGCGCCGGGCGGGTCATGAGCCGAACGCAGGCGGCAGGGAAGATCAATCGGCGAACCGGCAAGTCAGTCACACGCGGTGTGGTGAATTGGCCGAAGTGGCAGGCCGAACTGAAGGCACGCGGTATCGAGCTTCGCGGCGGCGGCGCCGACGAAGCTCCAGAGTGCTACAAGGATTTGACAGAAGTGCTCGCCGCGCACGGCGACACGATCAAGGTATTGCACACCCTGCGCCCAATCGGCGTCGCGATGGCGGGTAAGGACACGTTTGATCCGTATAAGGACTAGGCAGGCCGACAGGCAGGCAGGCGGACAGGCAGACAGGCGGACAGGCAGACAGGCAGACGGGCAGGTCGTCGCGAGTTCTGTTAAGCTTGAGATCTCTCCGGAAGCCGGCGTAGCTCAGTTGGTAGAGCAGCTGATTCGTAATCAGCAGGTCATCGGTTCAAGTCCGATTGCCGGCTCCAGTTTCAACCCCTGTCGGCCTGTCTGCCTGTCTGCCTGACGGCCTGTACAACAACTACGACCGCAGCGACAGCGGCCGGCACCAAGGTGTATTTCGTCGGCGGCAGCCAGACACTGGATGTCGCGGCGCGGGCGGTGATTAAACCTGTCAGCACCGCGGCTGAGATCGCGAGGCTCGCGGGGACCCTGGCCAATGCGATTGCAGCGAACGGAATCACGACAAAGAACAAGTTGCCGAGCGCGCGTTCGGGATTCTGCACGTAGTTCAACGCCAGAAAGGGCAGTGCGCTGCCGAGCGCCAGTTGCCGCCATTCGAGCGGCGCCGCACGATAGCCGAGCAGCGCGTAGAGCCACGCAAACCCGAAACTGACAAACAGCAGGTAGACGCGCGTCACCGGCGGGTTGCCCTCGAGCCAGAGTGCCAGCCACCCGCCCTTGCTCAAGTCGATCTGCAGCAGTCCCGCGGATTGACCGAGCTCTTTGCCCCAATCGGAATACGACTGTAACGCCCAGCGATAGGCCAGCAGCGCCGCCACGACCAACGCGCCCTGACCAACCCACTTTTCCCATCCGCGTCGTCGTGGCGGGATCAGCGCCGCGACCGCCAACGACGCGCTCATCAACGCAACCGTCTCTTTCGCGAACATGCCGACCAGGCCCAGCGCGAGGGCCAAAGCCCACCGGCCGCGCATCCAGCACCACGCCATCGCCGCGACGAACACGAACACCGCCGGGTCGGCGCTGAATGGATCGTAGGCGGTGAAGGCGAATCCGTACGAGGCTTGCGTCAACACCGCGGCCGCGACACCGGCAGCAGGTGCGCTCGTGATCGATGCGACGGTGACGGCAATGATGCTGCCGGCGGCGGTGGTCGCGGCCCACCGGTAGCCGCGCCAACGGACTTCGGAGTCGACGGGAATCAGCTCCAGAGTTCCCGGCACGAGGACGCGGTAGCAGTAGACGACCCAGAGCGGTGGGCATGTCGGCGCAAACGGATGCGCACCGGCGAACTCGTACTTCTCGCGATCGGATTGTGCGGGCTGCGACGGCGCCGCCGCCTGGATTCCCAGTGCCAGCGCCGCATTCAACGCAATCAGCAACCACCACAATCGCGCCGCAACCATCGCCGCGCGATGCTATCACTTCGCCGGAGGCACAGGCCTACAGCAACCGTTGCAGCCGATCGAGCGCGAGAGTGAGCCGCGGCTTGGCGTCGCCGGGCGCCGCGCCATCTGGCAACCAGACCGACCAGTCCAAGCCGATCATGCGCCGCGGTCCCATCGCGAACGACTTCAACGCGAGGACGCCGTCGCTGTGCGCGAGCATGACTTCAGCGCCCGTGTCGCAGAGCACCTCGCCGTCCGCCGGCAGATCGGGCGCCAACCAGCGGGACCGCGCTTCCGCCGCGCCAAACTGCGCGCGAATGCGCTCCGGCGACACGTCGGTCGGCCTGACGACCAGGTCGTGGTGGCGCATTCGGGTGGGATACCGTTCGAGCCACACCTTCATTTGGGTGAGGGCATGTTGCCATCCCGACACGGTGCCTTCGAACGTGTCCTTCTTTTTCGGATCCTCCGAGAAGCCCGAGTTGACGAGGTTCATCACGGTCTCTCCACCGTCCTTGGTGATGGTGATTTCCATCAGGTACGGCATTCCGTCAGGGCCATCGTCGCCGCCGACCACGAAGCTCTTGCCGGGTTCGGCTTCGATGACGGGGATGTCCATCACGTAACCGAACGTGTCGAAGAACCATCGCATTGTGGTCCCGGCGCGGCCGACACCTTCAGCCCGATCGACGAACCAGTTGGCGATGTGTTGCGGATCGGCCCACGCCTCCCAGACGCGCTGGGGCGTGGACTTGATCCGAAAGGTAGTTTCGATGCGGCGACCGTGATGTTTGCGAGTCATATGAACCTGGGCCTCGAGGCGTTGAACATGTGCGTGCGTGAACGGTGAATCGTGTGCGCTACGCAGGCGTCGGGTAACACCCTAAAACCAATCGATACCGGCCGCTGGCGCAGGCGGGCGTGGTGTATTCGGCGACCACCTTCGTGATCGCAGTGGCCAGAGCCTCCGCGAAGCGGGCGCGATCGGCGGCACTCTTGAAGCCGAATTCGGTGTCGAGCGACAGCAGTGGCAGAGCGGAGCCGCTGGCGTCGGCCTGTCGCCATGACTCGCTGAGCTCCTTCTGCAGCCGCGACGCCAGCATCAGCAGATAGGACGCGCTTGCCTTGTCGGCGCTCGCCGGCGCGGCCCCCGCGTCGAGCGCGCCGAGCATTTCCGGCGCCAGGACGAACGCCTGCGCGCTGATCACGTAGCGCTGCTCGGTGAGTCCACGCTTGCGGGCGCGCCCGGCACGGCGCAGGAAGCCGGCACGCGCCAGCTCCCGCACGTGGTAGTTGACGACCTGCCGAGGCTTGCCCATCGCGGCGGCGATGCCGGCCGCCGAAATCGGCTGGCGTGCAAGACCGAGAATCTCGCGGCGGAGCGGCTTCAGCAGAACCCCCGCCTTGGGCGCGTCGCGGATGACGCCGACCGGTGCCGCACTCGCACTCACGCGACGCATTACACAATAGACAAATTATTTTGTCAATTCGGCCGTCCGGTTGCCGCCGGCGCTGCGCCCCGGCTACCATCGGCGTGCGTTGGCGCTGCGTTCCCGTTTCGTGGTCCTTGCCGTGGTCGTATTCGCCGTGATGGTCGTCCGCACGTGGGAGGGGACAACGGAAGGCGATTTCTACGTGCACGCGGCGGTGGTCCGCGAGCTCGCCGCGCGGCCGCTGCAGCCGCGCCACGCGCAGCTGTCGGCTGACGCCGCCCACGAGTACTACTCGCCGTATGCGCTGGCGGCCGGCCTTGTATCGCGGTTCACCGGGGTTTCGGCCGTGGACACCCTCCGCGCGTTCGGGATCGTCAACCTGATCCTGCTGCTGATCGCCATGCGCCGTCTTGCCGGTGCGCTCGAACCGGGCCGAGCCGACGCGGTGGCGTTCTACGCGTTGTTGTTCACACTGCTGTTGTGGGGTGCCGAACCGTGGTATTACAGCGGGTTTCTCCACCTGCCGGTGTTGGCCGCCGTGTTGCCGTATCCCTCGACGTTCGCCCTGGCGCTCGGGATGCTGGTGGCCGCGACGACGAGGCGGTCGAAACACGCGACGGCCGCCACAGCGATCGCCCTCGCCGTCGTGCTCGTGACGCATCCGATCGCCTTCATCATCGTTGCCGCGCTGATGATCGCGCGACTGTGGCGCGACAGCGCAGACGCACGCCGGAAAACCGTGATTGCGCTGACGGCCGCCGTCATGCTTGCCATCGTATGGCCGTACTACTCGCTGCTGCACCTTTCGTCGACCGACGTCTCATCGTTTTACGACTACAACGTGGCGATGTACGAACGGGTTGTCGGGCAGACGTGGCCGGCGCTTGCGGGCGTGGTGGCGATTGCGCTGTTGTGGCGCGCGGACAGGCGACACCCGCTGCCGATCGGCGCGCTGCTCCTGGCGGCGGTCTACGCCGCTGGTGCGATCAGCGGCGCCTACTTCTTCGGGCGCGTCATTTCCGGTCTCGTCATGATGCTGCACTTCGCCATCGCCATGGTCGTGTCCAGGATCGAGGTGAAAACCGCCCGCCTGCATTTGGTGACGGCGATGGTGTTTGCAATCTGCGTGGCCATCTCGTACACCAACGCGATTCGCCCGCAGATCAGCGAGCTCGCCGCCGGGCGCCGTCCACCAGATCCGTTGGCGTTCGTCGCTCGGTTCGTCGGCCACGATGACGTGGTGATGGCGGGGGAGGAGGATAGCCTTCGCGTCACCGCGTTCGCGGGGAAGGTCGTCGCCGCGTCGAATCCGATGACGTTCGTGCCCGACCTGATCGAGCGCAAGGCCGCAGCGGGACGCTTCTTCGACGCATCGACCGCCGCGACCGATCGCGACGCCATCATCCGCCGCTATGCCGTGCAATGGATTCTGATCGATAAAGCTGCGTGGCCCGACTGGTGGTCGCTGACCAACGGGCGGCCAGCCTACGAAGATGCGCGCTACGCGCTCGTCGCAGTTGAACCCGCCTCCGGCAGCAGGTAATATCGAAGGTTACCGGCGTGGTCGAGATGCGCGCCAGTAGATCACCTGCATCATGCCGCCCGAAGCAGCAAACGCGTCGGCTCTCGTCATTCGCGGTGCGCGAACGCACAACCTGAAGAACGTCGATCTGACGCTGCCAGCGGGACAGCTGATCGTTTTCACAGGCGTCAGCGGATCCGGGAAATCCTCGCTCGCCTTCGACACGATTTACGCCGAAGGGCAACGCCGCTACGTCGAGTCGCTGTCCGCGTACGCGCGGCAGTTCCTCGAGCGGATGGAAAAGCCCGACGTCGATCGCATCGACGGCATCTGCCCGTCGATCGCCATTCGTCAGAAGAATTCCGTGCGCAATCCGCGCTCGACCGTGGGCACCGTCACCGAAATCCACGACTACATGCGGCTGCTCTACGCGCGCGTCGGCCGCACGATCTGCCGCAAGTGCGGCCAGGAAGTGGTTCGCGAGACCGCCGAAGTGGTGGCGAACAAGCTGCTGGCGCTGCCCGAGGGGTCGCGCGTGATGCTCGGCTTTGATTTGCCGGTCATGGCCATCGCCGATCGGGCCGCGGACGCCGACGACGCTGATGCCGCGGTCCAGGATCCTGCGAGCGCGGTCGCCTCCCCGGCCGATCGCGCGTCGGCGCCGGCTCTGGCGCTGGGCAACCTGCGGCGCAAGGGCTTCGGCCGGTTGCTGATCGGCGATCAGGCGATCGCCTTCGAGGACGTCGATGCCAAGGCCCTCACCTCGTTGACGATGCTCCGCGTCGTGGTCGATCGCATCAAGGTGGCGGCGGACGCGCGGACGCGCATTACCGATTCGATTGAAACGGCGTACTCCGAAGGGGGCGGCGCGGCGTGGGCGCTGCAACTGCAGGATGACGGCCCGCCGATTCAGCACCTGTTCTCCGAGCGCTTCGAATGCCGCAACTGCGGCATCGCCTACGAGGATCCGCAGCCGCGCCTGTTCTCGTTCAACAACCCATTCGGCGCCTGCCCGACCTGCCACGGCTTCGGCAATATCATCGAGCTCGATCAAGAGCTGGTGGTGCCGGATCCGTCCAAATCGATCAACCAGGGTGCGATCGAGCCATGGACCAAGCCCCACTATCGCTCGCATCTTGCCGAACTGAAACGCGCCGCCAAGAACGGCAAGGGCGTCCGCCTCGATGTACCGTGGCGCGACCTGACCCCAGAGGAAGTCGCGTTCGTGATGGACGGCGACGCGTCGAGCTCGGGGCGCGGTGATTTTGAAGGCGTGCGCGGCTTCTTCCGGTGGCTGGAGCGCAAGAAGTACAAGGTTCACGTTCGCGTGTTCCTCAGCCGGTATCGCGGCTACCTGACCTGTCCTGATTGCGGCGGCACGCGACTGCGCCGCGAAGCCCGCGACGTGCATGTCGGCGGCGTGACCATCGACAAGGCGTCATCGCGGACCGTGCGCGAGGCCGAGAAGTTCTTCTCGGACCTCCGGCTGACCGAGAAGGAAGCGGCGATCGCCGAAAAGGTGCTGAAGGAAATTCAACGGCGGCTTGGTTTCCTGCGCGATGTCGGACTGGATTACCTGACGCTCGATCGGCTGTCGTCGACGCTGTCCGGCGGCGAAGCGCAGCGCATCAACCTGGCGACGTCGCTCGGGTCGGCGCTGGTCGGCACGCTGTACGTCCTCGACGAGCCGTCGATCGGCCTGCACACGCGCGACAACCAGCGATTGATCACGATCCTGCGGCAGCTCCGCGACCAGGGCAACACCGTGATCGTCGTCGAACACGACGCCGACATGATCGCGGTCGCCGACCATCTCGTCGACATGGGCCTTGGCGCCGGCGAACACGGCGGCCGTGTCGTCTATAGCGGCACGCTGCAGGGGCTGACCAACGAGCCGCGATCGCTGACAGCCAAGTACCTGCGCGGCGAGTTGAGCATCCCGATCCCGGCGCAGCGGCGCAAGGGCACGCCGCAGCGCATTCGCCTGTTCGGCGCCACCGAGCACAACCTCAAAGGTGTCGATATCGAGGTGCCGCTCAATACGTTGACCTGCGTCACCGGCGTCAGCGGCTCGGGCAAATCGACGCTCGTGCACGACGTGCTGTACGCGGCGCTGAAGCGGGCGAAAGGCGACTGGGATCGCAAAGTCGGCGCGCACCAGCGCCTCGACGGCCATGAGTTCATCAGCGACGTGGTGCTGGTGGACCAGACGCCGATTGGTCGGACGCCGCGATCGAACCCGGTGACCTATCTGAAGGCGTTCGATCCGATCCGCGAGCTGTTTGCCGCCACCAAGGACGCCAAGTCGCGCGGCCTGACGGCCAGCCATTTCTCTTTCAATGTTCCCGGCGGGCGCTGCGAAGCCTGTCAGGGCGAAGGGGAAGTCCGCGTCGAAATGCAGTTCCTGGCCGACGTGTTCGTGCCGTGCGAACAGTGCGACGGCCGCCGCTTCAAGCAGCAAGTGCTCGACATCCGGTATCGCGGCAAGAACGTCACGCAGGTACTGGACATGACCGTGCGCGAGGCGCTGACGTTCTTCGCGAGCACGCCGAAGGTGCTGCGGCGGCTGCAGGTGCTCGACGAGATCGGCCTGGGCTACCTTCGCCTCGGCCAGCCGGCGACGACGCTGTCGGGCGGCGAGGCGCAGCGGATCAAGATTGCCGCGCACCTGTCGTCACACGCAGGGGAGCGGCTGCTGTACATCCTCGACGAGCCGACCACGGGTCTGCACTTCGACGACATCGCGAAGCTGCTCGCCGCGTTCCGCAAGCTGCTCGAGGCCGGCCACACCCTTCTCGTCATCGAGCACAACCTCGACGTCATCAAGGTGGCGGACTGGATCATCGATCTCGGGCCCGAGGGGGGCGAGGATGGCGGCCGCTTGCTGGCGATGGCCACGCCGGAACAGGTGGCGCTCAACCCCGATTCCCACACCGGCAAGTACATCCGCGAAGTGCTGTCGTCCGGGAAACTTCTACAGACGGTTGCGCGTTAAGTCGTGATTCTGCCGGTCGATTTCTATCGACGACCGACCCTGGACGTCGCGCGCGACCTCATTGGCAAAGTGCTCGTCCATAAGGCCGCGCACGGCGTGACCGCCGGAGCGATCGTCGAATGCGAAGCGTACATCGGCGAGGACGATCCGGCGTGCCATGCGGCGCCCGGTCCGACGGCACGCAACGCGCCGCTCTACGGGCCGCCGGCGCGCGCCTATGTCTACCTGAATTACGGTCTCCACGACATGATGAACGCCGTGACCGAGGACGAA
>Ga0196963_10002633_pt1 | contig 10582 bp, 10 predicted proteins | sample S1_5metaG_FD_148600 | JGI IMG/M metagenome (GOLD analysis project Ga0196963, IMG submission 148600) | Soil microbial communities from Anza Borrego desert, Southern California, United States - S1_5 | ecosystem: Environmental > Terrestrial > Soil > Desert | place: USA: California | collected... | reverse complement strand
CCGTCGACTCCATCATGGTGTCGCTCAACTACGGTTTCCTACGCTACTTCCGCGAGACCACCCAGGCGAACCGGAAGGGTGAGCTTCTCCTTGTCGTCTCCTTCGACACCAGCGATCCGGCCGACCAGACGCCGTCGACGGGAACCGAGAAGAACAGCCTCGTCGTGTATGCGGCCGACAACCAGACGCTCGGCTCGTCGCTCGGTGTCCGGGATTGGCCCATGTTCGGGCCGGTCAAGGTCCCCCACGGGGAGCTCTTCCTGCGCCTGGTGATCATCGAGAATGACTCGGTCGAGAACAAGCGCGTCGGCAGCACGATCAAGTCGGTGATCGGCGCGGCCACGACCTTCCGCCCCGACATGGCGGTTGCCAGCGTCATCACCGGTGCCGTCGCCGACATGGTCGTGCGGCTGAACAGCGACGATGTGGTCTTCGACACGCGCTTCGCGCTGCGGCGGGCCTCCCCGGGCCAGAAATACTATCGCGGCCCGCTGCTCTACGGGCGCTACGCGCTTATCCTCCAGGAGGATCGCCTGCTGGGCACCGATGCTTCGGCGGTGGCGCCAGGCTCGACCTTCGTGCCGCAGTTCCATCGCCTGCGCTACGACCGCAATTCGGGGATGATCTACCATGCCTACAACTACTATCCGATTTCCGACCCTCTTCTCGATCTGCTGAAGGACGCCGACAAGGCAAAGGCGAAGGCCGATCACGAATGCCTCGCCCCCGATGCGTTGACCCCGACCTATCGCGGACGCTTCATCGAAGGGCGCGGCCCCCTGGACTGGCGCACGGTGCCCTATTGGGCGCTCGACCAGAACAAGCAGATGGAACTGCATCGGAAGCTGCTGATCGAGGCCGGCCCGCAGTACCGGCGCTGCCTCCTGAGCTGGGTCAACGGCAAGGAGGCCCGTGAATTCCGGCGCGATACTCTCGGCTACGCCAATGAGGGCAACGTCGCCGATCACGATCTGGTCACTCATTTCGACGCGGCCCTGATCCGCGCCCATTACTCCATGCATCGGACACCCTTGCCGTCGGAGCGCGAGCAGGAAGCCTTGCGCAAGTTCCTGGCGCAGGGAAACCACCAGCTCGACTTCAATGTCGTCCAGTATCCGGAGGCGTTCACGGCACTGGCGCAGTTCGCGCAGCACACGCATCTCATCTTCTCCATCGAGCCGGCGGTGTCGCCGGACGGACCGCGGGTCCATGACCGGCTGCCGAAGTATGAGGTCATGCTGAGGGAGCTCATGGACCAGGCCGGACAGCCGACGGCCATCGCGGCCCTGGCGACGGAGATCGAGGCCGCCTACAAGGCGCGGCTTGAGTTGCGGACGGCGCTGCAGAAATCCGGCGAGGCAGCCGGGCGGAGCGAGATGATCGGGCCGCAAGTCTGCCCTCTCTACCGGCAGCTCGCCTCTTACGGCCCGGGTCCGCACAGGAACATGCAAGGCTACGGGGCCGATGCGCTCTACCGCGAGATCAAGCGGCGGACCGGTCGCACCTTCGCCAATGCCGGCGAGGTGGGTACGTGGCTCAACGGGCAGAATTGTAAGACATTGGCCGATGCCGATTGCGGCTGCGGCGCATCGCCACCGCCGCCACCGCCGGCGACACCTCAGCCGCTCGTGCCGCAAGACGCGCCGGGACCGGCGCCGACGCTCACGGTACCAGGTAGATCCTAGGCTGCCGGCAGCGCCTTGCTGAGATGTCGCGCGCTGACCCTACGGAGTCCAACCCGGCAAGGCGGCGGCCTGCCGGATCCAGGCCGCCATTTGCGCCTGGTCGAACGGGTCGCCCTCGCGGATGTCGAAGTAGCGCACGTCCTTGTGCTTGGACGTGCCGGGCGGCGGCGGCCGCAGCGCCGCGCCGCGGAAGTACGCGACTTTCACGTACTTCGTGAAGCAATGGAAATTGAGAAACCAGCCCCGGCCTTCGACGCCGTAGAAGGGCGAGTTCCATTTGACCGCCTTGCTCACGCCGGGAACCGTCCGCACGATGAGCGCGTCCAGGCGGCGTTTGAGGTCGCGTTTCCAGCCTGGCATGGCCTCGATGTAGGCCTGCACGGGGGCGTCGCCGTCGGCCTTCGCGATCTGCGGGTTGCCGCCGGCGAGGAGGGTTGGCTTGGCAGAGCTCCGCTTGGTAACCGCCTTCTTTGCTCTTTTCACGGACTTCTTGCGTGTTTTGCCGGCCATCGCCTTGGCTCCTCGACGTTCTCAGTTTACGACCGCAAAGCCGATCTCGCGCAGCACCGCGAGACTTTCTTGCTCATCTTTGGAAGCCGCCAGCACGTAGTCGAACGAGTAGGTCGAGACGATGAGGACCGAGATGGCGTGGCTACCCAGTGCGCTGGCGATGCGCCCCAGGAAACCCGGGGCCTGGAACGGCACGCATATCCTGATTTGCAGGAGGGTAAACGGGCCTTGCCGCTCCGAGCGGGATAGCTGGGCGAGGTCGCCCTCGCGGCAAATGACCGTCGTCTCATGCGCATCACGCACCACGCAGTGAGGCGTTGCGCTGATCGGCTGATCGGGTGGCAGGCGCAGGACGTAATAGCGCCGGGTTGGCGATGGATCGGACTTTGGGCGATGACTTCGTCCAGTTCCATCGTTTGATCCTCACGTCAGCGCTGATCTGCGCGCGCCTTAAGCCAATTCGCAGACAAATTAGCTTTCGGCGCTGAGCCCGAACTACGTTCGCGCTGGCACACCCTTCTCCCCGAGGTCCCACCACAGACCGGCCATCATCTGCAGGCCCTGGCGCGCCACGGGAGCGAGCAGGTGCTCGTTGGGCGCGTGTTGCGAGCAGGACGGGTAGGAGTGCGGCACCCACACCGTGGGCAGGCCGAGCACCTCGCTGAAGATGTCGTTGGGCAGCGAGCCGCCGAGATTGGGCAGGATCGCCGGCCGCTCGCCCGTCGTCTGCTTCACCGATGCTGCCGCCCACTGCACCCAGGGATGCTCGGGGTCGAGGCGCGTGGCGCGGAAGAACTCGTCGCGCGCCGGCGTGATCGTCACCATGGGGAAGCCGTGGCGGTCGAGATGGCGGCGCAGCGCCGGCAGCACGTTGTCGGCGTCGATGCCGACCACCGTGCGCAGCTGGCAGCGCGCGGTGGCCTTGGGCGGGATGGCGTTGACCGGCTGGTCCGGGTTGCCGGTGCGGAAGGCCAGCGTCTCGAAGCTGCACCAGCCGAAGACGCGTTCGGCCGGGGTGAGGCCGGGCTCGCCCCAATCCTCGTCGATGGTCGGGCCGCTCGGGCCACCGTCGACCACGCAATCGGCCAGCGCCTTGCGCACGCTCGCCGGGATCTCCTTGGGCACCCATTCGGGGATGCGGATCTGGCCGTTGGGGCCGACGATGCTGGCGATGGCGTGCGCCATGAGGATGCCGGGCGAGGCGAGCAGGCCGCCCCAATTGCCGGAATGGTGGCCGCCGTCACGCAGGTCGATGGTCAGGTCGAAGGAGATGCTGCCGCGCGAGCCGAGGAAGAGCGTGGGGCGCTCGGCGGTGAGGCGCGGCCCGTCGGAGGCGATGAGCACGTCGGCCTTGAATTTCTGCGCGTTCTTCTCGCAGAGCTCGCGCAGGCCGGGCGAGCCGACCTCTTCTCCGGTCTCGATGAGCAGCTTCACGTTGAAGCCGAGCTTGCCGCGCGTGCGCAGGACGGCGTCGAGCGCGCCGAGGTTGATCGTGTGCTGGCCCTTGTTGTCGGCCGTGCCCCTTCCGTAGAGCCGGTCGCCGTCCGGTGTGACTCTCCACGGAGAAAGTCCTTGCGACCACTGGCTCTCCTGGCCGCGGATCACGTCGCCATGGCCGTAGGAGAAGACGGTCGGCGCCTTGGGGTCCTCGATGCGCTCGGCGTAGAGGAACGGGCCCTTGCCGCGCGGCTCGCTCATCGAGGTGCAGGTGAAGCCGAGCTTCGTCAGGGTGCTGCGCATCTCGCCCTCGGTGTAGTCCTTGAGGGCGTCGGCGCGGTCGGGGTTCTGGCTCTCGGTCGGGATGGCGACGCGCCGTGTCAAGTCGGCAACGAAGGAACCGTCGTCGAAATACTTCGTCGCGGCGTCGATGGCGTTCTGGCGGCTCATGGGCTGATTCTTTCTTCGTCGTACAGATGGCATTCGACGCGCGTGCCGTCGATGGTGTGCGGGCGCGGCGCGGTGGTGGAGCAAATCGCCATCGCCTGGGTGCAGCGCGGATGGAAGCGGCATCCCGGCGGCGGGTCAAGCGGGTTGGGGAAGGCGATGCCCAGGCCGGTGTCCGGGATGTCGAGCGCGGGGTCGGGGGTGAGCACCGAGGCGAGCAGCGCCCGGGTGTACGGATGCTTGGGGTTGGCAAAGAGGGTCGCGGTGTCGGCCTGCTCGACGATGCGGCCGAGATACATGACCGCGACGCGCGTGGCGATGTGCTCGACCACGGCGAGATTGTGGCTGATGAAGACGTAGGTGAGGCCGAGCTCGCGGCGCAGGCGCTGCAGCAGGTTGAGGATCTGGCTCTGCACCGAGACGTCGAGCGCCGAGGTCGGCTCGTCGCAGATGACGATCTCGGGCCGCATGATCAGCGCCCGGGCGATGGCCACGCGCTGGCGCTGGCCGCCGGAGAGCTGGCCCGGGTACGAATCCGCCAGCCGTGGCGGCAGGCCGACGAGCTCCATCATCTCGCGCACCTTGCCGGCCTCGCCGTCGAGCCCGTGCACGCGCAAGGGCAGGGCGATGATCGAGGCCACGCTCTTGCGCGGGTTGAGCGACGAATAGGGGTCCTGGAAGACCGGCTGCACGCGCCGGGAGACCTGTTTGCGGTCGAGGCTGTGCAGCTCGACGCCCGAGAGCGTCACCGTGCCGGCGCTGGGGGCGAGCAGGCCGAGCAGGATCCGGGCCAGGGTCGACTTGCCGCAGCCGGACTCGCCCACCAGCCCCACGACTTCATTCCTATAGACCGCAAAAGACAGATCGTCTATGGCCTTGAGCGACTGTTGCGCGTGGAACAAGCCCCCGCCGATCGAAAAAACGCGGCTGACCCCCTTGGCCTCGAGCAGCAGCTCGCTCACGGCAGCACGCAGCGGTACTCGTGCGCCGCGACGGCGCGGCGCGGCGGATCGTCGGCGCAAGAGGTCTGCGCCTGCGTGCAGCGCTCGCGGAAGCTGCAGCCGCGCAACGTGCCGACCAGCGACGGCACGATGCCCGGGATCGCGCCGAGCTCCTCGCCCGGCCGCGTGCGGCCGGGGATCGGGATGCAGGCGAGCAGCCCGCGCGTGTAGGGATGCCGGGGTGCCGAAAAGATTTCCGCGGCGGTGCCGCTCTCGACGATCTCGCCGGCGTACATCACCGCGACACGGTCGGCGATGCGCGCCACGATTCCGAGATCGTGGGTGATCAGGACCATGCCCATGTCGAGCTCGCGCTGCAGCGAGCGCAGCAGCAGCAGGATCTGCGCCTGGATGGTGACGTCGAGGGCCGTGGTCGGTTCGTCGGCGACCAGCAGATCGGGGCCGCACATCAGCGCCATGGCGATCATCACGCGCTGGCGCAGGCCGCCGGAGAGCTGGTGCGGATACTGGCCGAGCCGCTGCGCGGCGTTGGCGATGCCGACCTTCTCGAGCAGCTGGATCGCGCGCTCGCGCGAGCCGGCGTGATCGCGGCGATGCCGCCTGTAGACCTCCTCCAGCTGGTTGCCGATCGTGTAGGCCGGATTGAGGGCCGTCATCGGCTCCTGGAAGATCATCGCCAGGCGGTCGCCGCGCAACGCGTTCATCGAGGCCGAGTCAATCGTGGCGAGATCGCGGCCGCCGAAGCGCAACGCCCGCGCCGAGCGTTTGGCGCGCCGCGGCAGCAGGTCCATGAGGGCGAGCGCGGTCATCGATTTTCCGCAGCCGGACTCGCCGACCAGGCACAGCGTCTCGCCGCGCCTCACGCTGAACGAGATGTCGCGCACGGCGCGCAGGGTGCCTGACGGCACCGGGATGTCGACGCTCAAGCCCTCGACGGTGAGCAGCGGATCGCTCACGCGCGGTTCTCGGGCGCGGTGACGTCGCGCACGCCGTCGCCGATCAGGTTGATCGCCAGCACGAGCAGCGACAGCGCCACGCCCGGGATGGCGATCAGCCAGAAGGAGAAGAACATGTAGCTCTTGGCCTCGGAGATCATCAGCCCCCAGGAGGGCAGCGGCGGCTGCACGCCCAGCCCGAGGAACGACAGCGCCGCTTCCAGGAGGATGGCGCTGGCCATCTCGAGCGTGGCCACCACGATCAGGTGGTTCATGATGTTGGGCAGGATCTCGCTGAACAGGATACGCGGCGTCGAGGCACCGGCCGCTTCGGCCGCGGCGACGTAGTCGAGGGCTCGCACCTGCATCGTGGCGCCGCGGATGACCACGGCGAAACGATCCCACTTCAACAGGCCGAGCACCAGGATCACCACGGTGAGCGAGCCGCCGAACAGCGCGACCACCGCGAGCGCCACCAGCACCACCGGCATCGACAGGCGCGTGGTGACGATGAAGGTCACGGCCATGTCGACCTTGCCGCCGAAATAGCCGGCGCTGATGCCGAGCAGCAGGCCGATGATGCCGGAAATCGCCATCACCGCGAAGCCGATGAGCAGCGAGATCTGCGAGCCGTAGATCAGGCGGCTGAGATAGTCGCGCCCCAGCCCGTCAGTACCGAGCGGATGCACCCACGTGCCCTTGTCGTGCCAGATCGGCGGGACCAGCCGGCGCGCGAGATCCTGATCGTAGGGATCATGGGGTGCGAGCAGCGGCGCGGCGAAGGCGAGGACGAACATCGCGCCGAGAATGAGGAGCCCCATCAGCAGCCCGGTATGGCCAAAGATGCGCTTGCGCAGCAGCGCGCCCGGGCCTGGCGTGAGAGCCGCGTCGAGAACGCCGATCTCGGCGATGGGTACCGTTGCCATCAGCGCACCCGGATGCGCGGGTCGAGCCAGCCGTTGAGCAGATCGGCGAGCAAGGTGAGCGCGATGTAGAGGACCGAGAGCAGCAGCACGATCGCTTGCGTCACCGGGAAATCGTTGTGGCGAATGCTCTGCCAGGCAAGATAGCCGAGCCCGTCGAGGGCGAACACGGTCTCGATGACGATCGAACCGCCGAGCATGAAGCCGAGCTGCACGGCGGCCAGCGACACGACCGGGATGATGGCGTTGCGCAGCGCGTGCTTGAACACGACTGAGGCAGGCGAAAGGCCCTTGGCGCGCGCCGTGCGCACGAAGTCGGCGGCCAGAACCTCCATCATGCCGGCGCGGGTCAAACGCATGAAGGCGGGAGCCGCGTAGTAGCCCAGCGCGATGGCCGGCATCACGTAATGCGCCCAGGTGTCGCTGCCTGACACCGGCAACCATCTCAAGGTCAGAGAGAAGAGCATGATCAGCACGAGCGCGAACCAGAAGGATGGAAGCGCCTGGCCGACCACCGCGAAGAACAGCGCGATGCGATCGACCCAGCTGTTCGGGTAGACCGCCGCGAGAACGCCGAGCGGGATCGACAGCACGACAGCGAAGGCAAGCGCGATGGCGCCGAGGATCAGGGTCACCGGCAGCTTCGAGAGCACGATGTCGGCGACGTCCTTCTTGTAATAGAGCGACTGGCCGAGATCGCCGGTCAGGGTGCGCCCGAGCCAATCGAAATACTGGACGATCAGCGGCCGGTCGAAGCCGTAGGCCTTGCGGATGAACTCGATATCGGCGGCGGTGGCCGCCTCGCCGGCGATGGCGGCGGCGACGTCGCTCGAGGCGCGCAGCAGGGCGAAGCTGATGACCGACACCGCCAGCGCCACGAGCAGCGCGAGACCGAGGCGTTTGGCGGCGTAGGTCAGCATGCGGCGACTCTAGCGCGTGGCTATCGCTGGAGCCAGAGCAGCCGGCTGCCCGGGAACCTTTTTGCCCGTCGCGCATCCAACCTATAGAACAAGGGCGTTGGGAGACCACCCATGAAGGCGATCGACAGGTCCTTTGCCGGGACGGCATCCGCCGGAAACGCGCCCAAGGGCACGCCGGCGCCGGCAGACGAGGCGGCGCTGGTGTCGCTGGCACGGCAGGGCGACGCCACGGCTTTCCGCGCGATCATGGACCGGCACAACCGCCGTCTTTTCCGCGTGGCTCGCGGCCTGCTGCGCGACAGCGCCGAGGCGGAGGATGTCGTACAGGAGACCTACCTGCGCGCCTTCGGCGGTCTCGGCGGCTATACCGGGGCATCGTCGCTCTCGACCTGGCTCATCCGCATCGCGATGAACGAGGCGCTGGGCCGGCTGCGCCGGCGCCGCAACGTCGTGGCTCTCGACCGCATCGCCGAGCCGGTGGCCGGCGAGGGCGGCGAACGCGCCCCGGTAATCCCGATCCCGCTGAGGGAGCCAACCGTGTCGGACCCCGAACATGCCGCCGCGCGGGCGGAGATCCAGCGTCTGCTGGAGCAGGCCATCGACGACCTGCCCGATCCCTTCCGTCTTGCCTTCGTGCTGCGCTTCGTCGAGCAGATGAGCGTCGAGGAGACCGCTCTCTGCCTCGGCGTGCCCGAGGAGACGGTGAAGACGCGGGTTCACCGCGCCAAGCGTCGGTTGCGCGCGACATTGGGGGCGCGTCTCGCACCGGCGCTCACCGGTACCTTCCCCTTTGCGGGTGCGCGCTGCGCCCGTATCAGCGAGTCGGTGCTGCGCCGGCTCGGCATCGACGGGTCGCCGCCGGCACCCGCCTAGTTCCCGCGCCCTCGCGCTCTTTCCCACGTTCCTTGAAGGAGATTTCACATGACCGAAGTCATGCAGCCCTCGTTTCGCCTTTTTTCAGGGCGGCGCTCGTTCCTGACGCTGTCGGCCACTGCTATCGCCATGCTTGCGGGCAATGAAGCACTTGCCGCCGGCGAGACGCGCGCTGCCGCCACCAGCGATGCGGACATCCTCAACACCGCGCTCGGCGCCGAGCTCGAAGCGATCGCTGCCTATCAGGTGGGCGCCGAAAGCGGCCTGCTTCAGAAACCGGTGCTCGACCTCGCCGTGCAGTTCCAGGGACACCACAAGGCGCATGCCGATCTGCTCGCCAAGACGGTGAAGGCCCTGGGTGGCAAGCCGGTCGAGGCGAAGAAGGCCACCGATTACAGATTCCCCGTCGAAAGGCTGAAGAACCAGGCCGACGTGCTGCGCTTCGCGGCCGGACTGGAGAAGGGCGCCGTCAGCGCCTATCTCGGCGCCGTGCCGCTCTTTGCCAACCGCGATCTGTCCAAGGCGGCGGCGAGCATCCTCGGTGATGAGGCCATGCATTGGGCCGTACTACGCCAGGCGCTGGGCGAGAACCCGGTTCCCGACGCCTTCGTGTCCTGACCGCTGAGCCTCGCGCCGGCGCAACCGGCGCGAGGATCTTCCCCGTGCGTATCGTTCTTTCCATGCTCGTCCTCGTGGGGACTGCTTTTCTCGCCGTGGCCCAGCCGGCAGGCGATCCGCAGCGCGGCGAGGCGCTCTACAGCCGCTGCATCGCCTGCCACTCGATCGAGCGTGACCGCACCGGTCCGCGCCATGAAGGGCTGCTCGGCCGCCGCATCGGCAGTGTTCCCGGCTTCGATTATTCGCCGGCCTTGCGACGGGCGGGCTCGGCCGGGCGGGTGTGGGATGAGGTGACACTCGATCGTTTCCTCGAGAGCCCGCTGCGGATGTTTCCCGGCACCCGTATGACCTATGCCGGCGTCAAGGACGCGCAGGAGCGCGCCGACCTGATCTCCTATCTGAAGCAGGCCGGCGCGACCCCCTGAGCGTCCTGGGTCGACCGGTTTCAGCCGACGCGGCTCGACCGTTCGAGCTCGTCGATGAAGCGCACGGCCTCGCGTCTGACATGAGCCGCGAGCTCGGGCCGGATAATCGACTTGATCTGGCCGCCCCGGATGCCTTTTTCGCCGACGGTCTTGAAGTCCAGCACTTCGCGCGCCGCTTTCATCACCGGGTCCTCGCCACTTGCGCCGCGCAGATTGCCCGGGTTGGAGAAGGCCATTTCCAGCTTGGTCGCCTGATCGATGAGCAATCTCTCCTGCGGATCGAGCAGATGCGCGATGAACGCCGAGTGCTCGCCCATCGTCTTCGACCAGAAATCGACGACCTCGCCGCGATCGAAGTAGATGTCACGCCGGGAATAAAGGCTCAGTCGTGCGGCAAAGCGATCGGCCTCGCGCGCGGTATGCTCGAAGAAGAGCGGCCAGACCAGACTGTGCATCTTCCCCGAAGCCTGGTGGTCCTGCATGGTCTTCTTGTAGTCGCTGAACCGTCGCGCCAGGTCGATCGTGGTGCGGTTGAAGTCGGCATAGTTCCCCTGGTCGAGGCGGCTCGAAAGTTCGAACTGACGCGCGAACAGCCGCTGGAACTCTTCGGCTTGACGGCGCGGGGCCTCGAGATCACGCCCCGGCATGAGCTGCTGGAAGAACAGCGCATGCTCCATCATCACATCGTTCCAGAACAGGTTGTCGGCGATGGAATAGGCTACCGGGTCGCGGCTTTGCGCCACATAGGTCGGCTTCTCCATCGGCTGCCCGGCGGCCTGCGCGAGCTGCATGCCGGGGCCGGCCTGCGTGGCGGAGACCTGAGCGTCGCTCTGGATGAGACGCGCGG
>Ga0196963_10002632_pt1 | contig 10586 bp, 9 predicted proteins | sample S1_5metaG_FD_148600 | JGI IMG/M metagenome (GOLD analysis project Ga0196963, IMG submission 148600) | Soil microbial communities from Anza Borrego desert, Southern California, United States - S1_5 | ecosystem: Environmental > Terrestrial > Soil > Desert | place: USA: California | collected... | reverse complement strand
GTGCTCGGTGACCTTGTAGGGGCCGGTCCCGACCGGCTTTTCGTTCATCCCCTTGGGGCCGACCTTCTCGTAATACTCGTTGGGATACATCACCACCGGGCCGGCGAGGTACTCGAGCGCGGCCGGGAAGGGCTGCTTGAGGTTGATGCGCACCTTGTACGGGCCGAGCTTCTCGGCCTTGGCGATCCAGTTGACGTTGGTCTGGGTGATGACCTTGTTGTCGGGATTGGCAACGAAGTTGAGCGTGTAGACGACGTCGTCGGCGTCGAACGCCTCGCCGTTGTGGAACTTCACGCCCTGACGCAGATCGAATTCCAGCGTCTTGGCGTCGACCCATTGCCACGCCGTGGCGAGGGAGGGCTTGTACTCGTTGGTCTTGGGGTCGCGCGAGACCAGATGGTCCCAGACATGGTGCGCAATGATGACGCCGATGCGCACGTTGTTGAAATAGGCGTCGATGTTCTCCGGCACCTGGTCGGCGGCGAATTTGAGCGTGTTGTCGCGCTTGCCGGCCTCGGCCGACGGTGCCCCGAGAACGATCGCCAAACCGGCTGCAACAGCCGGCAATGCCCATGCCTTCATGACCCAGCTCCCCTGTTTTGATTGGTGCCGATGGCTCGGCCGTTGGCGATAGCTTGGCGTTCCGGGGGCGGGCCTGTCAATCCGGCGTCCTTACGCCAGCGGCAGCATGGCGCTTGCCGCGCTAGCCACCGCCCTCGGTTTCGGGGACGCCCTGTGCGCCGCGTGTGTCCGCCCCCTCGAAATCGGCGCCGCGCGTGTCGGCGCGGGTGAACACCGCGTCCTGCAGGTTGGCGAATTTGAGCGTGGTGCCGGTGAGCGTCGCGTTGGAGAAATTGGCGCCCGGCATCTTGGCGCGGCGCAGATCGACGCCGTTGAGGTTCGCGTTGATGAGCTTCGCGTGCTCGAAATTCGCCGGCCAGAGATGCGTTGACGAGCCCATGATGTCGACCGGCCCGCAGCGCGCTCCGGTCAGGCGCGCGCTGGTCAGGTTGGCGCGCCGGAAGCTGGCGCCGCGCAGATCGGCATAGCTGAGATCGGCCTCGCGCAGATCGGCGTAGCTGAGGTCGGCCATCAGCAGGTTGGCCTTCGAGAGATTGGCGCCGCGCAGGATGGCGAGCTCGAGGCTGGCGGCCGAGAGGTTGGCGCCCTCGAGATTCTGCTTCGACAGGTCGACGCGGGCGAGCTCGGCGCGCTTGCCCGTCTTGCCGGAGGAATGAATCCACTGCGCGTGCTGGATGAGCATCTCGCGCAGCGGCGCGCCGAGGGAGTCGAGGCTGCGTGGCAGCTGCGCCTTGCTGAAGTCGGTGCGCGTGCGGTCGAGGTCGTCGAGCATCGCGCCGGCGAGGTCGGCGCCGTCGAGCTTGGTGCCGTGCATGATGGCGCGCGCCAGCACGGCGCCGTGAAAGATGGCGCCGCTGAGATTGGCCTCGGTCAGGTCTGCGCCTTCGAGGATCGAGCCGGTGAGGTTCGACTGGCTGAGGTCGGTCTTCTGCAGTTTCGCGTTGCGCAGGATCGCGTCGGTGAGATCCGACTGCATGATGAACGCGTTCGACAGCTTGGCGCTCGTCAGGTCGGCGCCGCGAATCACGGCACTGCCGAGATCGGCCACGTTCATGTCGAAGGTCATCATCGAGAGATTGCCGCGGCGGTCGGATTTGAGCATCACGCCGGCGCGCAGATCGCATTCCTGCATCTCGCAGTCGGTCAGGATGGCGCCGCGGATGCAGGCCCCGCGCATGTCGGCGCGCGTCAGGTTCGCGCCGGTCAGGTCGCTGGAGCGCAGATCGGCCGCGAAGAAATTCGACGCGATCAGCCGCGTGCCGCGCAGGTTGGCGTGCTGGAGCCGGCAGCCGCTGAAATCGCCGTCGGAGAGGTCCTGGTTGGAAAGGTCCTTGTGCGACAGGTTGTAGAAGGAGAGCGTGGCGCGCTTGCCGCCGTGCCGTCCATCACGGAACATCTTATGGAGACGGAAGACCTCTTCCAGCTCCTGCTGGGTGATATCCTTCCAGCCGGAGGCGAATTCGGTGGGGAATTCGCTTTCGTTCATTCATTGCCCTCGCTACCGCCTGCCCAGCCGCCACTAGTCTAACCACAAAGGTAGGGTTTGCGGCAAAAAGAGGCGGTCTTCCCCTCGGGGTACGGGCCTAGCGCGGAAGAGACCAGCCCGACGTGCGTAAACGCACAGGCCGGAAGCAGCGGTTTGCGGGAAAACACGCCCGCACGGTCGTGTTACTCCCACGGCGTCCTTGCCGGTCCCGGGACCGCGACCGTAAGCTTATGTGCTGTCGTGCACACGAGGAGTGTGACGCATGGTGGAAGACCCCAAGGACCAGGCCGGGCGATGGCGGCTGCGGGCGGAAGAAATCCGCACCATCGCACGCTCGATGCGCCGCTCCTTCGATCGTTGCAACCTTCTCGATCTCGCCGATGAGTGGGACAGCATGGCCGAGAACGCCGAGCGCCGCGCGGAGAGGGCCAAGGCCTCCGAAATCTGATATTCATGCCCTGTTAGAACGTCTCCGGCACAGTCTGTGGCGGCACGCAGACGTCTGGTCTATGATCGCCGGCTTCCGGCCATGAATCTTTTCCACCTTCTTCTCCGACCATTGAGCCACGCCTTGGCGCGTCTCGGCGTGCTCGCGCTGCTGGTCAATGCCCTGGTCGTCGGGTTGCATCATCCGCCGGCCCTGCTGGCGGCGCTCGTCGGACCGGAGACGGCCTGCAGCGACTATCCGTCGGCGGCAGAGGCCATCCATCACCAGGACACGGACGAGGAGGCCCCGAGTCATCCGGCGGGCCGCTGCCCGTTCTGCACGCTGGTGCAGGGCGCCAAGCTGGTACCGCCGTCGCCCTGCCTGATCTTTCCGCCCACGGGAATACCGGCCATCCTGTCGCCGCCCGACTCCGACCGCGCACCCTCCGCCATCCTCATCGCCGCGCACCGGCCGCGCGGCCCGCCCCTCGAGCGCTGACACCTTCCTGCCCGTGCGCGCACGGGCGTCCGTCAGTCTCAAGCAGGGATCACACCCATGTCTCTTTCGCGTTTCAGCGCCGCAGTCGCGGCTGTTCTTCTTTTCACGACCGCTGTTCACGCTCACGTCACCCTGGAGAACCAGCAGGCGGCGGCCGGCAGCACGTACAAGGCGGTTCTGCGTATTGGCCACGGCTGCGAGGGGTCGCCGACGATCCGCATCCGCGTGCGCATGCCGGAAGGCGTCGTCGCGGTGAAGCCGCAGCCCAAGCCGGGCTGGGAGCTGACGACCACGGTCGGCAAGCTGACGCAGCCGTATGATGCCGGGCACGGTCGCACGCTGACCGAAGGCGTCACCGAGGTCTCGTGGGCCGGCGGCAAGCTGCCCGACGAGCATTACGACGAGTTCGTAATACGCATGCAGCTTCCTCGCCAGCCCGGCACGCTCTGGTTCCCGATCGTCCAGGATTGCGAAAAGGGCGTGCATCGCTGGATCGAAATCCCGGCCGCAGGCAAGTCGATGGACGACTACAAGGAGCCGGCGGCACGCCTCACGGTGACGCCGCCGGCGCCGTAGGGCATCGCAGCCTCGTGCTGCGCTTTCTCCTCATCGTCGCGTGCGTCCTCGCCGCCTTCCTCCCGGCAGGAGGGCCGGCTTGGGCGCACGCCATCCTTGTCGACACACAGCCCGCGGACGGGGCGTCGCTGAGCGTGGCCCCGTCCGAGATCGTGCTGCGCTTCAACGAACCAGTGTCGCCGGTCGCGTTGCGCGTGCTCGATGCCGGCGGCGGTGATCGCGCCGCCGCACTGCCGCGCAGCCAGGACAACGAGATCCGCCTGGCCCTGCCGGCGTTGCCGGATGGCGGCTATATCGTCTCCTGGCGCGTGGTGTCGGCCGATTCACACCCGATCGGCGGCGGTTTCGTCTTCACCATCGGCACCGGCGCGTCTCCGGGCGCCTACACGCCCGACGACGCACGCCGCGAGGCCGCCTGGACAGCCTTTGTCATCGCCGATCGCCTGATCCTCTACATCGCCCTGATGTTCGCGTCGGGCGGCACCCTGTTCTCGTTCTTCGTGTTGCGGCCGTTGCGCGTCGAGGTGGCGGCGTTCGCCACCTGGCGTCGGCGCGCGGCCGTGCTCGCCCTGGCGGCGGCGATCCTCGCCATCGGCCTCAAGGGCGGGCAGCTCGGCGCCTTGCCCGCGTCCGGCCTCATCGATCCCGCGGCGTGGACGCTCGGTCTTGCCACGTCGACCGCGCGCAGCGCGGCGATCATCGTCGCCGGCCTTCTCCTGCTTCTGGTCGCGGCGCGCGCGGGCCGGGCCCGTGCCTGGCTCGAAGCGGGCGGCGCCCTCGTGGCGCTGGCGGGGCTCAGCGCCACCGGCCATGCCGCGACGGGTGCGCGCTGGCTGCAGGCGCTCGCCGTGCTGCACGCGCTGTGCGCCGGGTTCTGGCTCGGCGCCTTCTGGCCGCTGCTGCGCCTGATGCCGGCGCATCCGGCCGCGATGCTGGCGGCGGCGCGGCGCTTCTCCAGCCTGGCAATGCCGGCGGTCCTGGTCCTGGCGGCCAGCGGCGTGATCATGGCCCTGACCCGACTGGGTGAGTGGAGCGATCTTGTCGTGTCTGCCTACGGACAGCTGCTGCTGTGCAAGCTGCTCTTCGTCGGGCCTCTGCTGATCGTGGCGGCGGCCAATCGCTGGCAGGCGACGCCGGCCTTCGTCGCGGGCCGCCACCACGCGTCATCCGATCTTGCGCGCAATGTGCGCCTTGAGATCGCGCTGGGCTTCCTTGTGCTGGCGCTGACGGCCCTGCTGGCACACACGCCACCGCCGGGCGTGGCGATCGATCACGACCACGCTCGGGCGATGACCGGGCACACCGTCTGGGCCAGCCAGCGCAATCGCACCTTGCTGCTCGAGGTGACGCCTGCCGCACCCGGCGCCAACGCGGTGACCGCGCGCTTTGCCACGGAGGCCGGCGAGACGCTGGCGCCGCTCGAGGCGAGGGTGTCGTTCGCCCGGCCGGAGGCAGGGATCGAGCCGATTACCCGGCCGCTGGCGCGTGGCGCCGACGGCGTCTTCCGCCTGGAGCGCATCGACCTCAACCTGCCGGGCGCATGGAACGTGCGAGTCGAGGCGCTGATCGACGATTTCGAACGGGCGGCCTTCGAGACCGAGATCCCGCTCAGCGCGGCAACGCGGCCGCGATAGTCGTGATTTCGCGGATCAGCTTCTTGAGGATGGCGTCGGCGAAATCCGTGTAGTCGCGCGCGGCCAGGACGAAGGCTCCGGGGCCGCCGATGACGAAGCGGCTGTAGAAGGTGTCGACATCCGGTTCCTCATTGAGCACGGCGAGGCCGTTGATGGTGACACCCTGGAACACGGCTTCGTCGCGCGCGGCCGTGACGGGGCGGCCCTGATTGCTGGTCCCGTCGCCCGACACGTCGATGACCCGCCTGCCGCCGGTGAACTCGCTGCGGTCGAGGAGATCGAGCGCGAAGTCGATCGCGTCGCCGATCGCGGTCTCGCCGCCAAGCACCAGGCGCGGCGCGGTCGTGAGCTCGGTGGCGAAGCCGTCGAGATCGGCCGCGTCGCCCAGGCGGCGCCACGGGAAATTGACCGTCTGGCGGCCCGGCCCCGACCATTCGAACAGGGTGACGGCGATCGCCTGGCGCGAACCGGAGGCGATGGCTTTGTGGAGGTCCGGATGACGAAAGGCGGCGGCGTAGCCCTCGAGCTGCAGGTAGTATTCATCCATGCTGACGCTCGACGAGGAATCGATGGCCAGCACGAGCCGCAGATCGACCTCCTGCGCCAGGGCGCGCGGGCCGGGCAGGAAGACAAGAGCGGAAAAAAAGAGGAAGGCGATCCGGCGCATCGATTGAATACTGTCATTAGCCCGATGATCTGTGGTGAATTTATGACGGCATGGACGGCAGCACGATGATTGCCCTGATTGCAGGGGCGGCGGCGCTCTATGGCGGAATGGTCGGCGCGCTCTATCTCTTCCAGCGCGATCTCCTGTTCCTGCCGGACACCACGCGCCCCAGTCTGTCGCGTGCCGCCGTGCCCGGCCTGATGGAGGTCGAGCTGCAGACCGCTGACGGGCTGAAGCTGCTCGCCTGGCATATGCCGGCGAGACCGGGACGACCCACGATTCTTCATCTTCACGGCAATGCCGGGAATATCGGTCACCGTACCGAGCGCGGAGCGGCGTTGATCGCCTCGGGCAACGGTCTGCTGCTGGTGGAGTATCGCGGCTACGGCGGCAATCCGGGCAAGCCCAGCGAAGAGGGGTTCCACGCCGACGCCGAGGCCGCGCTGGCGTTCCTGGTCGGCAGCGGTGTGCCTCCGAGCCGCATCGTCCTGTACGGCGAATCGCTCGGCTCCGCGGTCGCGGTGCGGTTGGCGGCGGAGGCGGCGTCGCGCGGCTCGCCCGTGGCGGGCCTGATTCTCGAATCGCCGTTCACCTCCATCGCCGAGGTGGCGCAGCATCACTATCCCTACGTGCCGGCCCGCTACCTGGTGAAGGATCGTTTCGACGCGGCCTCGCGCATCGCCACGGTGAAGGCGCCGCTTTTCGTCATGCACGGCGAACAGGACCGCGTCGTGCCGTTCCGTTTCGGGCAAGCGCTCTATCAGGCAGCGGCCGAGCCCAAGCGCGGCTGGTTTCCGCTCAGCGCCGGCCACGAGACGATCTTCGATGGCGAGGCGCTGCGCCGGCTCCTCATGTTCATCGACGAGCAGGCGCGCTAGGCCGATGAGCCCAAACGGCAAGCCGTCGGTCCTCACCGTGGCGCAGATGCGCGAGGCCGACGCGGCGGCCATGCGCGGCGGCGTGCCCGGTGATCGGCTGATGGAAGCTGCCGGCCGCGCCGTCGCGAACGCCGTGCATTGGCGCTATCCGACGCGGCCGGTCGTCGTGCTCTGCGGTCCGGGCAACAACGGCGGCGATGGCTTCGTCGCGGAACGGCACCTGCAGGCCGGCGGCCACGCGGTACGCCTGGCGCTGCTCGGCGAGCGGGGCGCGCTCAAGGGCGATGCCGCCCTGCACGCCGCGCGCTGGACCGGCCCTGTCGAGCCGCTCTCCGTGGCGACGCTCGAGGGCGCGCCGGTCGTCATCGACGCGCTGTTCGGCGCGGGCCTGGCCCGGCCGCTCGAGGGTGTGAGCTGCGACGTCGTGGAGGCGATCAACCGGCGCCGTCTCGATTGTATCGCGGTCGATGTCCCCTCGGGCGTGTCGGGCGATACCGGCGAGGTCCTGGGCAGCGAAGCGGGAGCGCCGCGCTGCGCCGCTACGGTCACGTTCTTTCGCAAGAAGCCGGCACATCTTCTTCTGCCGGGACGGGTGCTGTGCGGCGAGGTGACGGTCGCCGATATCGGGATTCCTGCCACGGTGCTCGAGGCGATCGCGCCGACGATGCACGAGAACGAGCCGGCGCTGTGGGCGGCGCGCTACCCCTGGCCGCGCCCCGACGGGCACAAATACAGCCGGGGCCACGCGCTGATCGTCGGCGGCGGGCGCATGACCGGGGCCGGGCGGCTGGCGGCGCGCGCTGCGCTGCGCATTGGCGCCGGCCTCGTCACCGTCGCGGCCCCGGAAGCCGCGCTGCCGGTCTACGCGCAATCGGCCGCCAGCCTGATCCTGGCGGCGCTCGACGATGACCAGGCATTTACGGCGCTGCTGGCCGATGCGCGCATCAACGTGCTGCTGCTCGGGCCTGGCAACGGTGTCGGCATTCCCACGCGGCTGCGCACCGTGGCGGCACTCACCGCTGGCAAGAGCTGCGTGCTCGACGCCGACGCGCTGTCGTCCTTCGCCGACGACCCGGCACACCTCTTTCGTGCGATCCGTCGCGCCGAGGGTCGCGCCGTGCTGACGCCCCATGATGGCGAGTTCGCGCGGCTGTTCCCGGTGATCGCCAAGGCCCATCCGCGCGACAAGCTCGCCCGGGCGCGCGAGGCCGCGGCCGCGAGCGGCGCCGCCATCATCCTCAAAGGCTACGACACGGTGATCGCGGCGCCCGACGGTCGCGCCGTCATCAACGCCAATGCGCCACCCGAGCTGGCGACGGCCGGGGCCGGCGATGTGCTGGCCGGCATGACGACCGGGCTTCTGGCCCAGGGCCTGGACGTGTTCGATGCCGCCTGCGCCGCGGTCTGGCTGCACGGCGACAGCGCGTCGCGCCTGGGCCCGGGGCTGATCGCCGACGACCTGGTGGAGACGCTGCCGACCGCCTTGCGCGCGCTCAAGGCCCGCGGCTTTACAGGTTGAGCCAACCCAAGCAACAATCGCCGCATGACCGAAGCACGCACCGTCACCGCCGGGTTTCTCGACCGCACGCTGCGCAACCTTAAGACCGCCTGGCGCGACATCTCCGAGACGGCGCGCGGCGCCATCGGCGGCGCGGCGGCGGTGGCACCGGCGTTGCCGGCGACCGATCTCGACAAGGTGCGCGCGCGTATGCGGGAGTGCCTCGAAGGCAAGGGCGGCGAGGTCTCGACCCGGGCCCGCGCCGCCGAGCTCGGGCGGCTCTATCTCGGGCTCGACGGCGACGGGCGCAAGCGCTTCCTCAAGCTGCTGGCCGAGGAGTTCGATATCGATCAGGGTGCCGCGGCGGCTGCCGCCTCGGCCCTGATCCAGGCCAAGGACGACCGCGCGCGCAGCAAGGCCAAGCGCGAGCTGCGCGCCGCGCTCAACGCGCCGCGGGTCACGCTGCTCACGCAGTTCAATGCGCTGCCGGAAGGCGTGAAATTCCTCGTCGACATGCGGGCGGAGCTGCTGCGCTTCGGGCGCGAGGACCGCAGCCTCGCCGGCCTCGAGGGCGACCTCAAGGAGCTGCTCGCGGGCTGGTTCGATATCGGCTTCCTCGAGCTCCGGCGCATCACCTGGGAATCGCCCGCGGCCCTGCTCGAGAAGCTCAGCGTCTACGAGGCCGTGCACCAGGTCCGCAGCTGGACCGACCTCAAGAACCGGCTCGATTCCGACCGTCGCTGCTTCGCCTTCTTTCACCCGCGGATGCCGAGCGAGCCGCTGATCTTCGTCGAGGTGGCGATGGTCTCGGGCATGGCTGCCGACGTGCAGGCGTTGCTTGACGTCAAGGCGCCGGTCATCGATCCGCGCACGGCGGATACCGCCATCTTCTATTCCATCTCCAACGCCCAGCGCGGTCTCGCCGGCATCAGCTTCGGCGGCTTTCTCATCAAGCGCGTCGTCGACCAGCTTTCGGCCGAGTTCCCCAAGCTCAAGACGTTCGCGACCCTATCGCCGATTCCCGGCTTCTGCGCCTGGCTCGACCAGGAATTCGCCGCCGGCCTGCCGGGTGTTCTCGGCAAGCACGAACGCAAGACGCTGGCGACGGCGCTCGGCCAGGGCAGCGCCAGCAAGGGCGACCTGAAGCAGATCCTCGCCGATCCCGCCTGGACCAAGAAGCCCGAGGTCGCGGCGGCCCTCGAAGCGCCGCTCAAGCGGCTCTGCGCGCGCTACCTGGTCGAGGCCAAGCGCGAGGACGGCAAGGCGCTCGATCCCGTAGCGAACTTCCATCTCGGCAACGGGGCGCGGGTCGAGCGCCTCAACTGGCTGGGTGACACGTCGAAAAAGGGCCTCAAGCAGTCGGCCGGCATGATGGTCAACTACCAGTACCGGCTCAGCGACATCGAAGAGAACCACGAAGCCTACGAAGGCGACGGCAAGGTCGCCACCTCGTCGGCCGTGGCCGCGCTGCTGAAGTGACGCGATGCGTCATCCCGGCGCGGGCCGGGACCCCGCCGTTGTCATGTCACGATTGAAGCAGCACATCCGGTTCTGCAAATCGCGAGACGGCGCGCGTATTGCGATGGCTGCCATCGGGCAGGGACCGCCGCTGCTGCGCACCGCGCACTGGCTCAGCCATGTGGAGCATGACGCCCGCAGCCCGGTATGGACCCATTGGCTCGACGCCTTATCGCGCGGCCACACCTTTATCCGCTACGACCAGCGCGGCTGTGGCCTTTCCGACTGGTCGCCGCCTTCCACCTCGTTCGAAGCCTGGATCGACGATCTGGAGGCGGTCGTCGAGGCGAACGGCCTGACGCGGTTCCCGCTCTTCGGTATGTCACAAGGCGGAGCGATCGCCATCGCCTACGCCGCGCGCCATCCCGAAAAGGTCTCGCACCTGGTGCTGTTCGGCGCCTACGCCCGGGGCATGCTGCGCCGGGAGATCACGCCGCCCCAGCGCGAGGAGGCGGAGACACTGGTCAAGCTCATCCGCCTCGGCTGGGGGCGGGACAATCCCGCCTTCCGGCAGGTCTTCACCTCGCAGTTCATTCCGGAGGGGACGCACGAGCAGCATCAATGGTTCAACGATCTGGAGCGACTCTCCGCCTCGCCGGAGAACGCCGCGACCATCGTCGAGACGCTGTACGGGCTCGATGTCGCAGGCGAGGCCGAACGCATCCGGGTGCCGACGCTCGTCCTGCTTCGCGCCATGATGCGCGCGTCCCGTTCGAAGAGGGGCGGCGGCTGGCCGGACTCATTCCGTCCGCCCGCTTCGTCCCGCTGGAAAGCCGCAATCACGTCCTCTTGCAGACGGAGCCTGCCTGGCCGCAGTTCCTC
>Ga0196963_10002631_pt1 | contig 10598 bp, 12 predicted proteins | sample S1_5metaG_FD_148600 | JGI IMG/M metagenome (GOLD analysis project Ga0196963, IMG submission 148600) | Soil microbial communities from Anza Borrego desert, Southern California, United States - S1_5 | ecosystem: Environmental > Terrestrial > Soil > Desert | place: USA: California | collected... | reverse complement strand
TCCTCGTCGAGGAAATCGAGCCCGGCCTCGACCTGCGCGCGCGCGGCGATCAGGCGTTCGCGCGCCGGCTTCAGATCGCTCGCCAGGGCGCCGGTCAGACGGCGCAGCGCGCGCGCCGCCGCGCTGGCGGTGGCGGCGGTGCCGAGCGCGAGGATGGCCTCGGCCTGGTCGAGCGAGATCCGGCCGTTGGCCAGCGCCATGCGCGTGAAGGCGCCGGGCGGCGCCGCCTGCGCGCCGGCGTCGAGCAGCGCCTGGACGGCGATGCCGACCACCGCCGCGGAACCCGGCAGCGTGATCTCGACGCAGTCCGCGCCGGTGAAGCTGCGGCCCGCCGGCGCGGCCAGCACGCGGCAGGGACACGTCCCGCCGGCGAGCGGCCAGTCCTGCGCTTCGATCGTCCAGGCCGCGCCGAGACGCAGGCCCGCGCGCCGCGCGATGGTCGTCGCCTCGCCACCGCTCATGCGGATGAGCGCGCCGTGCCCGCCGGTGGCGCTGGCGCAGGCGGCGAACGTCGGCTCGGCCATCAGCGCCGCCGCAGCGCCAGCAGCACGCCGATCGCCGCGACGACGATCGCGACCGTGCGCGCGGTTCCCGGTTCGAGCGTCAGCGCGCCGACCAGCAGGATCGCCGCGACCACGGGCGTCAGGTCGAGGCGCTGGCGCTCGCGCGTCGCCGAGATCAGCCGGTCGGGCAGGGCGCGCAGCTCGCGCCACACCTCGACCACCTCGTCGCGCACGCGCTTCAGCCGCGCATCCCAGGGCAGCGCCGCGGCGAGGCGCGGGCGCACGAGATCGAGGATGTTGCGGTCGGGCACCAGCTCCATGCACAGGCCCTCGATCAGGCTGGTGGCGCGCGACAGCAGCAGCGTGTGCAGCGGGAAGGCCAGCCCCTCGATGCGGCGCAGGAACTCGTTTATCTTCGCGCCGACCTCGTACTGGCGCCGGGATCCCTTCAGCGCCTGCGGCGTCAGGTGCGCGACGCTGTCGTAGAGCTCGCGCGCCAGCGCCTTGAGGCGCGAGCGGTCGACGCCGGGCATCACGAAGCCGAGCTCGATCAGCACGTCGACCATGCCGTCGGTGTCGTGCGCGCGCAGCCGGTCGAGGAAGCGCCGGTACAGCGAGGACTCGCGCGGGCTGATCGCCGCGGTCATGCCGAAGTCGATCAGCCACAGCCGCGGCGGCGTCGTGCTGCGGTCGTAGAGCAGGTTGCCGGCGTGCGGATCGGCATGGAAGAAGCCCTCGTCGAGCAGCATGTGCAGGAAGCCGTCGATCACCGCGTCGGCGACGCGGCGCCGCTCGACGCCGTCGAGCGCGGCGACGTCGAGCTGCGCCAGCGTCTCGCCGGGCGCGTACTCCATCGCCAGGGCCTTCTCGCGCGTGTGCTCCCAGAGCACGGCCGGCACGCTCACGCCCTTGGCCTTCAGGCCCTCGCGCAGGCGATCGGCGGCCGAGGCCTCGTGCAGGTAGTCCTGCTCCTCGCGGCTGGTGCGGGCGATCTCGCCGTAGACCTGATCGAACGGCCAGCCGGGCAGGGCGATCGCGAACAGGCGCAGGGAGACGCGGGCGAGGAACAGGTCGCGCGCGACCACCGCGGCGAGCCCCGGATACTGGACCTTCAAGGCGATGGCGCGGCCGTCGTGCAGCCGCGCGCGGTGGACCTGGCCGAAGCTGGCGGCGGCGACCGCCTCGGGATCGATCGCGGCGAAGTGCGCGTCGACGCGGCCCTCGTAGATGTGGTCGAGCGCCGCGCGGATCTCGGCGAACGGACGCGCCGGCGCCTGGTCGCGCAGCGGCGCGCAGGCGTCGACGTAGGTGAGCGGGAGCAGATCCGGCCGCATCGCGATGAACTGGCCGATCTTGATCATCAGCGCGCCGTGGCGGCGGATGTACGCGATCAGCAGCCTCGCCCCGTGGCGGTCCAGCCAACGGCGCCAGGCGCGGGCCGGGCGCGTCCACGCCCGGCCGAGGATCAGCGCCGCGAGGTACTGCCCGCCCAGCCAGCCGACGAGAGCCAGTCCCTCGATCGTGCGCCGGACGAGCATGCGCCCTCAGGGTGCCTGGTCGCCCGGCGCTGTCTTCTTCGCTTTCTCGTCGAGCTTGCGGTCGACCTGGTCGAGCGCGCCCTTGGCGGCCCGGACCACGTGCTGCGCGGCGGCGCGCAGGTGCTGGGCGATGTCGCCGCCCAGGATCTTGTCCGCGACCTTGTCGGTCGCCTGCTTCAGCTGGTCGAGCGCGTCCTTGAGCTCGTCGCTGCTCGTGCGGTCGTTCGAATTCGCGGATGAAGAGGAGTCAGCCATGGTCGTCGCCTCCGGACTGCGAGCCTAGCTCGACCCGTCCTCAGGTCAGCTTGGATATGCGCGAAGTCTGCGGCTCGCGCGGGGCGTGCGGATCGTAGTCCCAGTGGAATTCGAGCTCGTACGCCATCGAGCGCGCCAGCCCGTCGAGGTCGGGGAACAGCGTCGCCTGGGTGACGTTCATGTGGTAGAGCTGGCGCATCGCCCGGTCGCGGACGCGCGCCATGGGCAGGACGAAGCGCACGATCGCGTCGCGCGTCGCCTCGTGCTCGAGCAGCAGCTGGTCGATCGAGCGGTCGAGCACGCTCGGCACCAGGAAGGTGCCGGACTGGGCGATCAGCCGGCGGTTCATCGATTCGGGCTCGCCGATCCACAGGAAGGCGCGGTCGCCGTCGAGGAAGCGCGCCTGCATGTTCGCCGTGTGGCGCGGGTCGAGATCCCCGGGCGGGGTGTTCGGCCCGTGGATGGCGCAGGCGTGCGCCTTCACGCGCTTGGGATCGATCGCCCAGACCGCGGCGTCGCCGGTCGCGCTCTCGAGGGCGAAATGCGCGGCGACGTACGGCGACCAGGTGCAGTCCATCAGGCGCGTCGGCGCGCCGTGGTGCTCCATCAGCGCCATCCACTGGAACAGGTCGTCGTTGGCGGGCATGCCCGGGATGAGGTTGGGCGCCTTGCGCCGGAAGATGCGCAGGATGCGTTCCTCCTGCTGGCGCCAGGCCCTGCGGTCCACGTTGAAGTCGAGGAAGCGGCGCTCGAGCGAGGTGGTCAGCGGCCACGCCGCATCGGCCTGGCCGCGGAACGCCCAGTTGGCGTAGGGGCCGTCGGTGATGTGGCCGAGGAACTCGTCCCAGGTGGCGACGCGGATCGTGCGGGGCTCGCGCATGGAGGGTTGGCTACCACGCGGCGCGCGCCCGCGCCATCATTCGTTCTCGTGGTGCGGCGCGGCCACCGGCTTGGACTGCGAGGAGCCGCGCTGGCGCAGGTAGATGGTGAACACCACCAGCACGGCGATCGACAGGAACTCGCTCTGCCAGTTCTGGAACGATTCGAACCAGAAGCGCGCGCTGCCGAGGTGCTCGATCAGCGCCACCGGCGGATCGCCATGGTCGGCGCGCTCGTCGTTGGCGTGGCGCTGGCTGCTCCACGCGTGCAGCCCGAAGGAGATCGCGAACAGCGCGAGCAGGGCGATGGTCAGCGAGTTCTCGTACAGCTTCAGCCGCCAGCCGCCGGTGTGGACGACGCGCGGCGCGTCCGCCGGGATCGGGTGGGTCCGCGGGTGGTCGTCGACCTCGTCGTGCTCGTCCGGGTCCTTGGACTCGGGCGAGCCCTTCTGGAAGAGGAAGATGGTCAGCGCCACGAACGCGGCCATCTGCAGGAACTCGCTCTCCCAGTTCTCGGCGACGCTCTCGAGGAACGCGGGGTCGATCAGGTAGGCGGCGAGGGTGATCGGCGCCTCGCCGTGGTCCTCCTGGTCGGCGACATGGGTGCGCCAGCCGGTCAGCGCGTGGCCGACCAGGGTCAGCGCCGTCACCGCCAGCAGGACGATGGTCAGGCCGTTGTCGCGCAGGAACCGCCGCATGCCCATAGGACGCGGATCGTACGCACGAGCCGTTCGCCGCGCGGGACGGGAGGGCGTCTTTCAACGCCCCGGCTCGACCGGCACGGTGTCGGCGGGGTCGTACGGCGGCGTCGAGATCACGTACGCCACGCTGGCGTCCGCATCGATGTTCTCCGCCCAGTGCGCGAACCCGCGCGGGATCTCGACGACGTCACCGGGTCCGAGCGGCTGGACATGGCCGTGGCTCGTGGTCCCGGTGGTGCCGAACAGATGCATGCGGACGCGTCCGCTGAGCAGGACGACGACCAGATCGTGGTCGGCGTGGATGTGGGGCTTCTCGGCCCCGGCGAGGCGGACCAGCATGACGCTGTGCCGGTCGTCGGCGCGCAGGGGGCGCACGGCGATGGGTTTGGCGCGCTCGGCGTCGCTCCACGCGATGGCGAGGTCGCCGTCGGCGCGCATGACGCGCGCGGTGCGCGGGGCGCAGGCGGGAAGCAGCAGGGACGCGACCAGGAGGAGGGTGCCACGCATGCGCGCGAGCATCGCGGTGGAGAGGCGCCGGCAACCAGCGGACTGTTGGCGAATGGGTGCGCCCGGCCAGGCTCAGCGCATGCGGACCCGTGCCCTCGCCTGCGCCCTGTCGATCGTCGCTCCGTTGTCGGGGGCCGAGTTGCTCGACATCTCCGTGCGCCTGGGCTACGAGCGGCCGACCGACAGCCACGACGTGATCAGCGATACCGGCGCGGGCGAGGAGTCGCGGCACGCGCATTGGGACTCGATCGACCGATTCGTGATCGAGGCGCTGTTCGGCCGGACGTGGCTGATCTACGGCGTGGGCGCGGTGTACCAGGAGACCGCCGACGAGACCGACGGCATCGGCAGCGAACTGACCCGCGTCGGCGGCCGGGTGATGGTCGGGGCGTCGCTGCCGATGGGGAAATGGTTCCACCTCGAACTGCTGCCGTTCGTCGGCTATGGCCTGGCGACCTATGACCTCGACCGGCCGCTGATCGACAATGACGCCGACGGCAACGCGTACCTCGAGTGGGGCGCGAACCTCGACCTGGTGTTCCGCGTCGAGGCGTTGATGGAGATGGGCCTCGGCGTCGGCTGGCTGGCGAGCGAGGTCGAGTTCGACAACACGCTGGCCGGGGCGGCGCTCAGCACGCGGATCGAGGAGGGTGGGGTGCTCGGACGGGTGTTCGTCGGCGTCCATTTCTGACGCGGGCCGGTGAGCGCTCGAAGCGCGAAGCGCGACGCTCGACGCTCGACGCTCGACGCTCGACGCTCGACGCTCGAAGCATGCCCCTCGCTCACTACGTCGCTGCGACGGCAGCCACGACTGACCAGCCTCGAGCAGAAGCGGAGCCCCGGCTCCGACGGGTCGATAGAATCAGTGGATGACCACAGCCACAGCGAACCGACTAGCTCCGGGCGACCGGTGCATCCTCGATGCCGCCGAACTGGTCTACCATCGCCTGACCGGCGGCTACCTCATCCTCACCGTCGATTCGATCCGCTCGATCGGGGACGGGGACGTGCGCGGCCTGCACGCCTGGCTCGAGAAGGCCGGACTGGACGCGGACGTGCTGAGCGCGGTGGGCGGCTGGAAGCGGACCACCGGCGATCTCGAGGTGCTGCTGCGCCTGCACCGCTGGCTCGGAGCCCATTCCTACCCGGGGGCTCCAACCTCGTGAACGCGGCGCGGCCGGTGCGGATCAGCGCTCGCGCCCGCATGCGCTGCGTCGGGTCGCGGTCGTCGGCGTGGCTCCCTCCTCGCCGACGTCCCACTCCGCCGCCGCGAGATAGCCGGCGTCGACCACGTGCGCGGTGCCGGTGATGCCGGACGAGTCGGCGCACGACAGGTAGAGCGCCGCGCGCGCGCAATCGCGCGGCGTCAGGAAGCGGTTGAGCGGCACGCGACGCCTGCGGCTGCGCAGCAGCGCCTCCGGGTCGGCGGCGCGCGAGACGTGGTGGCGGAACATCGGCGTGTCGGTGATGCCCGGGCACAGGCAGTTGCAGCGGATGCCGTGCCGCGCCAGGTCGAGCGCCAGCGCCTTGGTCAGCATCAGGACCGCGCCCTTCGAGGCGACGTACGCCGGCGTCCGGCCCTGCGCCACGAGGCTCGAGACCGACCCGAGCGTGACGATCGTGCCGTCGCCCGAGCGCGACAGCGCCGGCAGGGCGTGCTTGGCGGCGAGGAACACCGAGCGCACGTTGACCGCCATCACCCGATCCCAGTCCTCGACGCTGCTCTCCTCGATGCCGGCGACGGCGACCACGCCGGCGTTGCACACCAGGTGGTCGAGCCCGCCGAACGCCGCGGTCGTCGCGTCGATCGCGGCGCGCACCTCGCGCTCGTCGGCGACATCCGCGCGCAGCGCGACGGCGCATCCGTCGGCGGCGCGGATCGCGGCGCACACCGCCTGCGCGCCGGCCTCGTCGCGGTCGACGACCGCGACCGCGGCGCCCTCCTCGGCGAACACGGCGGCGATCGCCGCGCCGATCCCCGACGCCGCGCCGGTGACCAGCGCGACGCGTCCGCTCATCCTCATGGCGCGCTCCTCATGGGGCCACGACCCCGCCGGGGTAGCGGTCGAAGATCTCGGGGTCGTAGATCGACAGCAGGTGGTCGGACTCGCGCCTGAGGCGCTTCCAGGTCGCGTCGGCCTCGATCATGCTCTCCATCACGCCCAGCCACAGGCCGCGCTCGATGTTGCCGAACTTGAAGAAGCAGTCGCTGACCACGACGCGGCCGCGCGCCGTCGCGATGTGCACGGCCAGCGACGAGCGGTGGTGCACGCCCGCCCAGGTGCAGCGCAGCCCGGGCAGGATCTCCTCGTCGTCGGCGAGCAGGCGCACGCGATCCCAGGCCTCCTCCTGCAGCCAGCGGTTGACCTCGCGCGGCACCCGCAGGTCGCGCGGCACGTGCAGGTGGTGGGTCGGCGCCTGGAAGTCCTCGATCCAGCCCCTGCGCGAGATGCAGATCTCGGCGCGCGGGAAGAGGTGGATGTTGCCCGTGGCGTAGGCCTGCAGCGGCGTGACCACCACCGCGTCGACGTCCTGCGCGCGCACGCCCAGCTTGGCCAGGGCGTTCAGCGGCCGTTGGTCCTCGCTGCGCGCGATCGCCGCCTCGTCGTAGCCGAAGAACCCGCGCCACGCCGCGTTGATCGCGCTCAGATCGGCCGGCGGCCCGGTGTTGATGACCACGGTCCTGCCGCCGCCGCGCACCAGGTACATCAGCGCGTGCATCTTCTCGCGCGTGCCCCAGCCGTGCATCCAGTAGACCTCCGGCCCCGGCACCCAGAAGGTGCCCATGACCAGCGCCTGGACGGAATAGGTCGTCATGCGGTCGCCTCCTTCACCGGGCTTCGCGGCGAGCGCGCGGCGATCCGCGCGCGCAGGCGCGGATGGTCCCAGACCGCCGGGTCGACCAGCCCGGCCGGACGGTGGCCGCGGGCGACCGCGATCAGCGAGCGCACCGCGGTCTCGCCGATCGCCTGGAAGCATTCGTCGGTCCAGCAGATCGCGTGCGGCGTGACGATGACGTTGTCGAACGCGAGCAGCGGATTGTCCGCGGCCGGCGGTTCCTGCTCGAAGACGTCGAGGCCGGCGCCGGCGATGCGCCGCTCGGCGAGCGCGCAGATCAGGTCGCGTTCGACCACGATCGGCCCGCGCGCGGCGTTGTAGAGGTACGCGGTCGGCTTCATGCGCGCGAGCAGCCGCGCGTCGACCAGACCGCGCGTGCGCGCGGTGAGCGGACAGTGCAGCGACAGGTGATCGCTGGCGGCGAACAGCGCCTCCAGCGTCGCGGCGCGCTCGACCTGGCGCTCGGCCAGCGCCGCATCGCCCAGCAGCGGGTCGAAGACCAGCACGCGCATGGCGAAGGGCCGCACCAGCTCGCGCAGCGCGCGGCCGGCACCCCCGAAGCCGACGATGCCCAGCGTCGAGCCGGTCAGCTCGCGCCCCTGGTGCTGCGCGCGTTCATGCCAGCGCCCGCTGCGCACCAGGCGGTCCTTGACCAGCAGCTTGCGCGTCAGCGCCAGCATCATCGCCAGGACCCCGCCCGCGACCGGCCCGTCGGTGGCGCCGACGGCGATGGTCACCGCGACGCCGGCGGCGCTGAGCGCGGGGACGTCGCACATGTCGTAGCCCACGCCGAAGCGCGCGACCGCGACCAGGCGCTCGCCGACGCTGGCGGCGGTCCAGCGCGGCGCCAGCGACAGCACCGCGTCGATGCCGTCGAGCTGATCGGCCCCGATCGCGTCGCGCCGCTCGTCCAGCCAGCGCCAGCGCATGCCCGGCTCGCGCTCGATCAGGCCCAGGCCGATGTCGCGGTACGACAGCGCGCCGTCGGCGCCGAGGAAGTCGCGCGTGACGCCGACGGTGAACGGCGGCATCGCTCAGGCCTTGGCCGCGCGGCCGGCGCCGGCGGCGGTCTCGAGGTGGAAGATCTCGGTCAGGCCGCTGGCGTCGACCTTGCCGTCGCGGAACCGCATCAGCGGCTCCATGAACGCGCCCCATTCCCTGTGGATGGCGCTGTCCCAGAGCTTGGCCCACGCCGCCTCGTCGTGGATCTCCGAGTACAGGAACAGCCGCGGCGCATCGCCGTCCTCGGCGAAGGTCGTGATGCGGGCGATCCCCGATCGTTCGATCTCGGCGACCAGCGCCGTCCAGCGGGTCGGGACCGAATCGTGGTGGCGGATGTACTCGGCGCGGGCGCCGGGCTTGAGGCGCATGGTGAAGGCGCGTCGGATCATCGGATCTCCGGTGTCGGGTGTGGCGCGGCGCGAAGCTCGGAGCTCACAGCGGTCTGACGACCGACTGCGCCCGCAGGTAGTCGTCGAGCGTCTCGGGCCCGAGCACGCCGCCGCCCAGCCCGCTGAGGTTGACGCCGCCGTAGGGGATGCCGTGGGCGAAGACGTTGTGCGCGTTGATCCAGATGTTGCCGGCGGCGAGCGCCTCGCCGACGCGCTCGGCGCGCCGCAGGTCGGCGCTCCAGACGCTGTTCGCCAGGCCGTAGGGCGAGCGGTTGACCAGCGCGATCGCCTCGTCCTCGCGCTCGAACGGCATCAGGTAGGCGACCGGTCCGAAGATCTCGTCGCTCGCGCAGGGATTGTCGGCGCCGCCGGTGAGCAGGGCCGGCTTGACGTAGAAGCCGTCCTCAGCGCCGGCCACCGTCGCGGCGCCGCCGGCGAGGATCTCTCGCGCGCCGTGCGCGACGCCGCGCTCGAGGTAGCCGAGCACGCGCGCGCGCTGCTTGGCGCTGACCAGCGGGCCCATCTGCGTCGCGGCGTCGGCGCCGTGCCCGATCGCGACGGCCGTCATCGCCGCCGAGGTCGCGTCGACCATCTCCCGCCAGATCGAGCGGTGGACCAGCCAGCGCGTCGCGGTGCAGCATACCTGGCCGGCGTTGAGCGTGACCGCGCCGACCAGCGCCGCGGCGGTCGCGGCGACATCGATGTCCTCGAACAGCACCGCGGCGCCCTTGCCACCGAGCTCGAGCTTGGCCGGCACGAGGTTCTCGCCGCAGGCGCGCGCGACGACGCGGCCGATCTCGGGCGAGCCGGTGAACGACATGCGCCGGATGCCGGGATGGCGCGCGAGCGCGGCGCCGGCCTCCTCGCCCAGCCCGGTGACGACGTTGATCACGCCGGGCGGGACGCCCGCCTCCTCGGCGAGACGGCAGAACCACAGCGTCGACAGCGAGGTGTCCTCGGCCGGCTTGACCACGACGGTGTTGCCCGCGGCCAGCGCGGGCGCCAGGCCCCAGCCGATCAGCAGGAACGGGAAGTTCCACGGGATGATGAAGACGCAGGCGCCGTACGGCGCGCGCACGGTGCGCGCGTCGAAGCCGCTGACGGCGATCGGCTCGCGGCGGCGGCGCTGGACCGAGAGGTCGGCGTACCAGCGGAAGGTCCGCGCCGCATGCGGCACGTCGAACGCCGCCGCCTGCGCCAGCGGCTTGCCGACGTCGAGCGACTCGAGCGCGACGAGGATGTCCGCGTCGCGCTCGATCAGATCGGCGAGGCGGTGCAGGATCACGGCGCGGTCGTTGGCCGGCATGCGCGCCCACGGCCCGCCGGCGAAGGCCTGCTGCGCCGCCGCGACCGCGGCCTCGACGTCGGCCGCGCCGCCCGCGGCGATGTCGGCGATGCGCGCGCCGGTGCCCGGATCGCGCACCGCGATGGTGCCGCCGCCGGCGGCCGTCCTCCACGTGCCGCCGATGTACAAGCGCTGCGGCGCCGACAGGAAGCGGCCGAGCCCGGGCTGGCGCGCGATCGCCGCGGCGGTGGTGGCGTGCTGGGACTGGGCGGCGGTGGACATCGGTGCTCCGTGGTGAGGGGTGGAACGGCGCGGGCGTCGGTCAGCGCGCGGCGTGGCGGCGCGGCGCGCACTGCGCGCGGACGGCGTCCCAGCCGGCGATGAACAGGGAGAGGAAGAGGCGGACCGGGCCGAACGCCTCGAACTCCCCCGGCGCGAGGCCGTCGTCGTCCCAGGCGCGGCGGAAATCCGGCAGGCGGTCGCGCAGGCGCGCGATCAGCGCGGAGTCGCTCGCGGCCCAGAAGGTCGGCGTCGGTGGCTGATCCGCCTCGACCAGCCGTTCGATCATGTCCGGGTTGATCGTCACCTGGAGGTCGCCGCCGACCATGTCGGTGAAGTGGCGGTCGCGCCGCGCGCCGCCGCCCATCAGCGCGATCGGCAGGCTCTGCTGGTCGATCGCCGCGCGCACGCGTACCGCGGCCA
>Ga0196963_10002630_pt1 | contig 10605 bp, 15 predicted proteins | sample S1_5metaG_FD_148600 | JGI IMG/M metagenome (GOLD analysis project Ga0196963, IMG submission 148600) | Soil microbial communities from Anza Borrego desert, Southern California, United States - S1_5 | ecosystem: Environmental > Terrestrial > Soil > Desert | place: USA: California | collected... | reverse complement strand
TAACCGCTATTCCGCCCCCGCCCTGAAGACCACCCATCAGGCGCTGCGGGCCCCGGTTGACGACAGCTGGGAGGAGTTCTGACCATGAGCGTCCGAACCTTGGCCCTGCCCCCGGTGATCGACGCCGCCTCCGTCGGCGCCCTGCGCTCCGATCTGCTCGACCAGCGGGGCCAGGATCTTGTCCTCGACGGCGACGCGGTGACGCGGATCGGCGGCCTCGGCCTGCAAGTCCTGCTGGCGGCCCACCGCGCCTGGGCGGTCGATGGCCGCGCCCTGACCCTCGCCAACCCCTCTCCCGCCCTCACCGAAATGCTGCGCCTGACCGGCGCCGCCCAGCTGCCGGAGTTCAATTCATGAGCCTCACCGTCCTTACGGTCGACGACTCCAAAACCATGCGCGACATGCTGATGCTCGCCCTTCGGGACGCGGGCTTCGACGTCGTGCAGGCGGTCGATGGCGTCCATGGCCTGGAGGTGCTCGACCAGAGCAGTCCCCAGGTGATCATCACCGACATCAACATGCCCCGCATGGACGGCTTCGGCTTCATCGAAGGCGTTCGGCGCGACAGTCGCCACCGCGGCGTGCCGATCCTGGTGCTGACCACCGAAAGCGATCCCGGCAAGAAGGACCGGGCCCGCCAAGCCGGCGCCACCGGCTGGATCGTCAAGCCCTTCACGCCCGCAAAGCTGGTCGACGCCATCCGTCGCGTGGCCGCTTAGACCCCCAGAGGCGAGGCCCCGTGGATCCGCTCGAACAGATCAAGGTCACCTTCTTCCAGGAGTGCCAGGAACTGCTGGCCGACCTGGAGGCCGGCCTCATGGCCCTGGAGGCCGGCGAGGCCGACGGCGACACCATCAACGCCGTGTTCCGCGCCGTGCATTCGGTCAAGGGCGGGGCCGGGGCCTTCGGCATGGAGGATCTGGTCCATTTCGCCCATGTGTTCGAGACGACGCTGGACGACACCCGCGCCGGCCGCCTGGTCGCCGACGACGAGGTCATCAAGGTGATGCTGCGGGCCTCCGACATGCTGGCCGACCATGTCGCCGCGGCGCAGGGCGGCCCGGCGGTCGACATGGCCCGCTCCGAGGCGCTGGCCGGGGAACTGGCGGCGCTCGGCCTCACGCCCTCCGACGCCGGTCCGGTGATCGAAGAGCTTCCAGGCCTCGACTTCACGCCCCTGCCCGCCTTCGTCCCCGGCGACGAGCCAGTTCCGGACGAACTCGGCTTCACGCCAATGCGCGCCAGTCTCGACCTGCCCGAGATGCCTCCCCCCGCCGGTTGGCGCGTCCAGCTGACCCCTGGCGCCGGAATGTACGCCAAGGCCAACGACGTCACCCCGCTGCTGCGCGAGCTCGAACGCCTCGGCCCCTGCCTGACTACGCTCGACGCCTCGGCCCTGCCCGACCTCGCCGCGATGGACGCCGAGGGCGCCTACCTCAGCTGGACCGTCGACCTGGCCGCCGACTGCCCGCGCGAACAGGTCGCCGAGGCCTTCGAATTCGTCGACGGCGACTGTACGCTCACCATCGAACCTATGGGCCCCGCGCCGGCCGCCGACGTCTTCCCGACGGACCTCGAAGCCCTGCTGGCCGAGGCGCGGCTGCCCATGGCCCCGAGCTCGGAGGCCGAAGTCCAGGCGGTGATCGACGAGGTGGTCCCGCCCATCCCGGTCAAGGTCGCCCCCGCCGCCGCCGCCGCGGCGACCGCCGCCAGCGAGGCCGGGGCCGGTCCGGCCGCCCAGGCCACCATCCGCGTCGACCTCGAGCGGGTCGACCGCCTGATCGACCTGGTCGGCGAGCTGGTCATCAACCAGGCCATGCTGGCCCAGCGGGTGGCCGAGGCCGGCGTCACCCGCTCCTCGAACGTCGCGGTCGGCCTCGACGAGCTCGAACAGCTGACCCGCGAGATCCAGGACAGCGTCATGGCCATCCGGGCCCAGCCGGTGAAGTCGGTGTTCCAGCGGATTCCGCGCCTGGTGCGCGAGATCGCCGCCTCGACCGGCAAGCAGGTCCGCCTGGTGACCGAAGGCGAGGGCACCGAGGTCGACAAGACGGTGATCGAACGGCTCAGCGACCCGATCACCCACATGATCCGCAACGCCATCGACCACGGCCTGGAATCGCCGGCGCAGCGCCGTGAATCCGGCAAGCCCGAGGAAGGCACCGTCAAGCTGGTCGCCCTGCACCGGTCGGGCCGCATCGTCATCGAGGTGTCCGACGACGGCGCCGGCATCAACCGTCCCCGCGTGCGCCAGATCGCCGTCGACAAGGGCCTGATCGATCCGGAGGCTGGACTGACCGACGACGAGATCGACAACCTGATCTTCCTGCCCGGCTTCTCGACCGCCGCCACCGTCTCCAACATCTCCGGCCGCGGGGTCGGGATGGACGTGGTCAGGCGCTCGATCCAGGCGCTCGGCGGCCGCATTTCGATCACCTCGGTCCCCGGCAAGGGCTCGACCTTCACCATGAGCCTGCCGCTGACCCTCGCGGTGCTGGACGGCATGGTGGTCACGGTCGGCGAACAGACCCTGGTCACGCCCCTGACCGCGATCATCGAGACCCTGCAGCCCAAGGCGGCCGATGTCCGCACGCTCGGCCCCTCCAGCCGGGTGATCGCCGTCCGCGACGCCTATGTGCCGCTGGTCGACGTCGGCGCCGTGCTCGGCTGGCGCCGCGAGGCGCCCGATCCCTGCGACGGCGTCTGCCTGCTGGTCGAGAGCGAGGGCGGCGGCCGGGCGGCTCTCCTCGTCGACGCCATCCAGGGCCAGCGCCAGGTGGTCATCAAGAGCCTTGAGGCCAACTACCAGCAGGTGCCCGGCATCGCCGCCGCCACCATCCTGGGCGATGGCCGAGTGGCCCTGATCCTCGATGTCGACGCCGTCATCGCCCTCCGCGGCAGGACCGCCCCGCCCCCACCACTGGCCCTCGCGAGCTGAACCATGATCGAAGCTGCCACCAACCCCAGCGAACCGCGCCGCGAACTGGTCTCCTTCCGGGCCGGGGACCAGGAATACTGCGTCGACATCATGGCCGTCCGGGAGATCCGCGGCTGGACCCCTTCGACGACGCTTCCCCAGAGCCCGCCCTATGTCTGCGGGGTCATCAACCTGCGCGGCGCGGTGCTGCCGATCATCGATTTCAACTGCCGCCTCGGCCGCGAGTCGGTCACCCCCTCGGCCCGCCATGTGATCATCGTCACCCATATCGGCCACCGGCTGGTGGGCCTGCTGGTCGACGCGGTCTCCGACATCCTGACCGTCACCGACGACGCCATTCAGCCGACCCCGGACGTCGCCTGCGACACCGTCCGCTCCTTCGTGCGCGGCATCCTGGCCATCGACGGCCGGATGATCAGCCTGGTCGCCCTCGACCGCATCCTGCCAGACCTCGAAGCCGAGGCGGCATGACCGACGCCGCCACGCTCCAGACGCCGGCCGCCCGGGCGCGCCTCGACGCCCCCGCGCACCTCAGCGAGCAGGACTTCCGCCGCATCGCGGCCATCCTGCACGAGGATTCCGGAATCCACCTGCCGCCCGGCAAGACCAGCCTGGTCTACTCGCGGCTGGCCAAGCGCCTGCGGGCGCTCGGCCTCGACAGCTTCCGCGACTACTGCAACCTGGTCTCCAGCGACGAGGGCGCCGAGGAGCGCCAGACCATGCTCTCGGCGCTGACCACCAACGTCACCCATTTCTTCCGCGAGATGCACCACTTCATTGACCTGGGCCAACGGCTGCGCGGCGGCTGGATCGACCGGGTCAAGGCGGGCGGACGCCTGCGGATCTGGTCGGCCGGCTGTTCCTCCGGCGAGGAGCCCTACTCGATCGCCATGGCCGTTCTGTCGGCCTTCCCCGACGCCGCCCAGCACGATGTCCGCATCCTGGCCACCGACATCGATCCGATCATCGTCCAGAAGGGCCGCGACGGGGTGTATCCGGAGAAGGGCGCCGAGACGGTGCCGCCGGCCATGCGGGAACGCTACCTGGTCCGCCAGCCGTCCGGCGAGGTCGCCGTCAGTGATGCGGTGCGCGAACTGGTCGCCTTCCGCGAACTCAACCTCATGGCCCCCTGGCCGATGAAGGGCGCCTTCGACGCCATCTTCTGCCGCAACGTGGCGATCTATTTCGAGGAGGAGACCCAGGAGCGCCTCTGGGCCCGCTTCGCGCCGTTGCTCACCGCGGACGGGCGGCTCTACGTCGGCCATTCGGAGCGGGTCGGCGACAGCCGCTTCGTCTCGGCCGGCCTGACCGCCTACCGGCTGGCCGGGGCGCCGGCATGAACCGGATCCGCGTCCTCGTCGTCGACGATTCCTCGACCATGCGCGGGCTGATCTCCGCCAGCCTGAGCCGGGATCCGGAGATCGAGGTGGTCGGCTCGGCCGGCGACCCGCTGGAGGCGCGCTCCGCCATCAAGGCCCTGGACCCGGACGTCATCACCCTCGACGTCGAAATGCCCAACATGAACGGCATCGACTTCCTGGAGCGGCTGATGCGGCTGCGCCCGATGCCGGTGGTGATGGTCTCCAGCCTCACCCAGCGCGGCGCCGAGATCACCCTGGAGGCGCTCGAACTGGGCGCCGTCGACTGCGTCGGAAAGCCGGTTGCCGGCCACGGCGGCGACGGCTTCGACAGGCTGGCCGAGAAGGTCAAGGCCGCCGCCCGGGCCCGCGTCCGAACGAGCGGCGACCGCGTTCCCTCCGCGACGCGCCGGGCCTTCCGGGGCGGTGGCTCGCTCGTGGCCCTGGGGGCTTCCACCGGCGGGGTCGAGGCCCTGATCACCGTGCTCAGCGCCTTCCCCGACAACTGCCCGCCGACGGTGATCACCCAGCACATGCCGGCCAACTTCACCCGGAGCTTCGCCGCCCGGCTGGACCGCATCTGCGCTCCCCGGGTCGAGGAAGCCTATGACGGGGCCCCGCTGGACGAGGGCCGGGTCTACCTGGCGCCCGGCGGCGACCGGCATCTGAAGGTCGCGGGTCGGCACAGCCTGACCTGCCAGCTCACCGACGAGGATCCCGTCACCGGCCACCGCCCCTCGGTGAACATGCTGTTCCACTCCGTCGCCGCCACCGGCCGCCCGGCTGTCGGCGTCATCCTCACCGGCATGGGCAAGGACGGGGCCGAGGGGCTGCTGGCCATGCGCAAGGCCGGAGCTCGAACCTTCGGCCAGGATGAGGCCAGCTGCGTCGTCTACGGCATGCCGCGAGCCGCCGTCTCCCTTGGCGCCGTCGAACGCGAGGCGCCCCTAGACGCGATCAGCGGTCTTGTCTTGGACGCCTGTGAATCCCTGTTGAGGGTCGTCTAATGCCTGCTCCCGCCTCCATCTCCACCCTCATCGTCGACGACCAGCTGACCATGCGTTCGCTCGTCCGCGCGGCCCTGAACCAGATCGGCATCACCGACATCCGCGAGGCGCCCGACGGCGAGGGGGGCCTGCGCAGCCTGGTCGCCAACCCGGCCCACCTGGTCATCTCCGACTACAACATGCCCAAGCTGGACGGCCTGGGCCTGCTGCGGGCGGTGCGTTCCTATGCGCCGCTGAAGAACACCGCCTTCATCATGCTGACCGGCCGCGCCGACATCGACCTGGTCGCTCGGGCGCGGCAGTTCGGGGTCAACAACTATCTGGTCAAGCCGTTCACCACCCAGACGCTGAAGCAGAAGATCAGCGAAGTGTTCGGTCCGCTGGGATGAGCGTGCTCGCGGACGAGAAACATCACATCGTCCAGGGCGAATATTTCGTCAGCGACGACCCGCGCGCCGTGGTCTCCACCATCCTCGGCTCGTGCGTCGCCGCCTGCATGCGCGATCCGGTGGCTGGGATCGGCGGCATGAACCACTTCCTGCTGCCCGGAGAGGGCGGGCAGGAAGGGCTGCGCTATGGCGCCTACGCCATGGAACTGCTGGTCAACGGCCTGCTCCAGCGCGGCGCCCGCCGGGACCGGCTGGAGGCCAAGCTGTTCGGCGGCGGCCGGCTGCTCAAGGGCCTGACCGACATCGGCGGGCAGAACGCCGACTTCGCGGAGCGCTTCCTGCAGGACGAAGGCATCGCCTACGAGGGCGGCAGCCTCCGCGGCGAACATGCGCGCCGGATCCAGTTCTGGCCGGCGACCGGCCGGGTGCGCCAGCAGCGGCTGGTCGGCGACGCCACCGTCTTCGCCGTCGAGGGCCGACCGCCCGCGCGCCGCCCCCTGTCCGGCGACATCGAGATGTTCGACGATCCCGGGGCCGGCCGGCGCAGTCGGGCTCCCGCCGTAAGCAACGATCTGGAGCTGTTCTAGCGATGAGCAAGCTCCTCGCCACCATTCCCCTGCCCGACCTGCTCACCCAGGTGGGCCGCGAGTTCGACGAGCTCGCCGGCGAGGTCGAACAGCTTCAGGAAACCCTGTCGGAGGTCCTGCTCGGCGCCCGCCACAATCCGGACCTGCTGCGGCAGGCGCAGGCGCTGGACCACGTCTTCCAGCACATGACTCAGCTGGCCCTCATCGTCTCCCGCACCGCCGACCAGACGTCCGACCATTGGCGCATCCCAGCCGAGCTGGTGCTCAAGGATGTCTCCCTTGCCGACCTGGTCGGCCGGTTGACCGGCGCCTCTGTCGAGCCCGTCGTTTCCGGCGAGATGGATTTGTTCTGAGCCGTGGCCTTCGACATAGAATCCAAGGCCCGCTTCAACCTCAAGCACGCTTCGATCCTGCTGGTCGAAACCCCCGGCGTGAACTTGGACATTCTGGGCCAGATCATGACGGGGTTCGGCGCCAAGTCCCTGCACCGTTGCGGCAGCGCGGGCGAAGCTCGCGCGGCTATCGGTCGGGCGGAAATGGACCTGATGCTGATCTCACCCTTCCTGACGGACGAGAGCGGCTTCGACCTGGTGCGGTGGATTCGCCGCGAAGCTCCCGATCCCAATCGCTTCGCCCCCGTGATCATGGTTTCGCCCCATACCGAGCATAGCAAGGTCGCGCGGGCCCGGGACTGCGGCGCCCACTTCCTGATCGCCAAGCCGCTGACCCCGGCGGTGATCCTGGAGCGCATCCTGTGGGTTGCGCGCTCGCAACGGCCGTTCGTCTCCTGCGCCGAATATGTCGGGCCCGAGCGGCGCTTCAAGTTCGAGGGTCCGCCGTCTACGGGCGGACGCCGGCGCGACGACCTGTCGTCCAAGGTCGGCGCGGCGATCGAGCCCAACATGTCCCAGGACCAGATCGACGCCCTGATGGCCCCCCGAAAGGTCGCGATATGAGCGAAGTCCATTTCTACCGGCCGAAGATGCGGCTGGCCAAGCTGCTGCGCGAGCCCGGGGGCAAGACCATCGCCGAGGCGGTCAACGACGCTCGCGCCGGGCTCGACACCCTTGGCGCCGAATGCCTGAGGGAAGTGGACGACTGCCTCTGCCGGATCGAGACGACCTTCGAGGCCCTGCCCCCCAGCTTCGACGCGGACGCCCTCCGTAACCTGTACCGGGTCGTCAACAGCCTTGTCGGCCTGCCCGGAGTCGCCGGCCTGGCCGAGATGGAACGGGCGACCTACAGCCTCGCCGATCTGCTCGACCGGATGGTGACCGCCGGGGCGTTCGAACGCGAGGCGGCGCGAGTGCACGTTCAGGCCCTGCGGCTGCTCCGCAGCCCGGACGCGCTCGGCGCCAAGGCCGTGAGCGAGGTGCTGCAGGGCCTCGGCAAGGTCCGCGAGAAGTACAAGGCGGCGGAGACCGAGGCGGCCGGCAACGGCTAGCCTTTCGACGGGATGGACAGCCCCCGTTGCACGGCGGGCCGCGCCAGCCCCCGCTCGAGCCAGGCCGCGACCTGCGTCCGGCTGGCGAAGTCGACCAGGTCGCCGGCCTCGTAGAAGCCGATCAGGTTGCGCACCCAGCCGAGCGTGGCGATGTCGGCGATGGTGTAGTCGTCGCCCATCAGCCATTGGCGGCCCTTCAACCGCGTCTCCAGCACCTCCAGCAGGCGACGCGACTCGGCGACGTAGCGCTCCAGCGGCCGCTTGTCCTCGTAGGCCTTGCCCGCGAACCGGTGGAAGAAGCCGACCTGGCCGAACATCGGCCCGATCGCCCCCATCTGGAACATCAGCCACTGGACGGTCTCGTAGCGGGCCACCGGATCGGCCGGCAGGAACTGGCCCGTCTTCTCAGCCAGGTAAATCAGGATTGCGCCCGACTCGAACAGCGCCAGCGCCCGGCCCCCCGGCCCATCGGGATCGATGATCGCCGGAATCTTGCCGTTGGGGTTTAGCGACAGGAATTCAGGCGTGTGGGACTCGTTTGCCCCGATGTCGACCAGGTGCGGCTCATATGGCAGCCCCGTCTCCTCCAGCATGATCGAGACCTTCACCCCATTGGGGGTGTTCAGGGAGTAGAGCTGCAGGCGGTCGGGATTCTTTGCCGGCCAACGGCGGGTGATCGGAAATTGGGAAAGATCGGCCATGGGCGCTCCGGGCGAGGTCCGACCGAGATGGGATGGGCGCTGCGCAGTTCAATGGCCGCAGATTCGGGCCGGTTGCCTGATCTGCGCGGCGTTGCCGTCCGGATCGCGCAGGGCGACGATCCAGGCGAAGCCATGGACCTCCCCAGACCGTCGAACTTGGCCTACCATCGCGCAGGATCTCCTCTCGGAACAGACCGATGATCGCCCCGCTCGCCGCCGTCCTGCTGCTGTTTCAGCCCCTGGCCGCCGGGCCGCCCACGACCATCACCGAAATCGATCCCGCCGCCCTGCCGGCCGAACTGAGGGCCCTCATCGAGAAGCATGTTCCCGGCATGACCATCACCGAGGTGCAGCGCAAGGAACGCGAGGGCCGGGTCTATTTCGACGTCGAGGGCGAGCGGCCCGGCGGGGCGGAAGTGGAGCTCGATATCCAGCAGACGGCCGCCGGCTATGAGCTGGTCGAGATCCAGCGCGACATCGCCTTCGAACAGATCGCTCCAGGCGCCCAGGGGACGGCCCGCCAGGCCCTGGCCGGCAAGACGCCGGCCCGGATCATCGAGAGCCTCCAGACCGACGGCGCGGTGATCTACGAATTCTTCGCTGAAGGCATGCCGGCCGAGCCGGCCATCGAGGTCCGCTGGGCGAATGGCGAGGCCACCGTCCTGAGCGAGCGCTGGCCTCACTGAAGCTCAGAAGAACAGCCGGTAGGCGCCGAAACCCAGCGCCCCGGCGCTGACCAGCAGGGCGATCAGCACCAGCAGCCCGTCGCGTCCGACCAGCGCGAGGCCGAAGATGGCGATGGCCAGGCTCGGCACAAAGGCCACGAAGGGCAGGAACTCCAGCGGCGGCACGGCCGCGGCGATCAGCACGCAGACGCCCGCCACCGCTCGGTCCGCCGCTGGCCCGGTCAGCGCCGGCAGGCGCGGCTTGACGACCCGATCGACGAGACGCGCCGGCTTGCGGGCCATCTTCACCGCCTTGCGAAGGGTGGCGGCCTTGACCGACCGCTCCAGCAGCACCCTGGGAAGCCAGATGGCCTGGCGGCCGATCAGAAGCTGCCCGGCGATCAGGATGACCGTCACCGCAATGACGCTCGGCGCGCTCGGGACCGCCGACACCGGCGTCATCCCCAGCAGCCCGGCGACCAGCAGCAGCGGCCCGAAGGACCGCCGGCCGACCGCCTCCAGCACCTCTTCGACCGAAACCCTGGCGCCGTTCCCGCGGGCGGCCTCGTCGAGTTCGCCGAGCAGGTCTTCCAGGGTCTGGGGCTGGTCAGCCATCGTTGCTCCCGCGCGGTCCGGAGCAAGGCAAACGTGACGGTCGCCGTCCCCGTTCCCGCGGCGTCGCGCCGTCCTGGGGCGCCTGGACCTGCCCTGGCCGCGGTTGTCGAGCCTGGGAAGCGGCGGCAGGGGCGGCGGCGGGCGAGGTCGCCTCGCTGCGGATCAGCGGCCGCCGGCCCCGATGCATTGGCCGATCTTCGCCCTCAGTCCCTCGAGGGTGAACGGCTTGGCCAGCACCGGACAGCCGGCGAGGTCCGTCGGCAGCACTGAGGCGCCGTAGCCGGTGCTGAACACCAGCGGCGTCCCTCGCCGGAGCAGCATCCTGGCCAGGTCGAAGGACGTTACGCCGCCAAGGTTCACGTCCAGGACAGCGAAATCGAAGGAACGGTCCTCGACGGCCTGGAAGGCTTGCGGGATGTGCGCCACGGAAGTCGCCAGGCAACCAAGCTCCTCGAGCATATCCTCGAGCAACAGGGCGACTCCGCCCTCGTCCTCGACAAGCAGCACACGGAGACCGGTGAACTCACGCACGGGCGGAAATGATATCCAGCGGGATTCGGATGTCGCTGCGGATGCCCGTCGGCTCGAAGCGGATATCGATCTGCCCGTTCAGGTCATGCTCGATGCAGCGGCGGATCAGCCGGGTGCCGAACCCACGGCGCGAGGGCGCGCGCACCTCTGGTCCGCCCTCCTCCCGCCAGCTCAGCGTCAGCATGGACTCCACGCCGGCAAGGACGCTCCAGGACAGCGCCAGCGTGCCGGAGGGTTGGCTGAGGGCTCCGTACTTGGCGGCGTTGGTGGCCAGCTCGCTGAACACCATCGTCAAGGCGAGGGCGGCGCGCGGGTTGAGGTCGATAGGCTCACCGTCGACCTTCAGCCTGTGGTCGCCGGCGCTATAGGG
>Ga0196963_10002629_pt1 | contig 10609 bp, 10 predicted proteins | sample S1_5metaG_FD_148600 | JGI IMG/M metagenome (GOLD analysis project Ga0196963, IMG submission 148600) | Soil microbial communities from Anza Borrego desert, Southern California, United States - S1_5 | ecosystem: Environmental > Terrestrial > Soil > Desert | place: USA: California | collected... | reverse complement strand
ATCATCGATCCCGTGACGCGCAAGACGCCCGCCCCGGGCCGCGAGCTGTCCTTTCTCGAGCAGCTTCTCGGCAACTTCGGCAAGTTCAACGCCGACAGCAAGATGACTCCAGGCGGCAAATAGCCCGTTCGAGCTGCCAGCGGCGCAGAAACGAAAACGGCCCCGGCATCAAGCCGGGGCCGTTCGCTTTGTGCTGCCGCCGTCTTAGTGAGCCAAAATGGCGAGCAGCAGGATGGCGACGATGTTGATGATCTTGATCATCGGATTCACCGCCGGGCCTGCCGTGTCCTTGTACGGGTCGCCGACCGTGTCGCCGGTCACCGCGGCCTTGTGGGCTTCCGAGCCCTTGCCGCCGTAGTTACCGTCCTCGATGTACTTCTTGGCGTTGTCCCACGCGCCGCCGCCCGAGGTCATCGAGATGGCGACGAACAGGCCGGTGACGATCGTGCCCATCAGCATCGCGCCCACGGCTGTGAACGCCGCGCCCTGGCCGCCGATCGGGTAGATCACGACGTAGAGCACGATCGGCGCGAGCACCGGCAGCAGCGACGGGACGATCATTTCCTTGATCGCCGCCTTCGTCAGGAGATCGACGGCCCGGCTGTAATCCGGTTTGGCCGTCCCTTCCATGATGCCCTTGATCTCCTTGAACTGGCGGCGGACCTCAACCACCACCGCGCCGGCCGCACGGCCGACCGCGGTCATGCCCATCGCACCAAACAGGTACGGGAGCAGGCCGCCGATGAAGAGACCGACGACCACGTACGGATCGTTGAGGACGAACTGCACCGCGATGTTGGGGAAGTAATACTTCAGGTCCTCAACGTAAGCCGCGAACAGCACCAGCGAGGCGAGACCGGCCGAGCCGATCGCGTAGCCCTTCGTGACCGCCTTGGTCGTGTTGCCGACGGCGTCGAGAGCGTCGGTGATCTTGCGGATCTCCTTCGGCATCTGCGACATCTCGGCAATGCCGCCGGCGTTGTCGGTGACCGGACCGTAGGCATCAAGCGCCACGATCATGCCGGCCAAAGCCAGCATGGTCGTCGCCGCGATGCCGATGCCGAATAGACCGGCGAGCAGGTACGACGCCAGGATGCCGGCGCAGATCACCACGACAGGCAACGCCGTCGCTTCCATCGAGACGGCAAGGCCCTTGATGATGTTCGTGCCGTGTCCGGTCGTGGAGGCTTCAGCGATGCTCTGCACCGGGCGGTAATGCGTTCCGGTGTAGTACTCGGTGATCCACACCAGGAGGCCGGTCACCGCGAGACCGATCAAGGCGCAGTAGAAGAGACTCATTCCGGTGAACTTCACCGCGCCGATCGTGTAGGGCGTTGCGAAGCCGATGTAGAGGTGCGTGATGATGCCGATCAGCACCGCCGAGGCGACACCGGTCACGACCAGACCCTTGTAGAGGGCCTTCATGATGTTGGCGTCGGGACCGAGCTTCACGAAGAATGTGCCGGCCACCGAAGCGGCGATGCACACGCCACCGATGAGCAGCGGGAACATCATCATCTGAGCGACCGCGGGGCCGGTGAAGAAGATCGCGGCGAGCAGCATCGTCGCCACGATGGTGACGGCATAGGTCTCGAACAGGTCGGCGGCCATGCCGGCGCAATCGCCGACGTTGTCGCCGACATTGTCGGCGATCACGGCCGGGTTACGCGGGTCATCCTCGGGGATACCGGCTTCGACCTTGCCGACGAGATCGGCGCCGACATCCGCACCCTTGGTGAAGATGCCGCCGCCGAGACGGGCGAAGATCGAGATCAGCGAGGCGCCGAACGAGAGGGCGACGAGCGCTTCAAGCACCGAGCGCAGATTGGCGGGGGTCGACACGCCCTTCCAGTTCACCAGGATGCCGTAATAGCCCGCGACACCGAGCAGGCCGAGACCGACCACCAGCATGCCGGTGATGGCACCGGCGCGGAACGCGACGTCCAGGGCCGGCTGCATGCCGCGGCTGGCGGCATCGGCCGTCCGCACGTTGGCGCGGACCGAGACGTTCATGCCGATGTAGCCGGCGGCCCCCGAGAGGACAGCACCGATCACGAAGCCGAGGGCGACGTGGACACCGAGGGTGAAGGCCAGAATGACCGCCACGGCCACACCGGCAACGGCAATCGTCTTGTACTGGCGATTGAGGTAGGCCTGCGCGCCTTCCTGAACGGCGGCGGCGATGGCGCGCATGCGGTCGTTGCCGGTACCGGCGGACATCACCTGCGCGTAGGCAAACCAGCCATAGACGAGGGCGAGCACGCCGCAGGCGATAACGATCCAAAAGGCTTGGCTCATGATCGAGTTCCTTGGGTTCTTACTTGCTTCTTCGGGTCGCTGAGATGGTTAATTCGGCCTCGAGACAGCGGATTCGCCGGGCCGAAAATCGCGCGGGAACATGCCAGAAGCGCCCCCCTGGCGCAAGCAAACCCGTCCGGTAACTTGGCTCCCTCTAAGGGAATTCCCTAGGCCGCGGCCGGCCGCCGGGGCCGAAATTGGAGCCACAGAATGGCTGCCAGAGTGACCAGGATGAACGGCAGCAGCACCATATTGAGGATATCCCAGCCATAGCGCTCGTGCAGCGCCCCCGAACTCAGGGCGCAAAAGGCGACCGAGCCGAACACCAGGAAGTCATTGGCCGCCTGGACCTTGGCCTTCTCGGCCGGCTGGTAGGCCTGGGTCAGGAGCGCCGTGCCGCCGATATAGAGGAAGTTCCAGGCCAGCCCGACGAGCACCAGGCCGGTCCAGAAATGAGGAACGTCGGCGCCTGCGAGGTTCACGGCCAGGGCCGCGACGAAGAGCAATCCCCCGGCAGTCATGATGCGCAGCACCCCGAAGCGGGCGATCAGGCCGCCGGTGAAGAACGAGGGGGCGAACATCGCCAGGACGTGCCACTGGATGACGAAGGCTGCCGAATCGAAATGATGGTGATGCGCCACCATGGCCAGCGGCGTCACCGTCATGACGAAGGCCATGCCGCCGTAGCCGACCATCGCCGCCAGCACGGCAACGACGAAGGTGGGATTGCGCGCGATCTCCGACAGCTTGCGCCCTCCCCCACTGCGCTCTGCAACGCTGGGGGGCGGGATCTGGATGAACTGCAGAACCAGCATCGCGATGAACGCCACACCAATGAGGGCGGCGAACGAGCCCGCATAGGCCACCGGCGCCAGCGTATCCTTGGTGGCCTTTGCCAGCTCCGGCCCGATGACGGCGGCGATGACGCCGCCGGCGAGCGTGTAGGAAATCGCCTTGCTGCGCCAATCCGCCGCCGAGCCGTCGACCGCCGCGAAGCGGTAAAACTGGCCGAAGCCGTTGTAGATGCCGGTCAGGACGGTGCCGAGACAGAAGAGCACGAATGACGATTGGAACACGCCGAGGGTGGCCACGGCGGCCCCCAGCATCCCGAACATCGCCCCGATCGTGAAGCCCCAGCGGCGACCGATCCTTTGCATCAGGAAGGACGCCGGAATGGCGGTGACCATCACCATGAGCTGTTGCAGGCCGGTGGGCAGGGTCGCCAGTGACTTGTTCTCGGCCAGCGCATAACCGACGAGGGCCGCCTCGGCGATCATCGTCGAAGTGCCGATCATGAACAGGCCCTGGCTGAGCGCGAGCAACAGGACGTTCCGGCGCGATGTCCGCGCGTCGATGGCAGGGCTCATGGAATGGCTTTCAGGATACGCGGCGCGTGAACTGACGCAGGAATGTGACGTTGCGGACCACGTCCGGGCCGAGGATGCGGTTGCTGGAGATCGTCAAACGCCGCTTGAGAGCCTCCGCATCGATCCCGTTGTCGACGGCGTTGGGCAACGAGGCAAGCGCGTTGATGTCGACCACGAATGCATCCGTCAGCTTCGCGGTCATTTCCTGGACCCGAGCCTGCGCCGTGATGCTGCCAACCTCGAGGACCACGACGAAACCGACATGCTTCTCGACCACGCCGTTGCGCTGCAGCGAGACGACAAGCGGGTCGAGCCGCACGCTGATCGGCTTGTCGACGCCGGGCAGCGCCGGATCGGCGGCCTGCGCCACGGCGGGCGCGGCCAGAAGCAGGAGCAGCAGGAGACGTCGGATCATGAGGCGCGGCATAGGGGGTCCCGACTCAAGGTACCCTATTTTAGGCGCGACGCCTTATGAGTTCAAACCGACGGCCTATTGCGGGCGGACGTCAGGAGTGGGTCCAGCCACCGCGCGCCAGGTTCCGCCGCTTCCCCGCGGCATCCTGAACGCTAACCCCCTTCCCGGCTTCGGTACGGCCGATCCGGGTAATCGGGGTCCCCGACTGGTCGGCCAGGTGTTCCAGCACCTTGGAGACGGACGCCGGCGCGGTAAACAGGATCTCGTAGTCGTCGCCACCGGTCAGCACGCGCTCGATCAGGGCCGGGTTCGCCGCGAGCGCCGCTTTCGCCGCGGGCGATAGCGGCACGAGCGCCTCCTCGATGACCGCGGCAAGCCGCGAGGTCTCGCAGAGATGCCCGAGATCCGCGACGAGCCCGTCCGAGACGTCGAGCGCCGAGGTCGCCACGCCCAGCAGGTGATGGCCCAGTGTCACCCGCGGGCGCGGCAGCCGGTAGCGCTCGACGAGATAGTCCTGTTGCTTGGGCTTCAGCCGGGCGAGCTCGCCACGCCGCACGAGGAGGCCGAGCGCCCCATCGCCGATCGTGCCGGTGACATAGACGTCGTCCCCGGCATGGGCGCCGCTCCGCTTGAGTCCCCAGGTCGCGCGCACGAGGCCAAGCGCGGTGACAGAAAAACTGGCGGGCCCCGGCGTGGTCACCGTGTCGCCGCCCACCAGCCGGACATCGAACTCCGCCTGGTCCTTTGCCAGGCCCCGGGCGAAGGCCGCGATCCAGGAATCGTCGTGGTCGGCGCGGAACGCGGCGGTCAAGAGATACCAGCGCGGCACAGCTCCCTTGGAGGCCAGGTCGGACAGATTGACCCGCAGGACCTTGCGCGCAATCAAGGCCGGCGGATCATCAGGAAGGAAATGCACCCCTTCGACGATGGCGTCCGTCTTGACGACGAGCTCCTGCCCCTCCGGCACTTCAAGAAAGGCACAATCGTCGCGCAGGCCTAACGCGCCCGGCACCTCGGCCGCGAGCGGCGCGAAATAGCGTGCAATACGCTCGAACTCACCGCTCCGTTTGCCGCTTGCCACCGGACTTCCCTTCGGGCGGTGCCTTGGCGTCCGGGCCGATTTCCGCCGGACGCAGCTGGCGCGCCAGGCGGTCGAGGACGCCGTTGATGAAACCGGTCTCTTTCGCCGGGAAAAACGAATGCGCGACCTGAATGTATTCGTTGAGGATGACGCGGGCGGGCGTCTCGGTCTGCTCCATGAGCTCGGCGATTGCCGCACGCAGCAGGCTGCGCATGACCGCGTCGAGCCGCTCAAGTGCCCAGCCTTCCGCGAGCGCCGGCCGCAGCAGCGCGTCGATCTCGGCCTGGCGCGTCCCGCCGCCCGCCACGATGCCCGCGAACAGCTTGGCATCGGGGGCGTCCTTGCCGCCTTCGACCCGATGCCGGCGGAATTCCTTGATCACCTCGGCCGTGTCGGCGCCCGACATGTCGATCTGGTAGAGAGCCTGAACGGCCAGCACGCGCGCGGCGGTCCGGCGGCTTCCCTTGCGCGGCTTGGGGTCGGAAGCGGCCTCGTCGCTCATTGGGTGGCTACGCCGAGCGTACGCTTGAGCGCCATCATGGCGAGACAGGCGCGGGCCGTATCGCCGCCCTTGTTGCCGTCGTCGACCTTGGCGCGGACCCAGGCCTGCTCCTCGTTCTCGACCGTCAGGATGCCATAGCCGATCGCGGCGTTGTGGCGCAGCGCCAGCTCGCCCAGGCCGCGCGCACTCTCGTCACAGATATGATCGTAATGGCTGGTCTCGCCGCGGATGACACAGCCCAGCGCGATATAACCGTCGAAACGCCCGGAGGCGATACCGAACGCGATCGCGCCCGGGATCTCGAAGGCGCCCGGCACGGCGAAACGTTCATAGCTGACGCCTGCCTTGTCCAGCGCCGCCACCGCGCCGCGCACCAGCTCGTCGGCCAGCGGTTCGTAGAAGCGCGCCTCGACGATCATGACGTGCGCTTGAGCCTCAGCCATCTCTGGAATTCCCTACTCGTCCGCCAGAGGCGGGACCTTACGCCACTCCACCACCGAAAGCCCGTATCCTTCGAGGCCGACGATGTTGCGTGGATGATCGGAGAGCAGGACCATATTGCGCACACCAAGATCAAGCAGGATCTGCGCGCCCACGCCATAGTCGCGCAGGCCTGCCGCTGCGGCCGCCACCTGGCGGCCATGGTCGGACAGGAAATCGCCCAGCGCCGAAGCGGGGCTGGAATCGCCCAGCCGCGCCCGGACGCGATCGGACAGGCTGGTCGCCCGCGGTTCGCGGATCAATACGACCACGCCGCGGCCCGCATCGCCAATCATCTTCATCGCGGCGTGCAGGATTCCGCCACGCCCGATCGAGCGGTCGCCCAGAACATCGTCGAGCACGTTGAGCGCGTGCATGCGGACGAGCACCGGCTCGGGCCCGGAGATGTCGCCTTTGACGAGCGCGATATGCTCGGCATAGGCGGCATTGTTGACGTACACGTGCATGCGGAACGGGCCGCCGTAGCGGCTGTCGAGTGTCGTCTCGATCGTGCGCTCGACCAGGCGGTCGTTCCGCCGCCGATAGGCAATGAGGTCGGCGATGGTCGCGACCTTGAGGCCGTGGAACTGCGCGAATTTGATCAGGTCCGGCAAGCGGGCCATGGTCCCGTCGTCGTTCATGATCTCGCAGATCACACCCGACGGGTTGAGTCCGGCGAGGCGCGCGATGTCGACCGCCGCCTCGGTATGGCCGGTGCGCACAAGCACGCCGCCGTCGCGGGCGATCAGCGGGAAGACATGGCCCGGCGAGACGAGATCGTCGGCGTTCTTGTCGGGATCGATGGCGGTCGCGATGGTGCGCGCCCGGTCCGATGCCGAGATGCCGGTTGTCACCCCTTCGCGCGCCTCGATCGACAGCGTGAAGGCCGTCTCGTGACGAGAACGGTTGGCCGGCGACATCAGCCGCAGGCCGAGCTTCTCGCAACGCGCCCGCGTCATGGCGAGACAGATCAGGCCACGGCCGTGCTTGGCCATGAAATTGACCGCTTCGGGCGTCGCCATCTGGGCTGGAATGACGAGGTCGCCCTCGTTCTCGCGGTCCTCGTCGTCGACGAGGATGAACATGCGGCCGTTGCGCGCGTCCTCGATGATGTCTTCGATCTTCGAGAGGAACGCGATATCGGCAACGCCGCTGTCGAGCAGCGTCTGCTGGCGCTGCGTAGGCTTCATGAGCGATCCGCCCCTTCGTTGAGGCGCGCAACATAGCGCGCCATCACGTCGACTTCCACGTTCACGCGATCCCCCGGCCGCAGCCGGCCGAGCGTCGTGACCGTCTGGGTATGGGGGATGAGATTGACGCCAAAACTCGTCGTGCTGCCGCGGTCGGCGACGTTGTTCACCGTCAACGAGACCCCGTCGACCGCCACCGAGCCCTTGGAGGCGATAAAGCGGCCGAGATCGCGCGGCACCTCGAAATCGAGACGCAATGAGCCCCCGTCCGGCCGCCGGCCGGCCACCGTGCCCACGCCATCGACATGGCCACTGACCAGATGGCCGCCGAGCTCGTCGCCGGCGGCGAGCGCGCGTTCGAGATTGACCGGCCTGCCCGCCGTCCAGCCGCCGAGCGTGGTGCAGCCGAGCGTTTCCGCCGAGGCCTCGACGGCGAACCAGCCGGACGCTTTCTCGATCACAGTCAGGCAGCAGCCCGAGCAGGAGACGGAGGCGCCGATAGCGAGATTCGCCGTGTCATACGCCGTGGCAATGACCAGACGCGTGTCACGGCCGCCCGCCGCCGGGGCGATCTCACGCACCTTTCCGATGTCACTGACGATCCCGGTGAACATGGGGCTAGGATACTCCGGGCGATGGCAAACGGCAATTGATCCGTGTACGGAACAATTGCTCCGACGTCAGCTTTGCGCGCTGTAGGTCTCGACGATGTCCTCGCCGCAGGCTTCGACCGAGCGGCGCACGAAACGCGAGGCCTGGGCCAGCCGGTCGACACCGAACGCGGCGGCCGCGGGCACGCCGTCGCCGCCAATAATCGCGCTGGACCGGAACCACACGATGCGATCGACCAGCCCATCGGCAAGCAGCGCACCGGTTACTCGCCCGCCGCCCTCGACCAGCACGCGCGTCAGGCCGAGCTCTCCCAGGGTGCGAAGGAGATTGTGCATGCCGGGACGGTCCCCGCTCCCCGGCGCCACATCGACCAGTTCCACGCCGCAGTCGAGGAACGCGTCCCGTCGATCCGGATCCCCCTCGGCATAGGCGGCGATCCAGGTCGGGATGTCGCGCGCGGTGCGCACCAGCTTCGAGGTCAGTTGCAGCCGCAGACGCGGATCGAGGACGATCCGCACGGGCGAACGGTCCGCCAAGCCGGGGAGCCGGCAGCTCAACTCCGGATCATCGATCAGCGCGGTTCCAACCCCAACCAGGATGGCATCGTGCTGGGCGCGCAACGCATGGGACCGCCAACGCGCTGCCTCGCCGGTGATCCAGCGACTCTCGCCGCGATGGGTGGCAATCCGGCCGTCGAGCGTCGTCGCGACCTTCAGGGTGACGAGCGGCCTGCCCTCGCGCACGCGCAGGAAGAAACCGGCGTTGAGCTCCCTCGCCTCGTCCGCCAGGACCCCGACCTCGAGGGCGATCCCGGCCTTCTTGAGAGCCGCAAAACCCTGGCCCGCGACCCGCGGATCCGCATCCTCCACGGCCACGACCGCGCGGGAAATCCCCGCGGCGATCAGCGCCTCGGCGCAGGGCGGCGTCTTGCCGTGATGGCTGCAGGGCTCAAGCGTGACATAAGCAGTGGCGCCCTTTGCCGCGGCCCCGGCGCGGGCTAGGGCCTCGGTCTCGGCGTGCGGGCGGCCGGACGCCTGCGTCCAGCCGCGACCGACCACCGCGCCGTTGTTCACGAGGACGCAGCCGACCGAGGGATTGGGCCAGGTGACGCCGCAGTTGCGCCGCGCCAGCGCCAGCGCCGCCCGCATATGGCCGATGTCGCTCGCTGAGGCCAGGGCACTCTCCGTCTGGGCGGCCGTCCGGAGGGACCGCTCAGTCCTTCTCGTTGCCGCCGAGCTTGCCGACGAAATCCTCGAAATCCTTGGCCTCGCGGAAGTTGCGATAGACCGAGGCGAAGCGCACATAGGCCACGGGATCGAGCGTGGACAGGGCGTCCATCACCATCTCGCCGACGACGGTCGACGGGATTTCGCTCTCGCCGAGGCTTTCGAGCCGGCGCACGATGCCGCTGACGATCCGCTCGACCCGATCCGGCTCCACCGGCCGCTTGCGCACGGCAAGGGCAAGCGAGCGCGCGATCTTGTCGCGATCGAACGGCTCCTTGACGTTGTTCTTCTTCACGACCACGAGATCGCGAAGCTGCACGCGCTCGAATGTCGTAAACCGCGAACCGCAGGCTGGACAGAAGCGTCGGCGTCGAATCGCCGAGTTGTCTTCCGTCGGCCGCGAGTCCTTCACCTGCGTGTCATCATGACCGCAAAATGGACAGCGCATTCCCCCTTCGCCTCCCCTCGCGTACGTGTCTAGCCGATCATCCCGGGCTTCTACTGGCCCGGGTAGATCGGAAACCGCCGGCACAGCTCGGCGACCTTGGCGCGCACCGCGCCCTCGGCCGCCGTGTTGTCTCCGGAATTGCTGGCGGCGAGTCCGTCGAGGACCTCGCCGATGTACTCGCCGATCAGGCGGAACTCGGCCTGACCGAAACCGCGCGTGGTGCCCGCTGGCGAGCCCAGGCGCACGCCCGAGGTGATCGCCGGCTTCTCCGGATCGAACGGGATGCCGTTCTTGTTGCAGGTGATGCCCGCCCGATCGAGGCTCTGCTCGCCGGCGCGGCCCGTCAGCTTCTTGCCGCGCAGGTCGACGAGCATCAGGTGCGTGTCGGTACCACCCGACACGATGTCCAGCCCGCGCGCCTGCAACGTCGCGGCCAGCGTCTTGGCGTTGTCGACCACCGCGCGGGCATAGTCGCGGAATTCCGGGCGCAGCGCCTCGCCCAGCGCCACGGCCTTGGCGGCGATGACGTGCATCAGGGGACCGCCCTGCAAGCCGGGGAATACCGCCGAATTGATCTTCTTGCCGAGTTCCTCGTCCATCGAGAGGATCATGCCGCCGCGCGGACCGCGCAGCGTCTTATGCGTCGTCGTGGTCACGATATGGGCGTGCGGCAGCGGGCTCGGATGCGCCCCGCCGGCGACCAGGCCCGCGAAATGCGCCATATCCACCATTAGGAACGCGCCGACGCTGTCGGCGATCGCGCGGAAGCGCGCGAAATCGATGATGCGGGGATAGGCGGAGCCGCCGGCGACAATGAGCTTCGGCTTGTGCTCCTTCGCCAGACGCTCGACCTCATCGTAGTCGATGTGCTGGTTGTCGCGACGCACGGTGTACGAGACGGCCTTGAACCACTTGCCCGATTGGTTGACCGGCGATCCGTGGGTCAGATGGCCGCCGGCGGCTAGCGACAGGCCAAGGAAGGTGTCGCCG
>Ga0196963_10002628_pt1 | contig 10611 bp, 9 predicted proteins | sample S1_5metaG_FD_148600 | JGI IMG/M metagenome (GOLD analysis project Ga0196963, IMG submission 148600) | Soil microbial communities from Anza Borrego desert, Southern California, United States - S1_5 | ecosystem: Environmental > Terrestrial > Soil > Desert | place: USA: California | collected... | reverse complement strand
GGGCCGCACGACGTTGGCGCCGCCGCGGTCCAGGGACAGAGCGACGACCTGGAGCCCCCGGCCGCCCAGCTCCGCCTGCAGCCGGTCGAGCGCCGGCATCTCGGCGATGCAGGGGGCGCACCAGGTGGCCCAGAGGTTCAGCAGCACCAGCCTGCCGCGGAAGTCGGCCAGGGCCGCCGGCTTGCCCTCGGCGTCGGTGAAGGCGAGTTCCGGCGCCGGTTCGGGGGCCGCCAGCGGCTCGAAGGCGGCGATGTCGCCCTTGAAGGGGGGCGGGGCATCGGCGGCGACCGTTTCGAAAGAAACCGAAAAAATCAACCCGGCCGCCATGCCGGCCATTGCGAGACGCCGCAAAATCGCCATTCTTGCGCTCATCCTTCCACCTGTCCCGGGCAGCGCCCCGGGCTATAGCTGTGCTGCGAGCCCCATGCCGTCAACCGAGAATACCGTCGCAGGCCAGGTGCCGGCGGCGGGCGACACGTCCCCGGCCAAGTCCGCCAACGAGCTGTGGGGCGGCCGCTTCGCCCGCGGCCCGTCGGAGATCATGGAGCGGATCAACGTCTCCATCGGCTTCGACAAGCGCCTGTGGGCGGAGGACATCGCCGGCTCCAAGGCGCACGCGGCCATGCTGGCGAAGCAGGGCATCATCGCCGAGGCCGACGCCCGCGCCATCGCCGAGGGGCTGGACCGGGTGGCGGACGAGATCCGCGAGGGCCGCTTCACCTTCCGCACCGAGCACGAGGACATCCACATGAACGTGGAGGCCCGGCTGCGCGAGCTGATCGGCGAGCCCGCCGGCCGGCTGCACACCGCGCGCTCGCGCAACGACCAGGTGGCGACCGACTTCCGGCTGTGGGTGCGCGGCGCGCTGGACCGGCTGGACCGCGACATGCGGGAGCTGCAGGCGGCCCTGATCGAGCAGGCGGAGCGGCACGCCGCCACCGTGATGCCGGGCTTCACCCACCTGCAGACGGCCCAGCCCGTGACCTTCGGCCACCATCTGCTGGCCTATGTTGAGATGCTGGGGCGTGACCGCGGCCGGGTGCGCGACGCCCGCGCGCGGCTGAACGAGAGCCCGCTCGGCTCCGCCGCGCTGGCCGGCACGCCCTACCCGATCGACCGCCACGCCACCGCGGCGGCGCTGGGCTTCGACCGGCCCACGGCGAACTCGCTGGACGCCGTCTCCGACCGCGACTTCGCGCTGGAATACCTGGCCGCCGCCTCCATCTGCGCCATGCACCTGTCGCGCCTGGCGGAGGAGATCGTGCTCTGGTGCACGGCCCAGTTCCGCTTCATCCGCCTGTCCGACGCCTTCACCACGGGCAGCTCCATCATGCCGCAGAAGAAGAACCCGGACGCGGCGGAGCTGGTGCGGGCCAAGTGCGGCCGGGTCATCGGCGCACTGAACGGGCTGCTGACCGTGATGAAGGGCCTGCCGCTGGCCTATTCCAAGGACATGCAGGAGGACAAGGAGCCGGTGTTCGAGGCGGACGACACGCTGGCCCTCTGCCTCGCCGCCACGACCGGCATGATCCGCGACATGGAGGCCGACCCGGCCGCCATGCGCCGCGCCGTGGAGGCGGGCTTCCCCACCGCCACCGACCTCGCGGACTGGCTGGTGCGCAAGGCAGGCCTGCCCTTCCGCGAGGCGCACCACGTCACCGGCCGGGTGGTGAAGCTGGCGGAGGAGCGGGGCTGCGGCCTGTCCGACCTGCCGATCGAGGCCATGCGGGGGATCGATCCCCGGATCACCGCGGAGGTCTACGCCGTGCTGAGCGTGGAGGCCTCCGTGGAGAGCCGCACCAGCCTGGGCGGCACGGCGCCTGCCCGGGTGCGCGAGGCCGCCGCCGCCGCCAAGGAGCGCTTCCTGTGACCCTGCCCCGCCTGTGCGCCGCGCTCGCCCTGTCGCTGCTGGCCCTGTCCGCCTGCGGCAAGAAGCCGGACTTCCCCGCCGCCCCGCAGGGGGCCGACGCCGACCGCTTCCCCCGGCACTATCCCGACCCGGCGCTCGACCCGCAGCCGGGCGCCCGCGCCGCCCCGCCCGCCGCCCCCATGGAGGCCGGCGGCCCGTCCGGCACGCCGCGGCCGGAGGGCGTGCCGAAGCCGGTGGAGCCCACGCCCCAGTCCACCCCCCAGATCCCCGCCGGGACGCAGAGCCAGGGCACGCCCGGGCAGGGAACGCCATGAGCCGCCCGTCGATGCCCCAGGGTCCCTTCGCCTACCGCGGCGGGACCATGGTCGCCGAGGGCGTGCCGCTGGCCGCCATCGCCGAGGCCGTGGGCACGCCCGCCTACGTCTATTCCGCCGGCCGCATCCGGCAGAACTACCGCGCCTACGCCGACGCGCTGGCGGGCCTGCCGGTCGACATCTGCTACGCCATGAAGGCCAACGCCAACCAGGCGGTGCTGCGCCTCCTGGCCGAGGAGGGGGCCGGCGCCGACGTGGTGTCGGGGGGCGAGCTGCACCGGGCCCTGCGCGCCGGCATCCCGGCCTCGCGCATCGTCTTCTCCGGCGTCGGCAAGACGGTGCAGGAGCTGCGCGACGCCCTGGCGGCCGGCATCCACCAGATCAACGTGGAGAGCCTGCCGGAGCTGGAGAGCATCTCCCAGGTCGCCTCCGCCATGGGGGTGGAGGCGCCGGTGGCGCTGCGCGTGAACCCCGACGTGGACGCGGAGACGCACGGCAAGATCTCCACCGGCCGCAAGGAGGACAAGTTCGGCATCGACTTCGGCCACGCGCGGGAAGCCTACGCGAAGGCGGCGTCGCTGCCCGGCGTGCGGCCGCTCGGCATCGCCGTCCACATCGGCTCGCAGCTCCTGAAGCTGGCGCCCTACCGCGCCGCTTACGCCCGGCTGGCGGAGCTGATCACGGAGATCCGCGCCGACGGGCTGGCCGTGGAGCGGCTCGACCTGGGCGGCGGCCTGGGCGTGCCCTACAAGGGCGAGGCGGCGCCGGACCGCCAGACCTATGCCGGGATCGTGCGCGAGACGGTCGCCCATCTCGGCTGCGCCATGACCATCGAGCCGGGCCGCTCCCTGGTGGCCGACGCCGGCGTGCTGCTGGCGCGGGTTGTGTTCGTGAAGGAGGGGCTGCACCGCCGCTTCCTGATCGTCGACGCGGCCATGAACGACCTTATCCGTCCCTCGCTTTACGAGGCCTGGCACACTATCCTTCCCGTGGAGGAGCCGCCCGCCGATACCCCCCTTTCCCCCATGGACGTGGTGGGGCCGGTGTGCGAGACCGGCGATACCTTCGCCCGCCAGCGGGAGCTGCCGCCGGTCCCGGCGGGCGGATTGGTGGCCTTCATGACGGCCGGGGCCTACGGGTCCGTCATGGCGTCCACCTACAACAGCCGGCCGCTGGTGCCGGAGGTTCTGGTCGACGGCGACCGCTGGGCGGTGGTCCGCCGCCGTCCCGGGCTCGAGGAGATGCTGGCGCTGGAGAGCGTGCCGGCCTGGATGCGCGCCGACGCCGGATGACCCCGCCGGGGCCGCCGGGTCGCGCAGGAGGAGAGTGCGGATGATGCACCGCGGATCCCGAGACGGCCTCGCCCGGAAGGTCCCGGCCGCCAACGATCCCGCCCCGCGCCGCGCGGCCCCGCGCGGCCCCGAGCGCGAGCCCGCGGCCGAGCCGGTGCGCGCCCTGCGCCTCGCCCGCGCGGCGGTGGCGTGGGAGAGGCTGTGGCCGGCGCTGTGGCCCGCCGCCTGCGTGCTGGGCCTGTTCCTGGCGGCGGCTTGGCTGAACCTGCTGCCGGGCCTGGGCGGCTGGGCGCACCTGGCCGTCCTGCTGGGCTTCCTCGCCGCCTTCGCCTCCACCCTGGCGGTCGGGCTGAAGGGCTTCCGCTGGCCCGACTTCACGGACGCGCGCCGCCGGCTGGAGCGCGACAGCGACCTGCGCCACCGGCCGCTGACGGCGCTGCGCGACCGCCCCGCCGGCGACGACCCGCTGGCGCTGGCCCTCTGGCGCATCGCGCAGGAGCGGGCGCGGCGCAGCGTCAGCAGCCTGACGCTGCGGGCACCCCACCCCAACGTCGCCGCCCGCGACCCCTGGGCCGTCCGCGCCGCCGTGCTGCTGCTGGTGGTGACCGCCGGCACCGTCGCCTGGGGCGACTGGGCGAGCCGGCTGGGCGCCGCCTTCCGCCCCGGCATCGCCGGCTTCGGCGGGGCGGGCGCGCAGGTGGCGCTGGACCTCTGGGTGACGCCGCCCGACTATACGGGCCAGGCCCCCATCTTCCTCACGCAGATGACTGCCGCCCGGCTGGCCGAGGCGAAGGAAGCCGGGACCGAGCCGCCGAAGCCCGCGGTGGTCGACGTGCCGGTCGGCAGCACCGTGCTGGCCCGCGTCGGCACCGGCTCGCGCCCGCCCGTCCTCGCCATGAACGGCGAGGAGGTGGAGTTCCAGCCGGTCCCCGGCGGCGGCTTCCAGATCGACCGCAGGATCGTGTCGGGCAGCCGCATCGAGGTGACCCAGCGCGGCCGCGAGCTGGGCGCCTGGGACATCCGCGTGGTGCCCGACCAGGCGCCCGGCATCACCTTCCGCGGCAAGCCCGAGGCGACCGAGCGCCACGCGCTGCGCATCGACTATTCCGCCGCCGACGACTACGGCATCGCCAAGGCGACCGCCACGGTGCGCCTGGCGGTGGAGGCGCCGCCCACGCTGGACCGCACGCCCGTCGTGCTGCCGCTGCCGGTGCCCGGCCTGTCGCCGAAGGAGGCCAACGCCAGCGGCTTCTTCGACCTGACGCCGCATCCCTGGGCCGGCCTGCCGGTCGCCGTCAGGCTGGAGGCGGTGGACGCCGCCGGCCAGACCGGCGGCAGCCCGGAGCAGACGGTGACCCTGCCGGAGCGGCCCTTCGCCCATCCCGTCGCCCGCGCCATCATCACCGAGCGCAAGCGCCTGATCCTGGGCGGCGACGCCGTGCGCGAGCAGGTCGCCACGGTGCTGAACGAGCTGTCGTCGCGCCCCGGCGCCTTCAACGGCGACCTGGCCGCCTTCATGGCGCTGCGCTCCGCCGTCGGGCGGCTGATGCTGGACCGCACGGCGGGCTCCGTCCCCTCGCTGCTGCAGCTGCTTTGGGACACGGCGCTGCGCATCGAGGACGGCGGCCTCTCCATCGCCGAGCGCGACCTGCGCGACGCCGAGCGGCGCCTGATGGAGGCGCTGGACCGCGGCGCCGACGACCAGGAGCTGCAGCGCCTGATGGACGAGCTGCGCCAGGCCATGAACCAGTTCCTGGACGCGGTCGAGCAGCAGATGCGCCAGGCCATGGAGCGCGGCGAGATGCCGCCCGAGATGCCCATGGACCCGAACGTCCAGACCATGGACCGCCAGGACATCGAGGAGATGCTCCAGCGCATGCAGGAGCTGGCGCAGACCGGCAGCAAGGACGCCGCCCGCCAGATGCTGTCGGAGCTCCAGCAGATGCTGGAGAACATGCGCACCGGCCAGATGACCCAGCAGGAGCGTCAGCAGGCCGAGCAGAACCAGCAGATGATGCAGATGATGCAGGACCTGCAGGACCTCGCCCGCCGCCAGCAGCAGCTGATGGACGAGACCTACCAGCAGACCCGCCGCGACGGCGCCGACGGCCAGCCCCAGGAGGAGTCCGGGCAGATGCCGGGCCGCCAGATGCCCGGCCGCCAGGGCGCCCGGCCCCAGCCCGGCCAGGAGGAGGGGCAGGAGGGCGACCAGCAGCAGGCCGGACGGCAGGGCCGCCAGCAGGGGGGCCAGCAGCAGGATGGGCAGCAGCCGGGCGGCGGCCAGTCGCCGGGCGACATGGCGGCCCGCCAGGAGGCGCTGCGGCGCGAGCTGGGCGACATGATGGGCCGCTTCGGCGAGATGGGCGGCGAGATCCCCCGCCCGCTGGGCCGGGCAGAGCGCTCCATGCGCGACGCCGGCGAGGCGCTGGCCCAGGGCTCCCCCGGCCAGGCGGTGCAGCCGCAGGGCCAGGCCCTGGACGCGCTGCGGCAGGGCATGCAGAGCATGGCCGAGCAGATGCAGCAGCAGATGCAGCAGCAGGCCCAGCGCGGCATGCGCCCCGGCCAGCGCCCGCAACAGGCGCGCGAGCCCGGCCGCGACCCGCTCGGCCGGCCGCTGCCCGGCACGGGGCCGTTCGACAGCAACGACGTGAAAATTCCCGAACAGGCCGACCTCCAGCGCGCCCGCGAGATCCTGGACGAACTCCGCCGCCGCGCCGGCGAGGCCGGCCGCCCGCGGCAGGAGCTGGAATACATCGAGCGGCTGCTGAAGCGGTTCTGAGGGGCGGTAGGTCGCCTGGAGGCGGAGCCGGAATGCGACAGGGCGGGGGCACGTCGCATTCCGCCTTCGGCTCCATGCGACCTACGCCTGCGGGCTTCGACAGGCCCAGCCTGAGGACCGGTGGATGCCGGGCCCGGCGCTCCGAGGGAGCAGCACCTCCTCAGGGAGCATCTCCACGATCCTCAGCCTGAGCTCGGTCGGAAGGCCGCACCCCGCCGCCGCTGCCCGTCCGGAACCCCCGCCCGCTCAGGGCGTCTCGGGTGCCGCGAACTGGAACTCGATGTTCTTGGCCTGGCCGCCGCGTTCCGGCACGCGGGCGGTGTAGCTGGTGCTGTCGCCGGGGGCGAGGCGGCGGGCCGCGGGGTGGATGCGCCAGCTCTGCACCAGCTTGCCGTCCGGGCCGACGGCGTTGGCGATGACGTCGGGGACGGTGCGCAGCCGGTCGGACCGGTTGGTGACCGGCGCCTCCACGAACAACATGGGCGTGCCCTCGACGTCGCGGAACTCCGCCTTGCCCTGGCCCAGCTCCAGCCCGGCGCCCAGCGGCTCCACCGGCAGCCCGGCCGCCTCGTACAGCGCCGCCGCCGGTTCCCACAGCTGGACGATGGGCTCGCGCCCCAGCACCAGCCCGCCGCCCGCCAGCACCAGTACCGCCAGCAGCCCGCCCCATTGCAGGAAGGAGCGCGGAACGCGGCGCCGGCGCACCTCCTCGGGCAGCGCGGGCAGGTTGGACCGGCGCGGCATGGGGCGCTGGCGGATCGGGATCGGGTCCAGCCGCGGCGCCTCGATCTCCGCCTCCGGCCCGTCCGCCGAGGCCATCAGGTCGCGCAGCGGGTCGTCGTCATCGAAGGGGAAGGAGACGGGCGCCGGCGCCCCGCGCTCCGCCGGGGGCGGTTCCTGCCACCAGGTGTGGAAGCACTGGCCGCAGCGGACCTTGCGCCCGTCGCCGAGCAGCGCCGCGTCGAGCAGGAAGCGTTTGGTGCACGACGGGCAGGAGAGGATCATCGCCACGGGGCCGGAAGAAAGCAGTAACTCTCTAGACTTATAGTCGGGCGGAGGGGGCCGGCGCAAGGCGGCCACCCGAGGACCGGGATCGGCCCGCCGCGGTCTGGACGCGGGCGGCCCGCCCGTGCCATGACTGGAGCGGCCCGCCGATATCGGCGGACGTTCCAGGACGCGAGACGAAGCCGGACCCCCGAGATGCCCCGCCGCGGCCATTACGACATTCCGCTGAAGCGCGACGCCACCGGCCGGTTCCTGCCTTGGCTGATCGCCCTCATGGTCTATCTGGCGACCCTGGCGGTGGCCGCCGCCATGGTGCTGTCCGACCTGGCGGCGCGCTGGGACAGCGGCCTGTCCGGCAGCCTGACCGTGCAGGTGAGCCCGCTTTCCGGCAGCCGCGCCGACCCGCTGGAGGAACGCGTCGCCGCCGCGGTGGAGCTGCTGCGCCGCACCCCCGGCGTCGCGGAAGCGGACGCCCTGCCGATGTCGGAGGCGGCGCGGCTGGTGCAGCCCTGGCTGGGCGACGGCGCCCTGGTGCCGGAGCTGCCCCTGCCCGCCCTCATCGACGTGACCCTGGCGCCGCGCGCCGACGTCGCCCGCATCCGCCAGCAGGTGACCGCCGCCGTCCCCGGCGCCACGGTGGAGGAGCCGGGCTCCTGGCTGGCCGACCTGCGGCGCCTGGCCGCCACCGTCCAGTTCGTCGCCGTCGCGGTGGTCGGGCTGATCGGCGGGGCCGCGGTGGCCGCCGTCGTCTTCGCCGCCAACGCCGGCCTCGCCATGCACCGCGAGGAGGTGGAGCTGCTGCACGTGCTGGGGGCCGCCGACCGCTACGTGGCGGGGCAGTTCCAGCGCCACGTGGTGGGGCTGACCCTGCTGGGCGGCGGCATCGGCGGCGGGCTTGCGGCGGCGACGCTGTTCGCGCTGGACCGGGTGTCGAGCGGGCTGGAGTCGGCCCTGCTGCCGCCGGTCGCCCTGACGCTGGAGCAGTGGGCCTCCCTGCTGGCCGTTCCCGCGCTGGCCGGCGTGCTGGCGGCGCTGACGGCGCGCCTGACGGTCATGCGCGCGCTGGAGCGGCTGCCGTGACCCATGCCGAAGCGCCCGCCTGGCGGCGCCTCGGCCGGCGGGCCCTGCCGGCGGCGGCACTGGCGGCCCTGGCCTCGGCGCTGTGGCTGGCCGGTCTGTTCTGGTTCGCGGCTGCCGTGATCCCGCGCGCCACCCCCGCCGACGACCGCGCCACCGACGCCATCGTCGTGCTGACCGGCGGCAGCGAGCGGCTGACCACCGGCTTCGACCTGCTGGCCGCCAACCGCGGGACCAAGCTGTTCATCTCCGGCGTCTACCGCGGCGTGGACGTGCGCGAGCTGCTGCGCCTGTCGCGCCAGCTGCCGGGCGACCTGGAGTGCTGCATCGTGCTGGGCTACGCCGCCGACGACACCGCCGGCAACGCCGCCGAGACGGCCGGCTGGATGCGCGAGGAGGGGTTCCGCTCGCTGCGCCTGGTCACCGCCAACTACCACATGCCGCGCAGCCTGGTGGAGTTCCGCCGCCACCTGCCGGGGGTGGAGGTCGTGCCCCACCCGGTGGCGCCGCCCAACGTCCGGCTGGAGGGCTGGTGGCGCTGGCCGGGCACCGCCGCGCTGATCCTTGAGGAATACAACAAGTGGCTGGTGGCCCGGCTGCGCCTGAGTCTGGGGTTCTAGGGCCTCAGCCGGTCTGCCGGTCCTTGCCCTGGCCGCCCCGGGGCTCCACGTTCTCCGCCCCGGCGCGGGTGCCGCCGAACCGGTCGGCGCCGCCCTGCTCCTGCCCCGGCTTCTGGTGGTTGCCGGTGTGCTGCTGGTCCAGGATGGCGCGGTCCTCGCCGGTGATGCCTTCGCCGGCCGGCATCTGCTGGGTGGGGTCCTTGGGATCGTTCACCATGCCGCCCTGGCCCGGCTTCTGCGGGGCCCCCGGCTTCTGCGGGGATTGGGTATTCATCGTCCTGCCTCCTTCCGGTTCCGGAACGACCTTCCCAACCGGCCGGACCGGCAGCGGTTCCGGCGGAGGTGGCCGGACATGCGGCCGGCCCGTCTGGACAGGGCGGGCGGCAGCCGGTATCTCCGTTTTCGTGTCCCACTGCTCCGGCCCAGCCCCGCGATGCTCGCCCTGCGCTCCCTGCTCTTCAACGCCGCCTTCTACGGCTGGACGTTCGTCTGCTGCTTCGGGCTGCTGTGGATGCTGCTGCTGCCGCGCAAGGGCATGGTCGCGGTCGTGCGCTGGTACCTGCGCACGCTCGCCTGGCTGGAGCGCGCCATCGTCGGGATCGACTACGAGGTCAGGGGGCTGGAGCACCTGCCGGCGTCGGGCCCCTACCTGGTCGGCGCCAAGCACCAGTCGATGTGGGAGACGATGAAGCTCCACCTCATCCTGGGCGACCCGGCCATCGTGCTGAAGCGCGAGCTGCTGTTCCTGCCGATCTGGGGCTGGTACGCCGCCAAGGCGCACATGATCCCGGTCAACCGCGGCAAGCGCGGCGCCGCCATCGCGTCCCTGGTGGCGGGGGCGAAGCGGGTGAAGGCGGAAGGGCGCCCGACCGTGATCTTCCCCCAGGGTACGCGCACCGGCGTCGGCGAGTACCGCCCCTACAAGATCGGCATCGCCATCCTGTACGAGGAGCTGGGCGTGCCGCTGGTGCCGATGGCGCTGAACTCCGGCCTCTACTGGCCGCGGCGCCGGTTCCTGCGGCGGCCCGGCACCATCGTGGTGGAGTTCCTGCCCGCCATCCCGCCCGGCCTGCCGAAGGAGGAGGCGCTGGCGCGGCTGGAGGCGGTGCTGGAGGATGCCACGGACCGCCTGGTCACCGCCGCCGGCGGCCCGCCGACGCCCCGGCCGGAGCCCGCGCCGGCCGCCCGCGCGGAGGCCGCCGCCGCGGTCGGCTGAGGCGCCACGAACAAAGCCGGAACTTGATTCGGGACCGGGCGGCGCCTACTCTCTTCAGGGCACCGCACCGGAGCCGCGCCGATGGACAGCCCGATCTCCCGGCAGATCTGGGACATGAAGTACCGGCTGAAGCAGCCGGACGGGACACCCGTCGACGCCACGGTGGAGGACACCTGGCGCCGCGTCGCCCGCGCGCTCGCCTCCGTGGAGAAGGACCCCGCCGCCTGGGAGCCCCGCTTCCTGGAGGCGCTCAACGGCTTCCGCTTCATCCCGGCGGGGCGCATCCTGGCCGGCGCCGGGACCGGCCGCGCGGTCACCCTGTTCAACTGCTTCGTCATGGGGACCATCCCCGACGACATGGGCGGCATCTTCGCCCAGCTGCGCGAGGCCGCGCTGACCATGCAGCAGGGCGGCGGCATCGGCTACGACTTCTCCACG
>Ga0196963_10002627_pt1 | contig 10612 bp, 10 predicted proteins | sample S1_5metaG_FD_148600 | JGI IMG/M metagenome (GOLD analysis project Ga0196963, IMG submission 148600) | Soil microbial communities from Anza Borrego desert, Southern California, United States - S1_5 | ecosystem: Environmental > Terrestrial > Soil > Desert | place: USA: California | collected... | reverse complement strand
TGGTGCCCATCGGCTCCAACGAGCAGCACGGCCCCACCGGCCTCTTGGGCACCGACTGGATGTGCCCCGAGATCATCGCCCACGAGGCGCAGAAAAACCGGGATGATCTGCTGGTAGCGCCGACCTTCAACATCGGTATGGCCCAGCACCATCTGGGCTTCCCCGGCACGATTTCCCTGCGCCCGACCACCTTCATCGCGGCCATCGGCGACTGGTGCCGCAGCCTGGCGGCCCACGGATTCACCCGGATCTATTTCCTCAACGGCCACGGCGGCAACGTCGCCACCATCGAGGCCGCCTTCAGCGAACTTTACGCCGAGGCCAGTTTCGCCAGGGCGCCCCGGGGCTTCGCGGCGAAACTGAAAAACTGGTGGGACCTGGATGGCGTCAACAGCCTGGCCAGTCGGCAGTTCCCCACCGGCCACGGCAGCCACGCCACCCCCTCGGAGATCGCGGTGACCCAGTGGGCCTACCCGGACGCCATCAAGACCGCGGAGTATGACCCGCCGGTAGCGCCGACCGGCCCGATCCGCGAGGCGGCCGATTTCCGGCGGCGGTTCCCGGACGGACGGATGGGCAGTGATCCGGCCCAGGCCACCCCGGAAAAGGGCGGGGAACTGGTGCGGCTGGCGGCGGAGAAGCTGCTGGCGGACGTGAAGGCGTTTTCGGAAGAGGTCGCGCCCTAGCGGTAGTGCCGTGCTTCGACACGCGACCCTCCGGATCGCTACTCAGCATGACGATCATTGAGCAGGGCCCGCTATCAAGTCCTCAGGGCCACCCGCCCCCTCAATCCCAGTCCGTCATCCTGAGTAGCCCGCCTCTGGCGGGCGTGTCGAAGGACGCACGGAGCCGGAAACATCGTCTTCCCGGCGCCAGCGGCTCAACGAGAGGCTCGGAAGCGCCTCCCAATGGCCCTCGATCACGGCCTGCTTCTTGGCCCGTGTCCATCGCTTGAGCCGGCGCTCCCAGTCGATGGCGTCATGAATAGTCTGGAACTCGGCGACATAGCGCACCTCCACCGGCCGCCGTGTCGCGGTGTAGCCACCGTACGTTCCGGCCTGATGCTGTCCGATCCGCTGATCGATTTTCGTCGTACAGCCCACGTAGAAGCTGCCGTCCCGGCATTCGAGGATGTAGACCCAGGCGGCCACGTTGGTGCGTCCTTCGACACGCGGCCTGTGGCCGCTACTCAGGATGACGACCAAGGATGATCTGTCGGTTCACTTGATCACGTTTTGTTCCTTTCGCCAACCCCGCTGCTCGTCATCCTGAGTAGCCCGCCTCCGGCGGGCGTGTCGAAGGACGCAACTACCCCGCCCGCGTCAGTCGCCGGCAAAGATCGTCCAACTGTTCCAGCGTCGCATACTTCAGCCGCACCTCGCCCCGGCCGCCGGCGTCGCGGATCTCGACCTCCAGCCCGAGGATGTCGGCCAGGTCGCTCTCCAGCGCCGTGGTGTCGTGGTCCTTCGCCCCCGCTGTCAGCCGCGGGGCGCCGGCCTTGCCAAGCTTCGGCTCGGCCGTCGCCTTCACCAGGGCCTCGGTCTGGCGCACGCTGAGGCCGTCCTTGACCACCATCCGGGCCAGCTCGACCGCCTTCTCAGACCCGACCAGGGTCCGGGCGTGGCCCGCCGACAGCTCGCCCTCGACCAGCATGGTCAGCACAGGGTTCGGCAGGGTCAGCAGCCGCAGGGCGTTGGCCACGTGCGGCCGGCTCTTGCCCACCGCCTCGGCCACCGCCTCCTGGGTGTGGCCGAACTTCTCGATCAGCGCCCTGTACCCCAGCGCCTCTTCATAAGGATTGAGGTCGGTCCGCTGGACGTTCTCGACGATGGCGATCTCCAGCACCTGGCGATCGTCAAACTGGCGCACCAGCACCGGCACGGTCCGCAGGCCCGCCACCTGCGCCGCCCGCCAGCGCCGTTCGCCGGCGACGATCTGGTACTCGCCGGGCGCGCCCGGCATCGGCCGGGTCAGGATCGGCTGCAGGATGCCCTTCTCGCGGATGCTGGCGGCCAGGGCGTCGATCTCCTCGCGCCCGAAGGTCCGCCGCGGCTGGTCCGGGTTGGCCCGCACCAGCTCGATCGGGACTTCCTTGGTCCCCGCGGCCTCGCCGACTGCCGCGTCAGCCTGATCGGCGGCGTCCGCCTCGCCCAGCAGGGCCGACAGCCCGCGCCCCAGTCCCCGACGTCCCTCAACCATAACTGCTTGATTCCATTCTTCTTTTATTGGGACGCGCGGGCGCGGCGAGCGCGTTCGCGCTGCACCACCTCCCGCGCCAGCTTCAGGTAGGCCTGGGAGCCGGCGCACTTCAGATCGTAGATCAGCACCGGCTTGCCATACGACGGCGCCTCGCTGACCCGAACATTGCGCGGGATCACCGTCTCATAGACCTGGTCGCCGAAATGCGCCCGCACGTCCCGCGCCACCTGCTCCGACAGGCTGTTGCGGCGGTCGTACATGGTCAGCACCACCCCCTGGATCTCCAGGGCCGGGTTGAGGCTGCCGCGCACCAGCTCGATGGTCCGCATCAGCTGGGTCAGCCCCTCGAGGGCGAAGAACTCGCACTGCAGCGGCACGAACACCGCGTCGGCGCCGGTCATGGCGTTGACGGTCAGCAGGTTCAGCGACGGCGGGCAGTCGATGAGGACATAGCTGTACTTGCCGGTGGCCCGCAGCGCCGACAGGGCGTCGCGCAGCCGGTAGGAGCGCCGTGCGCTCTGCCCCAGCTCCAGTTCGAGGCCCGAGAGGTCGGCGTCGGAGGCCGCCAGGTCGAGGCCGGGCAACGCGGTCTGCACCGCCGCCTCCTCGAGCGTCTTCTCCCCGGCATAGACGTCGTACATGGTCACCTTGCGCGCCGAACGGGGCACGCCCAGCCCGGTCGAGGCGTTGCCCTGCGGGTCGGTGTCGATCAGCAGCACCCGCTCCCCGACCGCCGCCAGGGCGGTGCCGAGGTTGATGGCCGTGGTGGTCTTGCCGACCCCGCCCTTCTGGTTGGCGATGGCCAGCACCCGCATGGGCAGCTTCACTGCCGGGGCCGCCTCGGGCCGGACTTCGACATCAGCGTCCACGCTTCGCACTCCTGATATCGACGATCCGGCCATCCGGGTCGCTGAGACTTTGAACCAGCCGGGCGTCGAGGCGCCAGCCCTGCCGCGCCTCCGCCAGTTCGGCTTCCGCCGCCTGCCCCTTGAGGAACAGACCCCGCGCGCCCCGCTTCAGACAGGGCTCGGCGAACCCCAGTAGCTTGGGCAGGGCGGCCACCGCCCGGGCGGTGACCACCTCGACCGTGAGCTTCATATCCTCGGCCCTGGCATTGTGCACGGTCGCCGGCAGACCCAGCTCCGCCACCACCTCCGCCAGGAAGCGGCAGCGCTTGGCGAGGCTTTCGACCAGATGCACCTGCGCCCCTTCGCGGTCCTTCAGCAGGATGGCCAGCACGATCCCCGGCAGCCCGGCCCCGGTCCCCAGATCGGCCCAGGTCCTCGCCTCGGGCGCCAGCCGCAGCAGCTGGGCGCTGTCCAGGGCGTGGCGCGACCAGAACACCGCCATCGCCGAGGGCCCGACCAGATTCATCCGGCCGTTCCAGTCCTCGAGCAGCGCCCGATAGCGCGCGAGGTCGGCCAGCTGGGCCGGCGTCACGCCGACCGCCGCCAGGGCCTCGGGCCCCTCGGCGATTCCCGGATCAAGCCGCGCGGCGACGGACATGGGCCAGCAGGGCAGTAAGGGCGCCGGGGGTGACGCCTTCGATGCGGGCCGCCTGGCCCAAGGTCACAGGGCGCACCCGGATCAGTTTCTCGCGCACCTCGTTGGAGAGGCCGCCGATGGCGCCGTAGTCGAGGTCGGCCGGCAGCCGCAGGTTCTCGTCGCGGCGGAAGGCCTCGACATCGGCCAGCTGGCGGTCGAGGTAGCCGCTGTAGGCCGCGTCGATCTCCACCTGTTCGGCCACCGCCGGGCTCCAGTCGGCGATCTGCGGCCAGACAGCCGCCAGCCGCCCCAGGGTCACCTCCGGATAGGCCAGCAGCTGGGTCACATTCCGCCGCTGGCCGTCGGCCTTGACCGGCAGGCCCAGCTTGCCGGCCTCGGCGGGGGTCAGGCTGTGGGCGGCGGCGAAGGCCCGCGCCTCGGCCAGCGCCCGTTGTTTCACGTGAAACACCGCGGCCCGGCCGGCGCCCACGACACCGGCCTCGATGCCGCGCTGGGTCAGCCGCTGGTCGGCGTTGTCGGCCCTCAGGGTCAGGCGGAACTCGGCCCGGCTGGTGAACATCCGGTAGGGCTCGGTCACCCCGCGGGTGACCAGGTCGTCGATCATCACCCCGATGTAGGCCTCGTCCCGAGCGAACTCGATCGGACCCGACCCCGAGGCCGCCCGCGCGGCGTTCAGGCCGGCGACCAGGCCCTGGGCCGCCGCCTCCTCATAGCCGGTGGTGCCGTTGATCTGGCCGGCCAGGTAGAGGCCCGGCAGCCGCTTGACCTGCAGGGTCGGATCCAGCTCGCGCGGGTCGACGTAGTCGTACTCGATGGCATAGCCAGGCCGCAGGATGGCGACATCCTCCAGGCCCGGGATGGTGCGCAGGAACAGAGCCTGGGTCTCCTCCGACACCGAGGTCGAGACTCCATTCGGATAGACGGTCGGGTCGTCCAGGCCCTCGGGCTCCAGGAACACCTGGTGGCTGGTCTTGTCGGCGAACCGGACGACCTTGTCCTCGATGGACGGACAGTAGCGCGGCCCGATCCCGGTCGCCCGCCCGCCGTACACTGCAGACTCGCTGAGCCGTTCGGCGATGATCCGGTGGGTCTCGGCAGTGGTGAAGGTGATGCCGCACTGGATCTGCGGCACGTCGATCCGGTCGTTGAGGAAGGAGAAGGGAACCGGCTCGGCGTCGGCGTCCTGCATCTCCAGCCGGTCCCAATGGATGGTCCGCCCGTCCAGCCGCGCCGGGGTGCCGGTCTTGAGCCGGCCCATGGCCAGGCCCGAGGCGTAGAGCCGGTCCGACAGGCCGATGGCCGGCGCGTCCCCGACGCGGCCCGCCGGGATGCGCTGTTCGCCCAGGTGGATGACGCCCTTCAGGAAGGTCCCGGTGGTCAGCACGACCCGGCCCGCCCGGTATTCACGGCCCGAAGCGCCGACGGCGCCAACCACCCGGCCACCCTCCACAACCAGGTCCTCGACCGCCTCGGCCAGGATCTCCAGGTTCGGCGTCCTCGCCAGCTCGGCCTGCATCGCCTCGCGATAGAGCCTGCGGTCGATCTGGCTGCGCGGCCCACGCACGGCCGGCCCCTTGGACCGATTGAGCATGCGGAACTGGATTCCGGCCTTGTCCGCCATCCGCCCCATGAGGCCATCGAGGGCGTCGATCTCGCGCACCAGGTGGCCCTTTCCCAGGCCCCCGATGGCCGGGTTGCAGCTCATCTCGCCGATGGTCTCGAGCTTGTGGGTCAGCAGCAGGGTGCGCGCGCCGGCCCGCGCAGCGGCAGCAGCCGCCTCGCAGCCCGCATGGCCGCCGCCGATCACAATGACATCCCAGGACGACATGGAACTCTCAAACACGAGCGCCCCCGACGAGGGGGGCGTTGGGAGGGCCTTATAGCCGATGGCGGCGGCGGCGCCGAGTCGAGAAGAGTTGATCACCATGTTTCACGTGAAACAGCGGTGACTGTCTACCGGCGCAGCCGGATGACTGTCTCCGCCTTGTCCGCTCACACGGTGACAGTCACGCTGCGCGAGACAGTCAATATCGCGCCGCGCCCGTCCTGCGATAAGCGAGCGGATCGTCGCCAAACGGCCTGCGAAAACGCAGCAAGGTGCATACACTTTCCGACACCCGCGCCAGCCGATGTTTCACGTGAAACACCCTATTTGCCGATGCAGAAGCTGGAAAACACCACATCTAGTATGTCTTCGGCTCCGATCCGCCCCGTCACCCGGGCCAGGGCCCGCGCCGCCAGGCGCACGTCCTCCGCCGCCAGCTCCACCGCCGGCTCCAGCTCTTCCAGCGCCCGTTCCAGATGCCGCCGCGCCTCAATCAGGCTGTCGCGATGGCGAATCCGCGTCGCCAGCGGGAACTCGGCCCCCGCCAGGGCCGCGACTACCCGCCGTTCCAGTTCAGACCGAACAGCCGCCACATCCGCCGGGGCCAGCACCGAGATCGCCAGCCGCTCCAGGGGCAGGCCGGTGACGTCGAACCGGTCCGCCCCCGGCGGCAGGTCGGCCTTGGTCAGCACCAGCAGATCGCCCTCGCGGGCCAACCCCTGGGCCTGACGCCAGGCGCCGGTGGCCGATTGGTCGACGACCCACAGCCGCAGGTCCGCCGCCTCGGCCCAGGCCCGCGCCCGCCGCACCCCCTCCGCCTCGATGGCCTCCGCCGTCTCCCGCACCCCCGCGGTATCGGCCAGCAGGGCCTTGTAGCCGGCCAGCACCAAGGGAACCTCGATGACGTCCCGGGTCGTGCCCGGCGTCGCCGTGACGATCGCCGCCTCCCGTCCGGCCAGGGCGTTGAGCAGGCTCGACTTGCCGGCGTTGGGCGCCCCGACCAGGGCGATGCGGAAGCCCTCCCGCACCCGCCGCCCACGGCCCTCGTCTTCGAGAGCCGCGGCAATCTCCTCGAGCAGCGTCCCCAGCGGCGGGCGGGCCCGCGCCGCCACGTCGGCCGGCAACTCCTCGTCCGGGAAGTCGACCGCCGCCTCCAGCATGGCCAGGGCCTGGGTCAGGCCGGCCCGCCAGGCCTCGTAGCGGTCCGACAGGGCCCCGCCCAGCTGACCCAGCGCCTGCCGGGCCTGCGCCCGCGTCTCGGCGTCGACCAGGTCGGCCACCGCCTCGGCCTGGGCCAGGTCCAGCCGGCCGTTCTCGAAGGCCCGCCGGGTGAACTCCCCGGGCTCGGCCAGCCGCAGGCCGAGCGCCAGCAACGCCTCCATTACCCCTTCGACGATGGCCGGCCCGCCGTGCAGGTGGAGCTCGGCGCTGTCCTCGCCGGTGTAGCTGCCCGGTCCCGGCGTCCACAGGACCAGGGCCTCGTCCAGCACCGTTCCGTCGGCGTCCTTCAGCCGCCGCAGCGAGGCGCGGCGCGGGGCGGGCGGGGGTCTGGCCGTCAGCGCCTCGATCGCCGCCCCGCTGGCCGGACCCGACAGCCGCACCACCGCCACCGCCGCCCGGCCGGGCGCGGTCGCGAGGGCGAAGACCGTGTCGGTCATTTGGCCTTGCCGCCCCCCATGGCCCCGCCGGTCGCGGCGGTCATCAGGCTGCGGAACTGCTCCTGCGCGCCGACCCCGAAGGCCATCCAGGTCTTCATCAGCTCCTCGGGGGCCAGGGCGGCCATGTTGGCGTCCATCCGCTTCTGCATCTCGGCCACCATGTGGTCGTTGAGGGCGGTGACGTCCGGCAGCCCCAGGAAGCTGCGGGCCTCCACCGGGGTGCAGTCGATCTCGACGGTGACCTTCATGGGTTCAGACTTTCTCCAAGCGCGCTTCGCCGAAGTGGCTACCGGTTCGGCGGCAAAGCGCGCGACAACTAAGAGATCGGCCCCACGCCTTTGTCATTGGGTTGAGACGGGGCCCGCGTTTAAGTGCGCAAATCAGCTAACGGACGAGGGACGACCATGAGCGGTGAACGCCTGACCATCAAGACGCCCGACGGCGAGTTTTCGGCCTATGTGGCCCGGCCCGCGGCCGCCAGCGCCCCGGTGGTGGTGGTCATCCAGGAGATCTTCGGGGTCAACCAGGTGATGCGCGACATCACCGACGGCCTGGCGGCCCAGGGCTACCTGGCCGTCTGCCCCGACCTGTTCTGGCGCATCGAGCCGGGCATCGACATCACCGACCAGTCGGAAGCCGAGTGGAAGCGGGCCTTCGAGCTGTTCAACGCCTTCAACGTCGACAAGGGGGTCGAGGACATCGCCGCGACCATCGACCAGGTCCGCGGCCTCGAAGGCTCGACCGGCAAGGTCGGCGCCGTCGGCTTCTGCCTCGGCGGCCTGCTGGCCTTTCTGACCGCCACCCGCACAGACGCGGACGCCTCGGTGAGCTACTACGGGGTGGGCATCGAGAAGCATCTGGGCGAGGCCGAGAAGCTGGCGGGTCCCCTCCTGATGCACATCGCCGCCGAGGACGGCTTCGTGCCCAAGGAGGCCCAGGCCCTGATCCACCAGGCGCTGGACAACCACGCGCTGATCGAGATCCACGACTACCCCGGCCGCGACCACGCCTTCGCCCGCCAGGGCGGCGAGCACTACCACGCGGCCGACGCCGAGAAGGCGAACGCCCGCACCGCCGCCTTCTTCAAGGCGAACCTTTCCTGATGCGCGCCATCCAGGCGCTGCGGGCCGGCGGGCCGGAAGTCCTCGCCGAGACCGACCTGCCGGTCCCCTCGCCGGGACCGGGCAAGATCCTCATCCGCCAGCAGGCCATCGGCCTCAACTTCATCGACACCTACCAGCGCTCGGGCCTCTATCCGATGACCTACCCGGCCGTGCTCGGCCAGGAGGGCGCGGGAATCGTCGAGGCGGTGGGGGAGGGGGTCACCCGGTTCAAGGTCGGCGATCTCGCCGGCTACGGCCTGGGCGGCCTGGGCGGCTATGCCGACTACAAGGTGATCGCCGAGGGTCGGGCGGTGAAGCTGCCGGACGGCGTCGACGCCCGGATGGCGGCCGCCAGCCTGCTCAAGGGGATGACGGCCGAGTTCCTGATCCGCCGCTGCGCGCCCGCCAGGGCCGGCGACACCGTGCTGGTCCATGCCGCCGCCGGCGGGGTGGGTCAGATCCTCGGCCAGTGGGCGCGGGCGCTGGGCTGCCGGGTCATCGGTACGGTGGGGTCCGAGGACAAGGTGGCCATCGCCCGCGAGGCCGGCTGCGACGAGGTCATCCTCTATCGCGAGGAGGATGTCGCCGCCCGGGTCCGCGAGCTGACCGGCGGGGCCGGCGTCCAGGTCGTCTACGACGGCGTCGGGGCGGCGACCTTCGAGGGCAGCCTCGACAGCCTGGCCCGCCGCGGGATGCTGGCCACCTACGGCAACGCCTCGGGGCCCGCCCCGCCGGTGGCCCCGCTGCGACTGATGAAGGGATCCCTGTTCCTCACCCGCCCGACGCTGGCGGACTACACCGCCACCACCGAGGAGCTCGACGAAAGCGCCGGGGCGCTGCTCGCCCTGATGGCGGAGGGGAAGATCAAGGTGGCGGTGGGGGCGGAGTTCCCGCTGTCGCAGGCGCGGGCGGCGCATGAGGCCCTGGAAGCGCGGCAAACCGTGGGGTCGACGCTGCTGATCCCGTAGGTGCGTCGTCTACCAAGCACCCGTCATCCCGGAAAGCGCGCAGCGCTTATCCGGGACCCAGGGGTTGCAGCCCGCCGGCCGCGACGCTGATTTCAATACCGAGATCACGCACGCCTGGGTCCCGGCTCTCCGCGCTTCGCGCTCCGGCCGGGATGACGGCAGCAGATCATGTCGGGGCGAAGGGTCCGCCCCATCACCCCCGCTTCAGCGCCACATACAGCGCCCCCTCGCCGCCGTGCCGCCGGTCGGCCGGCTGCACCCCCGCCACCAGGGCCCGCAGCGGGGGGGTCGCCAGCCACACCGGGGTCATGGCCTTCAGGGTCTCGCGCCCGCCGTCGCCCTTGCCGGTGATCACCAGCACCAGCCGGTCGCCCCGCTCCACCGAGGCGAACACGAACCGCTCGAGCACCTCGCGCGCCCGCTCCAGGGTGTGGCCGTGGAGGTCGACCCGGGCGGTGATCGGCTCCCGCTCCTTCACCACCCGGCGGGCGCGATTGGGCTCCAGGGGCTGGGGCGGCGGCTTGGCGGCGGCGGGCCTGGCCCCTTTGGGCGGAACCGCCTTGGCGGACTTCTTCGGCGGCAGCGCCTCGGGATCCACGGGCGTCGCCGGCTTGGGCTTGGCCACCTTGCGCCCGGGCAGCGGCTTGACCGTCTCGGCCACGCGGGCCCAGAGCGCCAGCTCCTCGGGGCGGGGCGGCCGCCGGACCATCAGTCGCGCGGGGCGGGGATCAGCCGCCACATCTTCAGCTCATGCTTGACCCGGCCGGCCTCGCGGCCCGCCGCCGCCCCGCGGCCGATGTAGAGGTCGGCCCGCACCTGGCCGCGGATCGCCCCGCCGGTGTCCAGCGCCGCCACCAGCCGGCTGTAGCGCGGGAAGGCGCCGGCCAGGGACGGCGCCTGGCCGTCGATCCAGTAGAGGGCGCCATAGTCGTGGAACTCCGGATCGACGGCGATCGCCCGACCGGCCAGCAGGGGTACATTGGCCGCTCCCGTCGCCTCCTCCCCATCGTCATCCTGCATCCGGAAGAAGACATAGCGGGGGTTCAGCCGCATGATCTCGTCCGCTTCCGGCCCGCGATGCTCCGCCAGCCAGCTGCGGATCGCCTCGCCCGAGGTCCCGTCGGCCGGCAGCAGGCCGCGGTCGCGCATCGGGGTGGCGATGCCCCGGAACGGCAGGCCGTTGGTGGCGGCGAACACCGCCCGCTTGCGCCGCCCGTCGGGCAGGACGAGCGTCCCCGAACCCTGGATCTGCAGGAAGAACAGATCCTCCGGCCGCATCCAGGCCAGCGGCCGGGGCTCCGGGACGGCCTCGATGGCCGCCCGGTCGGGATAGGGCAGCAGCTGGCCGTCCAC
>Ga0196963_10002625_pt1 | contig 10626 bp, 6 predicted proteins | sample S1_5metaG_FD_148600 | JGI IMG/M metagenome (GOLD analysis project Ga0196963, IMG submission 148600) | Soil microbial communities from Anza Borrego desert, Southern California, United States - S1_5 | ecosystem: Environmental > Terrestrial > Soil > Desert | place: USA: California | collected... | reverse complement strand
GGCGGCGACGGCGCCCGGCGCGCCGGACAAACCCTCCGAAATCGTCTTTCTCATCCAAATCGTCGTTCTGCTCTTTCTCGGACGGTTCCTTGGCGAGGTCGCCCAGCGTGTCGGCCAGCCGGCGGTAATGGGCCAGCTCGTGGCCGGGCTTCTGCTCGGACCCTCGGTTTTCGGCCTGCTTGCGCCGGAGCTGCAGCAGACGCTCTTTCCGCCCAATCCCGGGCAGAAAAGCATGATCGATGCGATCTCGATGGTCGGCGTCCTACTGCTCCTGCTGCTGACGGGTATGGAGACCGATCTTCGGCTCGTGCGGCGGGCGGGACGCGCCGCATTCTCGGTTTCGGTCACCGGCGTCGCGGTGCCTTTCGCCTGCGGCTACCTGCTTGGCCAGTTCATCCCGGATTCGCTTCTGCCGAACCCCTCGCAACGCGTCGTCGCCTCGCTGTTCCTCGGCACCGCACTGTCGATCTCCTCGGTGAAGATCGTGGCGATGGTGGTGCGCGAGATGAACTTCATGCGCCGCAACCTCGGCCAGATCATCGTCTCTTCGGCGATCATCGACGACACCATCGGCTGGGTGATCATCGCCATCACCTTCAGCCTGGCGAGCCACGGCGCGCTCGATGCCGCCTCGCTGGCGCAGGCAGTGGTCGGCACCGCGCTCTTCCTTGCCATCAGCCTGACTATCGGGCGGCGCTTGGTCTTCACGCTGATCCGCTGGGCGAACGATTCCATGGTCAGCGAGGTGCCGGTGATCTCGGCGATCCTGCTGCTGATGATCGTGATGGCGCTGATTACCCAGGCAATCGGCGTGCACACGGTGCTCGGCGCCTTCGTCGCCGGCATCCTCGTCGGCGAGTCGCCGATCCTGACGCGCCAGATCGAGCAGCAGCTGCGCGGCCTCATCGCCGGCCTGTTCATGCCGATTTTCTTCGGCATGGCCGGCTTGAGCGCCGATCTCAGCATTCTCAAGGATCCGACGCTCCTCGTCCTCACTCTCGGCCTGATCCTGATCGCCAGCATCGGCAAGTTCGGCGGCGCCTTCCTTGGCGCGGAGTTCGGCGGTCTCACGCGCAAGGAGGCGCTGGCGCTCGCCTTCGGCATGAACGCCCGCGGCTCGACCGAGGTCATCGTCGCCACCATCGGCCTCTCGATGGGCGTGCTCAGCCAGGACCTCTTCACCATGATCGTCGCCATGGCGGTGCTGACGACAATGGCGATGCCGCCGACGCTGCGCTGGGCGTTGGCGCGCCTCCCGCTGAGTCCGGAGGAGAACCAGCGTCTCGAGCGCGAGGAGTTCGAGGCCAAGGGCTTCCTGCCCAATGTCGAGCGTTTCCTCGTGGCCATCGACGAGAGTCCGAACGGACGCTTCGCCGCGCGCGTCACCGGCTTCCTTGCCGGTGCCCGCGGCAAGCCGATCACCGTGCTTCATGTCGGCCACGACGCAGGGGAGAAGCAGGATCCGCGCGCCGAGGAGAGTCCGGAATCCGCAGCGAAGGCCGCAGCGACGGTCGTCGCCGAGGTCGAAGTCCAGCTCGACCAGGCGAAGCCGGCCGAGGTCGAGGTGACCAGCCGAGCCACCGAGGAGGATGCGGCCGAGGCCGTGGCGGAAGAAGCCAGGAAAGGACACGACCTCATGGTCGTCGGCCTCGATAAGGTGCTGACCAAGGACGGCACCTTCGACGAGAGTTTGACTTCGGTCGCCGCCGGCTTCGAAGGACCGCTTCTGATCGTCGCCGGCCGTGGCGTCCATCTTGAGCGGCCGGCTGACAGCGATTTCCGCATCCTGCTGCCGGTCAGCGGCACCGACGTCTCGCGCCGGGCGGCCGAGGTCGCGGTGGCGCTGGCGCGCGCCAACGACGTTGCGATCGCGGCGCTCTACGTCTCCGGCGCCGCGGAGGGTGGCGCCCGCCGCCAGCGCCTCAGCATGACGCGCCTGCACGAGGAGGAGATCCTCAAGGACGTGACGCTTCTGGCCGAGCGGTACGACACGACCGTCCGCACCGCGGTTCGCGTCGATGGCCACCCCGACGAGGCGATCCTTAAGGAGGCGCGGAAAGGTGGGCACAACCTGATCGTCATGGGTGTGCACCGCCGCCCGGGCGAGACGATGTTCTTCGGCGATGTCGCGCTTTCGGTCCTCCGCCAAGCGGACGCCTCGGTCCTCTTCGTATCGAGCTGAAACGCTGAAGACTCCGGTACTCCGGCGACTTGGCCGTTGCTTCGCCGGCCCTCCCCCGATACAGTTTCGGCTGGAAAATCCCTGAAAAAATAAGTCTCAGGTGGGGGGAGCAAAGATCATGATTAAAGTCCTCATCGCCCTCGGGGCGATGTTGGCTGCGGTCGCCGGTCTTCCGGCCCAGGCGCAGATAGCCGCGCCCGCGGGGGCCGAGGCCTATTTCATCGAGCCCGCCGACGGCGCCACGGTGAAGAGCCCGTTCACGGTCAAGTTCGGCCTCAAGGGCTTCGGCGTCGCGCCGGCGCTTGTCGACTGGCCGGATACCGGACACTTCCATCTTCTCATCGACCGCGAGGCGATCCCGCCGGGGTCGCTCATTCCCAACGAGCCGACGGCGATCGACTATGCCGGCGGCCAGACAGAGGCGCAGGTGACGCTGCCGCCAGGCACGCACACGCTCATTCTCCAGATCGGTGATCACCAGCACATCCCGCATTTGCCGGCGATCGTGTCGAAGAAGATCACCATCACCGTCACTCCATAGAGGGCACGGCCATGACGGCAACCACTCCGGAAACCCTCGGCATCGTCCCGAATACGGCGGCGGCCCGTACCGGCTCGCGCCTTGCCTGGCTCGGCCGCTTCCGCTGGACCATCGGCCGCCGGCTGATCCTGGCGATGCTGGTCACGGTCAGCCTCGGCGTCGTCGCGCTCGCTGCCGCGATGGTCTCGGCGCAGCTCGACCGTGCGGTCGCTCAGGCGACGGAGGATGCGACGCTCTCGCACCGGCTGATGGCGACCGAAGCCGCGGCGGCGGTGCATCTGCGCCAGCCGGCCTTCATGGAGCGGCGGGTCGCGACCTTCATCCAGGCCTTCGAGAACACGCTTTCGCAGCTCGAGGCCTACGACAAGGACATGAACCGGATTTACTCCTTCGGTTCGTCGAGCGACGGCAACGATCTCCGCACTGTGCTGACGCGCGAGAGGTCACGGCTCGACGGTGCCGAAACGGTGGTCGTCCGTCAGGGAACCCATGTCACCATCGGAACGCGCGTGGCGCTCGGCGGCCAGCAGGTCGGATACCTGATGACCGGTTGGTCCCTCGAGACCCTGGCGCAGACCGTGCGCGAAGAGACGCTGAACCTGGCGCTGCTCGTCGGCGGTTGCGTGCTGGTCGTGGTGTTCCTGATCCAGGCGTTCATGGCCGCCCGATATGTCAATCGACCGATCCAGCGCATCACGCGGGTGATGAAGCAGCTCGCGAGCGGAGACCTCGCGGTCGAGGTACCGGCGCTGACCTCGCGCGACGAGATCGGCGACATCGCGCGGGCGACCCAGGTATTCCGCGAAAACGCGATCCAGACCCAGGCGCTGGTCGAGCAGGTGACGCAAAGCACCCGTCAGGTCGCCGCCGCGGCGAGCCAGGCGAGCAGCGCGGTCGGGCAGGTTTCCGATGGATCGCAGTCCCAGCTCGATGCGCTGCGCCAAGCCGCCGCGGCGCTCAGCCAGAGCGCGCAGGCGATCTCGAGCGTCGCTCAAGGCACGGTCGAGGCGAGCCAGAAGGTGCGCAATGCCGCCGAACGCGTGACCGAGGGGCGCGAGCAGGTGCAGGCGATGGTCGACGGCGTCAACGAGATCGCCAAGTCGAGCGCGCAGATCGGCAAGATTACCGACGCGATCGCGCGCATCGCCAGCCAGACCAACATGCTCGCGCTCAATGCCGCGATCGAGGCGGCACGCGCCGGCGAGCATGGGCGCGGCTTCGCCGTCGTTGCCGAAGAGGTGCGCAAGCTCGCCGAGCATACCGGCACGCTGGCCCAGGAGATCGCCGAGCTGACGCAGAAGGCCGCCAAGCAGGCCGAGACCGGCGTCGACCTTGCCGAGACGGTCAAGGTCAGCATGACGAATGTCGGCGAGGCGGTGCGTGCCAGCGACACGCTGATCGGCTCGATCGCCACCGCGATGGAGGAGCAGCAGATCACCATCGGCGGCATCGACGTCAACGTCCGAGAGCTCACCCGCATCGGCCAGTCGAATGCGACGGCGGCGGAGGAGATTACCGCGACGATGCTCGAGCTCTCCAAGCTGGCCGAGCGCACGCGGCTGCAGGCCGACCAGTTCGCGGTGGCACACAGCGCCTGATCCGAGGCGCGCCGTGCGCGGACAGGGGGACGGGGACGGGCGCATGCTCGGGACGATCGAGGAAACGCTGCGCGTGCTGCGGGAAACGATGGAGGACCATCGCCGCACCCTCGCCGGCGAGGTCCCGCAGCCGGCCACCCCGCCGGCGCCGCCGCCGGCCCGTTCCTCGCCGCCGCCGCGATGGCTCGGCGAGGTGGGTGCCGAGCTCGAGCGCGCCGCCGGTGTCCAGATGTCGGATACGATCGCAGCCAAGCTCGAGCGTCTGTTCGCGGGCTCGAGCGACCTCGCGATCGACGAGTGGCTGGCTCGCGTCCGGCGGCCCGGCCCGCTGCATCCCGATCTGCAGCTGCTGATCGAGAGCCTGACGACGCACGAGACCTTCTTCTTCCGTGATCCGTCGCAGCTCCAGCTCCTGCGGACGGCGATCCTGCCGCGGCTGATCGCGGAGGCGCGCACATCCGGCCGGCGCCGACTTCGCCTCTGGTCGGCAGGCTGCTCTACGGGGGAAGAGGCATATTCGCTCGCCATCGTCGCGCTTCTGGCGTTGCACGATGCCGGCGAGGGCGTGCTGGCGCAGGGGCGGGTGCGGCCGATGCCGGGCTGGACCGTCGAGGTTCTCGGCACCGATATCTCCAGTCGTGCCCTCGACATCGCCACCTCGGGCGTCTATGGCACCGGCGGGCTCTCCTCCTTCCGCGACGCGCCGCCCGAATTGCTCGCCTATCTGCAGGAGACCGAGGGCGGCAAGGCGCGCCGGGTTCATGACGACCTGCGCGAGTTCGTGCGCTTCAAGCGCTTCAATTTGATCGACGCGCCGCTGCCGATCGACGGGTGCGACGTCGCGGCCTGCCGCAATGTGCTCATCTACCTGACGGCCGAGGCGCGGCGGCGGGTGCAGGATGGCCTGCATCGCGCTCTTCGTCCCGGCGGGTGTCTCCTCCTCGGCCCGACCGACTCCCTCGCCGATCCGCTCCGCTTCGACTCGCACTGGAGCGGCACCGGCATCGTCCATAGCCGGAGGCCGGCCGCATGACCGGCATCGCCTCCGTGGTGTTCGAGGTCGAGGGGCGGCTCTGCGCCGTCGAGGCGAGCCGCGTGCACAGCGTCGGCGAGCTGCCGCCGGTTTCTTCCGTACCCTTTGCTCCGGCGGCGGTGGAAGGGCTGGTCGCGGTCGGCGGCGCCATCATGCCGCTGCTCGATTTCGGCGCCTGGCTCGATGGCCGCGCCAGCGATCGCGCCGCCGAGAAACGCGGACAGGTCCTGGTGCTCGACACCGGATCGGGACGGATCGCCGCGCGCGTCGGACGTGTGCATGCGCTGGTGCCGGATGGCGGCTTCGGCGAACAAGAGATCAATGTCATCCCGGCGGGTGAGATTCGCATCGGCCCGCCGACCGAAGGCACCGGCATCGCCGGCGCGGTCGGCGAGGCCGAGGAAGCGGCACCGGCGGCGGAGCCGCGCACGGACCCCTTCGTCGTCGTCGGGATCGGCGGCGAGCGCTACGGCATTCCGATCGCCGCGGTGCGCGAGATCGCGCCGAGCGGCGAGCTCTGGCCGATGCCCGGCGCGCCGGCCTCGCTGGTCGGGTTCAGTTATCTGCGCGGCACGCCGATGGCGGTGCTCTCCTTGTCCGCCCTGCTCGGCCGTCCGCCGGCGACCAGCGGCGTCTTCGTCGTGCTCGAGCATCACGGCGGCAAGCTGGCCTTGCTTGCGGACCAGGTCATTGCCATCCGCACCTTCCGCCCGGAGACCGAATACAGCGAAGGCTATGTCGACGATGACGGCAGCGTCGTCATGCCGCTCGAGACCGACCACCTGGTGCCCGAGTCGATCCGGGCGCGCTTCCGCGCCGAGGGAGAGGGTGCCGCGCGCGTCGTCGAGACCGTGCCGACACGCCGGCTGGTCACTTTCACCGCCGCGGGCGAGGCCTGCGCCCTGCCGGTCGAAGAGGTCGAGCGTGTGATCGAGTACCGCCAACCCGTGCGCGTGCCTCGGGGCGAGCACAGCTTCGGCAATGCGATCGAGGTCGGTGGCGCGGTCGTGCCGCTGGTCGATGTGCGTCCACAGCTCGACGCCGATGCGCCAGCCGACGCTCCGGGCGCATGCCTGGTCACGCGTCTCGGCCGCCACGGCTACGCGCTGGCGATCGACCGGCTGGAACGCCTGGTTGCGGTACCGGAGACCGCGATCGAGGCGATCGCCGGCGATCGCGGTCCGGTTGTCGGCATCGGCCGGCTCGAGGGGCGGCCCTTCTGGATCCTGTCGGCGCGACGGCTGATCGAAGCCGGCGCCGGTGCGGCGGCCGCATGACCGGCGCATCGGAATCGGCGCCGATCCGCGCGCTCGTCGTCGACGATTCCGGCTTCATGCGCATTGCGCTGCGCAAGATCATCGAGGCCGATGGCGACATTCGCGTCGTCGGCGAGGCGCGCAACGGCCGCGAGGCCATCCGGATGGCCCAGGAGCTGAAGCCGGACGTTGTCACCATGGACATCGTCATGCCGGAGATGGACGGCATCGAGGCGACGCGCCGCATCGTCAAGGAAGTGGCGCCGGCACCGCGCGTGGTCATGGTCAGTGCCTCGACCCAAGAGGGCGCGGATGCGACGCTGAAGGCGCTGCGCGCCGGTGCTGCCGATTTCATCTCCAAATCCACCTCCTTCGCCGATACCGATCTCGGATCGCTCGACGCCGAGCTTCGCCATCGCCTGCGGCAGTGGCGGAGCTCGACGAGCCGGACACCGAGCGATCCGGTCCACGACAAGACCGAGACCGTCGCCGAGGCGCCGGCGGGAACCGCCGCCGACCTGATCGTCATCGCCGCCTCGACCGGCGGCCCGGTGGCGCTTCCGGTGCTGCTCAGCGCCATGGGCGTGATCGAACCGCCGGTCGTGATCGCCCAGCACATGCCCGAAGTCTTCACGCGCAGCCTCGCCGATCATCTCGCCTCGGAGATCGGTCTCGATGTGCGCGAGGGCGCCATGCACGCGCGGCTCGCGCCGCGAACCGTGACCATCCTTCCGGGCGGACAGGACGCGGTCATCGCCTTCGGACGCAGCGGCAGCTTCGAGCTCAGGCCGGGCTCCGGCCCAGGCCTCGTGCACCCGTCCGGCGATCTGCTCCTGCAATCCGCAGCGCTCACCGCGCGCTGTCCGGTCGCCGTCATTCTCACCGGGATGGGCAGCGACGGTGCGACCGGTGCCGCCGCTTTCCGCCGCCGCGGACGTCCCGTCCTGGTGCAGACGCCGGAAAGCTGCGTCGTCGGCGGCATGCCGTCGGCGGCGATCGCCGCCGGTGTGGCGACTTCGGTGCTCGGGCTCGAGGAAATCGGGCGGAAGCTCGCCTTCCTGTCGCGCGGCCGCGCGCCGAGCGAGCAGTGAGCCGTGGCGACCCTCGATCATTTCTGGGAGGAGTTCCAGAGCGAGGCCGATGAGCATCTGAGCACGGCCGACCGGCTGATCGATCAGGCGCATGGCAATCCGCTGAGCAGCGACGAAGTCGCCGAGCTGTTCAGAGGCTTCCACTCGCTCAAAGGACTCACGCGCGCGATGGATCTCGAGGGCATGGAAAGCCTCGCCCATCGCGCCGAAAATCTGCTTGGGCTGGTGCGCGATCACGGCGTCGCCCTCGATGCGGATTTGGTACAGGGACTTTCGATCGCCATTGGCCAGCTTGGCCAGATGCTGACCCAGGTCACCGGCAGCCGCGAGGATGTGCCGGCACCGCGCGAGCTGCTGGCCGAGCTCGACCGTCTGCAGAACGAGCGCAGCGGCGCCGTCGCTTCACCCGCGCCGGAGACGGCCTCCAGCGGCGAAGGCGGCGCAGCGGGCGACATGATGTCCCTGCTCGCCGAGCTGATGCGGGATCTGCTGCCGCAGGTCGCCAAGCTCGGTGCCCCGATCGTCGATGGCGACGCCGACGGAGCCGGGGACGCGCTGACCGCGCTTAGCAATGCCGCCGAAGTCATGGAGATGCCGGAGCTCGGCGAGATCCTCGCCGGACTCTCGGCCTTCACCGAGCGCGCCGGCCCGGAGACGCTCGAGACGCGCATCGACTTCCTCGCGCGGCTCGACCAGCAGGCGACGCTGGTCGGCGAGATCACCGGCGTCGATGCCGGCGCCGATGCCTTCGCCGCGGCGCTTGCGCCGCTGCTGGCGGAATCCGTGCGCGAGCAGCTCGAGATCCTCTCCGTCGTGACGCTGCCGAAGGAGGCGACCGCGGCGGCGCGATTGCTCGCGGCCATCGGCCATCGCCGCAGCGCCCGCCTGCTCGCGCTCGCCAGCGAGGCGGTTTCGGCATCCTCGCGCGGCGACGTCACGGCTTCGACCCCGCTGGTCTATGCGGTCGATGCCGGCGTCGCTGCGGTGGTCGGGCTCTGGGCCGATCCGTTGGCGGTGCCGAACGATCTCGACGAGACCGCCACCGCTGCGCACGAGGCCGAAATACGCGCAGCGCTGCAAGGCGCGCCCGAAGATGAGACGCCGACGGCCGACAGCGACAGGCATGTCGCCGAGATCGCCGTGCCCGAAGCCTTCGTACCGGTGTTGTCCACCGAGAACCGGCACGATCTGGAGCGCGCCGTCGGCGAGGGGCAGACCATCTACCAGATGATGGCCGATGTCGAAGCGTATGAGGGCGGCGAGGCCGGACCGCTCGAACACCTCGCCGAGCTCGGCCGCATCGTCACCAGCCGTACCGTCCCGCAGGGCGAGCGGACCTGGTTCGAGTTCCTGCTCGTCTCGCCTCTGTCGCCGGCCGTGATGGTCCAGCGCGTCCGGTCGCTCGACCCGGGCCAGCGGTGGATAAAGGCGGTCCACGCGGCCGGCCAGCCCTCCGCCGAGGCGGCCGGCACCGCCTATACCGAGGCGCTCGGCACGCCGCCGGCACCGGCGGAAGCCCCTCGTCCTGCGCCGAAGCCGTCGGCCGATGCGGGATCGACGAGCGACGCGACCTTGCGTGTTCGCGGCGCGACCATCGATGCGCTGATGTCGGCGGTCGGCCAGGCGCGCGTCGAGGCGGCCGCGCTCTCGCAGCTCCTGAGCGAGGACCGCCGCAGGCTCGATGCCGTTACGGGACTTGCGCGCTTGCGCGAGAAGCTGCCGCTGGCGCTCGCCGAGGAGCTCGGCCGGCACCTCGATGCCCTCAAGGAGCGCGAGGCCGAAATGGCCGCCGCGGATGCGCGGCTGGCGACGGCCTTGAGCCAGCTCCATGCCGATGCGCTCGATCTTCGCGTCGTTCCGGTCGAGACCGTGCTCGCGCATCTGCCGCGGGTCACGCGCGAACTGGCGCAGCGCCAGGGCAAGGCCGTACGTATCCGGCTCAAGGGACGCGACGTGCGCATCGACAAGAGCGTGGTGCAACAGCTGCTGGATCCGCTGATGCACATGATGCGGAACGCGGTCGACCACGGCGTCGAGACGCCGGCCGCACGTGCCGCTGCCGGCAAGGGCCAGACCGCGACGATCACGCTCCGGGCGCGCCAGCGCGCCAGCGAGTTCCGCCTCGAAGTCTCCGATGACGGCCGCGGGCTCGACGCGGAAGCGATCCGCGCCAAGGCGGTGCAGCGCGGCCTCGTCAGCGAAGCCGAAAGCCGCAACCTCTCGCCCGACCGCATCTACCGCTTCGTCTTCGCCCCCGGCTTCTCGACCGCGGCGACGGTGACCGAGACCTCGGGGCGCGGCGTCGGCATGGACGTGGTCATGCATACCGTGACTCGCCTCGGCGGCCGTATCGACATCCGCACCGAGATCGGCGTCGGTACCACCTTCATCCTCCGCCTGCCGCTATCGGCGGCGGTGCTGCCGACGCTGCTGGTCGAGATCGCCGGCCAGACAGTCGCCATGCCGGAGCGCAACATCGTCGCGGTCGAGGAGATCGATGGCGATCGCCTGCGCCAGGCCGGCGGGCGGCGCGTGCTGCTGCGCGGCAACGTCGCGCTGCCGCTGCATTCGCTGGCGGTGCTCCTGGGCATGTCGCAAGCGGCCCAGAAGGGCGGCCACGCCGTCGTCGTCTCGAGCGGGCCGGCATCGATCGCGGTCGAGGTCGACCGGCTGTTGCGTCGTCAGGAGCTCTTGCTGCGCGACCTCCATCCGGCGCTTGCCGCCCTGCCGGGCGTCGGCGGCGCGGCGCTGCTCGGAGACGGCAGCCCGATTCTCGTTCTCGACGTCGATGCAGTGGTCGATCTGGCGCGGACCGGCGGCCGCCGCCGAGAGGTGCGCGCGGAAGCGGCGTCGTGAGCGACGCGGACTCCGTATCGTGAGCATGCATCTTCGCGGGCGGATCGGCGCCTATCGCATGCTGATTCC
>Ga0196963_10002624_pt1 | contig 10627 bp, 9 predicted proteins | sample S1_5metaG_FD_148600 | JGI IMG/M metagenome (GOLD analysis project Ga0196963, IMG submission 148600) | Soil microbial communities from Anza Borrego desert, Southern California, United States - S1_5 | ecosystem: Environmental > Terrestrial > Soil > Desert | place: USA: California | collected... | reverse complement strand
GACCAACATGGGCGCGCTGGGCGCCATCCTCACCTACGGCACGCCGGCGCAGCGAAAGCTCGCTGCGGACATCGTGCTGTCGGGCGACAAGCCGGCCATTTGCATCACCGAGCCGGAAGCCGGCAGCGCGGCCACCGAGATGACGACGCGCGCCGACAGGCGCGGCGACACATACGTCATCAACGGCAAGAAGCACTGGATCACCGGCGGCGGTGTGTCGCGCCTGCACCTGATCTTCGCCCGCACGTATGACGAAGCGGGCAAGGAACAAGGCATCGGCGGCTTCATCGCCGTGCGCGATCCGGAAAAGAACACACCCAAGGGCTTGATCGTCGGCAAGCGCGAGCCGGCCATGGGCCTGCGCGGCATTCCCGAGACCGAGCTCATCTTTGAAAACCTGGAAATTCCGGCTGACATGATGGTCAACCCGCCGCGCGGGTTGCGTCACGGCTTCGGTGATCTGATGGACGCCTATAACGGCCAGCGCGTCGGCGCTGCCACCGTCGCGCTGGGTCTCGCCCAAGGCGCCTACGAGCACGCGCTTGACTACGCCCTGCGACGCGAGCAGTTCGGCCGGCCGATCGCCGAGTTCCAGGCGATCCAGTTCATGCTGGCCGACATGAACATCCAGATCGAAGCGGCACGCGCCCTGATCTGGCGCGCGGCCGCCAGTGCTGGCCCGTCCGGCTTTCCCGACGCGCTCTATGCCGCGCAGGCCAAGATCCTCGCGTCCGAGATGGCGATCAAGGTGACCAACGACGCGCTGCAGGTCTGGGGCGCCGTCGGCTATTCACGCAACAACCCGATGGAGCGCTATGTGCGCGACGCGCGCATGTTCGCCATCGCCGGCGGCACGGCGCAGATCCTGCGCACTGTCGTCGCCTCTCGCCTGCTGAACCGCAAGCTGCCACAGACCCGCGACGGTTACGCCCGGCTGATCGACAAGCGCGCCGCCGAGTAGCTCCACGATGACCGCTCCCCCGCCCCTCAGCGGGCTGCGCGTGTTCGACCTCACGCGCATCCTCGCCGGACCGACTTGCACGCAGATCCTCGGCGATCTCGGCGCCGACGTGATCAAGGTCGAACGCGCGGGTGCGGGCGACGATACGCGCAAATTCGGCCCGCCCTGGCTCAAGGATGCGCAAGGCCAGGACACCGGTGAGAGCGCCTATTACCTCTCCGCGAACCGCAACAAGCGCTCGCTCACCCTCGACCTCGCCAAGCCGGAGGGCCAGATGCTGGCCCGCAAGCTGCTGGCGCAGTGCGACGTGCTGGTGGAGAACTTCAAGGTCGGCGATCTGAGCAAATACGGCCTGGCCTACGACCAGATCAAAGACGAGTTCCCGTCGCTGATCTACTGCTCGATCACCGGTTTCGGCCAGACCGGCCCCTACGCCCCGCGCGCCGGTTACGACTACCTGGCGCAGGGGATCGGCGGCATCATGAGCCTGACCGGCCAGCCGGAAGGTACGCCGGGCGCCGAGCCGCTCAAGGTCGGGCTCGCCGTCGCCGACATCACCACGGGCCTCTACGCCACCATCGCTATCCTCTCGGCTCTGCGCCATCGCGACGCGACGGGCAAAGGTCAGATGCTCGACCTCGCGCTGCTCGACACGCAGGTTTCGTGGCTGTTCAACGAAGGGCTGAACTATCTGGTCAGCGGCCAGGTACCCAAACGGCTGGGCAATGCCCACCCGAACATCGTGCCCTACCAGGCCTTCAAGTCGGCCGACGGCTACATCACCCTGGCCGTCGGCAACGACAGCCAGTTCCGCAAGTTCTGCGAATTCGCCGGCTGCGCCGAGCTGGCCGCCGATCCGCGTTTCGCGACCAACCCGGGCCGCGTGCGCAACCGCGAGGCGCTGATCCCGCAGCTGCGGGAGATCATCGCGGCAAAGCCGCGCGATCACTGGCTGACCGGCCTGGAGAAGGCCGGTGTCCCCTGCGGGCCGGTCAACACGCTCGACCAGGTCTTCGCCGACCCGCAGGTGATCGCCCGCGGCATGCGCATCGACCTGCCGCACGGCCGTCACGATGTGAAGGTGCCGTCGATCGCCAACCCGATGAAGATGTCGGAAACGCCGCCAACCTACCGGCTCGCGCCACCGCTGTGCGGCGAGCATACCGACCAGGTCCTGCGGGAGCTCTTGTCGATGAACGACGGCGAGATTGCCGCCCTGCGTGAACGAGGCATTGTATGACTCTCACCCCGCCCAACCCAGCCCGCGAGCGCCCTGTGGTCGGGGTCCTTGCCGTCGTTCGCAAAGACAACCAGCTCCTGCTCGCCCAGCGCTCGCGCGGCTCCTACAAGGGCCGTTGGGGGTTCCCGGGTGGCCATCTCGAACCTGGAGAAACAGTGGTCGCCGGCGCGCTGCGCGAGCTTGAAGAGGAAACCGGCGTGAAAGCCACGTCGCTCGGCGTCCTCACCGCTCTCGATGAGATCGGGCGCGATGCGGCCGGTATCATCCAGTGGCATTACGTTCTCGTTGTGGTCCTCGCGGACTGGCTCGAGGGTGAACCGGTCGCGGCCGACGATGCCGCCGGCGTGCGCTGGGCCACGATCGACGAGATCGCCGGCGGCACGATCCCGGTTCTTGATCAGGTCGAGCGCGTCGCCGGACTCGCCTTCTCTCAATCCTGATAGCGGCCGACTCATTTTCGATCTCGTTGTGCTGCTCATTTGACGAGACGATACGTATCGTCTTACAGTGCCACCATGGCATCGGATCGGCTCTCGTTAAGGAAAAAACGGCAAATCCGCCAAAGATCGTCGACGATGGCGCGCCGTCGCTCGTCCCGCCCTGCGTACGGTTTTCACGGAACGAAGCCGGAACCCGACGCGTGGCGCCGCAGCGCCGGCACGCAGCGCGCCATTCTCGCTGCCGCCGCGCGCCTCGTCCGCCGCCTCGGCTATAACCGTGTCACGATCGAGGCCGTCGCCGCCGAGGCTGGCGCGGGAAAACAGACGATCTATCGCTGGTGGAAGACCAAAGCGGCGCTGTTCGCGGAGCTTCTGGGCGAAAACGGCCCCGCCCCTTCTGCCCGCCCTACTCGCCGCCGTCCGTCGCCGCTCAGGGAGCTTCGCACGGTCGCCGCCGCTCTGGCGCGAAGCAATGCCTCCGCGCTCCGCGCGTCTGTCTATGCGGGTCTCATCGCGGAAGCGGCAGGCGACCGGGCGGTTGCCTCCCTCGTACAGACGCGGCTCGTCCAGGCGCAGACCGATGCCTTGAAGGCGATCCTGGCACGCGCGCGAACGGCCGGCGTGATTCGCCGTAACGCCGATATCGGCTTGGCGGCCGAACAGATCGTCGCCGGGTTATGGTTTCGGGGCGTAGTGAGCACTCAACGGGCAGACCAGCGCTTCGCTGACCGTCTCGTGGCGCAGGTCGTGCGCGGCCTAGGCCCTTAAGCCCCGGTCTTAGGCGGTGCGGCCTTCGACGGCCTTGAGCATAGCCTCGAGGTCGGCCAGCGTGCGGTGGGTGCGTTGCGCAAGCTGACGCACCTGCTGGGACGCGGCGCTCAGCCCTTGGCCGAGATGGCCGGGCCGATCGGCTTCCACGGCAACGTCGAGCGCCAGAAGGCAGGTCGAGCGGGCCACTTCGTCGATCTGTTGGGCGGTCTCGCCCAGCCGTTCGCCGACGCGGGCGGCCATGACCGACAAGGTTGCCGTGGCTTCCTCGATGTCAGTGACCGATTTCGTGCGCGGATTCGCCTGTGACACGTTTCCCCTCTTGCCCCGTTTAGGGCTCATGCTGGGGATAACTTTCGCGAATAAAGGTTAAATCACCGTTAGCGCCGAGTCGCGCTTCCGGCGCGGCTTGCGGCAACCGCGATGAGCAGTCTATAAGGCCGCTTTAATGACTTCGCCGGCCACCGCCGCCTCCTTCCGCTACCGCCACCGCCATCTTCTGGGGATCGAAGGGCTATCGCCCGACGAGATCACCCTCCTGCTCGACCTCGCCGGCAACTACGTCGAGCAGAACCGGGCCGCCCAGAAGAAAACCGCGCTGCTGCGCGGCCGGACGGTGATCAACCTCTTCTTCGAGAATTCAACCCGCACCCGGACCTCGTTCGAGCTGGCCGCCAAACGGCTCGGCGGCGACGTCATCAACATGTCGGCCGAAGTCTCCTCGGTGAAAAAGGGCGAGACGCTCATCGATACCGCGATGACCCTGAACGCCATGCTGCCGGACGTGCTGATCGTCCGCCACCCGGATTCCGGCGCGGTGAGGCTGCTGTCCGAAAAGGTGAACTGCGCGGTCATCAATGGCGGTGACGGCACCCACGAACACCCGACCCAGGCGCTGCTCGACGCGCTGGCCATCCGGCGCCACAAGGGCCGCCTGCAGGGCCTGACCGTCGCCATCTGCGGCGACATCCTGCACAGCCGCGTGGCCCGCTCGAACATCCATCTCCTCGTCTCGATGGGGGCCCGGGTGCGGGTCATCGGTCCGCCCACATTGATGCCGTCGCAGATCGACCGGCTCGGTGTCGAGGTCTTCCACGACATGAAGGCCGGCCTCGCCGATTGCGACATCGTCATGATGCTGCGTCTGCAGCTGGAGCGCATGCAGGGTGCCTTCGTGCCCTCGACCCGCGAGTATTTCCATTTCTACGGCCTGACGCGCGAGAAGCTGGCGCTGGCCAAGCCCGACGCGCTGGTCATGCATCCCGGCCCGATGAACCGCGGCGTCGAGATCGACAGCGAGGTCGCCGACGACATCGACCGCTCCCTGATCCGCGAGCAGGTCGAGATGGGCGTTGCCGTGCGCATGGCCTGTCTCGACGTGCTGACGCGCAACAGCCTGCGCAACGCACCCGAGGAAGATCGGTGACGGCGCAACGTATCGAGCCCGGCGCGCGTGGCGGACCACCGCTCGCCGTGGTCAACGTCCGGCTGCTCGATCCGGCGAGTGATACCGATCAGCGCGGTGGCCTGGTCATCGCCGACGGCGCCATTGCCGATGTCGGTCCGCATCTCGCGCGGGCCGGTGCCGTGGCTGGCATCGAGGCTATCGACGGTGCGGCGGCGTGCCTCGCCCCGGGTCTCGTCGACATGCGCGTGCAGCTGCGCGAGCCCGGCGAAGAGCACAAGGAAACCTTTGCCTCGGCGAGCTCGGCCGCAGCGGCAGGTGGCATCACCAGCATGGTCGCCTTGCCCAACACCAAGCCGATCATCGATGACGCGGCGCTGGTCGAATCGATTGCACGCCGCGCGCGCGAGACCAGCCGGGTTCGTATCTTCACCTACGCCGCCGTGACCCGCGGCCTCGCGGGCAAAGAAATGACCGAGTTCGGGCTGCTTGCCGCGGCCGGCGCGCTCGGGTTCACCGACGGGCTACACCCGGTCGCCAACTCGCAGGTCATGCGCCGCGCGCTGTTCTATGCCTCGACCTTCGACAAGGTGATCATCCAGCATCCGGAAGATCCCGGGCTAGGCGGCAATGGCGGGATGAACGCCGGCGAGATCGCCACGCGGCTCGGGTTGCCGAGCATCCCGCCGCTGGCCGAGGTCATGCAGGTGGAGCGCGATCTCCGCCTCGCCCAGATGACCAACGGGCGGCTGCACATCCCGCATGTCTCGACCGGGGCGGCGATCAACGCCATCCGGCGCGCCAAGGCCCGAGGCGGCCGCATCACCTGCGACACCGCCCCACCCTATTTCGCGCTCAACGAGACGGCCGTCGGCGATTACCGGACCTTCGCCAAACTCTCGCCCCCCTTGCGCAGCGAAGCCGACCGGCGCGCGGTGATCGAGGGTCTCAAGGATGGCACGATCGACGCCATCGCCTCCGACCACGCGCCGCACGACCAGGAAGCCAAGCGCCTGCCCTTCGCGCAGGCCGCTGAAGGCATGATCGGGCTCGAGACGCTGCTCTGCATCTCGCTGGACCTCGTCCACAACAAGCACCTGTCCCTGCTCGACATGCTGCGCAAGATGACCGTGGCGCCCGCCGCGATCCTCGGCCTTCCCTACGGCAAGCTCGCCAAGGGTGCGCCCGCCGACATCGTCATGTTCGATCCCGAGCGGGCCTGGAAGATCGCCGAGAAGGATTTCCGCTCGAAATCGAAGAACTCGCCGTTCGACGGCCGGCCAGTCGAAGGGCGCGTGCTGCGGACCTGGATTGCCGGGCGCAGCGCTTTTGCGCTGGTCAGCTAGGATCGCCGCAGTGGGCGAACCGATCACCTTCCTTCTCGCCGCGTTCGTCGGCGGTTATCTGCTCGGCTCGATCCCCTTCGGCCTCGTGCTGACGAAATTCGCCGGCCTGGGCGACATCCGCACCATCGGTTCCGGCAATATCGGCGCGACCAACGTGTTGCGCACGGGCCGCAAGGGCCTGGCCGCCGCGACGCTCATCCTCGACGGGGCCAAGGGCGCCGTTGCCGCCCTTATCGCCGGACTGTGGAGCACCGATCTGGCTTTGGCCGCCGGCTATGGCGCGATCCTTGGCCATCTCTTCCCGGTCTGGCTCGGCTTCAAAGGGGGCAAGGGCGTCGCCACGACGCTCGGGACGCTTCTCGCCATTGCCTGGCCGATCGGCGTTGCGGCGTGCCTCACCTGGGCGATCGTCGCGGCCGTGTTCCGCTATTCATCGCTTTCGGCACTGCTCGCCGTCGCGTTTTCTCCCCTCTACGCCTGGTTCCTGCCGCCGCTTTGGGGGGCGGATGGCGATGCGCGCATCGTCGTGTTCAGCGCTGTGCTCGCGGTCCTGGTGTGGATCAAGCACCACAGCAATATCCGCCGGTTGCTGCGCGGCGAAGAGCCGCGCATCGGCAAGCGCAAGGCGGAAGCGCCGGGTTGAGCACAAGCCAACCGCTCTCCGATCGCGAGAGACTGGACTGGCTGCGGCTGATCCGCAGCGACAATGTCGGCCCCGTGACATTCGGCCAGTTGTTACGCCGTTTCGGTTCCGCCGCCGAGGCTCTGGCCGCCCTGCCGGACCTGGCGCGCCGCGGCGGTCGCAAGACCGTGCACGTCTGCTCCGCCGACGCCGCCGAGGCTGAGATCGACAGGCTTGACGCGGTCGATGCCCGCCTGATCGCGCGTTGCGAAGCCGAGTACCCGGCTGGTCTCGCCGCGGTCGATGACGCGCCGCCTTTGCTGGCCGTGCGCGGCCAGATTGAAATCCTCCGGCAGCGGAGCGTGGGCATGGTCGGAGCGCGCAACGCCTCGGCCAATGGCATCCGCTTTGCGCGGCAGCTGGCCACCGAGCTCGGAGCGTCCGGCCTTGCGGTGGTGTCGGGCCTGGCGCGAGGGATCGATGCGGCTGCCCACCGCGGCTCTCTCAGCACGGGCACCGTGGGGGTTCTCGCCGGGGGCGTCGATATCGTCTACCCGGCCGAGAACCAGGGGCTTTATGAGGAAATCGTCGCCCGCGGCGCCGTGGTCAGCGAGATGCCCCCCGGGCTGCAGCCCCAAGCCCGGCATTTCCCCCAGCGCAACCGGATCGTCGCCGGGATATCGCTGGGCGTCGTGGTGGTCGAGGCCGCCCTGAAGTCGGGGTCGCTGATCACCGCTCGCCTGGCGCTGGAATACGGCCGCGAGGTCTTTGCCGTTCCCGGCTCGCCGCTGGACCCCCGCGCCCGGGGTTCGAACGACCTGCTTCGGCAAGGCGCCGTGCTGACCGAGAGCGCCGACGATGTGATCCAGGCCCTCGGCGCGCCCGGCGGCATGGCACCCATGCCGGCACCTGTAGCAACCCCTCAACCCACTGATTCAGATGTCGAATCAGCCCTCGCCACCGTGCTCGAGAAGCTGGGCCCGGCGCCCACGCCGGTTGACGAAATCATCCGCCAATGCCATTTACCCCCTCCGGTTATCCACATGGCCCTCCTCGAACTGGAGCTGGCCGGACGATTGACCCGACATCCCGGAAATTTGGTTTCTTTAACTTAATCAATATCTTGCAAGGTAAATCTGTTCTTAACTATTGACTGTTAACCTAATCCTATGACTGCAAACCTCGTCATCGTTGAATCGCCGGCCAAGGCCAAGACGATCAACAAGTACCTGGGCAGCGACTACAAAGTCCTGGCGAGCTTCGGCCATGTCCGCGACCTCATAGAGAAGGACGCCGCGGTCGAGCCGGATCAGGACTTCGCCATGCACTGGCAAGTCGGCGACCGTGCCACGCGCCCGCTCGGCGAGATCACCAAAGCTCTCAAGGGCGTCAAGCGTCTTTACCTCGCCACCGACCCCGATCGCGAGGGCGAAGCGATTTCCTGGCACCTCAAAGAGGTTCTCGCCGAGGCGAAAAAGATCGGCACGATCGAGGTCAAGCGCGTCGTCTTCAACGAGATCACCAAGAACGCCATCCTCGAGGCGATGAAGCACCCGCGCGACATCGACTCAGACCTGGTTGAAGCCTACCTCGCGCGCCGCGCGCTCGACTTCCTCGTCGGCTTCACCCTCTCGCCTGTCCTCTGGCGCCGCATGCCCGGCAGCCGCTCGGCCGGCCGCGTGCAGTCCGTCGCCCTGCGCATCATCTGCGAGCGCGAGAACGAGATCGAACTCTTCAAGGCCCGCGAATACTGGACCGTCGATGGCGAGTTCAGCACGCCGGGCGGCCAGACGTTCAACGCCCGCCTCACCCATCTCGACGGTGCCAAGCTCGACAAGTTCGATCTCGGCAACCAGGAAGCGGCCGACCGTGCCGTCGCCGCGATCAATTCCGGCGAGCCGTTCAAGGTCGCCTCGATCGAGAAGAAGCGCACGCGGCGCAATCCGATGCCGCCCTTCACCACCTCGACGCTGCAGCAGGAAGCCTCGCGCAAGCTCGGCTTCGGCGCCGCGCGCACCATGCGCCTGGCCCAGCAGCTCTATGAAGGTGTCGATATCGGCGGCGAGACCGTGGGCCTCATCACCTATATGCGTACCGACAGCGTCACGCTGTCGCAGGACGCCATTCGTGCCGCGCGTGCACTGATCACCGAGCAGTACGGCCGCGACTTCCTCCCCGAGCAGCCGCGCGTGTGGAAGACCCAGGCGAAGAACGCCCAGGAAGCCCACGAGGCGATCCGCCCGACGGACCTCCTGCGCCGACCCGCCGAGATCGCGAGCAAGCTCGATAACGACCAGCGCAGGCTGTACGAGCTCATCTGGCGCCGCACGGTCGCCAGCGAGATGGAAAGCGCCCAGCTCGACCAGACTGCCGTCGACCTGAGCTCTGACAATGGCAAGACGACGCTGCGCGCCACCGGCTCGGTCATCGTCTTCGAAGGCTTCCTGACCCTCTACAAGGAAGACCGCGACGACCCATCGGACGACGATGAGGATACACGCCTGCTTCCGGCGATGAATGAGGGCGACAAGGTCGGCCGCCAGTCGGTCAAGCCCGAGCAGCATTTCACCCAGCCGCCCCCGCGCTATTCGGAAGCGAGCCTGGTCAAGCGTCTCGAGGAGCTCGGCATCGGTCGCCCGTCGACCTACGCCAGCATCATCGAGGTGCTGCAGGATCGCGGCTACGTCCGGCTCGACAAGCGCCGCTTCATTCCCGAGGATCGCGGCCGTCTGGTCATCACCTTCCTCGAAGCCTTCTTCCATCGCTACGTGGAATACGATTTTACCGCCAAGCTCGAAGACCAGCTCGACGACATCTCCGGCGGCCGGGTCAACTGGAAGGCCGTGCTCCGCGAGTTCTGGCAGGCGTTCAGCCGCGCCGAGGACCCCAAGCATCTGCCGCCCGTCAAGGAGGCGGTGAAGGCCCTCATCGACAGCCTGGGTTCGATCCGCGACGTCATCGACGTGGTGAATGAGCGCGTGGCGCCGCACTTCTTCCCCGAGGATGCCTCGGGCAAGGATCCGCGCAAGTGCCCGACCTGCGGCGAAGGCCAGCTTGGAATCAAGTTCAGCCGGACCAGCGGTGCCTTCATCGGCTGCTCGCGTTATCCGGAATGCCGCTATACCCGCGCGCTTGGCGTCGCCAACCCTGACGACCCGACGGCGCAGCTTGCCGCGAGCAAGACCATCGGCGTCGATCCCGTCTCAGGCGAGATGGTCAGCCTGCGCAAGGGACCATTCGGTCTCTACCTCCAGCTCGGCGAAGGCGCGGAAGGCATAAAGCCGAAGCGCGTATCGCTGCCCAAGGACATCGCGCCGGAAGCGGTCGATCTCGACATCGCCCTCAAGCTGCTCGCCCTGCCCCGCGAGATCGGACCGCATCCGGAAACCGGCGAGATCATCCTCGCCGGGCTGGGCCGTTTCGGGCCTTATCTCAAGCACGCCGGCAAGTACAAGTCGCTGGAGAACACCCAGGACCTGCTGACCGTGGGCCTCAACCGCGCGGTTGATATCCTGGCCCAGCCCAATCGCGGCCGCCGTGGCGCGCCCGCCGCCAATCCCGGCAAGGAGCTCGGCGTGCATCCCGCCGACGGCAAGAAAATCACCGCCGCCGTCGGCCGCTACGGACCCTATGTCAAGCACGGCTCGACCTACGCCAACCTGCCGAAGGGCCGCGAGATCGACAGCGTGACGCTCGAGGAAGCCATCGAGTGGATCGACGCGCGCAATGCCAAAGTGGCCGAAAACGGCGGCGGCAAGAAGAAGCGCCGCGGCAAGAAAGCTCCGGCGGCCGCTGACGCCGATTAGGCCGCGGGCGAGAACCCCACGTAGTCCTTCCAGCAAATC
>Ga0196963_10002623_pt1 | contig 10629 bp, 9 predicted proteins | sample S1_5metaG_FD_148600 | JGI IMG/M metagenome (GOLD analysis project Ga0196963, IMG submission 148600) | Soil microbial communities from Anza Borrego desert, Southern California, United States - S1_5 | ecosystem: Environmental > Terrestrial > Soil > Desert | place: USA: California | collected... | reverse complement strand
GTCCTCGACCGGCGTCGTCAGGTCGGGCCAGTGGATCTGATAGAGGTCGATGTAGTCGGTCTTGAGCCGCTTCAGCGACTGCTCGCACTCGTACAGAATCGAATGCGGCCGGGAGTTCCGCCGGATCGTCACGTCCCGCCCCTGCCGATCCTTCTGGGCCCACGGGTCCGACCCCTCGTTGTCCGGCCCGTCCCACCGCATCCCGCACTTGGTCGCGATCACGACCGACCCGCGCGGCCGCCCCGCGATCGCCTTGGCCACGAGCTCTTCGGAATAGCCCATCCCGTAAATCGCCGCCGTGTCGATCGTGTTCACGCCCGCGTCGAGGGACGCGCGAATCGCCTCGATCGCGTCCGCCTCGTCCGACCCGCCCCACATCCACCCACCGATCGCCCAGGCGCCGAAGGTCACGGGGGAGACGTAAACGTCCGACTTGCCGAGCTTGCGAGGTTGCATGGCCGGACTGTCAATTGTCAATTGTCCATTGTCAATCGTGTCTTTCGGAGGACCGGTCGTTCGCATGACAATTGACAATTGACCATGGACAATTGACACGATGTTCGTCTCCCGCGCCGGCCAAAAACTCGACCACGCGCTCGCCTCGTTCCACATCGAAGTCACCGGGCTGACCTGCGCCGACCTCGGCTCGAACGTCGGCGGGTTCGTCGACGTCCTCCTGCAGCGCGGCGCCGCCAAGGTCTACGCCGTCGAAAAGGGCTACGGCGTGCTCGAGTGGAAGCTCCGCAAAGATCCGCGGGTGATCACGCTCGAGCGAACGAACGCCATGCACGTGTCGCTCCCGGAAAAGGTCCACCTCATCAGCATCGACGTCGCGTGGACGCGGCAACGGCACATCCTGCCTGCCGCCAAAGCGAACTTACTCCCCGGCGGCACGGTAGTTACTCTGATCAAGCCGCACTACGAGGCTGAGCCCGCCCAACTGGTGAAAGGAATTCTCCCCGAAGAACTGGTGGATTCGGTCGTAAAGGGCGTGTCCGACGAGATTTGCGGGATGGGATTCGAGGTGCTGGAGACCGTCCGGAGCCCGATCACGGGGGCGCAAGGGAATGTCGAAGTTCTCGCCATGCTGCGATCAAGAATCGACCATGGGACACCCGTGCCTCACTGAAGTGAGCACTCCAGCGACACCCACAACACCCCCCGGGGTTTCGGGTACAATGATCCGTCCACGAATCTGCTCTGAGTAAGGACTTACGTCGATGTCGAAGCCGAAGATCAGGATCGCGATTGCGGGGGTCGGTAACTGCGCCAGCTCGCTCGTTCAGGGGATCGCCTTTTATGCCCGCCCCGAGAACGGAACCCGCGGCCTGCAGCACCCCGAGATCGGCGGGTTCACCGTCGCCGACCTCCAGGTCGTCGCCGCGTTCGACATCGATTCGCGCAAGGTCGGCCGGCCCGTCGAACAGGCGATCTTCGCGCTGCCCAACAACACGCAGGTGTTCTGCCCGGACGTCGGCGGCGCAGCGGCCTCGGGCGTGACCGTCCAGATGGGCCCCAAGCTCGACGGCGTGCCCGACCACATGCTCGACTACCCGCTGCACCAGCGGTTCGACCCGGCCAATCTACCGGCGGTCGACGTCGCCCGCGTGCTCCGCGAGTCGGGGGCCGAGATCCTCGTCAACTACATGCCCGTCGGCTCGCAGCAGGCGACCGAGGCGTACGCCCAGGCGTGCCTCGACGCGGGCGTGTCGATGGTCAACTGCGTGCCGTGCTTCGTCGTGTCCGATCCCGCATGGGCGGCCAAGTTTCGCGCCAAAGGCATCCCCTGCGTCGGCGACGACATCAAGGCCCAAGTCGGCGCGACCATCACCCACCGCACCCTCGCCCGCCTGTTCAACGACCGCGGCGTCGAGATCGACTCCACCTACCAGCTCAACACCGGCGGCAACACCGACTTCCTCAACATGCTCAACCGCCAGCGCCTGGCGAGCAAGAAGGTCTCCAAGACCCAGGCCGTGCAGAGCCAGCTCGACGTCCCGCTGGCGCCCGACCAGATCCACATCGGTCCGAGCGACTACGTCCCGTTCCAGAAGGATCAGAAGGTCTGCTTCCTGCGCATCGAAGGCGCGGGCTTCGGCGGCGTCGGGATGAACCTCGAGCTGCGGCTTGCCGTCGAAGACTCCCCCAACTCGGCCGGCGTGGTCGTCGACGCCGTCCGTTGCTGCAAGCTCGCCCGCGACGCCGGGATCGCCGGCCCGCTCGAAGAGGTCAGCGCCTGGTGCATGAAGCACCCGCCGCGCCAGATGATCGACGCCGAGGCGCGCCTGGCCCTCGAAGAGTTCATCGTCAACACCGCCGCCGCGAGTCGGCAGCGCGTCCGCTCGTAACTCGCGCAACGGGTGCCCCACGCCGACTCCTGTGGAGTCGCATTCGCACCGGAGGTGCGAGTTTCCGGGACGCGGTGGTCACACGGTTCCGGGGGGAATCGTGCGCTTGGGGATGCAGTCGCTAAGCCGCAAGCGGCAAGCACGGAACTCGCAGTTCCATCCCGCCCGAGTCACTCCACATTTCCCGGTGCCGTCCACCTCCCCGGATCGCTCCGGTTCCCCGTCACGTCCTTCGTCGACAAATACACGTTGCACCACGCCCCGCCGTAGACGACGTTCCCGACGTACACCCACCCGTGCTTCTCCACCACCTCGCGCGACATCACCAGCGTCGCGTCCGCGTTGCTCTGTCCGTAGATCGGGTCCCAGAACAAGATCGTCCCCGGCGGGCACGCCTTCACGTTCGCCGGCGTCCACGTCAGCCCGCGCTCCCGGTCGCTCTGCGAGATGTCCATGAAGAACCACATGCTCGGCGGCGTCGCCATCACGCGCGGGTAGGCCTTGTTCAGCGCCGCGTCCGCGCGGTACCAGTCGCCCGCGATCTTGCCCATGTGGTCGTTGTCGTACAGCGGGATCGGCACGACCTGCCAGAACCGGTTCGCCACCACCGGCGGCACGACCGCCATCAGCCCGGCGATTAGCACCGGCGCCGGCAACCGCATCCGCGCCCACGCCCAGTCGAACCCGCGTCCCGCGACGATCGCCCAGAACGGCGCCACGCACAGCAGGTAGCGCAGCTCCCCGTTCGACGCCATCTTCCCCAGCCACCACAGCAGCGAGTGCACGATGAAGATCGACACCGGCACCGCCAGCAGAACCATCTCGCACCGGGCGACGTGGTCGCGAAAGATCGGCTGGCCGAGAATCCCGTCGCGCGCCTTGCCCACGCACCGCCGCACCATCACCACCGCGCCCGCGAAGAAGAACGGCAGCATCATCGGCCCGAGCAAAATCGGCAGGCGGACGAAGAAGTGCAGCAGCGGCCCGCGCCCGTACGCGCTCTCGGCGGAGTAAGGCCAGTTCCGCGGGAGCCAGCCCCACCACGCGTTGTGGTACTCGGTCCACCGCGTCAGGGCCGTGCGGTCCTCGACCAGGGCGCCCGCCGCGCTCCAGATGAGCAGCGGGATCGGCATGATCGCCAGCCAGTACCACCGCCGGTGCAGGAGCAGCCCGAACGCCGCGATCATCATCAGCCCGAACCCCTCCGGCCGGCACGCGGGCGTGACCGAGACGATCAGCGCCACCCAGAAGAACCGCCTCGCCTGATAAGCCCACATCGCCAGCACCGCCAGCAGGGCGAACGGGATCTCCGTCAGTTCCGACCACGAGTGGCAGAAGAACAGCGGCTGGGCGAGCAGCGCGATCGCCGCCAGTTCCGGCCGCACCAGCCCCTGGCCTTTGGCGACGCGATACGTGATTAGCGCGCACGCGATCGCCAGCAGCAGCGTCGTCACCCGCACGGCGATCACGCTGCTCCGCACGTCGGCGAACAGGTTGGCCGGGATCGCATAAGCGGCCGTCGCGATCGGCCGCCCCCACACGTTTGTGAAATACGCCGGCTCCGTGTCCGCGTGCCGCGAGAACGTGAAATGCGTCATCGCGTCCGCCTCGAGGAATCCCTCGGACCGGACGTTGCAGTACAGCGACAGTGCCGCGAACACCCCGATCGCCAAGGCGAGCGACGCGCCGGGCGGCCACCCTCTCCTCCCCGCGAGCACCGGAAGCACCGGCCGCGCTGTAACGGTTGATCCCATGTCGGGATTATCCCTAACCGCGGGAGCAGAGATAGGGCGCGACGGCCTCTTGTACCGCCCCGCTTGCGGGGCGCGTCTAATCGCGCATCTTCTCGATCCGATGTGTTCGGGCAAATGGCGCCGTTGGACGCGCCCCACAAGTGGGGCGGCTACAAGAGGCGGGCGAGCTCCCCCTACTTCGGTGGAGTCTCGAACACGTGCAAATAATCCACCTCCAGCACCCGCGCGATCTCCTTCCGCGTCCGCGCCGCGTCGTCGGCGAACGCGCCGAAGTCCTTCGGGTCGGCCCGCAGCCCCGCCGTCAGCGACTCGACCGCCGGTCCCACCTTGTCGCACTGTGCCGCCAGCGCCTGCAGCTCGTCGAGCTGCGCCTCCGTCGGGCCCTTGCGCTTCCACCCGAGCTTGCGGATCGGCTTGGCCGAGAACCGCGTCGGCACCAGCGCCTCGTACCAGTGCTCGACGAACGTGCTCGCCTCCCGGTCGATCGCGGCCACGCGCTTGTTCGCGTCGGCGATGGCGGCGGCCAGCAGCTTGCGCGCCTGGTCGCCCAGCGCCTTGAACATCTCGCGCGACTTGGCCGCGTCCCCAGTGGCCGCCCGCTCCAGCCCGCTCAGCGCCCCGGCCAGCTTGATCCCGTCCATCAGCGCCGGTAGCGCCGTCGCCTTCGCCGCCGCCTTCACTTTCGGCTCGGCCACCGCCAGCTCGTCCGCCCACAGTGCCGCCATCGCCCGCTTGCGAGAGGGCGGTTCGACCAGATCGATCGCCGCCGCCGGCTTCCCGGGCGCGCTCCCCGCCTTGGGCCGGTACGCCAGCTGCTGCGAGCGCTTCATCATCAGCCCGTACGCCGCCGCCACCCCGCGCTGGTCGTCGGTCGTCGCGGCCTGTCCCGCCTTGTCGAACGCCTCCGTGGCCAGATTCACCTGCCGCGTGCACAGGTGACACTCCCCCTTGAGCATGAACAATTCGAACCGATTCACCTCCGCGGCGGCCGACCCCTTGAGCGACAGTGCCTGCGCGATCCGCTGCAGCGCCGGCCCGTACTGCCCGGTCGCCACGAGCTGGCGGACCTCCCCGGTGACCGCCGACTCGGCCATGGCGCCGCCCGCCCACGCGACCAGAACCCAGGCGATCAGTAACGGGCGAGCGATCATCGGCGTGTCCTCCGGTGCCCGGGAGTATAAGCGACCGAGCCCGCCAAGCGCCGGACAATTTGCGGCCCGCGCGAGCGCGGCACCCCCCGCGTCCGCTGGCGCAGTATTTTGTTGGCATCAGGTACGATGCGCGATATCGTGCCCACCCTCGTCCGCTTCGATCTCACGCGACCGTGCGCCGCTCGGCCCGGCCGCCCCCGGGAGACGACCATGAACCGTGCGGCATTGGGTGTGGTGGCGGCGTGGGTGGCGTGCGCGTGCGCGGCGTCGGCGGCCGACCCCGCGTCGACCCCGCTCGCCGACCGGATCGCGGTGGCGCGCGCGGTCGCGGACCGGGTCGTGATCGACGGTCGGGCGGACGACTGGCGGGGGCTCTACCAGGCCGCCGCGGACCCCGGGCGCGTCGCCGGCCCCGACCCGTCGCGCGACGTCGTCGCGGTCGCCGTCGCGCCGCGCGAGGCCGACGTGCTCGTGATGATCCGGACGGCGGGCCGGCCGAGCGCCGAGCCGTGGTCGTTCTGGCTCCTGCTCGACCTGGCCGGCGACCAGCTCGACGACCTGCAAATCCTCTGGGAGGGCCCGCGGAACGTGATCGGCCGGCCGGTCGCGTCGCGGCCGGGGCAGGACGTCCCGCTCGCCGGCGCCGAACTGGCCGTGGGCGACGTCGTCGAACTCCGCGTGCCGTACGCGGCGCTCGCCCCGCTCCTTCCGGCCGGGACCGACGCCCGCACCGCCAAGCCGTGGGTCCGGGTCAAGCCGCGGAGCTACGTCGCGCGGACCGGGGCGTTCACGACGGCCCCGTGCGTCGCCAGCTACCGCCTGACCGCCGCCGGGCCCGCCGCCGACGTCCCCCAGCCCGAGTCGCGCGACCGGGGTGTCCCCGTGGCCGCCCCGTTCGCCGGGCGGTGGTACGTCACCCAGGGCGCGCACGCGGCGCGGACGCACGCCGGCCTGTGGGCGTTCGACCTGAACCCGACCGACGCCACCGGCGACGCCGCGCGCGACCTCGCCGGCGCCCGCAACGAGGACTATTACGGGTGGGGCCGGGACGTGCTGGCGGCCGCGGGCGGGCGCGTGGTCGTCGCCCGCGACGGCAACCCGGACGACCGCCCCAAGGCCGCGACCGCCGGGCCCGCCAACCAGGTGATGGTCGACGTCGGCAACGGCGCGGCCGTCCAGTACGCCCACCTGATGAAGGGTTCGGTCCGCGTCAAGGTCGGCGACGTCGTCCGGGCCGGCGACGTCCTCGGCCGGGTTGGAAACTCCGGCAGCGCGTTCGCCGGCCCCCACCTGCACTTCTCCGCGTTCAGCCACCCCGGCGGCGCGCGGACGATGCCGCTCGAACTGACCGGCGTGACCGTCGGGCTCAACGCCGCCGCCGACGACCCGTGGAACGTCCGACACGACCGCTGGGCCCCGCGCGAGGGGTACTACGTCGAATCGGCGGGCGCGGCGGGCGCGGCGCCCCTGACCAAATGATTGGGGCGGGCCAGATTCGGGCACGCCGGCCGTACATGAGTCGGGGTCGGGTCTGCCGGGTGCGGCCCGCCATGACGGATTTCCCTCTCCAGGAGTGACTATGACGCGACGCGATCGTTGGTACGGCGGGTGGGTTGCGGTCCTGTTGGTTGGGGCGATCGGCGCGTGCCGCGAGCCCGCGGCGCCCGAGCCCGCCCGCAAGACGAACGGGGGCGCCGCCGCGGCACCCAGGCCCGGCGAGGCTCCGGCCCCGGTGTTCAAGACGGACGCGCAGGGGTTGGAAAACCTGATCGAAGCCATGGCGGCGGCCCGGAAGTCCGGGGACAACGCGGCGTACGACCGGATCGCCCGCGGGCTTGCCCTGCCCGACCCGAACGCCTGGTTCGCGCGCAGGTTCGGCGACCGCGGCACGGCGCCCGCCGCCGTATACCTGGACGCCGGCCTCCGCGCCAGCCTTCTCGGCCAGGCACTGGACCAGCAAATCGCGGCCAAGGGCGACACGGGGAGCGTCCAAATCACGGCCGTGCCGCTCGACGAGGCGAAGGCGATCGGACTGGTCAAGGAGATGATCGCCGCCGCCAAGGAACCGCTCGGCCTGTACGAGGTGTACGTCGAGAAGGAGCGCTTCCGCTACTTCACCGTCGAAGGCGGCGCCTGGCGGTGCGTCGACAAAATGTGGCCGTCGTTCCGCCGGCAGTGAGGGCGGCCAGCGGCAGGTGACAGGCTCGCGGTTCGCTCGACCGGAGGTTGGCTATGCGGCTCGTGGCGTTCGTGCTGATGGCGGCGGTGGTTGCGTTCGTGGGCCCGGCGCGCGCGGCCGAGCGCGTCGAACTCACCAAAAATCCCAAGCTCCTGCTCAAACCGGAATTCCGGGCGACCAAGATTACGGTCCACGGGATCGGGCTCGGGGACGCGGAGAAGTCGGTTCCGGCCGACGCCATCGCAGCTCAATCGCAGGAGAACGGTCGCGGATGGTTCATCATGAAGGAGGGGTTCTTCCTGTCGACTGCCGACGGCAAGGTCGTCGCGATCCTGTTCTCGGTGGCGGCGGTCGAAAAATGGGAACTGGGCCTCAAGACCGCCGCGGACGTGCGGAAGGCCTTCGGCAAACCGGACGAGACGACCGTGCCCGCCGAGCACGGCGGAAAGATCGTCGAGCATTTCTATCGTGAACGCGGGCTGGAGGTAGTAGTGACCGAGACCGGGATCGCGATCAAGCTGCGTTAGGTCCCGCCCGCGACCCGCCCGCCGCCGCGCGCAACCCGGCCGGTGATCGCACTCCAAGCGGCGGCACTCCTCCCCGCGCTTGCCGCCGGCTCGCGCCTTCGCGAAGATCCCCCGTCACTTCTTCGGGAGGAATTCGATGCACCGTCTCAGCTGGATCATCGCCGTCCTGTTCGCCGCCGCCGCGGTCCGCGCCGACGACCCCGCCCGCCAGCCCGGCGACCTCAAGGTCCTCTCCTTCAACATCCGCTTCGGCACCGCCAAGGACGGTGCGGATCACTGGGACAAGCGCAAAGACTTCCTCCTCGAGACGATCAAGAAACACGACCCCGACCTCCTCGGCACCCAGGAGACGCTGCCGTTTCAAGCCGACTTCCTGAAGGAAAAATTGCCCGGCTACACATTCGTCGGCGCGGGCCGCGACGACGGCAAAGCCAAGGGCGAGATGGCCGCCCTCTTCTTCCGCACCGAGCGGTTCGAGAAGGTCGAGGAAGGCCATTACTGGATGAGCCCCACGCCGGACGTCCCCGGCTCCAAGGGGTGGGACGCCGCCCTCCCGCGGGTGACGACGTGGGTCAAGCTCAAGGAAAAGGCCGGCCCGAAGTCCGGGCGGGTCTTCACGTTCTTCAACACCCACTTCGACCACATGGGTAAGCAGGCCCGCACCGAGTCCGCCAAGATGCTCCGCCAGCGCATCGAAGCCCTCGGCGACGGCGCGCTGGCCGTCGTCACCGGCGACTTCAACGCCGGCGAGGCCAGCGAACCGTACAAGGCTGTCGTTACCGACTCCAAGACCCCCGCCCCTGGCGAGAAGGTGAAGATTACCGACACCTTCCGCGCCGCCCACCCCGACCGCGGCCCGATCGAAGGCACCTTCAACGGCTTCAAGGGCACCAAGGACGGCGCCCGAATCGACTGGATCCTGCATACCCCCGGCCTGACGACCGTCGGCGCCGGCATCGATCGGGTCGAGCGCGAGGGGCGGACGCCGTCGGATCACTTCCCCGTCTGGGCGTTGCTGCGGTAAGCCGGCTTGCCCCGACTCCAGGAAGCCGACCCACGCTCGATTCGCACTCCCACAAAAACCACCTGTCCCGTCCGTCGCCCATTTCCCGCATGTGGGGACGAAGCGCGAATCACCGGATCGTTCGGCGTATGACCGTGGGCGTCCCACGGCTACCCCGATCGGCCGACGTGCGGCGCCGGAGGACGCGACGATGTGGCGAACCGTGATGATGCTCGTGGCGATCGTGGCCGGGTCGGTGGCGACGGTGACCGGCGCTGCCGAGAAGCCCGCCGGTGGGTGGGAGGCGTACCGCTCCGAGAAGGGCAAGTACAGCGTACGACTGCCCGCCAAGCCGACGGAAGAGGACTCGTCCGTCGTCCTGACCCAGCACCCCGAGAAGAAGCTGCCGGACGGACAGGTGACGTTCCGCGTGGACGTGCTGGAGTTGACCGCCGACTCGCCGGTGAAGGGTCCGACGCCCGCCAAGACGCTGGACAACCTGCGGGACGCGCTGGCCACGCGGGTGTGGGAAGGCGCGGTGCAGAAGGAGCGCGAGGTCAAGCTCGGCGACCACCCCGGCCGGGAGTTCATCGTCCTCCGCAAGCAGATCGGCAGCGGCGGCATCACGATCACGGGCTACGACCTGCAATACGTGGCCCGCGCGTACGTCGTCAAGGACCGGGTCTACGTCGTCTGGCGGATGTGCTCGCAATCGAAGGACACGGCGCCGGGTGACGCGCAGAAGTTCCTGGACTCGTTCGAATTAACCAAGTGACGCCGGCTCCGGCGCTCTGATGCGCGCGGTGCTGCGTTAGGACACGCTCCTCGGGGCCCTGGAGCGGCCGGCCGCAACCGCCGGTCGCGCGGAGTTCTGGCGTTGGCGTTAATCGTCAGTGCGGCGCTTGGGCGCCTCGCCGGCGTGAGCGAAACGAGTCGCGGAGCGGAGGTAATTCCTCAGGACCCGCCGGATCAGTTCGTCGCCCAGGTCGAACGAGGCGGCGGCGGGCGGATTCACTTTCGCCCCCGCGTGGCGCGCGTCCCAATGCGCGGCCGGGTCCTTCGACAGCAGGATCATCCGCGCCCGCACGCCGCCCGAAAGCGTTTCGACCCCGAACCTCTCCGACGCGGCCCGGAGCCGCGTCCAGGCGGTGAGCGGGTCGTCCGCCGGGGGCGGGCCGAACGCGAGGTCGGGGTACATCGTCCGCCCCAGCGTCCGGAACGAGTCGGCGAACGCGCGACCGCCGCCGTCGGCGTTCCCGACGATCGTCCCGCCGCCCTCGACGTACCGCCTGAGCCGCGCGCGCTCGGCCTCGGTGAACGCGAGCGCCGCATCACCCGCGATGTACAAGATCGGCACGTCCGCGAGTCGCCCGTCGTCGCACCCGTCCAGGGTGACGGCGCACCCGAGCCAGTCCCCCCCGCAGTACATCCTGGCCGCATGTCCCACCCACTCGACGACGTCGCGCGGGCGGCGGTTCCAGTGGGCGTCCGGGTGGGCGTCGCCCGGCACGCGGTAGCGGAGCTTGTGCACCACGATCGGGGCCCGGCAGAAGCGCAGCGCCATGAGCGCGTACCCGGTATCCTGCGGGCCGTCGCCCCACGACCCATTCGCGCGCTGGCTTTCGACCAGGAACCGCACGAGGCGCGGGGCCCAGTCCGCCCCGCCC
>Ga0196963_10002622_pt1 | contig 10637 bp, 8 predicted proteins | sample S1_5metaG_FD_148600 | JGI IMG/M metagenome (GOLD analysis project Ga0196963, IMG submission 148600) | Soil microbial communities from Anza Borrego desert, Southern California, United States - S1_5 | ecosystem: Environmental > Terrestrial > Soil > Desert | place: USA: California | collected... | reverse complement strand
CACGAGGCGGTCGGGCTGACCGGCCTGGTTCCACATCGTGACGCCAGCGGCCCAGCGACGGTTGCGGATGCTCGGATCGTGGAGCAGGGCGTCGATGAGGACGTCGACGGCGGCGGGACCGAGGCACCCGTCGGGCTTGCAGTGAGCGCAGGAGAGCGAGTGCATCGCCGCGCGACGCACCTTGGCGTCGACGTCCTTGGACGCGGCGATGAGCGCACGCTCGATCTCCGGCGTGGTGTCGATGTCGTCGAGCGCGGCCGCAGCCGCGAAGCGAATCAGGGGGTCGGGATCGCGGAGCTGGACGAGCAGTTCCTCGACTGGCACGTCCCTACCGTCCCAGGACGGACCCCCCGCCGTCGACTCGAATTCGCACCCCGTGGACGTAGCTCGCGCCGTCGGACACGAGCCACCGCACGACCTCGGCGACCTCCTCCGGGCGGCACACGTGGCCGAACGGGGCGCCGGCGTCGAGGGCGTCTGCGGTCTCCGCACGACCGCCGGTCATCGCCTTGGTGAGCCGGTCGCCCATGTCGGTGGCCACGAGGCCGGGAGCGACGATGTTCACGTGGATGCCGTCGCGGGTGACCTCCTTGGCGAGGCCGTAGGCGATGGCCTCCAGCGCCGTCTTCCCGGCGTTGTACGGCGCACTGTTGGGTGCCAGGCCGTCGGTGGCCACCGAGCTGATCATCACGACGTCGCCGCGCTCCCCGGTCGACCGCATGTGCGGCACGCACAGCTTGGCCAGATAGAAGCCGCCGAACGCGTGCGTCTTGACCACGCGCTCGAACTCGTCGGGATCGGTGTCGACGACGCTGTTGCCGCGCGACGCGATGCCGCCGTTGTGGACCAGGATCGAGATCGGGCCGAGCTCCGTGACGGCCCTCTCGACCATCGCCTGGCAGTCGTCCCAGCTGCCGACGTCGCCGGCCACGGCGATCGCGCGACGACCGAGACCCTCGATGTCCTTGACCGTCCGCTCGGCGGCGTCGACATCGCGCCGGTAGTTCACGGCGATGTCGCACCCGTCCTCCGCAAGCGCCATCGAGACGGCTCGCCCGATGCCACGTCCTCCACCCGAGACCAGCGCCACACGCGTCATGGCCGGACCCTACGCAACGCCTTCGAGAGGCTGCCCTTCGCGCCGACCGCGACGTCGCCGCAACCCTGCCAGCTCGCCAGCAACCGCAGCTCGCCCATCAGCAGCTCCACGTCGACATCGGCGCCGGCCTCGGCGAACGCTCCCGGCACCCGCAGCACACCGGCTCTGCGATCCGATCGCACGTCGACGCGAGCGACGATCGAGTCACCCTGCAGGAACGGCAGCACGTAGTAGCCGTAGACGCGCTTCGGCTCCGGCACGTAGATCTCGATCGCGTACTGGAAGTCGAACAGACGGACGTTGCGGGGCCGGTACCAGACGAGCGGATCGAACGGCGAGACCAACCGCCCGTCCGGGCAGCCGCGTCGAGGCACGCGCGTGCCAGGCACCACGTACGCCGGGTCGGTCCAGCCCTCGACCTCGATCTGCTCGAGCGCGCCCGCCGCGACGAGCTCCTTGATGACCGCCTTCACCGGTGTCCTCTTCTGGCGGTGGTAGTCGGCGATGTCGGCCATCGTGCCGACGCCGAGGGACCGCGCCGCCTCGATCACGAGGAACCGGCGCGCCTCCGGCTCCGGGACCGGCGGTGCCTGGAGCACCTCTGCCGGCATCACCCGTTCGACGAGGTCGTACACCCGCTCGAACGCCCGACGTCGCGTGGCGACCCCCAGCTCACCGGCAACCAGCAGGACCTCCATCGCCCGCTTGCCCTTCGACCACCCCCACCACGCCCCGGAGCCCTCCCTGAGGTGCTCGATGTCGCCGGGCGCGGTGGGGCCCCGCTCGGCGACGATGCGACGCACCTCGTCGACCTCGGGTCCGGTCGGCAGGTGGAACGACGCGCCGTCGCGGAACCGGCGCCAGCGCAGCCGAGGCCACCACGACGTCGGCACGAGGCACGCTTCGTGCACCCACCCCTCGTAGAGCTCGCGCTTCCGATAGGCCAGGTCGTGCAGCAGCTGCTGGTCGTACGGTCCCAGGCGCGAGAAGAACAGCAGCTCGTGGGCGCGCGCCACGGCGTTGACGGAGTCGAGCTGCACGATGCCGACCTGCGACACGACCTTGCGCAGGTGCACCGTCGTGATCCGCGCCGCCGACGGCCGCGCGACACCCAGTCCGGTCGCGGCGATGGCGACCCGGCGCGCCTCCTCGAGCTTCAACAGGCGGACACGGTGACGGGCACGCCGTTGACGGCGGCGTTCCCGGAGAGCGCGTCGAAGAAGCGATCGTCGGTGAGCAGGTTCGTGTTGACCCCGGCGTATCGCCTGGCGACGGAGAGCTCGACGCCCTCGACGTCGTGACCCCAGCCGTGGGGGATGCTCACGACGCCCGGCATCACCGAGTCGGTGACCTCGACCGGTACCTCCACCGCATGCACGCGCGACGCGACCTTCGCGTTCGCGCCATCGGTGAGGCCGAGCCGTGACGCGTCGTCGGGATGCACGTGCAGCGTGCATCGAGGCTTGCCCTTCACCAGCACCTCGACGTTGTGCATCCAGCTGTTGTTCGAACGCAGATCGCGTCGACCGACGAGCACGAGCGCGTCGTGGTCGGCGAGCTCGTCGCGCCGAGCGCGCAGGCGTTCGACGTCGGCGACGATCGGCTCCGGAGCCAGCTCGATGCGACCGGTCGGCGTGCGCAGCACATCGGGCATGCGCGGCTGGAGCGCGCCCATGTCGATGCCGTGGGGATTCGCTTCGAGGTCGTCCAGCGTGAGCCCGTACGGACCGCTCCGGAGCTGCAGGTCGAGCATGCGCTCCGGACCCCGCCGCGCCGAGATCTCGGCGAGCAGCTCGTCGGCGTCGACACCGTGCAGCCGGCTGTTCGGGTTGCCGACCGCGCTGTCGACCATCGAGCGGATGACGGCGTCGTCGAGCACCGAAGGGTCGGCGTCAGCGCCCGCGCCCTGCACGATGAGCGCCAGCGTTGCGAGGATCTCCCACTCCTCCAGCTCACCGTCCTCGAGCGGGAACGTCGCCGGTGAGTAGTTGCCGACGTTCCGCACCGCCAGCTGGTACAGCGCCGAGTCGTAGTGCGGTCGCTGCAGCGGGCCCGGCGGCGGGAGGATGACGTCGGCGTGGCGCGTCGTCTCGTTGACGTAGATGTCGACCGAGACCATGAAGTCGAGCGTCGAGAGCGCGGTGTCGAGCTGCGCGCTGTTCGGGTTCGACAGCACCGGGTTGCCGGCAACCGTCACGAGCGCCCGCACCTGGCCGTCACCGGGCGTGAGGATCTCCTCGGCCAGCGCGACGGCGGGCAGCTCGCCGAGCGCGCCCGGCAGGTTCGACACGCGTGAGCGGTACTTGCCGATCGTCACGCCTCTGCCGCGTCCCGGCGTCCCCGACGTCGTCGCTCCGCCGGCCAGCGGCGTGGTGAACATGGCGCCGCCGGGGCGATCGAGGTTGCCCGTGACGACGTTGAGCACGTCGATGAGCCACGACGCGAGGGTGCCGAACTCCTGCGTGCAGGTGCCGATGCGCCCGTACACCGCAGCCGACTCGGCCGCCGCCAGCTCGCGCGCCGTACGTCGGATCGTCTCCGCGTCGATGCCGCACACCGCAGCCACGGACTCGGGCGAGAACTCCCGCGCCAGCGACTCGATCACGTCGAGCCCGTCGACCCACTCGCCGACGGTGCCGAGCGAGACCAGTCCTTCGTCGACGAGCACGTGCACGAGCGCGAACAGGAAGTACGCATCGGTGCCGGGCCGGATGAACAGGTGCTCGTCGGCCTGCTCGGCGGTGCGGCTGCGGCGCGGATCGACCACGACGAGCTTGCCGCCGCGCGCCTGCAGCGCCTCGATCCGGCCGGGGAAGTCCGGCGCCGTCATCAGCGAGCCGTTCGACGCATACGGGTTGGCGCCGAGCATCAGCAGGTACGACGTGCGGTCGATGTCGGCGATCGGCACCGACAGCGCGGTGCCGAACATCAAGCCGGCGCTGATCTGCTTCGGCATCTGATCGACCGTCGACGCCGAGAACCGGTTCGTCGTGCCCAGCGACCGGAGCAGCGGACCGAAGAACATCGACGCCATGTTGTGGGCGCTCGGGTTGCCGAGGTAGGTGGCGACGGCGTTCGGTCCGTGCTCGCGGATGATCGGGAGCAGGCGACGCTCGATCTCCTCGAACGCCTCCGCCCAGCTGACCGGGACGAACCGCCCGTCTCGCTTGAGCACCGGCCGGCGCAGCCGGTCGGGGTCCTCCTGGAGCTGCTTCAGCGTCGAGCCCTTGGGACAGATGAACCCGCGGCTGAACACGTCGTCACGGTCGCCGCGTATGCGGATGACGCGGCCGTCCTCGTGCGTCACCTCCAGGCCGCACGTCGCCTCGCACAGCGGGCAGGTCCGGTAGCTCGTCCTCACGTCCCCCATGAGCGATGAGTCTCCCATCCCTGTGACGTCTGCAACACGGCGTCTGACCACGATCCGTAGGAGAATGCCCGCATGCTCGAACGCCTCGCTGACGTCTGCTACCGCCGCCGGTGGCGGATCGTCCTGCTCTGGGTCGTCGGCCTCGTCGTCGTCTCCGGCCTCTCGCAGTCGGTCGGCGGCGACTTCCGTGCCGACTTCACCCAGAAGGGCTCGGAGTCGGCCGAGGCCTTCGACATCCTCGAGGACCGGTTCCCGGCGCGCGCCGGCGACACGATCGACGTCGTGTATCGCGGCGACCCGAACGATCCGGAGACGATCCAGCGCGTGGCCGCGCTCATCGAGGACCTCGAGGCGGCCGCGCCCGATCTGATCGAGTCGATCACGCCGCGCCCCGGCTCGCAGGCACCCGACATCCAGTCGCTCGAGGTGCAGCTGCGCGCGCTCGGCGCCAGCGGCGATCCGTCGAACTACGACGTCGAGGACATCCGCGCCGTCGTCGACACCGTCGAAGCCGCCAACGTGCCCGCCGGGTGCGCGCCCAGCGAGTGCGCGTTCCAGGTCGAGGCCGGTGGCGACATCATCATGTTCGTCGAGGAGCCCGAGTTCGGCTCCGAGTTCATCGGCTTCATCGCCGCCATCGTCATCCTGCTCGTCGCGTTCGGCTCGGTCATCGCCGCCGGCCTGCCGATCCTCATCGCCGTGCTCGGCCTCGGCATCGCCACTGGCGTGATGTACCTGCTCGCCAACATCCTGCAGGTGCCGAACTTCGCGCCGCAGATGGCCGACATGATGGGCATCGGCGTCGGCATCGACTACGCGCTGTTCATCCTCGCCCGCTACAAGCAGGGTCTGCGCGACGGGCTCGAGCCGCGCGACTCCGTCGTGCTGGCGGTCGACACCGCCGGGCGGGCCGTGCTGTTCGCCGGCGCCACCGTCGTGATCGCCATCGCCGGCCTGGTCGTCATGGGCATCCCGTTCCTGTACGGCCTCGCCGCGTCCGTCTCGGCGGCCGTGCTGATCGTGATGGCGGCATCGATCACGCTGCTGCCCGCGCTGCTCGGCTTCGTCGGTCGCACGATCGACCGGTGGCACATCCCGTTCGTGAAGCGCGACACCGAGCGGGGCACCGACGCCAACCTCGCCCACCGGTGGAGCCGGGTCGTGCAGCGGCGGCCGTGGCCGGCGGCGATCATCGCCTTCGTGGTCCTGCTCGCGCTGGCACTGCCGCTGTTCGACATGCGGTTCGGCTTCCCCGACGCGTCGAACAACCCCGAGACGTCCACGACGCGTCGCGCCTACGACCTGCAGACCCGGGCATACGGTCCCGGCGCCAACGGCCCGCTCATGATCGTCGCCGACTCCAAGTCCGACGCCGGCAAGCAGGCCATGGCGAGCGCGACGGCGATCGCGCAGGAGACGGAGGGCGTCGCGTTCGTCGTGCCGGCGTTCGAGAGCCCCACGGGCGACGCCATGATGTCGCTCGTCATCCCCACCACCGGCCCGCAGGACGAGGAGACCGAGCGCACCGTCAGCCGCCTTCGTGACGTGATCAACGCCACGGGTGGTGTGAACCTCTACGTCGGCGGCCTCACCGCCGCGTTCGTCGACCAGAACGACTACCTGATCCAGCGACTGCCGTTCTTCATCGGCGCCGTCGTGGTGCTGTCGTTCCTGCTGCTGATGGTCGTGTTCCGCTCGATCCTCGTGCCGCTCAAGGCGGCGATCATGAACCTGCTGTCGATCGGCGCCGCCTACGGCATCGTCTCGCTGTCGACCAGCGGCGGGTTCGTCGGCGACCTCATCGGCATCGAGGAGCCCACACCGGTGCCCGGGTTCATCCCGATGATGATGTTCGCCATCCTCTTCGGGCTCTCGATGGACTACGAGGTGTTCCTGCTGTCGCGCATCCGCGAGGAGTACGACCGCACGGGCGACAACGCCACCGCCGTCGCCGAAGGACTGGCGACGACGGCGCGGGTCATCACCGCCGCCGCCGCGATCATGGTGTCGGTCTTCGGCGCCTTCCTGCTCGGCGAGGTCGTGTTCGTCAAGATGGTCGGCCTCGGCTTGGCGACGGCGATCTTCGTCGACGCCACGATCGTGCGGATGGTGCTCGTGCCGGCGACGATGGAGCTGCTCGGCGATCGCAACTGGTGGTATCCGGCGTGGCTGGATCGCATCACCCCGCGCGTGAGCGTCGAGGGTCACCTCAAGGACCTCGACGCCGAGCTGGCGGCGATGGTCGGGGACGCGCCCGAGCGGGTCTAACTTCCTCGGCCGTGAAGTCACGGCTGCTGCTCGTCACCCTCCTCGTCGTCTCCGTGCTCGCCGCCTGCGGCAAGGGCGAATCGAAGCCGGCGTCGAGCGGCGACCCGACCACCAGCACGACAGAAGCGGCGGAGGACACGACCGACACCACCGAGGCGGCCGACGACACCGGCGGGGACACCGGCGGGGACGCCGGCGACGATGCCACCGGCGGCGCGGCGGTGTCCGTCACCGGCACCGAGTACGCGTACGCGCCCGACGACGGCACCGACCCGGCGGCGCTGCCCGCGGGCGACCTCACGATCACGCTGGTGAACGACGGCGAGGAAGAGCACCAGCTCACGATCATGAAGTTCCGCGAGGGCTTCGGCATGGAGGACCTGGGCGCGCTCGGCGAGGACCCGAAGCGCCTCGGCGAGATGCTCGAGACCTTCGGCGGCCCGAACGCCGTCGCCCCGGGCGCGTCCGGGGCGGCCACGTCGACGCTGGCCGCCGGTGACTACCTGTTCGCCTGCTTCATCCCCGACGCCAACGGCGTGCCTCACGCTGCGTCCGGGATGGTGCTGCCCGTGACCGTGGTGGGCGAGGGCGGCGCGGAGTCGACGTTCGAGGGCGACGGTGATCCGCTGCCGATGGGCGAGTTCACCTTCGGCCTGGGTGACGCAGATGCGCCGGCCGAGATCGCGGCGAGCGAGGACGTCTGGTTCACCAACGACGGCAGCCAGCCTCACGAGGCGGCGATCTACACGGTCGCCGAGGGCTCGACGAACCAGGACGTCGTCGACTTCTTCTCCAGTCCCGACACCGAGCGCGCCGGCGGCCCGCCGCCGATCGTGCCCGCCGGCGGCGTCGGCGCGATCGACCCAGGGAGGTTCGCGCGAGCCGCGCTCGCGCCCGGCGACTACGTCTTCATCTGCTTCCTGCCCGACGCCGCCGACGGCGCCCCCCACGTCGTGAAGGGCATGCTCGAGTTCGCCACCGTGTCGTGAGGCGTCAGTGCCGCTTGGGCGGCGTCGACTTGGCGAGGAGGCCGACCTCCCGCTCGAAGTCGGTGAGGTCCTCGAACCCCTTGTAGACGCTGGCGTAGCGCAGGTAGCTCACGTGATCGCTGGCGCGCAGACGGTCGAGCACGGCGATGCCGATCGCCTGGGTCGTGATCTCGGGCCCGGCGAGGCGGGCTTCCTCCTCGATCTCGGCCCCGATGGCGTCGACCTGCTCCTCCGTGAGCCGGTTCTTCGCCGCCGCCGCGATGCCCGACACGAGCTTCACGAGCTCGAAGGGCTCGCGCTCACCCGAACGCTTGACCACGACGAGCGGCGCCTCTTCGATGCGCTCGAACGTCGTGAACCGCCGCCCGCACCCGAGGCACTCGCGCCGCCGGCGGATGGCGCCGCCATCGTCGGCCTGCCGGGAGTCGACGACCTTGTCGTCGAGGCTCGAGCAGACGGGGCAGCGCACCCAGGTCACGCTATTCGCCGCCGTCACACCGGCGACGGCAGCGCGACGGACCGGCGCGCTAGTCCCAGAGCGGGACCTCGATCCGGTCGCCGGCGACGAGCGGCCGGGCCCCGTTGGCGTCGATGAGCTGGTCGACGACGAGCCGCAGGTCGGCGCCATCGGGCGCGACCTCGGCGGCGATCGACCAGTAGGTGTCGCCGACCTCGACGGCTTGGGTCTGCCGGCCCTGGGGCGCGGCGCCGGCGGTGGCGGGACGGGCGAGGACGTTCGAGGCCACGGCGAGGGCGAGGGCGACGGCGAGCCCGGCGGCGGCGATCACCGCGAGCCGCCGGCGCCGACGCACGACCCGGCGCCGCGCTCGGCGATCCTCCCGGGCGCCGTCGAGCACGCGCAGGTCGGGTCGGCGCGCCGGGGCCCGTCCCTCGCGCTGGGGCTCGCGCCAGCCCTCCCGCTGCGCGTCTCCCCAGCCCTTCCGCTGCGCTTCTCCCCAGCCCTCCCGCCAACGGGGGGAATCGATCACCACTGCGGCCACTGGTCCACTCCTACGATCCGTGGCCCCCACTCCGAACGCCTGTTCGCCACTCAAGCACTCGAACACGTGTTTGTCAAACAGATGTTTGCCAAACATGCGTTTGTTCAGTACGGTCCGCCAAACACCTGTTCGGCGACGTCCGGAGAAAGCGGGTCCCAGCCATGTCCGAGGAGCTGACCGATCGCCAGCGGGCGATCCTCGAGTTCATCGTCACCCAGCAGCAGGCGCGAGGGTTCCCGCCGTCGGTCCGCGAGATCGGCGACGCCGTGGGCCTCACCTCCCCGTCCACCGTGCACAGCCACCTCGAGACGCTGCAGCGGCGGGGACTCCTCCGGCGCGACCCCACCAAGCCCCGCGCGATCGAGGTGCGGTGGGACCCCGCCTCGGGCGGCACCGCCGAGCGCCGGCCGATGGACTACGTGCCCCTCGTCGGCGACGTCGCCGCCGGCACCGACGTGCTGGCGAACGAGAACATCGAAGAGCTCGTCCCGGTGCCCGCCGACTTCACCGGCGACGGCGTGCTGTTCATGCTGCGGGTGCGGGGCGACTCCATGGTCGACAAGGGCATCCTCGACGGCGACTTCGTCGTCGTGCGCCAGCAGTCCGAGGCGAAGAACAACGACGTCGTCGTCGCTGGCATCCCCGGCGAGGAAGCGACGGTGAAGACCTTCACCAAGCAGGGGGGCCGGGTCGTCCTCGTGCCCGCCAACGCCCGCCTCGCCCCGATGGAGTTCGACCCCGCCGACGTCACGATCTTCGGCAAGGTCGTCACGGTCCTGCGTCGTCTCTGACGCTCGGACCGGGCACAGTGGCGGGGTGCGCCGCCGCCTGCTCGCGCTCGTCCTCCTGCTGCTGACGGCCGCGCCGTCGGCCGTCGTCGCGGCGGCGGCCGACGATCCCGGCCGCGTCGACCAGTGGGCGCTCGATCGCATCGGCGCGCCCGTCGGCGGCGGACAGGGCGACGGCGTCGTGGTCGCCGTCGTCGACTCGGGCGTCGACCTCGCGCACGCCGACCTGCGCGCCAACCTCGTGCCCGGCATCGACACCGTCGACGGCGACGCGGTGCCCCAGGACGAGTTCGGTCACGGCACGCACGTCGCCGGCATCGTCGGTGCGGTGGCCGGGAACGGCACCGGCATCGCCGGCGTGGCGCCGCAGGCATCGATCATGCCGATCCGGGTGCTCGACGAGACCGGCGCCGGTGAGCTGGACGACGTCGTCGCCGGGATCCGCTGGGCCGTCGCCCACGGTGCCGATGTCGTCAACCTCTCGATGAGCGAGGACACCCAGGCGCTGTTCGGCCCCGAGCTCAGCGACGTCCTCGGCGAGGTGTGGGACGCCGGCGTCGTGCCCGTCGTCGCCGCCGGCAACCAGTACGTGCTCGGCTCCGGGTTCGGCGACGAGCCTGCGCTCGTCGTCGCCGCCACGACCCGCGCCGACGGCAAGCCGTCCTACTCCTCGGGGGTCGGCGCGGCGTCGTGGGGCATCGCCGCGCCGGGCGGTGAGGATCCGATGCTCGGTGAGGCCGGCGCGATCCTGTCCACGTACTGGGTCGAGGGCGAGACCGATCAGTACGCCTTCGACTGCGGCACGTCGATGGCGGCGCCGCACGTCGCCGGCGCCGTGGCCGTGCTGCTCGGTCTCGGCCTGTCACCTGCCGAGGCCGTCGACCGGCTGCTGTCGACCGCGACCGACATCGGCGTGCCGGGGCGGGACGAGACGTTCGGCGTCGGCCTCTTGAACCTCGCGGCGGCGAGCGACGGCATCGACCCCGCCAACGGCCCGTCGCCCGACGGCGGCGAGCAGTCGCCGCCGACGACCGCGACACCGTCGAACGGCGCGCCGTCGTCGCAGGCCCCCGACGGCGGCGCGACGACATCGACGCCGGCGCCACCGCCGACCACGTCGGG